>Ga0207674_10008247_pt1 | contig 12064 bp, 12 predicted proteins | sample KBSCornC72_FD_184303 | JGI IMG/M metagenome (GOLD analysis project Ga0207674, IMG submission 184303) | Corn rhizosphere microbial communities from Kellogg Biological Station, Michigan, USA - KBS Corn C7-2 (SPAdes) (version 2) | ecosystem: Host-associated > Plants > Roots > Rhizosphere > Soil ... | reverse complement strand
CTCGATCTCATGGAAAGCCACCACATCGACGCGCGGACCTTCTTCACGCTCGAGCCGCTGACCGAGAATGCCGGGCGCCTGTATTTGCTGAGCGGACGCGGCAAGACACTCGCCGATCTCTATTTGTCACTGAAAATGCCGCCCGAAGCCTTCTTCGATCTCGCGCATGGAGAAACGCCGGACGATAACCACTTCCTTTATATCGCTCCGCTCATCGCCGAGGCGCTCAGGCAGAACGGCCACGCGGACAAGGGGAAGGTGCTGCTTTCACTTGCCGAATCGACTGTCAGGAAGCGGACACAGAACGATCCGCTCAACAGCGTGCTGCTAGCCCGGATATATTCCGTGCAGGGGCGCTCGGCGGACGCCATTCCGCTCATCGCCGGCGCGATCAATCGCGGCTTCATTCCGGAGGCGCCGGAACTCCTGCCCGATCTCGCGTCCGACCCCGCGTTCGCCAGCCTCAAGGGCAATCCGCGCTTCGAGCAGGCGCGTCAGCAACTCCTCGGCACGATTGCCCGCGAGCGCGCGCAGGTGAACCAGCGGCTTCTCGATCAGCTGAGGACGGCGTAGGCGCGCACCGGGAAGCTCCCCATTCCGTGCACCTTGGGCGGCACGGCGGAGAAGCGGAAACCCTCGTCGGGAAGCTGTCCGAGGCCGGTCATATGCTCGCAGATGACGATGCCGGCGCCGAGCAGCTTCGTATGCACCGGCCGCGAACGATGCCGGCTGTCGTCGATATTGTTGCTGTCGATGCCCACCAGCACCGCGCCGTTCTCGATCAACCAGTCGGCTGCTGATTCGGTGAGAAACGGGTGGTCCTTGCCATAGCGGTCGGTGCGCCAGTGGCGGTCCCAGCCGGTGTGGACCAGCACCGCCTTGCCGCGCACGTCGAGGCACTCGAACGCAGTCGCGGCGACGGCGATGTTCGTCTCCCACGGCTGCCTGACGACGATGCCCGACAGATCGGCGAGCGATTCTAGAGAGAGGTCGGCGAGGTCTGCTCCGTCGGCATAGCGGTGGAACGGCGCGTCGACATAGGTGCCGGTGTTCGCGACCATGTCGATCCGGCCGATCTGGAAGGTCGACCCATCATCGTAGTTCGCCGCCGATTTCTCGCGGGTCCAGAAGTCGCAGATGTGTGGCCCCGGCAGGCCGGGATAGGTGGTCATGCCGTCCTCGATCACGTGACTGAGGTCGACGATCCGCTTTTCCTGATGATCCGCCATGATGCGATCGCCCCGATAAGCAGCCATAGCACGTTGAGCACGGCCGAAGGCAGCGCGCCGTGCCACCAGCCGTTGATGACGAACCCTGCCGCGCCGACGACGTTCATCCCCTGATAAACGATCGACTGGCCCGTCAGCCGCCCGGCCGAGAGCAGCAGGTAGGCGAGCAGGATCAGCACCGCTCCGCCCCAGCCTGCGATCTCGACCAGCCAGCGGGTGAGGTCCCAGGCCGGGAGCGCGATCATTTCGCGCGCTTCATTGGGCCGCGAGCCTCCGCAGCACGTAGTGGAGGATCCCGCCCGAGCGGAAATATTCGAGCTCGTTGTAGGTGTCGATCCGGCAGCGGGCGGTGAACGAGAACTCCTCGCCATCGTCGCGGACGATCTTCACCTCGACGTCCTGGCGCGGCTTGATGCCGGCGATCCCGGTGATTGTATATTTCTCGAGACCCGTGAGGCCGTAGGTCGCGGCATTCTCGCCCTCGCGGAATTGGAGCGGAAGAACGCCCATGCCGACGAGGTTCGAGCGGTGGATGCGCTCGAAGCTCTCGGCGATGACGGCGCCGACGCCGAGCAGGATCGTGCCCTTGGCCGCCCAGTCGCGCGAGCTCCCGGTGCCATATTCCTTGCCGGCGATGACGACGAGCTGACGCCCGTCCTGCTTGTAGAGCATCGCGGCGTCGTAGATCGGCATCACCTCGCCGGTCGGTGCGTAGCGGGTGAACCCGCCCTCGACATTATCGAGCATGCGGTTGCGGATGCGGATGTTGGCGAAGGTGCCGCGCATCATCACTTCGTGGTTGCCGCGGCGGGAGCCATAGCTGTTGAACTCGCCGCGGCTGACTCCCCGCTCGAGCAGATAGCGGCCGGCCGGGCTGTCCGGCTTGATCGCGCCCGCCGGGGAGATGTGGTCGGTGGTGATGGAATCGCCGAACACCGCCAGCGGCCGCGCGCGCTCGATGTCGCGGGGCGGAACCGGCTGCATCGTCATTCCGGTGAAGTAGGGCGGGTTCTGGATGTAGGTGGAGTCGGCCGGCCAGCTGTAGGTCTCGCCGCCGGTAATCTCGATCGCGCGCCACCGCTCGTCGCCCTGATACACGTCGGCATAGCGGCGCCGGAACATCTCCGAATGGACGTGGGCGTCGATCAGCGTCCGGATCTCCTCGTTCGACGGCCAGATGTCCTTGAGGAACACCGGCTCTCCGTTGGAAGCGATTCCGAGCGGCTCGTTGATCATGTCGGAGCGCACCGTGCCCTTCAGGGCATAAGCGACGACCAGCGGCGGAGAGGCCAGGTAATTGGCGCGGCAGTCGGGTGACACCCGGCCTTCGAAGTTGCGGTTCCCGGAAAGGACGCTGACCGCGACGAGGTCATTGTCGTTGACCGCCTTGCCGATCGCCTCGGGCAGCGGGCCCGAATTGCCAATGCAGGTGGTGCAGCCGTAGCCGACCAGGTCGAAGCCGAGCGCGTTGAGATCCTCGCTGAGGCCGCTTTCGTTGAGATAGTCGGTGACCACCTGGCTTCCGGGCGCGAGGCTCGTCTTCACCCACGGCTTCACCTGAAGGCCCTTCTCGCGCGCCTTGCGGGCGACCAGCCCCGCGCCGATCAGCACCGAGGGATTCGACGTGTTGGTGCAGCTGGTGATTGCGGCGATTACCACGTCGCCGTTGCCGACCTGGTAAGTCTCGCCTTCCACAGCGACGCGCGGATCGCCTTGTTTGCCATAGACCTTGTCGAGATCGGCGTTGAATTGCTCGTCGACTTCGCTCAGCCGCACCCGGTCCTGCGGCCGCTTGGGACCGGCGAGCGACGGCTCGATCGAGCTCATGTCGAGCTCGAGCGTGTCGGTGAACAAAGGCTCGGGCGAGCTTGCGTCGCGCCACAGGCCCTGCGCCTCGGCATAGGCGCGGACGAGCGCGATCCGCTCTTCGTCGCGGCCGGTTAGCCGCAGATAATCCACGGTGCGCGCGTCGATCGGGAAGAAGCCGCAGGTCGCGCCATATTCGGGCGCCATGTTGGCGATCGTCGCCCGGTCGGCGAGCGGCAGGTTGTCGAGGCCGGGCCCGTAGAATTCGACGAAGCGGCCGACCACGCCCTTTTGGCGAAGCATCTGCGTCACCGTCAGCACAAGATCGGTTGCGGTGATGCCTTCGCGAAGCTCGCCCGACAGGCGGAAGCCGACCACTTCGGGGATCAGCATGCTGACCGGCTGCCCGAGCATCGCCGCTTCGGCCTCGATCCCACCGACGCCCCAGCCGAGCACGCCGAGGCCGTTGACCATCGTCGTATGGCTGTCGGTGCCGACGAGCGTGTCTGGATAGGCGAGCGTGTCGCCGTTCGAATCCCGGTCGGTCCAGACGCACTGCGCGATATGCTCGAGGTTGACCTGGTGGCAGATGCCCGTCCCCGGCGGCACGACCTTGAAATTGTCGAAAGCCTGGCTGCCCCATTTGAGGAACTGGTAGCGCTCGCCGTTGCGCTGATATTCGAACTCGACGTTCCGCTCGAACGCGCGCGGATTGCCGAACTCGTCGACCATCACGCTGTGGTCGATGATGAGGTGCACCGGGACCAGCGGATTGATCTTCTGCGGGTCGCCGCCGAGCGCCGCCATCGCGTCGCGCATCGCCGCGAGGTCGACCACCGCCGGAACGCCGGTGAAGTCCTGCATCAGCACGCGCGCGGGGCGGTACTGGATCTCGCGGTTGATGCGGCGCTCCTTGAGCCACTCGGCCATCGCCTGGAGGTCGTCGCGAGTAACCGTCTCGCCGTCCTCGAAGCGCAGCAAATTCTCCAGCAGCACCTTCATCGAGAAGGGCAGGCGCGAGACATCCCCGAGAGTCTCGCCGGCCTTGCTCAGCGAATAATAAGCGTATGTCTTCCCCTCGACTTCCAGAGTCGAGCGGGTGCGGAGGCTGTCCTGGCCGGTGGGGATCATCGCTGTCCTTTTGCGTCTGGGGCGCGGCGTTCGGGATGCGCCGCATCGCGCGCCGGCGCCTTAGCAACCCCGCCACGCGCCCGCAAATCGGCGTTGGCGGATAAGCGTTTGCGATGAATTGAACAGCGGCCGGGGCAGGCCGCGTTAACGCCTCTCCACATCGTCTCGCATGTGCAATAATGGTGGTTTTCAGGGGAATTCGAGAAGGAGCAAGCGAGAGTGACGGGCAACGCCCACGACAGCGACTATTTTCGCCGCCGCGCTGAGGAGGCGCGCGCCCTGGCCTCGTCGAAGGGGCGGGACGAGAGCGCCGAGGTCGCCGGTGAGCTTGCGCTGGCTTATGCCGCGCTCGCCCGTCGCCGCGCCGCCGAGACCGAAGCGGAGGCTGACCCGGAGGCGCCGGCGATGCCCCTCATCCAGCCCGCCTGATCAGATCCACCCGCGCTTCTTGAAATAGAGGTACGGCCCGACCGCGGTCGCGAACATCAGCACGAGCGAGACCGGATAGCCGTAGCGCCAATCGAGCTCCGGCATGTAGTGGAAGTTCATCCCGAAAATGCCGGCGATGAGCGTCGGTGGAAGGAACACCACCGCCGCCCATGAGAACAGCTTCATCGCGGCATTCTGCTCAATGCTGATCAGCCCCAGCGAAGCGTCGAGCAGGAAGGTCAGATTGTCCGAGAGGAAGCTCGCATGCTCGCTCAACGACGTGACGTCGGTCGTGAGGCTAGCGACATGGTTGCGAAGCTCGCTTCGCGCTTCCTCGTGCGCGAGGTTCGACCCGCCAAAGAAGCTCAGCATCCGAAGCGTGCTCACCGCCGAGTAGCGAATCTTGGTGAGCAGCGTCTGCGCGCGTCCGATGTTGGTCAGCAAGGCGGTGAGCTTCTCGGCCGGGATACGACGCTGGTCCTGCTGCTCCTGGAAGATCTCGGTTGAAAGATTCTCCATCGTCGCGCTGACCTGCTCGATCTCGTCGGCGAGGCGGTCGATGATCGAATCGAGCATGCGCACCAGCGCGGTCGGCCCGTCGCGCACCAGCTCCGGGTCCCTCCGCGCGTGGTTCTCGAAATTGCGAATCGGCTTGGGCGTCGCATAGCGGATCGTGACCAGGCGGTTTCCGGCAAGCACGAAGCCGATCGGCGCGGTGGTCGGGCGATTCTCCTCGAGTCCGCGAAGCGCGCTGACGGTCATGTAAAGCGCGCCGTTCATCTCATAGAGGCGGCTCGACGGCTCGATCTCCGCCATTTCGGCCTGGGTCGGGACGTTCACCTCGATGCAGCGCTCGACGAGCTTCTCCTCCTCGCGGGTCGGCTCATCGAGATCGATCCAGGTGGCTTCGTCGGGGATTCGCTCCGACTTCGGATCGATGATGCGTCCGTCGCAGCCGGGGCCATATGCGCGCAGCATGCGCGCCTGTCTCCGCTGAACCGTCCTTGTTTGCAAGCCGGGTCACTCTGCTAAGCCTCGGCACATGACCTGGCGCCGTACTGTTTGCGCAGCTCTCGCAATCATCGCCCTTACCGCCGCGATCGAGCTCGCGATGGGTCGGCACCCGATCTGCGCGTGCGGCAGCATCGATCTGTGGGTGGGCGCTCGCGACAGTTCCCGGACCAGCCAGATGCTCGTGGACTGGTACAGCCTCAGCCACGTCGTTCACGGGCTGCTCTTCTATGCGCTACTCTGGTTGGTGGCGCGGCGGTGGCCCGTCTGGTGGCGGTTTATCGCGGCGCTTCTGATCGAGGGGAGCTGGGAAGTGATCGAGAACACGCCGTTCATCATCGACCGCTACCGCGCGACGACCGCCGCCTTGGGCTACAACGGCGACAGCGTCCTCAACTCGGTCTCCGACATGCTGATGATGTGCGTCGGCTTCCTGGCCGCGCGCAAACTGCCGCTATGGGTGTCGATCGCGCTCGTCGTGGTGCTGGAGGTCGTTCCGCTGTTGGTCATCCGCGACAATCTGACGCTCAACATCATCAACCTGATCGCGCCCAATGCGGCGATCGCGGCATGGCAGGCCGGCTGAGCGGGGCACGATTTCGTTGCACGAGCATTGATGCCCCTCGAAGGAGAGGCCGGTGAAATCTCTTGTGCGTCCCTGCGTGGTCCTGTGTGCGCTGGCAACCTCCGCGGCGGCGAACGCCGGCGAGCTGTTCGGCGGCCTTTACGTCCATGACGTCAAGACCCCGCTCGACAAGAGCGGGATCGAAGGCGGCGCGGACGTGATGCTCGGTTATCGGGGCGGAGATATCGGCCATACTCCGCTCCAGCCGTACGTTTTCGGTGCCCTGAACACGGCCGGCGAGACCAGTTACGCGGCCGTCGGCCTCTCGGCGAAGTTCGGCCGCTCCATCTACATCCGGCCGGGGCTCGGAATCGCCGTGCACACGGGATCGGCCGAGAAGTTTCAGGACCCGTCGAACGACAAGATCGATTTCGGCAGTCGAGTGCTGTTCGAGCCGGAGCTTGGCGTCGGGGCGCAGATCAACGACCGTCTCAGCATCGAAGCGAGCTGGGTGCATATGAGCCATGCGCAATTGTTCGGTCGGCAGAACCCGGGAATCGACAATCTCGGCGTGCGCCTGAACCTGAAGCTCTAGTCTGGCCGCTCCAGGGATTCGAACAGCCTAACGACGCTTTCGTAGCGCTTGCGCAGTTCGGACTTCGTCGACCCCGCGCGCGCGGCCACTGCCAGCGCAACGTGCGTCCCGAAGACGATTTCGAGCAAGGCATCGAGATTCGCGTCCTTCCTCAACTCGCCGTCAGCAAGCGCCGTTTCGAGCCTCGCGCGTAACGTCCGCCGAAGTCCGGCGAAGACACCCTCCACCCTCTCTCGAACCTCGGCGTCCTCGGCCGCAGCGTCGATGGCCGTGCCGATCAGGAAGCAGCCGCGGTGCGCACCGCCGGCGCAGAAAACATCGAGATCGGCCTCGAAGACAGCGCGAAGGGCAGCGCTCAGTGGCTTTGCGGACAGCGCTCCCGAGATGTCGGGCGCTCCGCGTTCGATATAGGCGTCTAGCGAGGCCAGATAGAGACCCGGCTTGCCGCCGAACGCCGCATAAAGGCTGGGCTTGTGGAGGCCCGTCGCGGCGCTGAGGGCGTCGATCGAAATGCCCGATGCGCCGTCCTTCCAGAACAGCGCCTGCGCCTTGTCGACGACTCTCTCGCGATCGTAAGCCGGCGGCCGGCCGCGCCGAGGAGGGGGTTTCTGTTCCATTCCGTACAAAATCCTTGACGCGCCAGTTTGCTACGATTTAGTACAGAAACATCGCGGCACAATGGAGGGGCGCTCGATGGCTCATACAAGGATCCGGCTGTTCAGCGGAATCGCGATCGCGCTAGCGGTCGCATCCGCAGCCGCCGCCGGCGCGCCCACGCGAGACGGCGCGCATGACTTCGACGCGCAGGTTGGCCGCTGGCACACCGAGCTCAGGCGCCTGAAGGCGCCGCTCTCCGGCTCGACCGACTGGGTTCAGTATAGCGGGACGTCGACCGTCACGCCCGTGTGGAACGGCAAAGCGAGCCTCGCGCAACTGGAGGTCGAGGGTCCGGCCGGCGCGATCGAGGGCCTGTCCCTGCGGCTATACGATCCCAAGTCCCGGCAGTGGTCGCTCTATTATTCGAACAGCCGCTACGGGACGTTGGTCGGCCCGCCGACGGTTGGATCGTTCAGCAACGGCGTCGGCGAATTCTACAGCAGCGATACGCTCGACGGCCGCGCGATCCTGGTCCGGTTCACGATCAAGCCGGAGAGCCCGGACAAAATCCGCTTCGAGCAGTCCTTTTCCGATGACGGCGGCCGGACCTGGGAGCCGAACTGGATCGCGACCGATACTCGACTGCGTTAGCGGCCGATCATCTTCTCGGGCTTGACCACGCGGTCGAAGGTCTCCTCGTCCACCAGGCCGAGATCGAGCCCGGCTTCCTTCAGGGTCAGCCTTTTCTTGTGGGCGTGCTTCGCGATCGAGGCGGCATTGTCGTAGCCGATCTCGGGCGCCAGCGCGGTCACCAGCATCAGCGAGCGGTTCATCAATTCGTTGATCCGGTCCACGTCTGGCTCCGCGCCATCGAGCATGCGCTCGGTGAAGCTCTCCATGCCGGTCGACAGCAGGTTGATCGAACGGATCACATTCGCCCCGATCAGCGGCTTGAACACGTTGAGCTCCAGGTGCCCCTGAAGCCCGCCAATGGTGACGGCGACATGATTGCCCATCACCTGCGCGGCGACCATCGTCAGCATCTCGGCCTGCGTCGGGTTGACCTTCCCCGGCATGATCGAGCTTCCCGGCTCGTTCTCGGGCAGCTTCAGCTCGCCGAGGCCGCAGCGCGGCCCGGAGCCTAGCAAGCGGATATCGTTTGCGATCTTCGTCACCGCGACCGCGATCACGTTGAGGATTCCGGAGAGCTCGACGAGTGTGTCGTGCGCTGCGAGCTCGGCGAACTTGTTCGGGGCCGAGGTGAACGGCAGCTGCGTGAGGTTCGAGACCTCGGCGGCGAAATCCTCGGCAAAGCCTTTCGGCGCGTTGAGGCCGGTTCCCACAGCGGTTCCGCCCTGCGCAAGGCGCATCAGGCGCGGAAGCACGCCTTCGGCCCGAGCGATGCAGTCGGCGATCTGCGCGGCATAGCCCGAGAATTCCTGCCCCAGCGTCAGCGGAGTCGCGTCCTGGAGATGCGTGCGTCCGATCTTGACGATCTCGTCCCACCGCTTCGCCTGGTCAGCGAGCCGGTCGTGAATGGTCTTGAGCGCCGGGAGGAGCCGCCGGTGCACCGCCATCGCCGCGGCGATGTGCATCGCCGTCGGGAAGCTGTCGTTCGACGACTGGCTCTTGTTCACATGATCGTTGGGATGGACCGGTTCCTTCCCACCGCGGTTGCCGGTGAGGATCTCGTTGGCGCGGCCGGCGATCACCTCGTTGGCGTTCATGTTCGACTGGGTGCCCGAGCCGGTCTGCCAGATGACGAGCGGGAACTGCGTGTCGAGATCGCCGCGCGCGACCTCGGCTGCGGCCTGCTGGATGACCTCGGCAATGTCGGGGTCGAGCCCGCCGATGCGCGCATTCACCCGCGCCGCCGCTTGTTTGATGATCCCCAGCGCGTGGACGATCTCGATCGGCATCTGCTCGCGCGGCCCGAACGGGAAGTTCCCGATCGACCGCTCGGTCTGTGCGCCCCAATAAGCGTCCGCCGGGACCTGGATCGGCCCGAAGCTGTCGATTTCGGTACGGGTGGCGGTGCCTGGCATGGATTTCCCTCGTGGTGATCCCGGCCTGGAGCCGGGACCTGCCTTCTTCGATGGGCGCTTTAAGGCAGGTGGACCTTGAAGCAAGCGCGATGTCTCCCAGACATCGCTGGCTTGCTTCAACAAGTCCGGGGTAACGGCCCGCGGGCCGTCATTTTTTGCGCGTAAAGTCCACGCTGACGACGTTGGAGCCGTCGTCCGGCTTCTTCGCCGGAGCTTCCGCCTCGGAGGGGTCGTTCTCCGCAGCTTCATGCTCCTCGGACGGCTCCTCGGCCGCGTCGGCGTGGAACGTGAGGGCGAATTCGACCGCCGGGTCGTGGAACTGGGTAACCGCGGCGAACGGGACGTGAAGCGTCGCGGGAACCCCGCCGAATGACAGGCCGACCGTGAAGGAATCCTCCTCGACCTTGAGATCCCAGAAGCGGTGCTGGATGACGATCGTCATCTCGTCGGGGAAGCGCTCGAGCAGGTGCTTGGGGATCGAGACGCCGGAATTGCGGGTCTTGAAGGTGATGTAGAAATGATGCTCGCCGGGGAGCCCGCCCGATTGCTCGACCTCGCGAAGCACGCGCCCGACCACCGCCCGAAGCGCGTCCTGCACGATCTCGTCGTACGGGATTAGACTCTCGGGGGTCTCGTCGCTCATCGCGTCAGGTGGTAGCGGGCGAGCGTTCCCGGTCAAGCGGAGTCGCAAGAATGGCAGTCGACGCCACCCAGCCCTACGACGAGAGCAACATCTTCGCGCGGATCCTGCGCGGCGAGCTGCCGTGCCGGAAGGTCTATGAGGATGAGCACGTCCTCGCCTTCGACGACATCAATCCGCTCAGCCCGACGCACATCCTCGTGATCCCCAAGGGTGCCTATGTGTCCTGGGACGATTTTTCGCAAAAAGCGCCGGACGAGGAGATCGCCGCCTTCGTTCGTGCGGTCGGCAGGATCGCTCGGGAGGCGGGGCTGGTCGGGGAAGGCTATCGGGTCCTCGCCAATGTCGGCATGAACTCCAACCAGGAAGTGCCGCACCTACATGTGCACATATTCGCCGGTCGCCCGCTCGGGCCGATGCTCGCGCGTTAGTCGAATTCTCCGTTGCACGCTCGGCATCAGCCGCTAGGCTCCGCCGCGAAACGACATTGAGGGGATTGAAATGGCCACAGCAGCACCGCGGGAGGGCCTTTTGCTCGGCCGCGTCAAATCGCTCGACGCGATTCTCGCGACCGCCGAGAAGAAGTCGCTCAAGCGCTCGCTCGGCGCGATCCAGCTGACCCTGCTCGGGATCGGGGCGGTCATCGGGACCGGTATTTTCGTGCTCACCGCCGAGGCCGCGCAGAAGGCCGGCCCCGCGATGATGATCAGCTTCGTCATCGCCGGCTTCGTCTGCGCGGTTGCGGCGCTCTGCTATTCCGAGCTTGCGGCGATGGTCCCGGTATCCGGGTCCGCCTACACCTACACCTATGCCGTGATGGGCGAGCTCCTCGCCTGGATGGTCGGATGGGCTTTGATCCTCGAATATGCGGTTGGCGCGTCCGCGGTGGCGGTCGGCTGGTCGGGCTATTTCGTCGGCTTGCTCAAGAGTTGGGGGATAGATTTTCCGACGGCGCTCGCGGTCGGGCCGAGCCAGGGCGGTGTGATAAACCTGCCTGCAGTGGTGATTTCCTTGCTGGTCACCGCACTGCTGATCATCGGCACGAAGGAGAGCGCCCGAGTCACCTCCGCGCTGGTGGCCGTGAAGGTCGTGGCGCTCGGCATCTTCGTCATCCTCACCTTCCCAGTCCTGAATGGAGCCCATTTCGAGCCGTTCATCCCCAATGGCTGGGGGACCTATGGCGTGGTCGGCGCGGCGGCATCGATCTTCTTCGCCTATGTCGGCTTCGACGCGGTCTCGACCGCGGCCGAGGAAACGGTCAACCCGCAGCGCAACGTGCCGATTGGCCTGATCGGGTCGCTCCTGTTCTGCACCGTCTTCTATTTGCTCGTCGCTGCCGGAGCGATCGGCGCGATGGGCGCGGAGCCGGTCCGCGACGCGGCGGGCCATGTTCTCGCGCCGGGATCGGCGGAAATGGCGGCGCGGTGCCAATCGATCATCGCCGGTGGAATGACCGAGCCGCTCGTCTGCTCGAAGGAAGCGCTCGCGCACGTGCTCCGCACCATCGGCTATGAGCGGATCGGCGACCTGATGGGCATCGCGGCGTTCGTCGCGCTTCCGTCCGTCGTCCTGATGATGATGTTCGGCCAGACCCGCATCTTCTTCGTCATGGCGCGCGACGGCCTGCTTCCGGAGAAGCTCTCCGCGGTCCACCCGAAGTTCCGCACTCCGCACATCGTGACCGCCTTCACTGGTATTGTCGTCACCTTGGCGGCGGCCTTCCTGCCGGTCGGCAAGCTTGCCGACTATTCGAACTCGGGCACCCTGTTCGCCTTCGCGATGGTCGCGCTCGCCGTGCTCATCCTGCGCAAGAGGGACCCGGGCCGGAAGCGTCCGTTCCGCACGCCCGCCGTCGCGATCATCGCCCCGCTGGCGATCATCGGCTGCATCGGGCTCTACCTGAACCTGCCGACGGTTGCGAAGCTCGTGCTCATCGTCTGGGGCGCGGTCGGGCTCGTCATCTACTTCGGCTATTCGCGCAGCCGCAGTTACGTCGGTCGCGGAATCATCGAGGTG
>Ga0207674_10008245_pt1 | contig 12064 bp, 8 predicted proteins | sample KBSCornC72_FD_184303 | JGI IMG/M metagenome (GOLD analysis project Ga0207674, IMG submission 184303) | Corn rhizosphere microbial communities from Kellogg Biological Station, Michigan, USA - KBS Corn C7-2 (SPAdes) (version 2) | ecosystem: Host-associated > Plants > Roots > Rhizosphere > Soil ... | reverse complement strand
GGATGGCAGAGCCCGGTCGAACTCGCGCAGTGCTCCATAGAACCCCGCAGCGTCGTTTCGGTGCCCAAAAAGCTGGTCGAAATCTACTAGGTTGACGAAGAGGAACCCACTAGTCCGCGACCGCAGCCATTCACCTATGGCTTCGATACCCACCGCGTTCGTTGGCGTGTGCGTCGAGTGGATCGCGCGGCGCGCGAAGAGGTCGTCGACTTTCCCGATCCCCGTGCGCGCGATGCCGGCCGACTGCAGCGCATCGAGCAGCGTTTCACCAGGCGGCTCGATCGACACATCCCGACGATGCGCCGACACGCGCTCGAATCGACCGGGCTCGCCGACGAACGGGCGCGCAATCACGCGCGACACGTTGTGCGGCTCAACCAACAGGGCACGCGCGACGTCACACGCGGCATACAGCTCGTCGAGTGGCACGACCGCTTCGTGCGACGCGATCTGAAACACCGAGTCGGCAGACGTATACACGATCCACGCTCCGGAGCGCATATGCTCCGCGCCGAACGTGTCGACGATCGCGGTGCCGCTGCCAACCACATTGCCGATGACGGACCGACCGGTTCTCCGAGAGAATTCGTCGATCAGGTCGGGCGGAAAGCCGTGGGGATATGTTGGGAACGGTCGCGCGAGGTGCAGTCCCGCAATCTCCCAGTGACCGGTCGTGCTGTCCTTCCCGGCAGACTTGGGTTCCATGATTCCCCACGCGCCAGCCGGCTCACGCGATGTGCTCACGCCGTCGATCGGCTTGATTCGTCCGAGGCCGAGCGACTCGAGCGCGGGGAGATCGAAGCCGCCAACAGCGCGAGATGTGTTCGCGAGCGTATCGCTCCCGACGTCGCCGTACGCCGCAGCGTCTGGCGCTTCCCCCGCGCCAACGCCATCGAGGACGACGATCGCCGCTCGCCGGTCCGTCATCGCGCGAGTCGGATCATTCATCGCCGTGTCGCTGGCGCCGCTGCTACGGCTGCCGCCGTGTCGCCGACAGCGTTCACATACACCCGCGGCGCACGGAGCTTGAGACCGACCAACAGCTCGTAGCTCAGCACCTGCGCAGTCGCAGCCACGTCGTCGACGGTGAGCACATCGTCGCCATCGCGGCCGATCAGCGTCGCCACATCACCGATCTCGCAGCGGACGTCAGTCACGTCGACCATCGTCATGTCCATCGTGACTATTCCCGCGACGGGTACACGCTGGCCGTTCAGCAGGACGATTCCGCGGTTGCTCAATGCGCGCCGATAGCCGTCGGCGTAACCGATACCGAGTGTCGCTACCCGACGCGTACCGCGTGCGCGCCACGTGGCGCCGTAGCTCACCGTATCGCCATCGCTCACGGTCCTCAGATCTATTACACGCGCGCGCAAATGCGCCACCGGCTCCGGCGACATCGTTGCGCCGTCGCCTCCGCCCACGCCGTAGAGGAAGACACCAGGTCTCGCGAGATCCCACGGGGATGCCTCGCCACGCTCGATCGCCGGACTATTCTCGGCATGCAGATATCGAGGACGGCTCGGCAGCGCCTCGAGCGCGCAGCGAAAGTGGCGCAGTTGTTCGGCAACGGAATCGTTGTTGAGATCCGCCGAGTGGAAATGCGTGTACGCTCCCTCGGGGACTGCGTCGCGCAGCGTGCCGTGAAGCGCGCCGATTTCAGTCCACGGGATTCCGGCACGATTCATCCCGGTGTCGATCGACAGATGCCACGCGCCGCCGCCGGTCCGAGCCCACTCGGCAATCGCTGAGGCGCCGCCGAGGGAGGGTCGCAGGCTCGCTCCGCGCAGGGCCGCGTACTCTTCGGGGAGCACGGGAGACAACACGAGAATCGGGCGCGACACACCAGCGTCGCGCAGCTCGATACCCTCGGCCACCGTTGCGACGCCGAACCCCCACGGGTCGAGCGGCTCGAGCGCACCAGCGACGCGGACCGCGCCGAGCCCGTATCCATCCGCCTTGATGACGGCGAGGAGCGGGACGCGGGCACGGGCGGCGAGCGCCGCCCCATTTCGTCGCAGCGCGCCCAAGTCGACTTCGACCCAGGCGCGCGGGGAGGTAGGTGTCGGTTGACGTGACATTCGAAGAGCGGGTATGATACCCGCCCCGAGGAGGCTATGCAAGACAAATCAACGCTTGAAGATACGCTCGCTCTAATGCGCGATCTGCGGGCGCGGTGCGAGTGGGACGCGAACCAGACCCACGATTCGCTGCGCCCCTATCTGATCGAGGAGGCGCACGAGCTCGACGACGCGATTCGTGACGGCAACGACGCCCAAATGCGCGAGGAGCTGGGCGACGTGCTGCTCCAGGTACTGTTCCATTCGGTCGTGGCCGAGCAGCGCGGCGCTTTCGACATTGGCGATGTCGCCCACGGGTTGATCACAAAGATGCGGCGCCGCCACCCTCACCTCTACGAAGAAGGTGGGGAGCGTCAGCCGTGGGAGCGAATGAAGGCCCGGAAGCGCTCGTCCATCGAGGAGGGGCTGCCGCCGAATTTGCCTTCCCTGCACCGTGCGCATCGATTGCAGGACCGGGCGGCCGGTGTGGGCTTCGACTGGCCGGATGTCGACGGTCCCGCCGCGAAGGTGGAGGAGGAGCTTGGCGAGGTGCGCGCTCAGCTCCGAGATCATCCGATCGAGCGAACGCCGCAGGGGGCGCCGGTGCACGACGCGCGTCACGCCGCTCTGGAGGCCGAGCTAGGCGATCTGCTCTTCGCGGTGGTGAACCTGTGTCGAAAGGCGGGCGTTCACGCGTCGCTCGCATTGGATCGCGCGAACTCGAAGTTCACTCGCCGATTCTCGGAAGTCGAACGAATCGCCGCAGAGCGAGGGTTGGTGGTTGGCGAAGCGTCTCTCGAGGAGCTCGACGGGATTTGGGATCAGGTGAAGCAGCGAGAGGCCGGGGACGGGCGACGGGCGACGGGCGACGGCTAAGAGGCGAAGCCCTCGGGATACTCCTCTCGTCGCGAGATCCATCCCGAGGGTCCTCGCGTTCTAACCGTCGTCCGTAGCCCGACCCCCGTCGCCGCTATGGCTTCAACCGATGCATCAACCTCGGAAACGCCGACGTCTCGCGGATGTGCGGCGTTCCGCAGATCCAGGCGACCGTGCGCTCCAGACCGAGCCCGAAGCCGGAATGCTCGAACGTGCCGTATCGGCGCAAGTCGAGATACCAGCCATACGCGTCGAGCGGGAGACCTTCTTCCTTTATCCGCGCGAGCAGCTTGTCGTAGTCGTCCTCGCGCTGTGATCCGCCGATGATCTCGCCGTAGCCTTCCGGCGCGAGGCAATCGTCGCAGAGCACCGTGCGCGGATCGGCCGGATTTTCCTTCATGTAGAAGGCCTTCGCCTCCTTGGGATAGTTCATGACGAAGACCGGCTTGTCGTACTCCTCGACGATGAGCGCTTCGTCCTCGGCGCCGAGGTCGTCGCCCCATTTGATCTCGCTGCGTTTGCGCTGCAGCAGGGTGACGGCATCGCTGTAGTCGAGACGCACGAATGGCGGCACGACGTTCTCCAGCTTGGACGTGTCCCGTTCCAGCTCCGCGAGCTCGTTTTTCCGTCGATCGAGACAGCGGCGGACGAGAAACGAAACGAAGTCTTCCTGCAGCCGCATGTTGTCGTTCGAGTCGAAGAACGCGACCTCCGGCTCGATCATCCAGAACTCGGTGAGGTGGCGGCGCGTCTTCGATTTCTCGGCGCGGAATGTCGGGCCGAACGTATAGATCCGTCCAAGCGCCGCGGCCGCGGCCTCACCGTAGAGCTGACCCGTTTGGGCGAGATAGGCGGTGCCCTCCTCGAAGTACTCGGTCGAGAAGAGACCACTGCGCTCGCCGATGGCCGCGGTGAGGATCGGGGTATCCACCCGGATGAACCCGCGCTCGTAGAAGAAGTCGTGAATCGCCTGCTCGACCTCGTGGCGCACGCGCAGGATCGCCTGCTGGCGCGGACTTCGCAGCCACAGGTGGCGGTGGTCCATCAGGAAGTCGACGCCGTGCTCCTTCGGCTGAATCGGGTAGTCGATCGGGCTGGACCCCAGGATCTCGAGGTTCGAGAGGCCAACCTCCACACCGCCCGGCGCGCGCGCGTCAATGCGTACTTCCCCGGTGATGGCGATGGACGTTTCTTGAGTCAGCTCGGCGAATCGTGACCAGATTTCCGGTGTGACGGCGCTCTTCACGAGGACGGCCTGAAGCGTGCCCGTACCGTCCCGCATGACGATGAAGGCGACTTTCCCGGACGAGCGCAGGTGCGTCACCCAGCCGCGCACAGTGGCGGTGGTGCCTGCGTGGGTATGCAGATCGACGATGCGAGAAGTTGGGACGGTCACGGTGCTCAGGATGAGGGACGTGCGGGACGGGCGGGAAAGCTATGAGCGCCGAGATTCTTCATCAACGCCACTAGGTGCCGCACTTACCTTTCCAGCAATGCATGTTACCGCGTCGGTCGCTGACCCGTGACGCTTCGCTCCCGCCTCGTACTCGCGCTCGTGACAATGGCCGCCATTCTCGTGGCACCGTTGTTCATTGCGTACGACTCGCTGAACGGCATGCGAGCCGCCGTGCGCAACATTCAGGCGCAGGATCTGAACGCGACGATGCTGCTCGCGCGCATTCGTGCGGCCGCGGAAGAGCTGCGCCAGGCGGAATTGCAGCTGGTGTACGCCACCGATTCATCGACGGTCGCATCGCCCGGCGCTCGCGTGACGAAGGCGGTGACCTCCCTTCGCTTGCTGTCCGACTCGCTCGTCGCGTACGGCCTCGAGGGACCGCGATCCCAAATCGCCGGAACCCTCGATCGCGTCGATACCGCGCTCGTCGCGGAGCTCGACGCTGTTCGACACGGCAAGGGCGTACGCGCCGACAGCCTCTCGAAGCTGCTGCAGCCCGTGATGCTCCGCGTGGACTCGACCGTCGAGCGAACGGGAGCCTATCTCCAGTCTCGCACGGCGGAAAAAGTGGAGATGGCCAACGTCGAGGCGGCGAGTGCTCAGCAACTCACGACGACGGCGTTTGCGCTTTCCCTCGTGCTCGCGGGACTGATCGCGATCTGGCTGACCGCCACGATCAGCCGACCGGTGAGCGATCTGGAGAGCGGCATGCAGGCCGTCGCCGACGGCGACTTCTCGTACCACCTGTCGATCGAGCCGATGCGGCACGACGAGTTCGGCCGGCTCGCCGAGAGCTACCAGACGATGGTACAGCAGCTCAAGCAGCTCGATCAGCTCAAGGCGGAGTTCGTGTCGGTGGCGTCGCACGAGCTCAAGACGCCGATCAACGTCATCATCGGGTACCTCCAGCTCCTCCAGGAGAACGTGTACGGCGAGCTCTCGCCGAAGCAGCGCGAGATCTGCCTCACGCTCGCCTCGCAGGCACAGGCGCTCTCGAGACTCGTACGCCAGCTCCTCGATGTGAGCCGGTTCGAGGCGGGTGGGGGCAAGCTCGAGCTGCGCTCAATGCGACTGATCCCGTTTCTCGCGGAGCTCGAGTCGACGTTCCGTGTCCTCGCCATTCAGCGCGGCATCCGGTTTCACGTCAATCGCGGATCGCGTCTCCCGGATCACGTTGTGTGGGATGAGGACCGTATGAGCGAGGTGCTCGGGAACTTGCTCTCGAATGCGTTCAAGTTCACCGAGCGAGGCGGCACCGTGGAGCTCAACGTCGCGACGGCGAAGGATGCGGTCGAGATGCGGGTGCGCGATACGGGCGCCGGGATTCCCGCGGAGAACGTTCCGTTCATCTTCGAGAAGTTCTTTCAGGCGGACAACCAGGCCGCCGCATCCACGAAGGGGACCGGCCTGGGGCTCGCGATCGCGAAGAGCATCGTGAACGCACACGGCGGGTCGATCAGCGTGGAGAGCAAAATAGGTTCGGGTACGACGTTCGCCATCTCGCTCCCCATCAAGGCGAGTGGTGGGCGTCACCACGCGCTGGACTCCGAGCCCGTCGCCGAGCAGAGCACCCAACGGGGCGTCGAACGCCTGCCGGAGCTGTCGGCGTCGTGAACGTTAGGCGGCTGACGGCCGGGCTGCTCGTGCTCGCGAGCTGCCACCACCCTCGTCGTCCCGCGGCACGCCCACCCGCCGCCGCCGACACGGTGGCCGTGCCGTCGCCACCGCCGGAGCCGCCGTGGGCGCGAACTGTAGCGGCGGTGCGGGCCGCGGCGGACTCCGGACGGTTCTCCACGGCGGACAGCATTCTCGCCGCGTTCGATCGCTCGCACCCCGAGTCGCCCGACGTCACCGAGAGCGCGTTCTGGAGTGCCATGCTGCGCGCGGACCCGCGCAACCCGGCGTTCGAGGCGGACTCGGCGCGCCGAGGCATCGAGGCGTATCTCGCATCGCCCAACCCTCGACGGAGAACCGAGGCGGGCGTGATGCTGAAGATGCTCGAGCTGTCGGATTCACTGCGGGCGGCGCAAGCCACGCAACGATCCACCGCGGAAGCGCGCGATCACGCGCAGGAGGAGGAGATACAGAAGCTGCGCGATGATCTCCAGCGGACGCAGGCGGAGCTGGATCGCATCAAGCGGAGGTTGGGTTCGCCCAAACCATAACCGGGACGGGCGATGGGCGACGGCGTTACCGCGCGGTCCGCGGTTCCTCTGTGGTCCGTCCCGTCTGTTAGCCGACTCGAAACAACTCCAGGCTCCTCTCGTATCGCTCGCCTAACACGCGCCGCATCGCCGCGTGTTCGGGCTGCTCGAGCTCCGGATCCTTCTCCAGCATGGACGTCGCCGCCTCGTGCGCCACGTCGCTCAAGCGTTCATCGCGCAGCGGATCCGCGACGCGAAACGTCGCGATGCCGCTCTGACGTTCGCCGAACAGATCACCCATACCACGGAGTCGCAGGTCGGCTCGCGCAATCTCGAACCCATCGTCGGTGCCCACGAACACCGAGAGCCGCTCGGCCGCCTCCGGGCTCACGTCGCCTAACAAGATGCAGTACGACGCATCCGCGCCGCGGCCAACCCTGCCCCGCAGCTGATGGAGCTGCGAGAGGCCGAAGCGCTCGGGATGCTCCACGAGCATCACCGTCGCATTCGCGACGTCGATGCCGACCTCAATGACCGTCGTCGCCACGAGCACGTCGATCTCACCATCCCGGAACTGCCGCATGATGGTGTCGCGCTCCTGGAACGGAATGCGCCCGTGCAGCAGCGCAACGCGTCGCTTGGCAAACGGGCCCGCGGCAAGCGTCGAGTACATCGTCGTCGCTGCCTTCATGTCCGTCTTCTCCGACTCGTCGATAACGGGGTACACCACGTACGCCTGCCGACCGTCCTCGACTTCGCGGTCGATGAACTGCAGCACGCGTTCGCGCGCCGATTCCGGGCGGAGCGCAGTCGTCACCGGCAGACGGCCCGGAGGACGCTCATCGAGCACGCTGACATCGAGATCGCCGTAGAGTGTCAGCGCAAGCGATCGAGGGATCGGCGTCGCACTGAGCAGCAGCACGTCGGGCCGGTCACCCTTCGCGCCCAACGCCTTCCGCTGCTCCACGCCGAACCGGTGCTGCTCGTCCACGGCCACGAATCCCAAACGACCGAACGCCGTTCGCTGCTGCACGAGCGCGTGCGTGCCGATTGCGAGCAGGGGCTCGCCGGACCGTGTTTGCGCGTCGGCCTCGCGGCGCTCCTTTCCCGTCAGGCTGCCGGTGATGAGCAGCGGCGTGATGCCTAACGGCTCGAGCAGACCCCTCACGGTGCGTGTATGCTGTTCCGCGAGGAGCTCGGTCGGAGCCATCAGCGCCGACTGATAGCCGTTCTCGATCGCCAGCAGCGCCGCGAACAGCGCCACGATCGTCTTGCCGCTCCCCACGTCGCCCTGCAGCAGTCGATGCATGCGGTGTGGACTGACCATGTCCATCACGATCTCGCGTACCGCTCGCGTCTGCGCCCCCGTGAGCGGAAAGGGCAGCGATGCCTTGAGCTTCGACGTCAGGTCACGGCGATTCTCGAACGCGATCCCCTCACGCTTCTCCCGCGCCAGAATGTGGGCGCGCCTGCGCAGCAGGTGGACGAAGAGCAACTCCTCGAACGCGAGCCGCTCGCGTCCGCGCGCCGCCTCGGCGAGGGATTGTGGGCGGTGGACCATCCGGAGCGACTCGGCAAGCGGCAGGACGTCGGCGACTCGCAACAGGTCCGGCGGCAGATATTCCTCGACGAGCGCGATGAGACCGTCGAGATGCGCATCGATCAGTCCGCGGATGACCTTGAACGACAGGCCTTCCGTCGCCGGATAGACCGCGAGCACGCGGCCACTCTTGGTGCCCTCCTCGTCGTCGCCGAGGTTGACGTACTCGCGAGGCTGGAGCTGTCGGCCGTGAAAGAATCGCACGGTCCCCGTGATCAGCAGAACGTCGCCCTTCGAGATCGATCGGTCCAGGAACGGCTGCCCTGGCCACGACACCTCGATCATCCCCGTCTCGTCCTTCACGACCGCCTGAAAGATCCGAAGCCCCTTTCGTGTCGGGATGACGCCCTTCGAGATCACTCGGCCGACGATCGTCGCGTCCATCCCCGTCTCGATCGACGAGATTGGCGAGATCGTGCTGGCGTCTTCGTAGCGATGCGGGATGTGAAAGAGCAGGTCTCCCGCAGTAAAGACGCCGAGGCGCTTGAGCGCCTCGGCGCGGACGGGCCCGACACCTTTGAGGAATTTGGCCGGGGTGGAGAGCGTGATCGGCCCCGGTCGCGCGCCCGTCGCCGCGCCCGGAGTCATCCCTCGAGCAGCTCCGCCGAAAACCTGCGGGCGTCGAATGCCTCGAGATCGCCGACCTTCTCACCCACGCCAATGAACTTCACGGGCACGTCGATGGCCTCGTGGACTGCCACGACGATTCCGCCGCGCGCGGTTCCGTCCACCTTCGTAACGACGAGTCCACTGATGGGCACCGCCGCCGAGAACGTCTTCGCCTGCTGCACGGCGTTCTGGCCGATCGTGCCATCGAGAACGAGCAGCGTCTCGTGAGGCGCGTCGGCGCGGCGCTTCTTGATCACGCGAGCGATCTTCTTGAGCTCCTCCATCAAGTTGTCGCTCGTGTGGAGGCGGCCAGCGGTGTCGATGATCACGACGTCGGCATCGCGGGTGTGCGCGGCGTCGATCGCATCGAATGCAACGGCGGCGGCATCACCGCCAGGCTTTCCGCCCACGAACTCCGCGCCTGTGCGGTCCGCCCACAGCTTGAGCTGGTCGATGGCGCCAGCGCGAAACGTGTCGCCGGCGGCGACGACCACTTTCTTTTTCTCCGCGCGTAATCGCGCGGCGAGCTTGCCGATGAACGTGGTTTTCCCGGCGCCGTTGACGCCGATGACGAGGATGATCATCGGCTTGTCAGCCGGCACGAACATCGTGGGGTCGCTGTATCCGGCGCGTAGCGCGCGCTCTACGCCCTGACGGAGCGCCTCAAGGAACTCGTCTTCGGTGCGGATCTGTCCGCGCTGCGCGAGCGTTTCCACGTCGCCGATGAGGCGCATGGATGTGGGGACGCCGAAGTCAGCCTCGAGGAGTAGCTCCTCGAGCTGCTCGAGCGAACCCGCTTGCACTCCACCGCGGGCGATGACGCCGACGTCGGTGAGCGCAATGTCTTTTATCCGCTGCCAGAGCGACTTCTTCTCGCCGGCGCGCTGAACTAGTCTGGCCATGGATGAAACCTAAACAGTGGCGACTGGCGACTGGCGACTGGCGACTGGCGCCAGTCGCCGGCAGTTATCGCATTCCCAGCCGCCTCCGCAGGAACCACTCCACGCACAGCGCGATGATCACGATGGCATAGACCCATCCCAGCGAACGCAGCCTCGGTGCATCGGAGAGTGAGCTGCCGCGGCCCACGGCGCCGGAACGTATCGCGCGACGCGGATAGAGCTCTCGCGACGGATTCACCGCGAGCACGGAGTTGCCACCCGCCGTCTTGACGTCGTACACGCCAGGCGTCAGCGGCCGGCTCTCGACGATGTTATCGCCCTCGGTGAAGCGCAGCATCATCGAATCCGCGCGAGCGTCACCACCACGCCGCGTCAGGACGACCGACACCACCGAGTCATCGCCTGCGCCTCGCCGCCAGCGCACCGGGTCGCCCGCGTGCACAACCGCGTCGGCGCTCACCGCCGCGCGTACATCCGTGCGTCCGCCCGACAACCAATCGAAGAGGCCTCCCCACAGCGCGCCGAACGTGTCGGAGGCCGCACCGCCGCGCACACGCCAGCGCCAGAACCCCGACGCGGCGACGATGACCGTGCGTCGTGCACCTTCGCGCCCCACGATGGCATTGCGTCGCTCGAAGCGCCGCCCTCGACGCGTCTCGAGCGCGACCCATTCGCCCGTGGGCACGTCACCCGCCACGTCGAGCGGAGGAAGACTGTCCCACGCCGCGGCCGACAAGGCCGCCGAGACGGGCGATGGAGGCGCACTGGTCGCGTACCAATCCGCGCTGCCCTCAGGTGGCGGCGCGAACAGCGTGAGGGCGCCCTTCGTCGCCGTACGCGGCGGACCGAAGACCGCTGTGTCCCCGTGCAGCACGACGAGCGGTGCGTCGCGCACGATCTTCCGGATATCTGCCTCGTTCGCGGGGCCGAGCGAACCGTCCTGGCGCCACAAGCCGGGCGCGATCCGATAGAACCCGCGCGTGGGCAACGCCAGTGCGCCGCGCAGGAGCGCGAGCGCTTCGCGCGCGTCGAGGTCAGGCGACGTCGACACGAGGACCGCGCCGGCGGCGGGCGATACCTCGAGCACAGTCGTCAGGGTGTCGTTTCCCGGTTCCGCGTCACCGGACGTCGCGACGATGGCGTGGACGAGGCTCGCGCCGGCAACGTTAGGCACGCGAGCCCGCGCCGTCACCATGCGATCGGCCAGCGGCGCGAGCGGCTGTAAGGGTACCTGCGCCACGCGCAGATCGCCGATGACGAGAGAGACCGTTCCCGCGCCCGCGCCACCGCGGCCACTCGCGACCTGAATGCGGAACTCGGCCGTGTCGTTCCCGACGGCGGCGCGGGGAGCCTCGATGTCGGCGAGCGCGGCGTCCTGGCCACCCGATCCGTCCACCACGATCACCCGCGAGCCGGCAGGCACCGTCGCCAGCGCCTCGGCGTCATCGACCTCACCGTCAGTGACGAGCTCCAGCGGCCGTCCCGATGAAAGCGCTCGCTCGACGAGCGGCCGGAGGCGCGTTGAGGCGTCCGACGGTTTGTCGGGTACGGCGCCGGCGCGCACCGAATCTCCCACGAGGAAGAGCGAGTCGGTTGCGGCTGAGCGAGCACGGGCACGCGCAGTGTGCCACGCGAGCGTATCGCCACCGCGCAACCAGCTCTGCGACACGTCGAGCGCGACGATCGGAGGAACCGGCTGCGGCAAGCCGGCAACGGCGTCGAGCAGAAGCGCGATGAGGAGCGTGAGCGCCAAGGCACGCAACGCGGCAACGAGCAGCGTCGGGCCGGCGGACGCGCCTCGCCACCGATATGAAAGGAGGGCGAGGAGAACCCCGCCCACCACAGCCACCATCCAGATCGTCATGCGGACAATCTATCGCCGCGACCGAGGTCGAGCGGTCTGGCGGCTCACTCGCGCTACGGTCTGGCCGCCAGGCGAGCCGACGCGCCGTCGCGCTGCAGCAGTGCGATGAGCTCACCGCGCTCGCGCTCGAACGTCTCCCGCTCGGACGCAGGCAACGGCTCTCCGCCTTTCATCGCGAGCGCAACTCTGGGATTTCGCTGCACTCCACCCACGAGGACCTCGAAGTGGAGGTGCGGCGCCGTGGCGAGCCCGGTCATGCCGACGAATCCGATGGTCTGACCGATGTCGACCCGGGCTCCGCGGCGAGTCACCTTCGCAAACCCTCGCAGGTGTCCGTAGCGGGTGACGAAACCATTGGGGTGACGCACCTCGATCGCGTTCCCGTATCCGCCCTTGCGACCGGCGAAGATCACGACGCCATCACCGACCGAGCGCACCGGCGTTCCCTGCGCAGCGGCATAGTCCGTCCCCGCGTGCTGTCGCCAAATGCCGAGGATCGGATGCTTGCGCATGCCGAACACGCTCGAGATGCGACGGAATTCGAGTGGCGCGC
>Ga0207674_10008239_pt1 | contig 12073 bp, 8 predicted proteins | sample KBSCornC72_FD_184303 | JGI IMG/M metagenome (GOLD analysis project Ga0207674, IMG submission 184303) | Corn rhizosphere microbial communities from Kellogg Biological Station, Michigan, USA - KBS Corn C7-2 (SPAdes) (version 2) | ecosystem: Host-associated > Plants > Roots > Rhizosphere > Soil ... | reverse complement strand
CCAGCTCCTTGGCCAGCGCTTCGGTCTTCTCGTCGAACATCAGGAAGGTCGCCACCGGCTTGCCGCCGCGGCGCTCGATCAGGTCGATCACCTCCTTGTGCTGCAGCAGATAGTTGTTGATGTCCTCGATCGACTGGAACTCCTCGTGCGGCGACTCGGTCGGCACGAACACGTTGGGGTGGCGCCCGTCGAAGCAGTCGATGTAATTGATGTAGCGGAAGCGGTTGACCCAGCGGTCCATGCCCAGCAGGTTGAAGTTGGTCGCGCTGATGAAGTAGATCGGCCGCTCGTTGCGGTGGAACATCAGCAGCAGGTCGGAAACGCTCTTGACTTTGTTGTTCACGGTTGGCTCCTCGTTGGTGTCGTTACGCTAAGGGACTCTTCAAGCTGCTTGGTGACGGGTTTCGCGTCATCCTGCTGCGGCAATCGGAAACGCTGCCGCAGCGAACCACCGGCGCGTCCTCTGGGCCCCGCCCGCCCGTGCCCATGCCGGATCAAGCCATGCCTGTGTCCGCCGATGCGCCGGGCGTGCGCCAGCAGAAGGTGCTCGACGAATTGCTCGAAGCCTGCAAGCAACAGGGCTGCGACACGAGTTGAGCGGCCGGTGCCGAGGAAATCGTGCCGCCGATCATTCGCGCGACGGCACGGCTGGAGTTCCAGTCAATCGCGAACTGAAGCACGAGGATGAAAATGAAGATAGCGAGGAGATGGAAGTTCCACGCGCAGTGCGTCGTGGCGGCGACCGCGCTGGTGTGCGGCATCGCTCAGGCAGCGGGAGCCGAGAACCCAGCTCTCACCCACATCAAGAAGCAGTTCATGCTGACCAAGAAGGAGGCGCTCGACTGGGCCCGGTTCAAGTCGGAGGGCGGACCGACCTATGCCGGGAGCCCGTCCGGCGTGCGCTTCGCCAACTTCATCATCGCGCAAGCGCAGGAGCTGGGGCTCGTCGACCTCGATTTCGTCGACATCCCGTACCAGCGCTACGTCGTCAACGACTGGCCCGACCGGGGCACGCACACCTTCGGCTCGGGCAAGGAGGTCCTCAAGCTCGTGAGCGACGGCGTCGGCGTCCCGGTCGTCGCCAGTTATGGAATGACATCGGGCTTCACGCCGCCCGAAGGGATCACCGCGCCGATGATCTACCTGGACCCGGCGCATCCGCCGGCCGACGCCGACGTCAAGGGCAAGATCCTGGTGACGAAGACCGTGGGCTATCCCGACCCCGTGCCAGGCATCAACGGCCCGTACGCGTACACCAGCTCGGTCCTGAGCAGCTACGTCGAGACCGACTACCTCGCGCGCAGCCCCGGCAACTGGCTCGCGCCATACATCCCGATCCCGCCGAGCCTCTCGAGCTCGCAATGGGGCCGGCTCACGTGGAGCCAGGTCAACGGAGTTGCCACGAGAGCCATCCGCGCGGGTGCCGTCGGTGCGGTCGTCGTCTACGACCTGTCGCCCGGCATGGCGCTCGGCCTCACGCAGCGCACCGTGTACGCGGCGAGCGGAACCGGCGCCAACGTCGTCTACGCCAACGTGCCGACGCTGACGCTCGACCGCGTCAACGGCGCCAAGGTGCTCGAGGACGCCAAGGCCGGCAAGTCGGCGACGCTGACGCTGCTCGCGAGCTTCCAGCTCAGCCACGGCAAGGAGATCGTCGGCTACCTGCCCGGCCGCGACTACGGAACGGCGGGCGACAAGCAGATCCTGATCGCGACGCACCAGGACGCGATGTCGTTGATCGAGGACGACGGCTCGCTCGGCATGCTCGGGATCCTGAAGTACTTCAGCCACATCCCGCAGCAGGACCGGCCGCGGACGATCGTCTTCTACTTCGACAACCGCCACTTCATGCCCGGCGCCGAAGGCGCGTGGTCGCAGTACGACTACTACAGCATCCATCCCGAGAAGATTCCTCCGCTGGTCGCGGCGATCGGCATGGAGCACATGGGCGGCAAGGCGACGATCGAAACCGGCGCGGACGGGAACGACTACGTCTACCACCCGGGTGCGCCGAGCGACGGGGGAATCATCACCGGCTACATCGACCTCGACCCGAACGAGTGGATGATCAAGCAGATCAAGAACGCCATCAAGGACAACGGCTGGCAACGCGCCGAGGCGAAATCGAACTCGCTGCCCGGCGTCAACGGCGGCTATCAGTCGCCGGTGCGCAGCCCCTTGAACAAGGGCAGCCAGTTCGGCATCGCGGGCCTCGGCCTGGCGGGTGACTGGCCGGGTGCGTGGACGCAGACGTATGCGCAGTTCCAGACCGAGGCAGAGGGCGAGGTGGTCGGCTTCGACGCCGACAACTTCCTCCAGGAAATCGCCGGCTTCTCGCAGATGGTCGGCAATCTGATGCTCGTCGATCCGATCGTCATCGACCCGGGTTGGGGCAACATCCGCGCGGGTCTGCAGTGCGAGATCGCGGCGATCTGCTCGCCGCCGCCGACCGGCTTCCTGCCCAACTCGCAGTTCGTTTCGCCGGCCGACGCGTCTTCGGCGCGCCAGATCCTGCTGAACGAGTACTTCACCGTCACCGACTGGCTGGAGAAGGGACGCTACGACAAGGCGAAGACGGCGCTGACGAACCTGCAGAACGACATCACGACGTTCATCGCGGAGCCGAACCGCACCGCGCTGAACCTGCTGGTGTCGACACAGGCGGCGAAGCTGCCATGACCTGACGTCGCATCCGGGCGCGTGTGCGTCCGGGTGCGACGATCCGCCGGCCGGGCTGCTGCTGCGGCCGGCCTTTGTTTGTCGATGTCGTGTCCTTCCTGTTCAGACTGAGCGTTGCGGCCACCCTCGCGGCGGTCGTCACTCTGCCGCAGACGGCGCACGCCGGCGTCGCCGACTTCATCCGCACGCAGACGGCGGCGCAGGCGCGCGACCTCGTCGCCGCGGCCCGCGCGATGCCGGCCGACCGCTACCGCTATTCGCCAGGCCCCGAACAGATGACGTTCGGCGAGCTCGTCCTGCACGTCGCCGACGGCAACTACCTGTTCTGCGCGCCGATCGGCAGCAGCGACGCGCCCACGGTCGAGAAGCTGCCGGGCGACGGCCCGAAGGACGCTCTCGTCAAGCGGCTGCAGGACTCGTTCGACTTCTGCGCGCGCGCAATGGCGAAGCTCGACGACTCGAAGATGTCGGAGATGCTCCTCATCGGCAACGTTCGCAGCCCGCGCTCGATGGCGATCCTGACGCTCTCGGGCACCTGGAACACGCACCTGACGATGGCGCGCGACTACCTCTCGAAGAATGGCCAGACCGTCGCCTCGACATCGCGCTGACCGCGGCCGCGCGCGGCGGCTGCCGCGCATCGTGTCGTCGTGGCTCGCGCTGCTCGGCGTGCTGCTCGCGTGCGCCGGCGCCGCGTCCGCGCACGACCTGCCGGTCAACACGATGGTCAACGCGTTCGTGCGCGTCCACGACGGCGAAGCCGACATCGTCGCGCGCGTGCCGATGGACCTGCTGCGCGGCGTCCCGTTTCCGACCGTCCAGGGTCGCTACGACCTGACGCAGTCCGGCCCGTTCGAGGAGCTCGCGCGCACTCTGCTCGCCGACGCGTTCGTGCTCGCCGAGAACAACGTCCGGCTGACGCCGGTGCGCTCGGAAGGACGCATCGTCGCCGTCTCCGACCGCTCCTTCGACCGCTTCGATCACGCACTCGCGGCGGTGCGCGACGCGGGGCGCACGACGGCGCCGGTGCCTTACGACAGCGGCTACCTCGACGTCCATTTCGTCTATCCGGTGAAGTCGACCGCATCGCGCTTCGAGATCCAGTCGCAGGTCGCGATCGACATCGGCGTGCTCGCACCGCTGACGGTGCGATTCGTTCGCGGCGACGAGGAAGGCCGCGCGATGATCATCCCCGGGGGCGCGGACCCGGTCGACCTCGATCCCGCCTGGTATCGCGCCGCCGGCGGCTTCGTCGTCCTCGGCATCGAGCACATCCTGACCGGGACCGACCACCTGCTCTTCCTGCTCTGCCTCGTCGTGCCGGTGCGGCGATTGCGGTCGATCGTCCCGCTCATCACCGCCTTCACGGTCGCGCATTCGGTGACGCTGATCGCGTCGGCGCTCGGCTTCGCGCCGCGCGGGCCGTGGTTCCCGCCGCTCGTCGAGGCCGCGATCGCGGCGTCCATCGTCTACACCGCGCTCGAGAACGTCGTGACGACCTCGATCGGGCGGCGCGAGCTGATCACGTGCCTGTTCGGCCTCGTGCACGGCTTCGGCTTCTCGAACGCGCTCGGCGACTCGCTGCAGCTCGCCGGCCAGCATCTCATCCTCTCGCTGCTGTCGTTCAACGTCGGCATCGAGATCGGCCAGCTCGCAGTGCTGTGCGTCATGCTGCCGCTGTTCGCGCTGCTGCGGCGCTGGCTGTCGCCGCGCCGGCTCGTCGTCGTGCTCTCGAGCGTCGGCGGCATCCTCGGCGGCGTCTGGCTCGTCGAGCGCTGGCAGGTGCTGTGGCAGGTCGACGTCGCCTGCTCCGGCGCGGGCTGCCTCGGCCATGCGGCGCCGTGGCTGGTCGCGAGCCTCGCGCTGCTCGCGCTGGTGCCGATGCTCTCGGCGTATCGCAGGCATCGCGCCGTGGTGATTTCGCGGCGACCACAATGAACGTGCATTGGAACGGGCAATGAACACGGTCTGGTTTCGCTTCCTCGCCGCCGGAGTCGGCGGTGCCGTCGTGCTCGGCGTGGCTGCGCCCGCGTTCGCCGACGACTGGCCGCCCGAGTCGGCGATCCCGCCCGAGAAGGGCATGGTCATGGTGACCGTTCGCGGCGGCTGCTTCACGATGGGCGACTTCGTCGGCGAGGGCGAAGACAACGAGAAGCCGACCCACCGTGTCTGCGTCCACGACTTCAAGATCGGCAAGTACCCAGTGACGCAGACCGAGTGGATCCAGGTCATGGGGCACAACCCGTCGGCGTACGACAGCTGCGGCGTCGGCTATTGCCCGGTCGAGAACGTCTCCTGGAACGACGCCCAGGAGTTCATTCGCCGCATCAACCAGCGCGGCGCTCCGAAGTACCGCCTGCCGACCGAAGCCGAGTGGGAGTACGCGGCGCGCAGCGGCGGCAAGGACGAGCAATGGGCCGGCACCAACGACCCGAAGAAGCTGGTCGACTACGCCTGGTTCGGCGCCAACGCCAACTACCAGACCCACCGCGTCGGCGAGAAGAAGCCGAACGGCATCGGCCTGTACGACATGACCGGCAACGTCTGGGAGTGGATGTCAGACTGGTACGCCCCCGACTATTACGCCAGGTCGCCCGAGCACGACCCGCAGGGTCCGGCGAGCGGGACCCAGCGCGTGCTGCGCGGCGGCTTCTGGGGCAGCCTCGACGACATGGCGCGGACGACCCGGCGCGTCGGGCTCGCGCCGACCACGCGGTCGCCCGGATACGGCTTCCGAGTCGTGCAGACGCAACCCTGAGCGTCGGTCGCGGGCAGCCGTAGAGGCACGCAACACCTGCTCAGCGTGCGCTAGGCGGAGTCCTCGGCGGCTCGCCTCGAGCCGGCCGAGAATCGCGCCCGTGGTGTCGTCGCGGTGAACCCTCGTCCGTCTGCTCTCGCAGACCTCTCGCCCGCGTATTTCGCGATGGTGATGGCCACCGGCGCCGTCTCGATGGCATCGCACCTGCAGGGCATGCGCTCGCTCGCGCACGCACTGCTCTGGTTCAACGTCGCCGCTTGGCTCGCGCTGTGCGTGCTCAACGCCTTGCGCGCCGCGCTGCATCGCACGCGCTTCTTCGCCGACTTCGTCGACCATCTCCGCGGGCCCGGCTTCTTCGCCGCCGTCGCGGGCACCTCGGTGCTCGCGGCGCAGTTCCTGATCGTCGAACGCATCGATCGCCTCGCGGTTGCGCTCGCGCTCGCGGCGCTCGTGCTCTGGTTCGTCCTGACCTACGGCGTGTTCGTCGGCCTGACGGTCAAGAGCGAGAAGCCGCCGCTCGAGCGCGGCATCTCCGGGACCTGGCTGCTCGCGGTCGTCGCGACGCAATCGCTCGCCGTGCTCGGCGCGCTGCTGGCAGGGCCTGCCGGACCCGCGCTGAGGCTCGAGCTCCACTTCGCGGCGCTCGGGCTGTGGCTCTTCGGCGGCATGCTGTACGGCTGGCTGATGACGCTCATCCTCTATCGCTACGCGTTCTTCCGCCTCACCCCGCACGACATGACGCCGCCGTACTGGATCAACATGGGTGCCATGGCGATCTCGACGCTGGCGGGCGCGCTTCTGATTCGCGGCGCTCACGATGCGCCGTTCCTGCAATCGATCCTGCCCTTCCTCAAGGGCTTCACGGTCCTGTACTGGTCCGCTGCCACTTGGTGGCTGCCGCTGCTGCTCGCATTCGGAGTCTGGCGCTATGTCGTCCAACGCTTCCCGCTGCGCTACGACCCGCTGTACTGGGGCGCCGTCTTTCCGGTCGCGATGTATGCGATGGGCACGCAGTCGATGGCGGATGTGCTGTCGCTCGACTTCCTCGGCTTCCTGCCGCCGATCTTCCTGGTCGCGGCCCTGGCGGGTTGGGCGGTGGTCTGCATCGGATGGGTCGCGCACGTCGCGGCGCGCGTGCTCGTGCGGACGAGCCGCTGAGCGGAGGTGGCCATGTCGTTGTTCTTCAACGATCAAGCGTGGATCAAGCTGGACGACAACGACACGCGCGCGATCGTCCTCCGGCTCAACGCGAAGCTGGCCGGCAGCGAGGAAGGCGGCGCGTCACCCCTGTTCATCCGCGCGCGGGAAGGTCACGCGACGGGCGACCCCGCCTCGGGGCTCCCGGTCACCGAGGTCTCGCGCCGGCGGCTTGCCTTCTATCCGGCCGGCACCTTCGTCTATCGCCTGACGTGCGCGATCGATGCGATCCCGGGGCTCGAGGGCTACCGCAACGTGGCCTTCGCGTTCGCGGTCTGCGGCCCCCCTGAGTCGGACGACCTCTGCACGCTGATCGACTGGAAGAGTGCGCCGATCCACGGCCTCAACGAGTCGCTCGGTCTCGATCTCTCCCGGCTCGCCCACGACCAGGTGCGCGAGTACCTGATGTTCTTCTGCACGTTCATCGGCGGCGAGGAGGATTCGAGCGGAGCCATCGCGCCGTTCTTCGTGCCGGAGGACGCGAGCGTCTTCGCCTGGGACGAAACACTGGAGGACTTCGACACGCTGTGTCGACGCAGAAGGCTGCAGATGTTTGCGCCGCTGGCCGATCCCGACGGTGGTGATCGATTCGACCTGTCCGATCCCGAGCCGCAAGGCGGCCCCTCGTCCGACACCAAGCCCCGTCGCCCGGCCCCTCAAGCCGGCAAAGGTACCCTGCCGAAGCGAGCCGTTGCCGGCGCATTCGATGCCCATCCCAAGACCCCCGAGCATCGGCCAGCCGCCGGCGCGGCGAGCGTGCCGCGCGATCCCGCCGCACCGTCGACCGATGCCGCCAGGCCGGAAGATCGGCCGGCGGCGATCGCCGCCGAGCCTCTGCTCCCTCCCGAATGGATTGCGCTCTTCGAGGCCTTGGTGTGGTACGGACCCGCGTTGTTTCTGGCCATGTTCAGCGTGCGGCGCAACGGCGCGGTCCAGATGCTCGCCGACGAGCCGATCGCCGGCGCGACGGCGCTCCCGGTGCCGCGCTGGGAAGCGCAACGCGGCCCTGCCGATGTCTGGCTCCTGTGTCGGCAGCTCAAGCGCGAGCCACTCTCTGCAGCGGAGCTGCTCCAACGCATCGCAGCCGATATCGGGCAACGATCCGCGATCTCGCAGCAGGCCGCCGACACGCGCGTCCGTCTGCGCGGCCTTCGAGTCGAAGATCGCCTCGAGCGGGCGCTGGTATTCGCCGGTCCGGTCCGGCTGAGCGACGTCGAGTTCATCCATGACGTCGTCCTCGACGACTCGATCTTCGAACGATCGCTCGAGTTCCTCAACTGCCGCTTCCTGCAGCGACTGAGCGGACGCGATGTCACCGTCAAGGGCGCCCTGCGCCTCGATGGTTCGCGAATCGACGGCGCGGTCGAGCTCGGCGCATCCAAGGGAAGCAAGCGTCAGCCCCCCGTCCTCGATCTGCGCGGACTCGTCGTCGATCGAAGTCTTTTCGCCGATCGGCTGACGACCTTCGGTCGAGTCAGGGGCGAATGGATCCGGATCGGCGGCACCGTGCGCGCCCGCGGACTGCAGCTCCATCCTCGCAACGAAGTCCTCGACGGCCGGTCTGCGTTGGATCTTTCGCACGCCAGGATCAACGGCCCTCTTGATCTTGCCGGCCACGTCGCCAAGGCCAGAGAGCCAGGGGGACGCCAGCGAACCGTCTTCGGCGGTGACGCCAAGCTCGTCGGGTTGACGTGCGAACAAGCCGACCTCGACGGCATCGATGTCCGCGGCTCGCTCGATCTCTCGTCGTGTCGCGTGGGCGGGGGGCTGCGCGTCGGCGTCGCCCTCGTCGATCGTGGCGCCGACATCTGGTGGCGCGCGCGCATCGGCGCCTTCTTCAGTCTGTATCGCTCTCAGGTGGGCCGCGTGGAAATGAGCGGCTGCCGCACCGACGGGACATTCCACGGCATCGATCTGCAGCTCTCCGGATCGCTGTTCGCGGACCTGGCCGGCCGCTTCCGAACGCGGATCGGCGGCGATTTCAATGTTTCGGGCGGCGACATCAAGGGCGACCTCGAGCTCGATGGCGCGCAGATCGTCGGGCGCTTCGTCTTCGTGACCGGGCATTTCGGTCGACTTCGGGCAAACGTCGACGCCTGGTCCGCGATCGATCCTTCCTCGAGAAGGCTCGCAGCTCACTTCTGCGCCAGCGAAGCGCAAGGAATCATCCTCGCCGACGTTTCGGTCGACGCGTCGGTCCAGCTGATCGGAATCCAGCTACGGCAACGATCGAGCACGTACGGCGACGGCTCGCTGATCGCGCATGCGGTCCGCCTCGGTGGCGGATTGCGCTTCTGGCGGGGGGACGATTCGATCGAGTTGCTGCGCGAAGCGTTGTCCAACGCTGCGCCGATGGACGATCTGACGGGTCCGGACGCGCTCGCAGAAAACCAACGACGCGATCAGCTGATCGACGGCGTTCGCGCGTCGATTCCGGGAACGTTGAGGCTGGGCGGCATTCGCACCGCCGGCAGCATCGACTTGAGCCGCCTGCGGGTGGGCGGCCTCGTCGATCTGAGCAGCGCACGCATCGACGGCAATCTGACCGCTTCCGCAGAGCCCGCGCGCCATTCGTGCTCGGCGGCCGGCTTTCGCGCCGACATAGCGTCGGTCGGTGGCGACGTCGATCTGTGCGGACTGGTGATCCGCACCGACGGCTTCAGTGCGCGCGACGCCGATGTCACCGGTCAGCTGCTGTTCGCGTCGGCGTCGAACGGAACGCTCGCGACCTCTTCCACGGCGTTCGATCACGCGGTGGTGCGCAAGGGCCGGCTCGATCTCGAGGGCGCGAAGGCGGCCAGAACGGTGGTGAGCGGTTCCAACATCGATCCCGGCGCGAGAAGCGACCCACGAAGGGCGGCGATCACCCTCTCGCGCGGCCAGTTCGGTCAGCTGACGGTGGTCGGCTTCGAGAACGATCGATCGGGGCGCGCGCCGCTGCGCTTCCCTTGCTCGATCGATCTGTCCGCGATCAGCGTGGGCGATTGGGAGATCGACCCGGAAACCGAAACGCTTCCCCTGCTCGAAGCGTCTGCCCCGCGCTGGTTCGACGGCCGCAATTTCGTCGACATCGAGCACCGCCTCGCCAAGATCGGCCGCAAGAAGAAGGCCGACCAGATCTATCGCCGGATGCGCGCACTGGGCGCTCAGGGCCGATGGGCCCGGTTCAAGAACTGGCTGAACTGGGGCTTCTCGGGAAACGGCACCGTGCCGTGGCTGATGTTCTTCTGGATCGTCGTCGCGATGCTGCCCGTCGTTTGCATGCTGCGCAACGTCGACAACGTCGAGTTCACCGGAGTGACGACCAAGGAACCCAACGCCGTTCCGATGTCGAAAGGCCGCGAGTACGACCTCGAGCGCGATTGGGATCTCATCAAGGCCGCCGGCTTGGCGTCGACCTACGCCATCCCGTTCCTAGCGCGAGAGGATGTCGTTCGCGCTCGCCGGATCGGACACACCTGCGTCCTCGACGGTTGGCGAGGGACGGCCTGGGAGAGGCAGGTCCCGTCGAAAAACGAGCCCCCGGTGTCCGCGCGCGCGGTCGCTTCCGACAAGGTTCGCTGCGACCACGGCTTCGTGATTCCGGCCGCGCCGCACTCGATCGCCATGATGTTTTCGACCCTGCAGGGCATTCTGTGGATCCTGGTCGCGGCCAATCTCCCGGCGATCGCGCGACGGCGCCCATGAGCGACGCACATCGCTCGATCAGCCGCCGGCAGCGAGCTCCCGCTCGAGCACCTTCGGGTTCTCGCGCCAGCGCTCGACCCACTCCTGAGCGACGTCGCCCGGATAGACGTCCTCGATCCCTTGCTTCAGTGCCTTGACGATCGCGCTCGCGAGCGCTGCCGGCGCGACCTTCGGCGGCGGCAGATTCTGGTTCCACTCGTCGTCGATCGGCCCCGGGAAGACGTTGATGACGCGGATTCCCGCCGGCCGCATCTCGGCGCGCAGGCACTGCGCGAGCGAATGCGCCGCCGCCTTCGACGCCGAGAAGGTGCCGTGCGGCGGATAGTTCGAAAGCGCGTAGATCGAGAGCAGGTTGACCCACGCCGCCGCGTGCGTCGCGCCGTCGGCCGAGCGAGCCTTCAGCGCCGGGCCGATCTCCTGCGCGAGGCGCAGCAGGCCGAAGTAGTTGATGTCCATCTCGGCCCTGGCGACGTCGGTGCCGCGGCGCGCAGCGATGCCGTAGGCACGGTGGACCTCGGCGTTGTTGATCACGATGTCGACCTTGCCGCCGATCTCGCCGGCGAGCTCGGCGACCGAGCGGCCATTGGTGAGGTCGAGCGGCACGAGCGTCACCTGCGCCAGCTTGGTGATGTCGTCGAAGCCCGGCAGCTTCTTCCAGGGCTCGGCGTGGCCGACCCAGACGATCTCGGCACCCGCCTTGACGAGCGCAGTCACGATCGCCTGACCGACCTCGGTCTTGCCGTCGCTGACGAGGATCTTCCTGAACTTCGGGTCGCTGGTCATCTCGCGCAGCATCTTGTCGTCGGCCATGTGCTCGCTCTCTTTCTCGGGAAATCCGATCAGCACCGCGGCGCCGGCGCGGTCGAGGCGCGCGCCGACGTGGAGGCGCACCGCGGGTCGTCGCTTCGCCTGATCGGCGGCGAACGGCGGCGGCGACGGCACGTCGCCGTGCAAGTGCACGATCACGCTCGGCCCGACGTCGAGGCGGACGAGACCGAGCCGCCACGGCAGCCGCTCGCGGTAGAAGGGGTCGTTGCTGTGGTGGAGCACCGTCTCGCTCAGCAGTTCGCCGGCGCCTTGCTGCGGCGTCCACTTGAGCTCGGGCGACAGGCAAACATGGCACGCGTCGCGCGGCGGGTACTGCACCGCCTTGCAGCGTTGGCAGACCTGCAGCGCGAAGCGCCCTTCCGCCGCGGCGGCGGTCATGCCGAGCGCGGTGCGGCCGCGCGCGAAGGGCGGCAGGTTCATCTGCCGCGTCCGCAGCACCGGGTTCTTCCGGCGCGGCTTCATCAAGGGCATCGTCATGACGACGCTCTCGCGAGGATCACGGCGCCGGTGCAGAGGCAGCGGTCGTACGTGACCATGCCGAAGCCGGAGACGAGGCCGAGCATCGAGTCGGGCACCGCGCGCTTGGCGACATCGGCGTCGTCAGTGAGCTGGCGGATCGCTTCGGTCAGGCCGAGAAAGCCGCCCGCGCATCCCGCCTGCCCGGCCGAGAGCTGGCCGCCGCTCGTGTTGTTCGGGAAGTCGCCGTCGTGCGTCAGCGTCCTCGCGCGCACGAACGCCGGGCCTTCGCCCTTCTCGCAGAAGCCCAGATCCTCGAACTGCAGCATGACGACGACCGGGTAGTCGTCGTAGGTCTGTACGAAGTCGATCGCGTCGGGCGCGACGCCGGCCTGGGAGTAGAGGTCGTCGCGGTCGACACGCCAGCCGCCGCGCAGGAGCACGGGATCGTCGGCGTACGCGTTGTGG
>Ga0207674_10008238_pt1 | contig 12073 bp, 10 predicted proteins | sample KBSCornC72_FD_184303 | JGI IMG/M metagenome (GOLD analysis project Ga0207674, IMG submission 184303) | Corn rhizosphere microbial communities from Kellogg Biological Station, Michigan, USA - KBS Corn C7-2 (SPAdes) (version 2) | ecosystem: Host-associated > Plants > Roots > Rhizosphere > Soil ... | reverse complement strand
AAAAGCTGTGTGGACTTCGGTTCGGCGCCCTTGGCGTGCAGCTCCAGCAAGCTGCTTTTCGACGACTCGGCTACCTTCACCTTAAATGGGAAAGCTTCATCAAGATCCTTTTTCGTCTTGGCAGACCCCACAAATCGCCTCAACACATCCAATGGTCCCTGGACAGGTTTCAGCGAGGCCCCATTGGTGAGCTGCTTCTGCACGCTGGCCAGCGCTCGATTCTCGACCTCCCGGCTTCGCAGCAAATCGGCCTGAGTACCTAGGTAGTTAACCAACTCCTCCGTATAAAGATGTCCTTCCGAAAGATCCAGTTTGCCAGTCAGCCACATCCTCGCATCGGATTGGAATGATTGCGGCGTTGCTGTCGTCAGCAGAAAGGCCGGCACAATTGTCGCCAGCGCTATCAACGCCAGCACCCACCAATACTTCCGAAGAAGTAGTTGGTGCCGATGAAGATTGACGTAGAGGCGTGACGCGACCTGAAACCGGTCGGTCGGCCCCATCAGATCCATTGACTGCGGGACCAATGCCTGGTTGCCTTGCGTGAGCTTTTTCGGATCGTTTTCCATGAATTTTTCCTCACCATTTCACAAGTCGTTCGGGCACGACGATCAAATCTCCGGGTTGGACGACAAGATCCGCATCCAATTTCCCTTTCTCAAGGACCTCCTGCACATTCACTGTCCGGGTCTGAGTCTGCTCGCCGTTCTTGCGAATCAGCCGAACATTTCGCTTGTCCGAAAAATCGCTGAATCCTCCTGCGTTAAGTATGGCGCGGCTGACAGTAATCGTCTCTCCGGCTGGAACGTCAAAACCTCCGCTATTTCGCACCTGACCCGTAACATAAACCTTTCCTGTCGCACGGGTTTTGTTGATTACTTCCGCCGAAATCATCACCGTTGCGCGGAAATAGAGGTCTTTTTCCAACATCCCTTTGACCTCTCGCGCCAATCCCATGCAGGTCTTTCCGGCTGCATGCACCAACCCCAGATAAGGTACTTGCAAATCACCTGAATCGGTGATGAGCAGCGACTTGGGTTCCTCCTGATCTTCGATCACCCGGAAAGTGATCCGGTCGCCCGGGCCAAGCTTTTGCTTATTGTCCAACGAATCCATCGAGCGGATGCTTTCCTTCACTCGCATGCTCTCCTGCAGGAACACCGATTGATTCGTAGCCTCTGCCGCCATCGAGCTGCAGCACAGCCCGAATAAAAGTATTAAACTCCCAATTACTTCGCGATGCATATTCTAAATTTATTGGAGCTGGTGGGGCGAGCGTCCCCGCGAGCCGACGTCCGAGTCGATTTTGACGGCTCGCGGGGACGCTCGCCCCACCGGGCCTTAAGTCTTGCGTTAAAACTTGAATGTTAAATCCAAACTGACGCGATTTCTGTGAAACGTTCGGTCACTGAATTCTGAATCTTTGTAAAATAGTTCGTAACCGACATCCGCCCGCCAGTACTTATGAAATTGGTATCCCACCCGGCAGCCCGCAAGGTACTGGATGAACTTTTCTTCGAAGCCCCCGCCGAACTCCCTCGAGAAATTCGCCGACAAATATCCTTCGATTGGAACATCACGAATAACGTCGGTCGTGATCGAATAACGCACATACGTCGTTCTCAAATTATTCGCGTTGTCGCCAAGTAACGTTTCGTGTCCTGCGCCAAGTGAATGGATGAACCATTTAGTCTCTTGGGAAAGTTTGCCATAGGCATACCAATGGTCGTATTCGTTACCTGCACTTGCACTGCTATCAAAGCGCGCCATTTCATATCCGCCGCCCGCTCGCGCAATCAGTCCTTTCGGCAGACGAACTTCAGCAAAAGGCCCGAATCTGCCGCGCCAATTGTCGTTAAGGACCGTTTCCGTATCGTAATTATGATACCCGCCTATCCCTTCCAGACCGGCTTTGGTCTTATCTCCCAACAAATAATTCGCGGTCAATGCAAACCATTCCGAGGCACGGTCGAGATATTTAAATCGCTCGGTTGTCGAAATGAAATTTTCGTGATCGTAACTGAATGTCAATACGACTTTGTTCAAATCCCAATCGATCGTTGGGCCGATAAAGTTGTCGAGCCGATCAAACCGGCCTACGTCGTTGAAGTTAAAAACCCGTGGTTGATCCCCTACCTGGTCATCAATGCTGAGCGTTTGCTGATAGGAGAATTTGTCATGCAGCTTGATCCGAAAGTCTTTTATGAACAGGTAGAACGCCAATTCCGAATCCGGATTGACCAGGGGCACATCGCTGTTGAGGCTGTGATTCTTTGCGAACCATTCGTAACTCACCCCCAGCGAAAGCCTTAGCGAATTGAACTGCCCAACAGGCAGGAGGGCCGCCAAATCAACTTCTGGATTGATGATGAAATCATCCTTCTTATTTACTCCTGACGAAAAAACGTTGTCCGAATAAGCCGCCCCGAGCCGAGCTTGAGTTTGAAATCGAATCTGGCCCAGATGGATGTTGTAGTCCTCATTGGTAAGCGAGCGACTGAGTTCCTGCGCGGCTCGTTCGCCGGCAAGCGACCCTCGCGGTTCAGCAAGCGTGGCGGTCTGGGCGATAGCCTCGGACATCCATCCCGCGGACAGCCAATGTAGTAAAAATAGAACCAACCATTTCGTTACCAAACCACGACCATTTTTTCCCACGGAAGCCATTTTGACCCTTTCCCGTTACCTTGTTTTGGAATCCCAGTCTGGGTTCAGGCTGGTTGGCGGTTGAAAGGTTCATTTTCTGCATGATCATCAATTCTCGAACGAAATCAATGTCTCTTCATTTCCTGATTTTCGGCAAAAGAACAAATACGTTAAATGTCGGTCCGGTAGGCGCCGGGGTCTGTAACGCGGCCATCGGCTTTGCGATTGTCAGCCCGGTCATTGGCAATTGCAGCGGTTGGCCGTCAAAAGTTCCACTGAGCACCGCTGGCGCGAAAAAATCTTCTGCATTCCGCACTTCATATCCCGCCCCGGCATCCAGGACGGAACGAACATCGACCGCCACTTTGTCCAGTTTATCCCAATTATATACCACGATATTCGCACGCCCTTTTTCATAACGATTCGGGCGCACAAAAACCTTCGTGCCAGTTAATTTGCTGGCATCGCAGGAACTCGCCGTGTCATAGCCGGTGCTTTTTTTCCATTCCGCAAAGCTGCAATCTTTTGAACCAGCGCGAAATCTCTCATGGCTCGAGGAGCGGGAATAGTAGTTATTATCCCACTGCGCTGTCGTTTTCGTCAAATTTTGCTCCAGATCGACTGCCGGGTCTGAATTTTGAGGCGCAATGACATTTCCTGAAATCGTGGCGTTCCTCCAATTGTTCATCACGATCCCCAGGGGCCAATAATTACCGGTCAACACCACCGTGCCGTTCGTATTCTCCCGTCCGATTTGCACCTGCGTCAGCGTTATCCGATTTCCGGTCGCGAATCCCATGTTGTTCTTTATCACAATATTATCCGCTGATACCGACGGGCTATCCACACCCATAATCCAATCACGTGACGGTCTGACTCCCTGGAGTGCTCCAGCTCCAAATGCCACGTTCCCGTCCACCGTCATGTTTCGAAGCCAGCCACCTTCGCTATTGGCGTATAAATGGAAATTCACGCCGGTCGCGTTAAATGCGATGCAATCCGAAATCTCACCCGCGCCTTGCAAATAAAAACTGTGGCCCTCGGCATTGTCCGGCGACGCCCATCCCGTATTATGGACAATGCACCCGTAAATTAGCGTGTTCGTCGCCTCGGCTGACGTATAAAAGGCGCTTCGAACAGTGTCATGCACAACAAGATTGATGAAACTGAAATTGGGAGCATACACCGAAATCCCTCCCGTAAAATTCGGCAAGTCGGTTGGGTTAAAACCGACGCCGGTTTGTGTGCTGACGCGCCGGCTTTCACCACTGTATAGCTCAAAGTCTCGAAAGCTCACGTAACCAATACTGTCCCAAAGAATCAACGAACCCACGATTTGAACCCTCTCGCCTGGCGCTTGCCGAAACGTAATCGGCTTTTCGGGGGCTCCGTGCACTTTCGTTTCCAGCTTGCCAATCGCATAGACTCCCTCATGCAACCAGAACGTATCACCAGGCTTTCCGACCGGCTCGGACAATGCGGTAACGAGGTCATAAGGCCGGCTTTGCGTTCCGGGCCCTGCAGGAGTTCCGTTCATAGCCACATGCAAATCCGTGGCTTGAGCCCGTGCGGTTAATAACACCACCGCTGCGGTTTGCCACGCTGACGCAAATGGTCGCGTCATTGACTACGAACCCGCGACGAGGGCAGGTTCTCTATCCCCGCTTAATATCTTCTGCGCCGCGGTTCGCCGCTTGAAGATTATCGAACTCAATCTGAATTCGGTTGGCAGTGGACGTCCCAGCACGTCCAACAGAATCTCAACCCGCTCCCGCGCGGGCAATACGCGCAGAATGACTCCCGTTTCTCCCTGAAACGGTCCACTGGAAATTTCAACTTCTTCACCTTCCAACGGCGCATCCGTGAATATCGTATCCGCATTCTCGATCAATGCTTGCCGCAGTTCTTCAATCACCGAATCGGGAATCGTCGCGATGCGTTCCCCGAACTGCAACACTGTCTTCACTGATGCCGTGTATCTGACTTTCTCCAAAGTGGACTCGATGACAAAGCGCGCAAAGAGATAGTTTGCGAACAGCGATTCCGTGCTGCGCATTCTGCCTCGCCGCGTCTGCCGTTCCAACCGTAATTGCGGATTAAACACCTCGACCCCGGGCACGTGGCTGAGTTGCGCGGCGGCAATGTGTTCATGTTTGGGATGGGTTCGAATGCATGCCCACACTGGCTCCGCTGCGAATGCACTCTCATTAACACCTTTGGCAAGACCAGCTTGGTCCTTCAGCGGCGTGGTCGAACCCCTCGAACTCAGATCAACTGTTTTTACAGTTTCCGCCGCAGACTGCTGCAATTCTGGGCCCACTTGAGTTGGTAATGAAGCGGCAATACTCATATTAGCATATCAGACATCTCGGTATTTTCGACGCAAAGCTCCGCACATGGTTCGCAAACCACTTTTCCCGAAAACTTCATTTTCAGCCCCGAACTACCCCGTCATTTGAGAAACATGCCCCGTTTTATCTCGACGATTTACGAGCATGATTCGCAAACTCGGGTGCAGACTACCGCAGCGCTCCAGGCGTTTGAATGGGGCAACCTCCCCGCTCAAAACCTTTCCTGCCCCTACCAAATCCCCTTAATTCTCAATCTTACTCCTAATCTTAATCTTCCCCTCGGATTCACGTCCCCGACACATGCACCGCAAACGTCGCCTATTCTGCCTCAATTATTTTCTTCTCCTTCCTTGGTGGCCTTTTACCCCATTGAACACACCTCCTCGTCCCCGCAAAGTAACTCCGGCATTAGCCGACGTTCACAAAACGTGTTTAATGAGTAGCCGGACCCGGTTCCCAGAGTTGGATCTGCTGCGATTTCTCGCGGCGTGCGGGGTTATGCTATTTCACTATACCTACATCGGCCCTCAATACCATGCCTGCCCAGTTTCGTTTCCGTTCCTCAGCCAGACATTCAAATACGGTTACCTTGGTGTGAACGTTTTCTTCATCCTGAGCGGTTTCGTGATTCTCTTAACCGCCTACGATAAAGACGCCACCGGTTTTACCCTCGCGCGAATCGTTCGGCTCTACCCGGCCTACTGGATTTGTGTCACCCTTACGGCTTTTGCCATCGTACTCACTGGAACCAACCACAACCCTGTGACCTTCCGCCAATATTTAGCCAATCTCACGATGCTCCACAGCTTTTTCGGCATCGAAGACATTTCCGGCGTTTATTGGACACTGGCTGTCGAACTCCAATTCTATTTTCTCGTTTTTCTCATCCTCGCCGCCGGCCAGGCGCGCCGAATTGGCTATTTCCTCGGTCTGTGGCTGTTCGCTTCGATTATCCTTTCCCTGCGAGAGCCCCATGGCGCGGCTCATTTCTTCCTGTTTCCGGAATGGAGCTCGTATTTCATTGCGGGTGCCATGTTGTTCCTTATCCATCGCGAAGGACCTAGCCCATATAAACTTTTTGTCGTCGGCGCCTGTTACGTCCTTTCCGTTGCCTACGCCATCAAACTTCTCCCATTCGGCGGTGACCAACTGGAACGTAACCTCAGTGCGCCGGTCATCGGCTCCTTTCTCGCGGCAGCCTACGGAACATTTCTCATCATTGCGCTAAGACCAAGATCGGTTGGTGGATCAAATCCATTTTACATGCTTGGGCTTATTACCTATCCGCTCTACCTCATACATCAGGACTTAGGTTTCATCCTGCTTCGCGTAGCGCCCTCCGGGTTAAACCGCTTCCTACTGCTGTGCGCCGTTATGGCTGCAATGGTTATCCTTTCCTGGCTGCTTCACATCGGACCTGAAAAATGGCTTGCGCGCCGCCTGAAATCTCTGCTTGCTCGGCCAGAGCAAATGGCCATTTCAATCAAAACCCTTGTTGCCGAACGGTTGGCCGGACTGACCTTGAAATCTCCTATTCCTGAACCTGCCATACCAAAAGTGATTCGTGTCTCAGATTTGACGTCAGGCGCGCAATCTCCGGCCGCAAGTACTCAGCTGGGTAATGAAGGCGGTTCTCTTTAGCTCTGTTTCCTGAAAGACTTCTTTGAAGCGACGTTCTCATATGCAGTGCTGACGGCCAAACGAAGCGTCGATTCATCAACATTCTCTAAGCAAACCTGGGTCGCGCCGCGCGCTCCTCAGACTCCTTTCACTGGTGCAAAAGCGTTCGGATAAGTTCGAACCAGGGACTCCTGTTGCTCCTGCGGCAGTTTTACCATTCCGAATTTCTCGTCAGGATATCCAAGTGTAGCGAAAACTTTCCCGCCCACCCGAAAATCCGGATGGTTTATATGCGAACTTTCTATCGCTTCAGGAAAGCTCAGCGCAAGTCGACGAAAATCTTCTGCGGTTACAAGAATTCTATTTTTAACTATCGTGAGGCGGGCCCGAACGACATACCCCATAATTCTCACGCATCACGCATCACGAATCACTTCAACCGCACATCCCCACACAAATGTACTTCTAACCCCAACTCCGCCATCATCGCCGCCTTAATCCGGCACGCGCGGTGGGCTTGTTTCTCATTCGGCGCATAGACGACTTGAATGTGATTGGACTTGTGCCGGGCCATCATTTGGTCGCGGCTGACGCCATCAAGCACAGCGTGCATGATAGGCCATTGCGGCGTGGTTTCGCGCCAGCGTCGTTCGGTTTCTTTCTGCGGAAGTGAGACCACTTCCGAGACCCCGAGATCGCAATGCAACTTGCCATCCATGATGAACATGCGGCTCCAGACGATATGGCCCGGTTTCGAAATGCCTTTCACCGTTCCGCCGCCGAGTCGGAAATACATCGGCGGTTGCCGCTCGCTTGATGAGCCTTTGTATCCGCCAATGAAATGTGCAGGCGGCGCTGCTCCCGAAATGAGGAAGACCCAGACGTAATCATCGACACCGTTGTTCCGATAATGCTGGCCCCAACGCAAATCGTGCAGAGTATTTTCGGGCGGAAATCCTAACTCGCGCCACAGTCGATAAGTGACAAGCCCGTCCAATCCAGCACATTCATCGACTTCATTGAAGTGCGGCACAGCTTCCCCATCAAACAGCACTCGGCCCGTTTCATTACATTTCACCGGTGGCCGTTCGCGATTGTTCAACAATCCTTCAACCAAATCACTCGCCGGAGCCAAATCTTTTAAGCCCTGCTGATATTGAATTCCAATCGCAGCGCACCCAAATTCATCCGCGATTCGAACTGCGGCAATGTACATTTTGCATTGCTGCAGCGTTTGGGCTTCGGTCAATTCCGTTTCTTCATCCGAACCCCACTTAAAAGTCATACCCTTTTTCAATAGCCAATCAAGCACACCGCGCGCTTCGCTATCGGAAATGCGCTGCATCGCCGCAAACAGCGACGATTGACTAAGCCGTTCCTTGAAGACCCCTGTGGGATGCAACAATTCATCAGGAATAATTGCGTTGAACATCCCCATGCAACCCTCATCGAACACCCCCAAAATCGCTTTTGCCTGCCGGAAATTGCGGGCTGCGGCCCGGCCAATTTGTTCGTCTCCCTGTGGTAATTTGAGCAGACGCAAATCGCGCACATGGCTCTGATCGTGAGTTACAATACCTTCCTGAAGCCATTGTTGGAGACCGTCCTTGAAAAATTTGTCGGTAAAATCTTCACTCCAAAGAGAGCTGTATTTGATTCCGGCCTTGGTCATCGACCCATTCAGGTTGAGCATCCCAACCAATCCCGGCCACGTCCCGCTCCAATTAGCCACAGTCAGAATCGGGCCGCGATGAGTGAACAACCCGCCGAGCACATGATGGCTATACTGCCAGACGCATTCGGCAACGATGAGAGGCGCATCGGAATCGAGCTTGCGAAAAACTTCCATTCCCATCTTCTGTGAATCGATGAAACCGTGCTGCTTTTGTTTATCAAACGGGTGACCGCGCACAACTGTCCACCCTTCGGCTTTGAGCGCTTTTGTGAGAATGGCTTCCATTTTGGCCTGCTCAGGCCAGCATTTTTGGTTGGCGGAAAGGCGAAGATCGCCGTTGGCGAGGAGATAAGCGTGTTTAGCTTTAAGGCGCTGAACTGAATTCATAGTCTGCTGGAAGCGTGGGCTTCAGCGGGACTGGTATAACACGAGACACTAGGCAGTGCCATTGAAAGATTGCGGCAATGAGTTGAGATTTTTGCTGTCATCGCGCATCAGCTTCCGAACCGCTTCTGTGGGAAGGAATCGTGCGAATTCCCGAGCGCTTAAGAATTTAGATACTCCTGGGTCACTAGATGACGAGATAAAAAATTCGCTAATTCCCTTTAGTCTAACCTTCCATGATCGGCGATCACTCTGCCCGAGAACTGCGCGTTTGCCCCTTCAACATGGCCCGAGCCAGAACCACTTGAGCTGAGATTCACTGTCCTTAACAGGTCTCCTCCGTTGCCAGTCGGGATGCTACCTGTATGAAGCGTGGTAAAACCCCAGAAGGTGAAGTCATTCCCGTCGCCGCCATTGAGGACGATATTCCAAATGCCCCAATTCATGATGCTGTTATGGCCATGGACCGCATCGTCCGGTTCGGTCACGGTCAGATAATCGCTAATGTCGATCGTGGTCACCTCATTGCTGATTGATTCGCGTACGACAAAATATGGAAGGCCGGCTTCAACGCTTTGCATCAGCAGCTTCGCATCGTCGGTGAAATTGAATACGCCTGTGGCATTGAGAGCCGCCAGGATGTCTTTATTCGTTATTCTCACTGTGTGCGTTTCGTCACCGGACGTCTGCACCTTCGCCGTGAGGGTAACAAAGGCGTCCTTGACCGTCGTATAGGTCTGATTAGTGTCCACTTGCGCTCTCAGATTGAAGCACGCAAATAATATAAACGCGGCGATTGTATTCTTGAATAAACATTTCATGACTTCACTAAAGTAGAACTCGCGCTAAAAACACTTCCGGAAAATATGGTTACTGCCCCCTCAACGCGGCCCACTCCTCTCACATCTGACTGAATACGCCGGGAACCCTCGATTGTTCCAATGCTCCGCGAGTGAATTTCTCCACGATGAATAGTCGTGGCTCCCCAAAGTAAAAATGCCGTCTCGTTGGTCGTCCCGTTATTAAAAGCAAAATTCCACGTTTCCCATCTCGTTCTGTCGTTATGGGAGTGAACCTCGCTGCCAACTTCCGTGACACCAAAATAATCGCCCACATCAGTAGTTGTCGCCTCCCCATTTACCTCCCGCACAACTATCGCAGGCGCCTGATCGTCCTCGCCGCCGACGAAAGACAAAACCGCTTTCTGCCCGAAATTGAATTTCCCAGTCTCATTCAGGGCTGCAATTATATCCTTGTTAACCACTCGCACCGATTTCACACCCGAGGAAGTCTGAATCCTCCCTTTCAGAACGAAATTCGCGCGCTGCACCACATTAGTCGATTGCCCGGTTGCACTGGCGATTGCCAACGCCAGCAGGCCGATCATGAGTCCGAATCGCACAATCTTCTTCATACAACATCTTACTTTTTACGGATGCTGATTCGGCCCGCGCCTCAGGCTCACATTTGGCATCCGCGGCAATTTTTAATCACCGTCCTATATTTTACTGGTGGGTGTAACCCTTTAGTGAATACCTGAAAAACTCACGAGCCCGATTCTCTATTTCTGAATTTTGATCAGTTCGGCCCCGTGAGGAGCAACGGAGATCTCAAACTTGCCAGAGAATTCGCCAAAATCCTTCCGCCGCCACAGATCCCGGACGACGTGTTTGCCGCTGAGTTTCAAGTCGGACCAGTTCGCAGTCACGTTAGCTTTGGCGTCGCCCAGGTTGAAAAGGCCTATAGCCATCGAACGGTCTTCGAGATCTTTCGCATATACCCGCAACTCACCGTCTTTCGAAATCGTGAGAGCTTGTTTGCCGAGGGCATCCTGATTCACGGCCAGCACTTCATCATTGGTGAGCAGGTTGAGCGTGAAATCGTCCAGTTGATCAAGATCGCACCCGAGGAGCAGCGGGGCGGAGAGCAAGCACCAAAGCGTGATGTGAGTGTATTGTTCGTCTGGCGTGAGTTTGGTCGGATGCGGGCTGCCCCAACCAACCTGGCCCACCACGAGCATATCGGGATCGTTCCAATGGCCCGGCCGCGCGAACGGTTCCCATTTATCTTCGCCAAAACCTTTCTTGCTCATCGAATCCCACGTGTCTCGGATGTCACCGGTCGTGCGCCAACAATTGGCGATTTTCGAAAGGGCAGGGGCGTTCGTGAACGGTGTGCTGTTCGAAAGACTCAAGACAATGTCGCGTCCACTGGAACGGAGCGCGCCATACATCTCTTCCGTTTCGGGCAATTCATTCGGGTTCCAATCGTATTTCAAATAATCGATGCCCCATTCCGCCCATTGCTTGGCGTCATTAGTCGCAAAGGAATATTTACCGATGGCCCACGGCAGAATTTTTTTGTTCACATTGCCGCGCTTGGGAATAGTCGGTTTGGACCACGCGCCTTCAGGATTTTCGGCGCTGCCGCCGATGTAGTTGGCGTACGAAGTCGTCCAGGGCGTCGAATAGATTCCGGCCTTGAGTCCCATTCCGTGGATTTGCTCGCAGAACCCTTTCATGTCGGGAAACTTATCGTTGCCCTGTATGCCATTGAAAGTACCGCCGCGTTTGCCTTGCCATGCATCGTCGATGTTGATGTAAGTCCAACCGTGATTGATCAATCCTGAGTTGACCATTCCACGGGCACTCTTGAGCACTTTTTCCGCATCAACCCGGCTGCCCCAGCAGTTCCAGCTATTCCATCCCATCGGCGGAGTCAACGCGATGGTCTCGCCGACGACAATACGGAGTGTCTTCTCAAAAAGGCCTTTGGCGTTTTTGGCGCGAACCTTAACGAAACAGTTACCCCGCTCTTTCAGGGAGCCGGTGATTTCGCCCAGCTTAAAATCGAAATTGAGCCCTTCCGGCAAACCCGGGACTTCAAATTCGATCGGTCGAACACCGCTAACGGGGATATGGTAAAGGAATGGCGCGCCGGGGCGGACTCCGAAAACGGATGGACCGTTAATATGCGGAGCCGGACTGGATTTGGGCGTGCGGATTTCCGGCGTATCAGCCGCAAAAACTGACGATTCTGTAGCGATCAGACACAAACTGACTGATACTGGAACGATGAGGAAGCGTTTCATCTCTGCCATCCTAACGCAAACAGCCAGGGAAGCAAAGGCACAAGGAAATCATCCCCCGGCCACCCTCTTTAGAGCGCGCTTTCGTATTTAGCGGCCGCAAGAAAGGCATTGATTATTTGAAGACGTGGTTGCGCCAGAGCGCGGGCCGAATCGAGTTGTAGTTGCGGCGGCAATTGTTCGGCATTGCGTTGAAGCACTCGAAGCGCGTCTTCGAACGTGGTAAAGCGTGTATCTCGGCCAATTTTGCTCACAATGCGAAGCATGCCCACGGCGCCAAGCTGTTCCAGGATGTCCGCATCCCGCATCAAC
>Ga0207674_10008235_pt1 | contig 12075 bp, 7 predicted proteins | sample KBSCornC72_FD_184303 | JGI IMG/M metagenome (GOLD analysis project Ga0207674, IMG submission 184303) | Corn rhizosphere microbial communities from Kellogg Biological Station, Michigan, USA - KBS Corn C7-2 (SPAdes) (version 2) | ecosystem: Host-associated > Plants > Roots > Rhizosphere > Soil ... | reverse complement strand
GATGCGGATGGCGCACGGTCGACAGCACCGCGGGGGCGAGGAACACGGACTGCACGCTTTCGTAGATCTCGGAGAAGAACGGCCGGCGCATCTTGCCGAAGAGGAAGTCCGTCACCACGAAAGTGGAGAACACGAAGGGAAATGCGTACGCGATGATCTGCGGCGCCGAGGCGTGGTAGATCGACAGCCCGAAGATGAGGAAGGCGCTGGGTGCCAGGAAGTAGATCACGCGCGCGATGCCGAAGAACCAGAAAAGGCAGCAGTTGAAGTAGCACAGGCGTTGCGCGAGCGTCAGTCCCGGCACGAAGAGCGGGTCGTGCAGGATGAAGATCTGCACCATGCCCTGCGCCCAGCGCGTGTGCTGCAGCATGTAGTCGGCGTACGACTCGGCCGCGAGGCCGCACACCATCGGGTGGTTCACGTAGACGCTGTGATAGCCGCGCCGGTGCAGCTCGAACGCGGTCTCCGCGTCCTCGGTGATGGACTGGCCCGACATGCCGCCCACTTCCATGAGGTGCGTGCGCCGCATCACGGCCGCCGAGCCGCAGAAGTAGCTGGCGCCCCACGAGTCGAGGCCGGGCTGGATGACGCGATAGAACATCTCGCTCTCGTCGGGCACCGGCGCGCCGCCGCCCATGGCGGTCTCGGCCGGCGCCGCGTTCACGAAGAAGTGCGGCGTCTGCACCAGGAAGACCTTCGGGTCGGCGATGAGGTAGCCCAGCGTGCGCTGCAGGATCTCCGCCGTCGGCACGTGGTCGCAGTCGAGGAAGAGGACGAAGTCGCCCTTCGTGTGCTGCAGCGCGTGGTTCAGGTTGCCCGCCTTGGCCGAGCGGTTGGTCTCGCGCGTGATGTAGGTCGCGCCCACTTCGGTCGCGATCTCCTTCAGCCGGTAGCGGCGCTGCCACACCGCGTCGCCACGCTCGGGATGCGCGCGCTTCTCCATGGTGCCGCCGTCGTCGCAGATGTAGACGCGCAGCAGGTGCCTCGGATAGTCGATCTGCGTCGCGGCGAGCGCGGTGAGCTTCACGATGTCCGGATCCTCGTTGTAGGTCGGGATCAGGACGTCGACCGTGGGCCACGTCATGCGGTCCTTCGGCATGTCCACCGGCTCGCGATCGAGCGGCCACGCGTTCACGAAGAGTCCCAGAAGGTGCAGCGTGATCGAGTACACCTCGGCGCCGAACAGCAGCGACATGCCGACGAAGTCCGCCGGGTTGGTGTAGATGAGCGTCTCGAAGCTGCGCCACCACAGGTAACGCAGCGTGAGGTAGGCCGCCACGAGCACGAACACCAGTCGCCAGGCGTTGCGCCGCGTCGCGGGAAAGCGCCCGATGGTGAGCATCAGCATCACGCACGCCCAGCCGGAGACGAGCTGCAGCACCTCGCCGAAGTGCGCCTCGCGCAGGTTCACCATGTACAGCATCGCGAGGCCCGCGGCGATGAGCGCGAAAGAGCTGCGCGGCATGCGCGCGAGCTCGTCGCGCAGCCGCCGCGGCAGCGTGAGCCGCTTGATGTGGACCGTCTTGTGAGTGGGTTCCGCCGTGTCCACGCGCCTACCGATCGGCCCGCGTGTCGCCCGCGGCGACGACACGTCTGGGCTGAGCACGTCGCGCGGGCGCGTCGGCGACGGCTGTGGTGGAAGTGGATCCCGCGCCGGGGGCCTTCATCGAGGCCTCCTCTCGCGCGGGCCTGTTTGCGGCGGCGGCGCTCGAGCTCGCGCCCCGCGTCTCTTCGAAATAGACGATGTTCGCGCGGCCGGCTTCCTCGTAGTGGAGGATCGTGCCGCGCCCGCCGGACTCCCGGGGCGTGGGGGCGCGTTGCGCGTCGGCGCCGGCGGGCGCGAACGCGGCAGCCGCGGCGAATGCGCACGCAATGCGGCGCGCCGCGGGTAGTCCGCTACCGGTCCAACGTGCTCCCTGGGTCAACGCTGGCTCCCTCATGGCGGGGATTGGGGCGTTTGTAACACGTTTTCACGGGATGAGCCTTCGCCGCGGTCACGAAGCGCGATCTTGGCGAGCAGCAGGAGCACCGCGGAGTAGTACGACTCGCCCTTTTCCAGCGCCGGCAAGCGTCCCACGGACAGGCGCGGATATTCCGCGACGACCTGTGCGATGGCCCGGATTCCGGCGCCGCCGCCATGGCTGTCCACGCTGTCGTCCTTCAGGTTCGTGAACGCGGGCGTCACGCGCGAGGCGGCGAAGTGTCCCCAGAACTCGCGATAGGGCTGAAGCAAGCTGTCGTTTTCCTGCCGGCTCCAGAGGAGATACACAGGGATGCGAACGGCGTCGTAGCCGAAGCGTTCCGGCGGGGTTCCGCCCGGGGTCACGGGGTCGGAGAGCTTCAGCCAGTCGGGCGGCAGGCGCCAGCGGCCGAAGTACGAGTAGCGCAGGATCGAGAGCCCGCTCTTGTTGAGCGTCTCCCATTCCGGCGCGGGATCGACGCGCGCGAGCTCGCGCAGCGCCGGGAAGACCCAGTACGAGAGATTGATGGTGAGCCCGTCGGGCTTGTCGAAGCCTTCGAGCGCGGGCAGCAGCACGAGGCCGTGGGACACGCGCTTCAGCAGCTTGCCGCGGATATCCTGCGCGATGCGGCGCGCGGAGGCGAGGTGCTCCGGCTCGCGCCATTTCTCCGCCGCTCGCGCGAGCGCCCACGCGACGAGGATGTCGGCATCGGACGCGTTGTTGCGGTCGGTAACCGCGCCCTGCTCCCACTTCCACGCGAGCAACGCGTCGTCTCGCACCTGCAGGTTGCGCTTCGTCCATTGCCAGACGCGATCGAATGCGGCGCGATCGCCGTAGTGAACGGCGAAGAGCATGGTGAAGCCCTGGCCTTCGGAGTGGCTGATACGGCCCTGGCCCGTGTCCATCACGCGGCCATCGGGCTCGACGTACGCCTGCTTGAAGCGCTCCCAGTCCGGATCCGCGCCGCATGCGGCGAAGGAGAGAAGCGCGAGCAGCGCGGCGATGATCTTCATCAGTACTGGAATCCCGGAAGAACCACCGGCTCCGGCGGCATGGCGATGCGCCGCCCGGTCACGCCCCACGGCGACATGCGCACGTAGATGAGCAGCCGGCTCGGCGTGTAGTTGGTGGAGCGCTCGATGTCCAGGCGCGCGCCGACGAAGAGATTCGGCGCCAGCCGGTGCTCGATGGCCGCGGCGAACGAGCGGCCATACGAGCGGCCGTTGTCGCCCCCCGCGTAGAAGGGATCGATGCCGTTCACGGGGGTGAGCGCCTCGGCTTGCGCCTGCAAGGACGCGTCGGTCGGGAAATAGGGCGCGCGATACGAGTGCGATCGCGAGACCGAGACCGACGCGCGCACGAAGTACGACGTATCGGCCGTGCGCGCCGCGTAGGTCACCGGAAGGCCCAGCGACAGGTATTTCGCCGGGCTGTAGTAGCCGCCGTGGCCGAACGTGTATTCGCCGGCGTTCTCGCTGAAGCGCCACCACATGGCGTTCAGGCCCACGGCGAGCTGGCGATTCTCCTCGTTCACGAAGCGGCGGTAGGCGCCCGCCATGAGCTCGGACTTGTGGTTGTCGAGCACGTTCTGCCCGGTGAGCCGATAGAGGCCGCCCAATCCCCACACGCCGTACGTCTCGCCGCGGTCGCGGGAGAGATTCACGCGCACGCCGTTGGAGACCACGCCGCCCCACACGCGCCCGGTGTTGGGATCGCGCGCGCCGGCGTACGAGAGGAGGCTCGACACCATCGCGCGGCGCGACACGTCGATCGAGTACGAGACTTCGCCCATGCGCCCGTCGTAGAGCGCGCCGCCCACCGCGTTCACGATCGGGAAGCCGAGCGGCGTGGAGCCCACGTCGAGCCGCAGGTCGCCGATCTGCGAGCCGACGGCGAACGCGACCCCCGAATGCGACTTGTCGGGAAGCGGGCCGCCGCACGTGGGCTGGCACAGCAGCAACGAGCCGTAGGTGGAAGTCTCGAAGGCGTTCGAGAGGTCGAGCTCGCCGCTCGCGACGCGCGAGGGCGCGATGCGGAAGAACGCGCGTCCATCGGGCCGCCACGCGTCGCGAAATCCGAAGGGCAGCTCCTGCGCGTCGAGCTGCGACTTGCCGGCAGTGCCGGTGCGATGCAGGCCGTCGAACGCGGCGCCGACCCATGCGACCTGCTGGTCGCGCAGCTCGGCGAGCCGGCGTTTGCGCCAGAACTCGTCGCTGGGCTCGATGGCGAGGGCCTCCAGCTCGTACGAAACCGCGCGATCGACGTGGCCTTCGCGCTCGGCGGCGCGGCTGGCATCCGCCAGCGTTTGCGCGCGCTCGCCGCGCTCGCGCTTCACGCGGTCTTCCTCGCGCGTCGCGATGCGCTGGCGCAGGTCCTGGTCGAGCCGCTTCATGCCCTCGCTGCGCTTTGCCTCGGGAACGGCCGCGATGGCGGCGAGCGCCTCGGCCTCACGGTCGATGCTGGAAAGAAAGAGCGCCATGGCGAAGCGCGTGTCCGCGTCGGCGGGCTTGCGCTGCACCATCGCGGCGAAGTCGCGCTCGCCACTGGCGCGATCGCCGTGCGCCGCCTGCAGTCGCGCGAGGTCGTGCAGGACCCAGGGGTTGTCGGGGTCGAGGGCGCGCGCTTCGCGCAGTGCGGCGATGGCCTGCTCGTCGCGGCCCTCGTCGCGCAGCTTGCGCGCGTGGGAGAAATGGATGCGCGCGAGCTCGGCTTTCGCGTTGCCTTCGGCCGCGTCGAGCGCCAGCGCCTCGTTGGCGCGAGCGAGCGCCGTGTCGAACTCGCCTTTCTCCCGTGCCGTCGCCGCCTGCTGCAAGAGCGCCCAGTAACGCGACGTGCGCTCGAGCCGCGCCCAGCCACCCGCCGGGTCGAGCGCTTGCGCCCGGGCGAAGAGCCCGGCCGCGTCGGCGTGCCGCCCTTCGCGCATGCGCGCGAGACCCGCCTCGCCCAGCTTGTCCGCTTCGGAGGGCACACGCGGCTTCGCCGGGCTCGATGCCGGCGGGCCCCTTCGAACCTGCGCGAGCTTTTCTTCCAGCGCGGTGTCGCCGGGATTCTCGGCGATGTACTCGCGAAGCGGCGCGATGCTCTCGGGCACGGGATCCAACGCCAGCAACGCGCGTCGCCACGCGTCTCGCGCCTGGCGGGACACCGACTGCACGGCCGAGAGCTCGCGCAATGCCTTGAGCGTCGCGGCGGAGACCGGCTTTCGCGAGCTCTGGTCCACGGCCAGCGCGACCTGGTAGCGCGGATCGCCGGGATGCTTCGCCGCGAGACGCGCGATCGCGGCAGCGCCCTCCTCGCGTCCCGCCTTCGTCGCCGACAACGTGCGGACGTATTCGAGCTCGAAGTCGTCGTCGGGAAATCCGCGCGGAAAGAGCGCGCGATACGCCGCCACCGACTCGTCGTAGCGGCCGGCCTGGGCGAGCTGGCGCGCGCGGCGCAGGTTCTCGCGGTCGGGACCGCGCACGCGCAGCAGCGTCTCGATCTGTCCCACGGCCGGGTCGTTCGGATGCGCGCGTCGAAGCCGCTCGAGGGTCGCGGCCGCGTCGCGGTCCTGGTTCGCGGTGACCTGTATGCGCGCGAGCAGGGACAACGCGTGCGGGTCCTCGGGCGAGAGGCGGAAGACCTTGGCGATCTCTTCGCGCGCGAGGTCGTCGCGGGCGCGCTCGCGCCAGAATTGCGCGCGCTCGAGCAGGCGGTCGATCTCGGGATCGGCGGCTCGCGCACCCGGCAGCGCCGCGCCCAGGCAGAGGACAAACGCCGCGGCGGCGCGCCAGCGTGTCATGCGCTTCGCCTCCGCGCGCGCCACGCCACGAAGCGATTTCTCGCGACGTACGCGGCGAAGCCGAGCGCCGCCAGCAGCACCGTCAGCACGCCACCCACCAGCTCCGGCCTCTGCGAGAGCCAGTACCCGAGGCCCGTCCACGGCGGCATGCGGCCCACGTGATACGTCGGTCCGACGAGCACGCTCTCGACGCGGTCGCGCATCACGAATGCGGCGCTGCCCTTGATCTCGCGGCGCATGTCGCGGTCGTCGAGCGCGTCGATCACGCGGTAGAGCTGCTCGGGCACGAGCGCCGTCACCACGACCACGCTGCGGCCGCGCGTCACGGGTGATTCGAATGCATGGATCGCGGCCGTGGGGCCGGTGCCTTCGAAGCTCACCTGCGTGGCGACGGTGGTGTCGAGCGGGGCCGTGAGGCCGAGCCAGTCGAACACCTGGTCCGTGCGGGACACCGAGCGGCTCACGCGCTGCACGTTGCCGGTGAATGCAATCGGCATGTTCTCGCCCCAGCGCTTCAACAGCGGCTGCTGGAACGTGGAGCCGATGACGAGAAGGTCGGCGTCCTCGAGCGCTGCCGTGTCCCTGGCGCGCGCGATGCGCACGCGCGTGGCCGCGCGCCCGGTCGCCTCGCCCATGCGCGCCATCAATGCGAGCAGCGTGTCCACGTCGGCGGCGACCGGCTCGTCGGGCAGGACGGCGACGGTCTCCGCGAGATCCGCTCGGCGCGTGAACGGGAATCCCGCGGATGCGAAGTGCGCGAGGTTGGGCATGCGCACGTAGTGCGGGAAGCCGGAGAAGTCGATGGTCGATTCCGGCAGCACGACCGCCTTGATGGGCGGCGCGCGCGGATCGTTGCATGCGGGCTCGTCGCGCACGGGGAACCGGAACGCGAAGCCGATCTCGTTTCGCGCGCGCAACCGGTAATACGGGATGAACGCTTCCTTGGTCTCCACGATCGGCGTGTTGGCGAGCCTGAGCGGCTGCGACTCGACGAGCTGGCCGTTCACGCTCACCTCGACGTAGGCGTCCACCGCGCACGCCGGCGGCGTGTACTGCAGCTTCAGCACGAGCGGCACGCCCGGCCCGCGCCACGTCGCGAGATCCGGCGGCACGCGCACGTCGACGTGGACGGCGTCGAGCTGCGGCGGGCGCCCGCTCGCCTCGAGCTGCTGCGGCCAGTCGATGAGATCGCCCAGCTTCACGGCGCGGTCGAGAGGCGCCCACGCCGGCGCCTCGTATGGCGGCACGGCGCCCTTGTCCTCGACCGCTTTCACCTGCACCGCGGCGCCGCTCATCGGCAGGCCCGAAGCAAGCGCATCGGCCGCCACCTTGAGCTCGTCGCCATCGCGTCCCATGAGCACCAGCAACTTCGCGCGCGGGTCGGCGGGATTCGTCATGAAGCGGATGGCCGGGCCGGTCGCGGGCGGCAGCGAGGCGAGGAACGCGGGCCGCTCGTTGTTGGCGGCGAATGCGATCGAATGCCCTTCGGTGGTCGCGTCGAGCGAGACCGGAGTGCGCACGCCACGCCAGCGCGCATGCTGGCCGAGCCACGAGGCGACCACGGAAGCCGCGCGCAGCGTGGCGTTCGACGGCTTCGCGGCGAGTGCGAACGGCACCACGACACGGCGCTGGTCGTGGCTGTCGAAGAAGGGCTCGGGGAGGATCGAGAGATCGTCGGCGAGCACCAGCGGCTGCAGCGTGAGCTCGAGCTCGCTCGCCGCCGTGACGTCCGCCCACAGCCCCGGACGGGTGGTGTCCGACACCGCTTCGCGGTCCTCCGCGGCGATGAGCGTCATCGTGAGCTTGTTGAAGCCGATGAGCAGGCGCGGATCGACTTCCACAGCGCGCTCCACCAGCGTGCCGGCTGTGGCCGCGCTGAAGGGAAGCGTGCCGATGGTGTCGCCGTTCAGCGAGAGGCGGATGTGCGAGACGCCAGGCTGCAGCGCGGGCGAGCCCACATAGCGGAAACGAAGCAACGCGCGCGTGACGAGCTCGTCGGAGCGCGCGCCGAAGTCGAGCGTGGCGGTGGAGCCGTCGCCACGCAGCTGCAGGGTGCCGCGGGCGCCGAGTTGCGTGAAGCGCGCGCTGCGGGTGACGGGGGCGGAAGCGGGCGCCGCGGACGCGACCGTGCCGACCGTCGGCGACGGCGGAGCTGCGGCTGCCGCGGACAACGCGGCGGCGACGACGATGGCGGCGATCCTTCCCTGCACGGCGATCATCGCTCCCCACGATGGTCAACCCGCTCGGACGGAAGGGAATTCTATTCTAGAATCCTGCCTCGCCCGAGGGAGTCCGATGCAAACGCGGGGATTCGGATGGAGGGGCGCGTCGGACCGGCTCGGCGCGTGGAACCTGTATTTCGCCGCCAAGGCCGCGCTCTTCGCGCTGGGCCTCATCGACCTGCACCTGGTGGAGAACCTCGCTTTCGCGGCCCTTCTCTTCGCCATGGCGGCGCCGCGCGCGCGCCCGGTTCGTCCGTGGATCGGCGTGCCCGTCGCGATCGCGCTCCTGTATTACGACTCGCGGCTTCCCGGCATCTCGCGCGCTTTCTCGCAGGCCGGGCTGGTCGCGTCGTTCAGCGGCTCGTACCTGCTGGAGCTGGCGGGACGATTCTTCAGCTGGAAGGTGATTGCGGTGCTGGTCGTGGCGCTCGCCGCCACGTTCGCGATCTCGCGCTTCATTCGCATGGACGTCGTGGTGATGGCCGCGATGGTCGTTCTCGTATCGACGATGCGACCCGATGCGCCGCCGTCGTCGACCGATGTCGTCGTGGCGATGGCGCCTTCGACCGGCGGTGGGCCAGCCCCTGCGACGCCGGATGCCCGCCTCGCGGCGTTCTTCCAGTCGGAGGCGAAGCGCAACGTTTCCTTTCCGAGGCCCGCCGACGGCTCCCCGCCCTTCGATGTGATCTTCCTGCACGTGTGCTCGCTTTCGTGGGACGACCTGGAAGCCACGGGGCTCGCGTCGCATCCGCTCTTCGCGCGATTCGACATCGTGCTGAAGCGATTCAACTCGGTCTCCACTTACAGCGGCCCCGCGGTGATCCGGCTCCTGCGCGGCGCGTGCGGGCAGCCGGCCCACCCGGCGCTCTACAACCCGGCGGCGCCGCAATGCCTGCTGATGCCCGACCTGCAGCAGGCCGGCCTCGAGACGCAGCTGGCGCTGAACCACGACGGGCACTTCGACGGCTTCATGGATTACGTGCGCGGCCAGGGCGTTTCCGCAACGCCCGTGTCGTTGAAGGGCATCGAGGCGCCGCAGCGCGCGTTCGACGATTCGCGCGTGTACGACGACAAGGCGGTGCTCGCGCGGTGGCTGCAGGATCGCGGCCGCTCGCCGGCGCGGCGCGTGGCCCTCTACTACAACACGCTGAGCCTTCACGACGGCAACCGGCTGCTCACCAATCCCTCGGTGAAGAGCAGCACGACGTACAAGGCGCGCCTTGCGGACCTGCTGGACGACCTGGACAAGTTCATGGGCGAGCTCGAGGCGAGCGGCCGGCGCACGGTGGTGGTCCTGGTGCCGGAGCACGGCGCGGCGCTGCGCGGCGACAGCGCGCAGATCGCGGGGCTGCGCGAAGTGCCGACGCCCGCCATCACGCTGGTGCCCGTGGCCGTGCGCGTGATCGGACCGGACGTGCATCGCGTGGGCGACGCCGTCGTTTCCGACGAGGAGACGAGCTTCCTCGCGCTCTCGCACATCGTCGCGGCGATGCTCGCCAGGCCGCCGTTCTCCGCGGACGGGTTTCGCGCCGCGGATTACGTGGCCGGGATGCCGGTCACGCCCTTCGTCGCCGAGGGCGAGAACGACGTGGTGATGTCCGCCGGCAAGGGCTACGTCGCCCGCCACGAACGCGAGGGCTGGAAGCCGTTGCGCTAGCCGCGGCTAGAATGACCTCAATGGCGCCCCGTTTCTTCCAGAACACCATTGCGCTCGTCTACGACTTCGACGGCACGCTCTCGCCGCAGCCGATGCAGGAGTACACGGTGCTGCCGAAGATCGGCGTGGAGCCGGCCGAGTTCTGGGCCATGGTGAACCGCGAGGCGCGCGAGACCGAGTCCGACTCCATGCTGGTGTACATGCGCCACATCATCGAGGCGCTCGAACGCGCGAAGGTGGACGTGAAGCGCGAGGACTTCGCCGCCATGGCGCAGGCGATCGAATACTTCCCCGGGGTGCCGACGTTCTTCACGCGCATGAACGCCTACGTGAAGCGCCGCTCGCGCGGGCAGGTGAAGCTGCAGCACTACCTCATCTCGGCCGGGCAGAAGGAGATCCTGGAGGGCGTCTCGATCCGCAAGCAGTTCAAGCGCATCTATGCCTCCGAATACCACTTCAACCACCATGGCGTCGCGACCTTCCCGAAGCTGCTGGTCACCGACACCGCGAAGACGCAGTTCCTGTTCCGCATCAACAAGGGACTCGAGAGCCTGAACGAATCGATCAACGAGCACATGCCCGAGTCCGAGCGCCCGATCCCGTTCCAGAACATGGTCTACGTCGGCGACGGGATGACGGACGTGCCGTCGATGGCGCTCACCAAGAAGAGCGGCGGCCACACGCTGGCGGTGTACAACCCGAAGAAGGCGAGCCAGCGCGCGACGTGCGAGAAGCTCCTGCGCGCCGGGCGCGCCGACTTCATCGCGGAAGCGGACTTTCGCAAGGGCACCAAGCTCGCGCGGCGCGTGGAGCTGCTGCTCGACACGATCATCGCCGACATCGCCTATCGTCGCGAGGCCTTCCACCTGCGCACTTCCGCCACGCGATGAGCGCGCTCACGTTCCAGGCGCTGCGGCGATTGGCGGACGGGCGCTTTCATTCGGGCGAGGAGATGGCGCGGTCCCTGAATCGCTCGCGCGCGACCTTGTCCGAGGCGCTGAAGCGCGCGCCGGAGATGGGGATCGAGTTGTTCTCGATTCCCGGCAAGGGCTATCGCGTCGCCGAGCCGATCGATTTCCTGGATGCCGCCGCGATCGCGCGGGCGTTGGAGGCGCGGGCTCCCCGTGTGCACCTCGAGGTGGTCGACGAGATCGAGTCCACGTCGACGCGATTGTTGGAGATGGCTTCCGCCGGCGCGCCTTCCGGGACGTGCCTCGCCGCCGAGTGGCAGAGCTCGGGACGCGGCCGGCGCGGCCGCACCTGGGTTTCTCGTCTTGGCGGCTCGCTGACTTTTTCGTTGCTCTGGCGATTCGATCGCGGCGCGGGTCACCTGGGCGGTTTGTCTCTCGCCGTGGGTGAGGCGGTGGCGCGGGCGTTGTCGATTTGCGGTGCCCGGCGCGTGCAGGTGAAATGGCCGAACGATGTCGTGGTGGATTTGCGCAAGCTCGCGGGCATCCTCGTCGAGACCAGCGGCGAGATGCAGGGCCCGAGCGTCGCGGTGATCGGCGTGGGCGTGAATTACCGGTTGTCCGAGCGCGTGCTGGATCGCATCGACCAGCCCGTGTCCGACGTGTGGCAGAGCGTCGAGACGCCGCCGCCGCGCAGCGACGTGCTGGTGGAGATGCTCGTCGCGTTGTGCGCCTCGCTCGATGCCTTCGATCGCGACGGCTTCGCCGCCTCGCGCGACGCCTGGCGTTCGCTCCACGCTTACCAGGGCCGCCGCGTGCGCGTCTCCGCCGGCCGAGAAGCTCCCTTCGACGCCGAGGTCGTCGACGTGGCCCCTGACGGCGCCCTCCTCGTCAAAGCCGCCGACGGCCGCTTGCTGCCGCTCGCCTCGGCCGAAATCACGCTCCGCGGCAAAACGGTGCCAGGTTGAATTTTCGCCTCGAAAACGGTGCCAGGTTGATTTTTCACGCCCCCTACACGACGTCGTGTTCTCTTTTCGGATTGTGAAAAATCAACCTGGCACCGTTTTAGCGATCGATGCGGGCAATACCCGCATCAAGTGGGGCGTGCACGATGGGCGCAAGTGGACCGCCACGGGCGCGGTCGAAACCGCCAACGCTGCGCAGCTGCAGGAATCCTTTCGCGGTGCCCTGCCGGCGGGGCGGGCGATCGCTTCCAATGTCGCCGGCCCGTCGGTGCAGGCGGCGATCGAGTCGGCTTGCCGTGCGGCTTCCATGACCGTCACCTTCATTCGCGGGGAAGCGAGCAGGCTGGGTGTGACGTCGTCTTACCGCGACCCCGCGCAACTCGGCGCCGACCGCTGGGTGGCGCTGGTGGCGGCGCACACCGCGCGCCCCGGGCACAAGCTCGTCATCAACGCCGGTACCGCGATGACCATCGACGCGTTGGCCGCCGATGGCCGCTTCCTCGGAGGCGTGATCGTGCCGGGCCCGGCCCTCATGCGCCGATCGCTCGATCACGGCACCGCGGCCCTGCGGGAGGCGCGGG
>Ga0207674_10008231_pt1 | contig 12077 bp, 9 predicted proteins | sample KBSCornC72_FD_184303 | JGI IMG/M metagenome (GOLD analysis project Ga0207674, IMG submission 184303) | Corn rhizosphere microbial communities from Kellogg Biological Station, Michigan, USA - KBS Corn C7-2 (SPAdes) (version 2) | ecosystem: Host-associated > Plants > Roots > Rhizosphere > Soil ... | reverse complement strand
CGCCCAGAACTACGGTTTGGGCACATACCCGGCAATGCCCCGACCGTTAGGGGGCTCCAGCGCAAGCTGGGGCCCCTTTCTTTTTGCGCCGGAACTCCGGAGCCACTTCCCTTTTTGAGCCAACGTCCATTTGCCTCAAAGGGCAAAACCACTGAAATGTCAGTCCTCCGGGGGTTCTGATGGCGACGGCGGCCGGCCGATGGTTAATCGCGTCTTAACCTCGCCGTATCTATGGTGGTTATCTGCATTCCGGCCATCGAATCCGATAAATCGGCCGTGCAGACCGACCTTCAGGCGGCGCAGGGGCTTGGGCGCTCGACGATGATAAAAGACGCTTCCTCCAGTTCCCAACAGGCCGGCCGCTCGCCCTTCGCGAGGCTGGCTGAATTGCTGGCGCCCTATCAGCCCGGCAAGCCCCTGATCACGCTTTCGCTGGGCGAACCGCAGCATCCCATCCCGCCCTTCGTTGGACCGATCCTGGCCCAACATGTCGCCGAGTTCGGACGATATCCGATCGCGAAGGGCATTGAGCCGTTTCGCCGTGCCGCTGCCAACTGGCTTTCCCGGCGCCTTACGCTGCCACGTGTGATCGACGCGGAAAGCGAAATTCTGGTCCTGAACGGCAGCCGCGAAGGGTTGTTCTTTGCCGCCATTGCAGCGGCACGATACGTCGGCGCACGAGCCGGCCGGCCCGCGATCCTGATGCCGAACCCGTTCTATCCGGCCTATGCCGCTGGCACCAGCGCAGCCGGCTGCGAGGCCGTCTATCTGCCCACCACGGCCGCCAACGGATTTCTACCTGACCTTGATACGCTTGCCGATGAGACGCTGGCACGGACGGTCGCGATCTACATCGCATCGCCTGCCAATCCGCAGGGCACGGTGGCCTCGGCGAGCTATTTCCGGCGGCTGAAACATCTTGCCGACCGCTATGGCTTTTTGATCCTGAGCGATGAATGCTACTCGGAGATTTATACGAAGGAGGCGCCCGGCAGTATCCTGGAGCAGGCCGGGCCCGACTTTGCCAATGTGGTCGCGTTTCAGTCGCTGTCGAAGCGTTCCAACCTGCCGGGCCTGCGGGTAGGCTTTGCGGCCGGTGACCGAAAATTCCTGGGCCAATTGCACGAACTGCGCAACGTCGCCGCGCCCCAGGTGCCGGTGCCGCTGCAGCATGTTGCGATCGCCGCCTATAATGACGACGAGCATGTCGAGGAAAACCGCCGGCTCTATCGTATCAAATTCGATCTCGCCGATCAGATCCTCGGCAGTCGCTATGGCTATCGCCGCCCGGCTGGCGGCTTCTGCGTCTGGCTCGATGTTTCCGCACATGGCGGCGATGAAGTCGCGACCGTGAAGCTATACCGGGAAGGCGGCGTGCGCGTCGTGCCCGGAAGTTATCTGGCGCGTCAACAAGAAGATGGCAGTAATCCCGGCGCCGGCTATATCCGGCTGGCGCTGGTGCAGGACAGTGAAACCACCGCCGAAGCCTTGCATCGGCTGGTTGAAATCCTCGGTTAGTCGCAGAGCCCATGAGCATGCCCGCGATAGAACGTGTCATTCCCCTGGTCGGGCAGTTGCCGGCCTCCATCCGCGAGCCCTTGATCCGGCGGCTGAATGAAACCGCCGGGCTGGCCCTGATCGGATTTGCGAGCCTCTTTGCCTTGGCGCTGATGACCTGGTCGGTGCAGGACCCGAGCCTCAGTCATGCGACCTCCGGCTCCATTCACAACCTCATCGGCTATCCCGGCGCGATCGGCTCCGACCTGTTGATGCAAATCCTGGGGCTCGGCTCGATCATGTTGATCCTCCCGATTGCAGTATGGGGCTGGCGGATGCTGACCCATCGTCATTTCGATCGAGAGGGGCTTCGCTTCGGCTGCTGGATATTGGGCGCTGTGCTAGCGACCGGGTTTGCCAGCTGCTGGCCCCATGGCGGCGCCTGGCCGCTTCCCACGGGTCTCGGTGGCGTCGTCGGCGATGCGCTTGTACGCGCGCCCGCCATGGTGTTCGGCCCACCGAACGCCATCTATCGCCTGCTGCTAGGGTCGGTTCTGTTCGTCGCCATGGCTTCCGCATTCCTGGTCGCCTGCGGCCTCGGCTCACGCGCGCCGGAAGAAGACATGGCGCCGATCGAAGACGATGACGAGCCCTTTATCGAAGAGGATGAAAGCCGTTCGGTTTCGCTCGGATGGATCTTTCACGAGATCATGAGCGCCAAGGCGCGGCTGGGGCGGCTGCTGTCGAAGGCTTATTTCTCGCTGGTTTCCAGCGGTCCGACCAGCTCCTTCGACCGGCAGGAGCCTCGTCTCGGTGAACGCGCTGGTCCGTCACTGGCGCCCGACGGGAATTTCGACGAGATCGACGAAGATTTCGATGAAGAGGAGGAGGAAGAGATTCCGGCTGCGCGGGCGGCCCGCAGGAAGCCGGCGCCGCGTCCGCCCGCGCGCAAATCTTCCGATCGCTTTGAACTCCCGGGCGTGTCGATGCTGACCGCGCCCAAGGCGTCCGACCGCCAACCCTTGAGCAAGGCGGAGCTCGATTCCAACTCACGGGCACTGGAAGGCGTCCTGCAGGATTTCGGTGTGCGTGGCGAGATCGTCAAGGCCAATCCCGGCCCGGTGGTCACACTGTATGAACTGGAGCCCGCGCCGGGCATCAAGTCCTCGCGCGTCATTGGTCTCGCCGATGACATCGCTCGCTCGATGAGCGCGCTCTCGGCACGCGTCGCTGTCGTGCCCGGCCGGAACGCCATCGGCATCGAGCTGCCCAATGCGCACCGGGAAAAGGTCTATCTGCGCGAACTGCTTTCGGTGAAGGACAGCAACGAATCCGTTGCCAAGCTTCCTTTGTGCCTTGGCAAGAACATCGGTGGCGAATCCATCATCGTAGATCTTGCGCGTATGCCGCATCTGTTGATCGCGGGCACCACCGGTTCGGGTAAATCGGTCGCAATCAACACCATGATCCTCAGTCTGGTCTATCGGCTGCGTCCGGATCAATGCCGGCTGATCATGGTCGATCCCAAGATGCTCGAGCTCTCCGTCTATGACGGCATTCCCCATCTGCTCACGCCGGTCGTGACCGACCCGAAAAAGGCCGTGGTCGCGTTGAAGTGGGCGGTGCGCGAGATGGAGGAGCGCTACAAGCGGATGGCCAAGCTCGGGGTTCGCAACATCGACGGCTATAACCAGCGGCTTGCTGAAGCCCGCAGCAAGGGCGAAGAGCTGACGCGCACGGTTCACACCGGCTTCGATAAGGAGACCGGCAAGGCCATCTATGAGGAAGAGAAACTCGATCTCGATCCGCTGCCCTATATCGTCATCATCGTCGATGAAATGGCCGACCTGATGATGGTGGCCGGCAAGGATATCGAAGGCGCGGTGCAGCGGCTGGCGCAGATGGCGCGCGCCGCGGGCCTGCACGTCATACTCGCCACCCAGCGTCCGTCGGTCGACGTGATCACCGGTACGATCAAGGCGAATTTCCCAACCCGCATTTCATTCCAGGTCACCTCCAAGATCGACAGCCGCACCATCCTCGGCGAAATGGGCGCAGAACAATTGCTCGGACAGGGCGACATGCTTTACATGGCCGGCGGCGGCCGCATCAGCCGCGTGCACGGCCCCTTCGTATCCGACGAGGAAGTCGAAAAGGTCGTTCGTCACTTGAAGACGCAAGGCCAGCCGGAATATCTCGAGGCGGTAACCGCGGAAGAGCCTACTGATGAAGATGGCGCGGTGTTCGATTCGACCGGCATGGGCTCCGATGGAGGCGGCGACCTGTTTGCGCAGGCAGTCGCCATCGTCAAGCGCGACCGCAAGGCCTCGACAAGTTACATTCAGCGGCGATTGCAGATCGGCTATAATCGCGCGGCTTCGCTGATGGAGCGTATGGAACTTGAAGGCATCGTCGGCCAGGCCAACCACGCCGGCAAACGCGAAATTCTGGTCGAAGAGGAAGAAGACCGCTTCTAGCTTTTCGCTGAGCGATGCGGCCGATGAAAATCTCACGGAAAAACGATAACTCCTTTCGCCAGAACCGAGATAAAAGGTTGGCAGCAGGCAGGGCGACGCGTTGAACAGACATCCGGAAATTCGAATGGCCAGAGGAAGTGGTGAGCGGATCTGGCGCCTGTCTCTGATGCTGGTAATTGCGGCAGCCTGCTGCGGCGTTGAATTTTCGGCGGCGCAAGGCGTGCCGCTGCCGAGACCTGCGCCAAAGGCGCGAAAAAATGTCGAGATCGCCGCCTCTGATGCGCCGAAGGCGACAGCGGCCACGCCACGTGCTCCAGTAAGCGCGCCGCTTCTCACCACACCGCCGGATCCGGTGATTCCGGATCCCCGGCGCAATGTGCCTGCCAGTATCTTTGCCTCGTTCGACGCCAATCAGAAGGCGCAGGCGGCCAAAGTCAGCGCCTATCTTTCCTCGCTGCAGACATTGGTGGGAAATTTCGTCCAGGTCGGCCCCGATGGCAGCAAGACCACCGGCGATTTCTACATTCAGAAGCCGGGCAAGGTCCGCTTCGAATATGATGATCCAACTCCGATTGCGATCGTCTCCGACGGTCAATCCGTCGTGGTGCGCGACCGCAAGCTTGCGACCCAGGATGTCTATCCGCTGTCGCAGACACCGCTGCGTTTCCTGCTGTCCGATCGCATCGATCTGATGAAGGACACCAATGTGGTCAACGTAACGGCTGATGATGTGTTTATCAGCGTGACGATCGAGGAGAAGCAGGCGCTGGTCGGCACCAGCCGCCTGATGCTGATGATCGGCGCCAAGGATGGTCAACTCAAACAGTGGACGGTCACGGATCCGCAAGGGTATGACACCACGGTCGCGGTCTACAATCTGGATACGACGAAGAAGCCCGATCCCAGCATGTTCAAGATCGATTTCACCAACTATTCGGTTTCGCCGGGCTAACCCTGATTTCATTCTGCGCGCTCTGTCGGCGCCTCCACGGCAATTCCGTGCATAAGGGCGCGGGCGCATCTTCATTGCCGGCGGTTTTCGCGTCATAAACAGCGCCATGCGATTGTCCCTAACGACATGGAATATCAATTCGGTGCGCCTGCGCATCGATCTGGTGGCCAAGTTCCTCAAATCCGCGCGACCCGACATCCTTTGCCTTCAGGAGACGAAATGCATCGATGATGCCTTTCCGTTGAAGCGGTTTCGCCGCCTTGGCTATGAGCACGTCGCGCTGAACGGGCAGAAGGGCTATCACGGCGTCGCCGTGATATCGAAACTGCCGTTCGAGTCCTCCGATATCCGCACGTTCTGCGACAGGGTCGATTCCCGGCATATCTCCGTTTCCTTCGGCGCCAAGGCTGAGCTGACAGAGCCACTGGTGCTGCACAATTTCTACGTTCCGGCCGGCGGCGACATTCCTGATCCCGCGATCAATCCGAAATTCGATCACAAGCTTCGTTTTCTCGACGAGATGAAGACCTGCGAACCACTGCATCCGCGCGGCAACGACCGCCATATCCTGGTCGGCGATCTCAACGTCGCCCCGCATGAAAACGACGTCTGGTCGCATAAGCAGTTGCTCAAGGTCGTCTCACATACTCCGGTCGAATGCGAAAAACTGCTCGCGGCGCAGGCCCATGGCGAATGGTTCGACGTCGCCCGCGAACGCATTCCGCAATCGGAAAAGGTCTATACGTGGTGGAGTTATCGCGCGGCCGACTGGACCGTCGGCGATCGGGGACGGCGGCTGGACCACATCTGGGTCTCGCGGGCGCTGAAAGACCGGGTCGCTGACTTCCAGATCCTGCGCGCCGCAAGGAGCTGGGAACGCCCATCCGACCACGTGCCGGTCACGGTCACTCTGGAAGTTTAGAGCGTTGCGGCCGGCTTCAGGTGCTGAGCTTGGCTCCGGCCATCAGGATATCACTGGTGATCTGGCTGGTGCGAGTGGCGAATTCATCGCGCAGCCGGCGCGCGGCTTCCGGATCGCTCTCAAGCACACGCTGGAATAGGCTGCGGTTGACCCGGATGACGGAGGAATTTTCCAGGGCGAGCGCGGTCGAGGGGCGTCGCATCGCCATGATCAAGGCGAGCTCGCCGATCAGCGCGCCGGGAGCGGCCACGATTTCCGCCTGGCTCTCGTCTTCAAAACTGACCTTGAATGAGCCGCGCTGCACGACAAAGCCGGCATCGGCCTCATCGCCCGCTCGGAACAGAAAATCGCCTTGGGCGACATTGCGCTGCTCAGAGCCGATCGCCAGCATGCGAAGCGCCGTCATCCCGAGCAGGCGCAGTGTCGGGACTCGCTCCAGGAGAGCAACATCATCTTCGATGGACATGTCAAATCGCTTGCGCGCGGGCGAATCGGTCCAAGGACCGTATCACGGCACGAGCTTGTAGCCACCGGCCTCGGTCACCAGAATCTCCGGATTGGCGGCATCCTTCTCGATCTTCTGGCGCAGCCGGTAGATGTGGGTCTCGAGCGTGTGGGTGGTGACGCCCGAATTGTAACCCCAGACTTCCTGCAATAGCGTTTCGCGCGAGACCGGCTGCTGGCCGGCCCGGTAGAGAAAGCGCAAGATCGCGGTTTCCTTCTCCGTCAACCGTACCTTCTTGGCGTTGGGGCCGGTCAGCATCTTTGATCCCGGCCGGAAACTATAGGGCCCGACCGAGAACACGGCGTCTTCGCTCGCCTCATGCTGGCGAAGCTGCGCCCTGATTCGCGCCAGCAGCACCGCAAACCGGAAAGGCTTGGCGACATAGTCGTTGGCGCCGGATTCGAGCCCGAGGATAGTGTCGGAATCCGTATCGTGTCCGGTCAGCATGATGATCGGCGCCTTGAATCCACCCTTGCGCAGGCTGCGCACCACTTCGCGACCATCGGTGTCCGGCAGCCCCACATCCATCAATACCAGATCGGGCGAATCGGCTTTGGCCGCGCTGGCCCCCTTGGCACCGGTATCGACCGCCGAGGCCTCGAACTCCTCATGCAGTGATAATTGCTCGACCAGCGTGTCACGCAGATCAATATCGTCATCCACGATCAAGATCTTGCGGGCATTGGCCATGGTTACTTCCTTCTCGCGCGTGCCGGGTGGCGGGGTCTTGCTTCCATTGCAGATTCACCTTGAGGTAGGGAACCTCCGGCGATTCACAAGCTGGTGAGGATGGATCCTATTGAACGATTCGGTTGCAACGGCCGTGCCGATCGATTTTCCGGACGGCGCCCCCGCGGCAGGCGGAGAAAAGTCTCCATGAATTCAAAAGTTTATAGCAAAATAAAGCTGCAGGCGCCGCTTCGGACCATCTTCATCCGCCGAGCCGCAGGCGATCCCCGCCGCGGTTGGCTGATTTTTGAATCGCATATCATTTCGGTCGCGCTCGGGCGCGGCGGAATCAAGGCGAACAAACGCGAAGGGGATGGGGGAACACCGCGGGGCGTTTTCCATCCCCTTCGACTATGGTGGCGCGCCGACCGCTATCCCGCCCCCCAAACCTTGCTGCCCCGGCGAGCCATTCGGCCGGATGATGCGTGGTGTGAGGATCCCACCAGCCGGCATTATAACCAGCCGTTGCGGCTGCAGGGCGACCAGCTTGGAGACCGGTTGCGGCGCCAGGACCGTCTGTATGACTTCATTGTCGAGATCGATCACAACACAAGACCTCGAATCGCCGGCCGCGGCAGCGCTGTGTTCCTGCATCTGGCCCGTGATCATTTCGCGCCAACGGCCGGATGCATCGCCATGACGCGCAGCGCGATGCTGCAATTGTTGCGGCGCCTCGGACCCGAGACGCAGATCGTCATCGGCTAAGGCTCGCGCCGCAAGCGCACTAACGATGGCCAAAAATCGCCGAGCCCACCCGCACGTGGGTCGCGCCAAACTCGATCGCGACTGCGAAATCGGCGCTCATGCCCATCGATAATTTTTTCAACCCGTTGCGGGCCGCGATCTTGGCGGTGAGCGCAAAATGCGGTGCAGGTGGCTCATTGACGGGCGGAATGCACATCAGGCCGGAAATCGTCAGCTGATATCGATCGCGACAGGCGGCGATGAACTGATCGGCCTGATCAGGAGCGATGCCCGCCTTCTGCGGCTCCTCGCCAGTATTAAGCTGAACAAACAGTTCCGGATGTCTCTTTTGCGAAGCAATCTCCTTGCTCAAGGCCTCGCACAGGCTTGAGCGATCCACCGAATGAATGGCATCAAATAGCGCCACCGCGTCACGCGCCTTGTTCGATTGCAGCGGTCCAATCAGATGCAGCACAAGGTCTGGATGAACCGACATCAAGGGCGGCCACTTGGCCTTGGCTTCCTGTACCCGATTTTCTCCGAAAACCCGTTGCCCGGCTTCAATCACGGGTGTGATGCTAGTGGCCTCAAAGGTTTTTGAGACGGCAATCAGGGTCACGGCGGAGCGGGGGCGGCGCGCCTGCGCGCAGGCGCGGCGGATTTCATCTTCCACTGCCGCAAGAGATGGATGAGTGAAATAGGCTGACACGCGCGACTCCTTGCGAGCTCATTTGAAGAATACAATTTTACATAAACCGGGAAAGGCTTCTTGAACGCTTGGCCCTACCTTGCGCGCAGCAGGGTACAATGATGTCGCCGGCCGTTTTCAAACGAAATTTCTTCAGGCTGCAAACAATATTCGGAATTCGTGGTCGCATCGTGCTGCTGGCGCTGATCCTGGTGGTGCCGCTTATGCTGGAGCGCGCCCGTACGCTGGAGGAAACGCGCGCCCGTCAGACTTCACAGGCCATGGCCGAATTTACCACCCTCGTACAGCATGCCGCCGACGGCCAGCGCGAAGTCATCGATTCCGTCGAGACCATGATGAAGTCGGCGGCCTATATCCGCGCCTCGGTGGGCGATATCGGCCAGAGCTGCACCATCCTGCTTGCGAGCCTGCCGAAGCAGTTGCCCTGGATTCGTAGCCTTTCCATCGTAAATCACGACGGCAAGGTGCAGTGTTCGACCTTTTTGCCGCTGGTCGGGCGCGGGCTTGACGATCGCGATTATTTCAAAAACGCGGTTGTGACCGGCGGGTTTGTTTTCAGCGACTATCTCCTGGCCAAGACAACGGGCCTTCCGATCATGATGGCCGCCTATCCGGTTTCCGCGCTGGATCGCAACCAGAATGCCGTCATCGTGGCGGGAATCAATCTTGACTGGCTTTCACGCATTCTCGATGCGGTTGCCGACCGGCCGGGAATTTCGGCCGCGCTAATCGATCGGGCGGGCATTATCGTGGCGGCATCTGAAAACCAGTCGCGCCTGATCGGGCGCCCTGTCGCCGAGGTCGGGGTGCTATCGACGATCGCGGCAAAACTCGGCGCGCTCAGGGAATCGCAGGGATCGCTGTCGTTCGTCGCTAATGACGGCGCAAGGTATAGAGCACAGCTTGTCAACGAGACAGGGTCTCGCCTGATCTTCAGTATGAATGAAGATCTGATGACCGCCGACATCCGTCGTGACATTCGCAACGCCTATCTGAAGATAGCCCTTATCTGCGGCGTGCTATTGGCCGGCACGCTATTTGCTGCGGAGCGTCTGATTATTCAGCCGATCGGAGCGCTGGCATCGGTTGTCCGTCGATTCGGGAATGGCGACTGGTCTGCCCGCGCCACGCAAAACGGTTTGCCAGCCGAGTTTGTGCCGCTAGCAAAGGCATTTGATGCGATGGCCGGCCAGCTCGCCAAGCGCGAGGGCGACCTTTTGGAAGCCAATGATCGACTGACCGTCATGGCCTCGGTCGACTTGCTGTCAGGTCTTGCCAACCGCCGGGGTATCCAGAGCCGTCTTGATTTCGAATGGATGAAAGCACTGCAGGATCGTAGCGAGCTGTCGCTGATGATGATCGATGTCGATTATTTCAAGCTGTTCAACGATACCTATGGTCATCCCGAAGGTGATACCTGCCTGGCCCGACTTGGCGAGATGCTGGCAGGCGTCGCATCCGAGACTTCAGGTTTCGCCGGCCGCTATGGCGGGGAGGAGTTCTGCCTGCTGTTGCCGCGCAGCGGCCGGGACCGCGCGCTCGAGACTGCCCGGACGGTCCGCGAGCGGGTTCTTCAACTCGCGATACCGCACGCCACCAGCCGCTACCAAATGGTGACGGTCAGCATCGGCGTGGCTTCGATGACCGCCGATGATACCCGGTACACCCGAGACCTGGTGGAGGCAGCCGATGCGGCGCTTTACGCCGCTAAACGCCAGGGTCGCAATGCCATGGCCGAGCACGGAACCCTGTCGCTCGCGGCTGAACCGCGGGCAACGGCTAAAACCATCGCACTGGCGGGCTAAAAGGCGGCGCCAACAGCCCTTTCAAAGGCTGAGGCGTTGACCCGATGCGGTCTTTTGTGGCCTATTCCGCCGGCCTTCGCCTGACCCTCGGCGCGGCGTCCGACTCCCGAAAAGTACCGCAATTCTATGACCTCCGAACGATACAACGCCCGCGAATCCGAGCCACGCTGGCAAGCCGCGTGGGACGAAAAGGCGATTTTTTCCGCTGAGAACGACGACAAGCGGCCGAAATATTACGTGCTCGAGATGTTTCCCTATCCGTCGGGCCGCATTCATATCGGGCATGTCCGCAATTACACGCTCGGCGATGTGCTGGCGCGTTTCATGCGCGCAAAAGGCTTCAACGTGCTCCATCCCATGGGATGGGACGCGTTCGGGCTGCCGGCGGAAAATGCCGCGATCGAGCGCAAGGTCGCGCCGAAAGCCTGGACTTACGACAACATCGCCGCGATGAAAAAACAGCTGCGGTCGATCGGCCTTTCGCTCGACTGGTCGCGCGAAATCGCAACCTGCGATCCCGCCTACTACAAGCACCAGCAGAAGATGTTCAACGACTTCCTGCAGGCTGGCCTCGTGGAGCGTGAGAAGCGCAAGGTCAACTGGGATCCCGTCGACATGACCGTGCTCGCCAATGAGCAGGTGATCGACGGGCGCGGCTGGCGCTCAGGCGCTTTGGTCGAACAGCGCGAGATGAACCAGTGGGTCTTCAAGATCACTAAATATTCGCAAGAGCTCCTGGATGCGCTCGACAGGCTTGATCGCTGGCCGGACAAGGTACGGCTGATGCAGCGCAACTGGATCGGCCGCTCCGAGGGCTTGTTGATTCGATTTGCGCTTGACTCGGCGAGCGCGCCTGCCGGCCAATCCGAGCTGAAGATTTTCACCACTCGGCCAGATACGCTGTTCGGCGCCAAGTTCATGGCGATCGCGGCGGATCATCCGCTGGCGCAAGCGGCCGCGGCCCATAACCCGAAGCTTGCGGAGTTCATCGGCGAGATCAAACGGATCGGCACGGCGCAGGAGCTGATCGACACGGCGGAGAAGCAGGGCTTCGATACTGGCATCCGCGCACTGCATCCTTTCGATCCCTCATGGCAGCTGCCGGTCTACGTCGCCAATTTCGTGCTGATGGAATATGGCACCGGAGCGATTTTCGGCTGCCCCGCGCACGACCAGCGCGATCTTGATTTCGTCAATAAATATGGGCTCGGCAATACGCCGGTCGTCTGCCCGGATGGTCAGGATCCCTCAAGCTTCGTGATCACCGACACCGCCTATGACGGCGAGGGTCGCATGATCAACTCACGCTTCCTCGATGGCATGACCATCGTGCAGGCCAAGGAAGAGGTCGCCAAACGGCTGGAGAGCGAAACACGCGGAGGGGCGCCGGTGGCCGAGCGCCAGGTGAATTTCCGCCTGCGTGACTGGGGTATCTCGCGCCAGCGCTATTGGGGCTGCCCGATCCCGATCATTCACTGCCCCAAGTGCGATGTCGTGCCCGTACCCGATGCCGACCTTCCCGTCGTGCTGCCGGAGGATGTGAGTTTCGACAAGCCCGGCAATGCGCTCGACCATCATCCAACCTGGAAGCAGGTGAGTTGCCCCAAATGCGGCGGCAAGGCCACGCGCGAGACCGACACGATGGATACCTTCGTGGATTCATCGTGGTATTTCGCCCGCTTCACCGATCCGTGGAATGAGAGAGCACCGACGACACGGCCGGTCGTCGATCGGCTGCTGCCGGTCGATCAATATATCGGTGGCGTCGAGCACGCGATCTTGCATCTGCTCTACAGC
>Ga0207674_10008222_pt1 | contig 12089 bp, 10 predicted proteins | sample KBSCornC72_FD_184303 | JGI IMG/M metagenome (GOLD analysis project Ga0207674, IMG submission 184303) | Corn rhizosphere microbial communities from Kellogg Biological Station, Michigan, USA - KBS Corn C7-2 (SPAdes) (version 2) | ecosystem: Host-associated > Plants > Roots > Rhizosphere > Soil ... | reverse complement strand
GAACAGGCAGGAGACGATCGTCGTGCCCATGCCTTCGCACTGCGGCTGGGTCTTGGCGGTCTGGTAGATGATCTTGTTGGCGCGCGCGATGGCGTCGCGAAGCACGATGCTCGGCCGCGCCATGCCGGTCTCCGGGTCGGCCGAGCTCATGTCCTGGTGCTCGACGGCCTCCTTGACCAGGCTCATCACCGTTTTGACGGCGATGCCGCTCGCCACTTCGCCGGCGTTGTAGCCACCCATGCCGTCGGCGAGGACGAACAGGCCGATGTCGGCGTCGACGCCGATCGTGTCCTCGTTGTGCTCGCGCACGCGGCCGACGTCGGTGAGGCCGACCGAGCGGATCTTGCCGCGCACTAGTTCGTCCCCCGTGGTCCGTTCACGGGATGAGCCACTCGTGTTTGGCCGGCGCCGGCTCTGCGGCGCTTTGCGCCCCTACGCAATCGCGCAAGGCGCTCGCCAGCTCGCCGCAGTGGGCGAAACGGTCGTCGGCCGACTTCGACAGCGCGCGCGTCAGGATCGGATCGATGCACTCGGGCAGCTCGGGCCGCACCAGCCGCACCGAGGCATGCGGCTCGGTCGCGATCTTCTGCATCAGCCGCGGCATCGACTCGGCGCGAAACGGCAGCTGTCCGCACAGCAATTGGTACAGGCTGACGCCGAGGGCGAACTGGTCGGAGCGTCCGTCGAGCGGTCGACCTTCCAGCTGCTCCGGTGACATGAATGACGGCGTGCCCAGGACGATTCCCGTTTTGGTTCGGCTTGTATCGGTCAGACGTGCGATACCGAAGTCGGTGATCTTCAACTCGTCCGTGTCGGGATTGAACATTATGTTAGCCGGTTTTATATCGCGGTGGACCACGTTTTGGCGGTGCGCATAGTAGAGGGCGTCCGCGACGCGTGCGACCAACAGCATCGTATTTTTGAAAGGCAGGATGCGCGCGGCTTCTGTGAAATGGCTCATGTGCGTGCCGCGCAGGTATTCCATCGCGATGTAGGCCAGTCCCTGGTCTTCGCCCGCATCGTAGACCGTGACGATCGCCGGATGGTTGAGGCGGCCTGCCATTTCGGCCTCGCGGAAGAACCGCGCGCGCGCCTCCTGCAGATCGTCCTCCTCGAATTCCTGCGCGAGCGGGATTGCTTTGATCGCAACCACGCGGTTGATCTTCGGATCGCGGCCGAGATAGACGGTGCCCATTGCGCCCTTGCCCAGCTCGCGCTCGATTTCGTAGCGGCCGAGCGTGCGCGTCGCGCGCACGTGGCGCGGCTTTGAGTATGCCAAATCCGGATCGGCGGGCTGCGTATCGAGCTCCGGTGGCGTGCGGTCTGGTTCACGAGAAGGCGGCGGCGGCGCCGGCGGCACGCCGCGCGTGATCGGCTGCTCTTTCAAGCGCGTGCGGCGCGCACGCAGGTCACGAAAGTTCGGGTCGCGAGCCGCGATGTAGCTATAGACGTTCGATGCCTTCTGATTCTGTCGGCGTTTTTCGAAATCGTTGCCGAGCTGATAGAGCAGCTCCATCGTCGCCGCGTCGAGCGGGCAGCGGCGGTACGTCTCGAATGCCAGGTCGAGCTGACCCGTGCGCTGGAATTGCTGACCGAGATTGCGCAGGCTGTTCGCAGAAAGATTCTTTTGATCTTCGTTGCGACCGGCCGCGCGGCGCATCAGCTCGCCCGGCACGAACAGGCCGTAGCCGACGACCAGCGCGAGGGCCGGTACGATGAAGCGCACCCAGATCATCGAAGAGCTCAGCAGTCCGACTTCGGTGACGCCGAGGATGACGATGAACAGCACGCTCGCCAGCGCGCCGAACGCAACCCCGAATCGCGGCAGTGCGAACGCAGCGAACAGGATCACCGCGATGGCAACGAGCCATTCGAGCGCGACGGCGTACGTCGGACGCGAATAAACCTTACCGGACACGATGCTCGCCACCACGCTCGCTGTCGTCAGCACGGCGGGCGACGCGTCGCTCGCGGGTGTCGTCACCTTACCGGGCTCGGCGAGCGCCGAGTCGAGGAAGCCGACGATCACGATCTTGTCGCGCAGCTGCTCGACAGGAATGTCGCCGGCCAGCGCGCGCCAGTACGGGAACTGAGCGAACTGGGACGGTTGCGTCGGAAAGTAGTGCGGACGAATCGTCAGTGCTTCACCGAGCAAGCGGGTGCGCTCGTTCAGATGGAGTGCATCGCCCGAGCCGAAGCTCAATGAGGCGGGCGCGACGCTGAGCACGCGCGCGGCTATCGCTGTTCCTAGCGATGGCAGTAATGCTTCTTTGCTCACGCGGACCGCTGCTGCATCCGAGCGAAGCGTTCTGTCGCCGTCCGCGACCGTGAGCGTGTGACCGATCGCAGCCGCCGCTTGCGTCAGTACTGCGGCGGGCGCTGCAACGACGTCGGCAGTTCGTGCCGCGTGCAGCGCGCCTGCGTCGCCACCGGAAAGCACTCGGGCCGGCAATTCGGACTTACCACTGCTGATCTCGGCGAGACGGACATCGGCCGGCAGGACGACATTGCCGTTCGCCTCGATTGCCTGCGCCAGGTGCGCGTCCGGGTCGCGACCGGCACTGGACTCGCCGAGCAGGCGGCGCAGCTCCTGTGCCTGTTGCGAGCCGCCGAGGTCGGATGATTCAAGGAGCGCGAGCGCTGAGCGGAGCCGCTCCGCTTCGCTCGTCCGCGGCGACGTATCCACCGGCACGCTGAACGCCACGACGCGCGCGCCCGCGCCGGTGAGACGCGAAATCAGGCTGGCGTGGACATCGCGCGGCCAGGGCCATTCGCCGAGCTTGGCGATGCTGGCGTCGTCGATCGCGATGACGGCGATATCCGCACCGGACGGCGCCGGAGTGGCGCGCATCACGCGGTCATAGAGCATGAGCTCCACCGGCGCGTAGGTGGCGGAGGAGATCAGGCGTCCGACGACAATGATGAAGGCTGCTGCCAGCCCCCCGGGAAGCCAGGAAAATCGCGCCAATCTTGCCGCCACCCAGGCACCTCGAACGAAACCGGCGCGAGTATAGACGAATGGCGCGCCTGCAAATCGCGCATGGGCGTCACAGGCCGGGTGCAAACGTGGCACCTGTCCGACAGCGCCTTGAGCTACTGTAGGAATGCCGATCACGTCCTTGTGTACAGCCGATTGGGGAGTCATGGCGAAATCCCGCGAAGTCTTCGTGTGCGACCAGTGCGGCAACGAAAGCCTGCAGTGGCAGGGCCTGTGTCCGATGTGCGGCGCAGGCGATTCGTTGCGGCGCGTGGCCGTCGCGGGCCGGACCAAACCGGAGCGACGCTCGCTGACGGCGAGCACCGCCGACCCGCAGCGGCTGTCGCAGGTCGCCGAGCGCGACGAGCCGCGCGTGCCCACGGGAATGGAGGAGCTCGATCGGGTGCTCGGCGGCGGCCTGGTGCTCGGCTCGGTCACGCTGCTGGGCGGCGACCCGGGCATTGGTAAGTCAACGATGCTGCTGCAGGCAGGCGATGCGCTCAGTCGGGCGACGCCGACGCTCTATGTGACCGGCGAAGAATCGCTGCGCCAGGTCAGCCTGCGCGCCCGCCGCCTGGGTCTGACGGGTGACACGCTGCAACTGCTCGCCGAGACGTCCGTCGACACGATCATCGAACACGCGCGCGATAGCGGCGCGCGGGTGCTGGTCATCGACTCCATTCAGACGATGTTCGCTACCGACGTGGAGTCCTCGCCCGGATCGGCCGCGCAAGTGCGCGAGTCCGCCGCGGCGCTGGTGCGCTTCGCCAAATCGACCGGCATATCGGTGTTGATCATCGGCCACGTCACCAAGGAAGGCGTGATTGCCGGCCCGCGCATCCTCGAGCACATGGTCGACACAGTGTTGTACTTCGAGAGCGATGCCGGCAGTCGCTTCCGGATGGTGCGCGCGGTCAAGAACCGCTTTGGCGCGGCCAACGAAATCGGCGTGTTCGCGATGACAGAGCAGGGCCTCAAGGAAGTAAAGAATCCGTCGGCGATTTTCCTCTCGCAGCACGCACAACCGGTCAGCGGCAGCGCTGTCATGGTGGCGCGCGAAGGCAGCAGGCCGATGCTGATCGAAGTGCAGGCGCTGACAGACGATGCGCAGGGGATGAATCCACGCCGCGTTGCGGTCGGACTCGAAGCGAACCGGCTGGCGCTGTTGCTCGCGGTGCTGCACCGGCACGGTGGCATTGCAACCTCGGGCCGCGACGTCTTCGTGAATGTCGTCGGCGGCGTGCGCATCTCAGAGACCGCGGCCGACCTGCCCGCGGTGCTCGCGACAGTTTCCAGCTCACGCGATGAGCCGCTGGCAGGACGTCTCGTCTGCTTCGGCGAGCTGGGTCTCGCGGGGGAAATTCGCCCGGTGCCGTACGGTGAGGAACGCCTGCGTGAAGCGGCCAAGCACGGCTTCGAGCGGGCGATCGTGCCGGAAGCGAACAAGCCGCGACGCCCGATCGAAGGCTTGCAGGTGATCGGCGTCGAGCGGCTGGCGGACGCGCTACGCAGCGCCTTTTGAGCGCTCGTCGAGCGCCGTGGCCGGCATCGGCCGGATGCGCGCGGTCTTCACGCTGTTGTCGACGGTCTGCAGGATCTCGATCGTCAGATCGCCGAGACGCAGCACGGTGCCGGCCTGCGGCAGCGTTTCCAGGTACTCGACGATCAGGCCGTTGAGCGTGCGCGGTCCGTCGGTCGGCAGATTCCAGCCGAGCGTGCGGTTCAGCACGCGTGCGTTGATGGTGCCGTTCACGACGTAGCTGCCATCCGCTTCGCGGTGGATGTCCTTGTGCAGCGTCGCGGGCGCGCTGGTGAATTCACCGACGATCTCCTCGAGGATGTCTTCCAGCGTGACCAGTCCCTGGATGTCGCCGTACTCGTCGACGACGAGCGCGATGCGGCGCCGGTCGCGTTTGAAGTTGAGCAGCTGCACGTCCAGCGTCGTGCCTTCGGGCACGAAGTACGCTTCGCGCTCGCGCGCCAGCTGCAACAAGTGCTCGCGATCGAAGTCGCCGCGCGCCAGCGCACGCGCAACCTTCTTCATGTGCAGGATGCCGACGATGTTGTCGAGATTGCCCTGGCAGACCGGCAGCCGCGTGTGCGGCGTCGAGCGCAGCGCGTCGAGGATCGTGTCCCAGTCGTCGCTGACGTCGACATACGCGATCTCGCCGCGCGGGATCATGATGTCGTCGACGCTCATCGACTGCAGCCCGACCATCTTGTCCGCGAGCTGCGCGCGATCGGCTGCAGCGGCTGGATCGTTGGCGCTGATCGAGCGTGGACGGCGTGCGGGTGTACGGCGCGCGGCGAGTGCAAATCCCGCGGCGATTCCGGCCGCCGCCGCTACGACGGCGATCAGAACGCAGGCCATTGCGGAGAACGTGAGCAAGTGCGCGGCCCGTAGCTGAGCGCTAGCCCCAATGCCGACCGAGGATGGATTCGAGCACGATCTTCGAGCCGAAGTACGCCAGCCCGAGCAACGCGAATCCGCTCAGCGCCCAGTTGGTCGCCGTGCGCCCGCGCCAGCCGAAGCGCCAGCGCCCGAACAGCAGCACCGCGAACACAACCCATGCGAGACACGACAGCACAGTCTTGTGAACCAGATGCTGTGCGAACAGGTTGTCGACGAACACGAAGCCGCTGAACAACGCCAGCGTGAGCACTGCAAAGCCCGCGGCGAGCGCTTGGAACGTGCCCGCCTCGAGCGCTTCCACCGACGGCAGCGCCGTCAGCCAGCCCAGCGGTTTGCGGCTCCGCAGACGTTGATCGAGCAATCGCAACGCGACCGCCAACGCAACAGCGATCGTGAGCAGCGCGTACGCAAGAGTCGACAGCACGACGTGCGCGGCGATTTCCCAGCTGGGTCCATCGACGATCGGGGCACCGCCGCCGCCTCTGACGGTAGTCGCCGCGACCACGCCCGCGACTGCGGTGAGCACCGCGCTGATGCCCGCAAAGCGCGGCCGCAGCCACGCTGTACCGACTGCGATCAACCCGATCGGCCAGCCGATCAGCGACGCCGTTTCCGCGATGGTGAACGACAAGACTGGCCGATCGAACAGCCCGCGCCACAGCAGCACGGCGTGCAATACGAGAGCGATCAGACCGAGTGCGATGCCGGCAATGCGGCGACCGTGAGCAGCATGCTCGCCGGCGCGGTAGACGCTGGATGCGAGCCACGCGGCACAAGCGAGATAGCACGCAAGAACGACGACGGAAAACACAGCTGGGTGTTGGTACGCGCGTGACGAACGGTACGCACAGGCTACACTATCCGCCCCCCGCTATCCGCAATCCACCGTTCCCGCCCATGTTCGACAAACTGACCGAGCGCCTGCAGGGCGTCATCGAAAGCCTGCGCGGCCGCGGGCGTCTGACCGACGAGAATATTGCAGACACATTGCGCCAGGTGCGCATGGCGCTGCTCGAGGCCGACGTCGCGCTGCCGGTGGTCAAGACCTTCATTGAGGCCGTGCGCGCCAAGATCGTCGGTCAGGAGCTCGACAAGAGCCTGACGCCGGGCCAGACGCTGGTGCGCATCATCAACGACGAGCTGGTCGCGCTGATGGGCGAGGGCGTGCGGCCGCTGAATCTGCGCGCGCAGCCGCCGGTCGTGATCCTGCTCGCGGGCCTGCAGGGCGCCGGCAAGACGACCTCCGCCGCCAAGCTCGCGAAGTGGCTGAAAGAGAACGAGCGCAAGAAAGTGCTGCTCGCCAGCACCGACGTGTATCGACCCGCCGCGATCCTGCAGCTGGAGCGGCTCGCGACGCAGCTCGACATCGGCTTCTTCCCGTCGGATCCGAAAAAGTCGGCCGTCGTGCTGGCGCGAGAAGCGTTAACCGAAGCGCGCCGCTCGCTGTTCGACGTCCTCATCGTGGACACCGCAGGACGCCTGCACGTCGACGACGAGATGATGGTCGAGATCCGCGAGATCAGTTCCGCCGTCTCGCCGACCGAAACGCTGTTCGTGGTCGACAGCATGGCTGGCCAGGACGCGGTCAATGCCGCGCGTGCGTTCGGTCAGGCGCTCAGCCTCACCGGCGTCGTGCTGACCAAGACGGATGGCGACGCCCGTGGCGGCGCCGCACTGTCGGTCCGGCAGGTCACCGGTCAGCCGATTCTGTTCATGGGCACCGGCGAAAAGACCGAGGCGCTGGAAGTCTTCCAGGCCGAGCGCGTCGCCTCGCGCATCCTCGGCATGGGCGACGTGCTGGCGCTGGTGGAAAACGTCACGCGCAACGTCGACCGCGAGCAGGCCGAGAAGCTGGCCCGCAAGCTGAAGAAGGGTAAGGACTTCGATCTGGAGGACCTGCACGACCAGTTGCAGCAGGTCGAAAAGATGGGCGGCCTGGGCGCGCTCATGGACAAGCTGCCGGCGCAGCTGGCCAGCAAGGCGGCGTCCGCGCCTCAGGCCAACGACAAGGAGATCAAGCGCCAGATCGCTGTCATCCGTTCGATGACGCCGGGCGAGCGCCGCTTCCCCAAGAACATCGATGCTTCGCGCAAGCGGCGCATTGCGGCCGGATCCGGGGTGCACGTCTCCGAGGTCAACCGCCTGCTCAAGAACTACCTGCAGATGCAGAAAATGATGAAAACGATGTCCAAGGGCGGGGGTCTGCGGCGCCTGATGGGGGCGTTCGGCGGGGGACCCCCCAAGTTCTAGCCAAAAAAATAGCCTGGGGCCTGATTTTTCAGTAACATTCGCGCCCTTTTACCGGGACGGGGCCCAGGCCCATCCCGCCTCCAGCTCAATTCCGAGGCTTTTGCAGCAATGGTCACGATCCGGCTCACCCGCCGCGGGGCGAAGAAGCAGCCCTTCTACCACGTCGTCGTCACGGACAGCCGTATCCGCCAGGGCGGCACCACGCTGGAGCAGGTGGGGTATTTCAACCCGGTTCCGGCCGGCAAGCAGCGCCGCCTGGAGCTGAACCTGGACCGCATCGACTACTGGGTCGGCAAGGGCGCCAAGCCGTCCGACCGCGTCGCCGAGCTGGTCAAGAAGCATCGCAAGCAGGCCGCTGCGGCCTGAGCTCAGTATTAACGTGTCCCGGCGCGTCGTCCTGGGCCAGGTGGGCGGGGCGTTCGGGGTCCAGGGCTGGGTCAGGATTCAGTCCTACACCGATCCGCCCGCCAACATTCTCAAGTACGAACGCTGGCAGCTCGGACGAGCCGGGCAGTGGCGTGAGGTCGAGGTCGAAGACGGCAAGGTGACGGCGAAGGGCGTGCTCGCCAAGCTCGTGGGAGTCGAAACCCCCGAGGATGCGCGCCTCGCCACCGGCTCCGAGATCGCGGTGACGCGCGAGGAGCTGCCGAAACCGGCACCGGGCGAGTACTACTGGAGCGACCTGGAAGGACTGGCCGCGTTTGGCCAGAACGACCAGCCGCTGGGACGCATCGAGGAATTCCGGGCGACCCCGGCCGGCACCGTGGTCGTGATCCGGGGCGAACGCCAGCACTGGGTGCCGTTCGTCAAGGAGCGAATCGTTTCCGTCGATCTCGACGCCGGGCGCGTCGTGTTGGACTGGGACGCGGACTGGTGAGACATGTCTGGTGAAGACATGCGCATCGAAGTGGTGACGCTGTTCCCGGAGTTCGTCGGGCAAGCGGTGCGCGTGGGCGTGCTGGGTCGCGCGATCGAAGCGGGCCGGGTTGCGGTGAACGCAACCACGCCGCGCGAATTCGCCACCGACGTGCATCGGACGGTCGATGACCGGCCGTACGGCGGCGGGCCGGGAATGGTGTTGAAGATCGAGCCTGCGCGCACGGCAATCCGTGCAGCGAAGGCGCGACTGCCGGCGGGAAGCCGCAGCGTCTATCTGGCCGCCGACGGCGCGCCGCTGACGCATGCGTTGGCGCGAGAGTTCGCGCAGCTGCCGGGATTGATGTTGCTCGCGGGACGCTACGAAGGTGTCGACGAGCGACTGATCGAGTCGGAGATCGATGCGAGTGTGTCGATCGGCGACTACGTGTTATCGGGCGGCGAGCTGCCCGCGCTGGTGCTGATCGACGCTGTAGTTCGCCTGTTGCCGGGCGTGCTCGGCGACGGCGAATCGGCGGAGCAGGACTCGTTTGCGAACGGGCTGCTCGACTGGCCGCACTACACGCGGCCCGAAGTGTTCGAGGGACGTGCGGTGCCGGAAGTACTCGCGAGCGGTAATCACGCTGCGATCCGGCGCTGGCGCACCAAGCAGGCGCTGGGCCGGACGTGGCTGCGGCGACCGGAGTTGATAGCGAAGCTGACGCTGAGCGCTGAAGAGCAGCGGCTGCTGGATGAATTCAAGACTGAATTGCCCAAGTAGTGGGACAGGTAAGCAACATGAGCAACATCATTGCCCAGCTCGAGAGCGAAGGCCTCGACAAGAAGATTCCGGACTTCTCGCCCGGCGACACCGTGGTCGTCGAAGTGAAAGTGAAGGAAGGCGACCGTGAGCGCGTGCAGGCCTACGAAGGCATCGTCATCGCGCGGCGCAATCGTGGCTTCAACTCCTCGTTCACCGTGCGCAAGATTTCTCACGGCGAAGGCGTCGAGCGCGTGTTCCAGACCTACAGCCCGTCGATCGGCGCGATCACGGTCAAGCGTCGCGGCAACGTGCGTCGGGCCAAGCTGTACTACCTGCGCGATCTGACCGGCAAGGCGGCGCGCATCGAAGAAAAGGTGTAACGGTAAGTGTCGGGCTAAAGCCCGACCTACAGTACACTCACGCGCGGAGGAATTTGTGATGCGCGTGGCCGTGTTCTTCGTTTCCCTCACGCTGGCCGCGACCGCGGCCAGCGCCAGCTCCAAGACCGACAAGGTCATCGAAAACGTCCGTCTGCCGACGGGCTTCAAGCTCGAGGTCTACAGCGATCAGGTGCCGGGCGCGCGCTCGATGGCGCTCGGTCAGAAAGGCACGCTGTTCGTCGGCACTCGCGCTCGCGGCGGTAAGGTTTACGCAATCAGCGGCACGCCGGGCACTGCGGCGAAGCCCACGGTTCGCGTCATCGGCGACAATCTCAACACACCGAACGGCGTCGCCTTCCACGACGGCGCGCTGTACGTCGCCGAGATCAATCGTCTGACGCGCTACGACGACATCGAGAACTCACTTGACAACGTGCCGCAGCCGAAAGTCGTGCGCGACGATCTGCCGAAGGACGGCCATCACGGCTGGCGCTACATCGCGTTCGGCCCGGACAACAAGCTCTACTTCCCGATCGGCGCGCCTTGCAACGTCTGCAACGAGCCGAAGTACGCGATGATCACGCGCATGAACGCCGACGGCTCAGGTCAGGAAGTGTTCGCGCGCGGCGTGCGCAACACGGTCGGCTTCACCTGGCATCCGGTGACCAAGCAGCTCTGGTTCACGGATAACGGTCGCGACTGGCTCGGCGACGACACGCCGCCGTGCGAGCTCAACGTCGCAGCGCGCGCCGGTCTCGACTTCGGCTTCCCGTACTGTCACGGCAAGGACATCAAGGATCCGGAGTTCGGTCAGCTCGGCGAGTGCAGCAAGATCACGCCGCCGGCGCAGTTGCTCGGCCCGCACGTCGCGCCGCTCGGCGTGAAGTTCTACACGGGCACGCGCTTTCCCGAAACGTATCGCGGCGACGCCTTCATCGCCGAGCACGGCTCGTGGAATCGCAAAGAGAAGAACGGCTATCGCATCACGCGCGTGAAGATCGACGGCACGCACGGCGTCCAGTACGAGCCGTTCGCCACCGGCTTCAATCGCGGCGATGACGTGTTCGGCCGGCCGGTCGATCTGCTGGTGCTGCAGGACGGCTCGATGCTGATGTCCGACGACACTTCCGACGCGATCTATCGCATTTCGTACGCTGCGCCATGAAAGCTCTCGCTACGTTCTTTGGCTTCGTCTGGCGTGTGCTGGACGGGCTGCGCAAAGTGATGCACCTGATCGTATTGCTGGTGCTGTTTCTCGGCATCGGCGCGGCGCTGTCGCCCGCCATCCCGATCGTTGCTCACAAGACTGCACTGGTGATCGCGCCGCAAGGCACGCTCGTCGAGCAGCTGGCGGGCGATCCGTTCGATCGCGCGGTGGCGGCGTTGTATGGCCAGCAGCGCGCCGAAACTCTCGTGCGCGATCTGGTCGATGCGATCGAGGCTGCGAAGAGCGACAAGCGCGTCGAAGTGCTGGTGCTCGATCTCGGTCAGATGGCCGGCGGCGGCGTGGCTAAGCTCGAGGAGGTCGCGGCGGCGATCCGCGATTTCCGCACCAGCGGCAAGAAAGTGTTCGCGTACGACGATGGTTACGACCAGGCGCAGTACTACCTGGCGGCGCAGGCCGACCACATCTATCTCGATCCGCAGGGACTCGTGCTCATCGACGGCTTCGGTTACTACCGCACGTTCCTCAAGGGGCTGATCGACAAGCTGGCGGTCGACGTCAACGTGTTCCGCGCCGGCAAGTTCAAGTCCTACACCGACCAGTTCAGTCGCAGCGACATGTCGGAGACGGAAGAAGAAGAAAGCCTCGCGTGGCTCAACTCGCTGTGGTCGCGGTATCAGGCCGGTATCGTCAAAGCGCGTCAGCCGGAGCACATGGCAGAAGGCGCCATCGCCGACTACGCCAATAATTTTGCCGTTCTGGCGAAAGCGCATCGCGGTGACCTCGCCGCGGTCGCGCTCGAGAAAGGATTGGTGACCGAGCTCAAGTCGCGGCGCGAGTTCGAAGACCAGATGAAGAAGCTCGTCGGCGAAGACGAAAGTGAGCACACCTTCCGCGGCGTGCCCCACTGGGACTACCTTGCCAACGTCCGCCCGGCGCACGCGCTGCATCTGGATGGCGAGCGCGTCGGCGTGATCGTCGCTTCCGGTGAGATTCTCGACGGCGAGCAGCCGCCCGGGACCGTCGGCTCCGATTCACTCGTACGACTGATGCGCCAGGCGTTGCATAACGAAGCGATCAAGGCAGTCGTGCTGCGCATCGACAGCCCTGGTGGCAGCGTGTTCGCTTCGGAAGTGATTCGCCGCGAGGTCGATGCCTTGCGCAAGGCCGGCAAGCCGGTGGTGGCATCGATGAGCAGCGTCGCGGCCTCCGGTGGCTACTACATCGCGATGGATGCCGACGAGATCTGGGCGAGCCCGGCGACGCTGACGGGATCGATCGGCGTG
>Ga0207674_10008220_pt1 | contig 12093 bp, 17 predicted proteins | sample KBSCornC72_FD_184303 | JGI IMG/M metagenome (GOLD analysis project Ga0207674, IMG submission 184303) | Corn rhizosphere microbial communities from Kellogg Biological Station, Michigan, USA - KBS Corn C7-2 (SPAdes) (version 2) | ecosystem: Host-associated > Plants > Roots > Rhizosphere > Soil ... | reverse complement strand
TGAGCTTGCTCTCCTTGTCGCCGCCCTTGGCTTTCTTTTCGACGCCGTTGCGGCGCTTCTCGAGGCTTTCGAGGTCGGCGAGCATGAGCTCGGTCTCGACAACTTCGGCATCGGCGATCGGGTCGACCTTGTTGGCGACGTGGATGATGTTGCCGTCCTCGAAGCAGCGCAGCACGTAGGCGATGGCGTCGCATTCGCGGATGTTGGCGAGGAACTGGTTGCCCAGGCCTTCGCCCTTGCTGGCGCCCTTCACCAGGCCCGCAATGTCCACAAAGCTCATGCGGGCCGGGATGATCTGCTGCGATTTGGCAATGACGGCGAGCTTATCGAGGCGCGCATCGGGCACCGCCACCTCGCCGGTGTTGGGCTCGATGGTGCAGAACGGGAAGTTGGCCGCCTGGGCGTTGGCGGTGCGGGTGAGGGCATTGAACAGCGTCGACTTGCCGACATTGGGCAGGCCGACGATTCCCATCTTGAACCCCATGTGGGTCGTCTCCGGATTTGTCGCGCCTCACATCGGGGATGGGGCAGGGGAAGTCAATGTTGGCGGGTCGGGCGAAGCTTACGTGGAGGTCGGGTTTATCGCCGGATGGCGAGATGAGATCCGACGGGATTGGCCTGAGCCTTTCCTCGCCGCAAGACAGGGCGAGCGGCAGGGTGTGCTAGTCGTCTGAGGGTTCTTCGGTCTTCTTGCCGAGGACCTTCTTCAGCATCGCGGCCATCGGACCTTCCTGCGGAGCCTTGACCTGCGGGGGCTTGGGACGCGCAGCGCGGATGTGGGATTGGGCGGGCGCCGCCTTCTTGCGCGTCGGGTCGGGCGTGGGCGGACGCTCGTCGCGGTTGGCGCCGTCACCGTTGACGGCGATGGCGAGCTTGTTCATGAGGCCGTTGTCGTCACCCTTGACCAGCATGTCGGCGTTGTCGGCGAGGGTACCGAGCAGGGGCTCCAGCCAGTCGAGGTCGGCCTTGCTGAAATCGCCCAGCACCCAGGGCATCACGCGATCCTTGTGGCCAGGGTGACCGATGCCCAGCCGGACGCGGCGATAGTCCGGACCGATGCGCGGATCGATCGAACGCAGGCCGTTGTGACCACCATTGCCGCCGCCGCGCTTGATGCGCGACTTGCCCGGGATGAGGTCGAGCTCGTCGTAGACGACGGTGATGTCGGCGGGGGTGAGCTTGTAGAACTGCGCGACCGCTTCGACGCTTTGACCCGAGTCGTTCATGAAGGTCTGCGGCTTGAGGATGAGCACGCGCTCGCCGCCGATCGTGCCTTCGGCGATCAGGCCTTTGAACTTTTCGCGGAAGGGCGGGAAGCCATTGCGCCGGGCGATCTCCTCGACCGCGAGGAAACCGATATTGTGGCGGTTGCGACTGTACTTGTCCCCGGGATTGCCGAGGCCGACGATCAGGTGCATCGCCTCGCTCCGGGTAAGAATGAGATGAGAAGGGGCGGCCAAAGCCGCCCCATCGGAAGCTTACTTCTTGGCGGGCGCGGCCGGAGCCGCACCCTTGGCCGGGGCAGCGCCCTTGGCCGGAGCCGCACCGGCGGCCGGAGCCGCAGCGGCGCCAGCAGCAGGAGCTGCGGCAGCAGCGTCGGCGGCCGGAGCTGAGGCCTCGTCGGACTTGAGCGCCGACGGAGCGGCGATGGTCGCGATGGTGAGGTCGGTCTCGTGCGAGCGCACAGAGGCGCCGGCCGGCAGGGTGATCGCCGTCAGGTGGATGGTATCGCCGATATCCCTGCCAGCCAGATCGACCGTCAGCGACTCGGGGATGGCATCGGCCGGAACCGACAGTTCGAGTGTGTGGTGCACGATGTTGAGCACACCGCCGCGCTTGATGCCCGGGCTCTGGTCCTGGTTAATGAAGTGGACCGCCACCTGGACGTTCAGCTTGGTGTGGGCGCCGACGCGGAGAAAATCCACGTGCATGGCGAAGTCCTTCACCACATCGAGCTGGTAGTCGCGGGGAATGACGCGATGCTTGGCTCCGTCGACGTCCAGCGTGATGACGTGGCTGAGGAAGCCGCCGGCATAGATGCGCTTCATCGCATCGTGGTAGTTGATCGAAACGGGGAGGGGATCTTTCTTGTCGCCGTAGATAACGGCGGGAATCCAGCCTTCACGACGCAGTGCACGAGCGGCCCCCTTGCCCACCCCGCTCCGCGCCTTGGCCTTCAGCTCTGCAGCAGCCATGGAACGTGTCCTTGGGTTGGTGCAATGTTCTCGGCCATTTGAGGCCCAAAAAACATCGCGCGCCCGTCCTCCAGGGGTGACAGGCGCTTCATGGGGCGGCTCTATAAGGGAATCATCCCGCAGGAGCAAGGGCTCAGGACCATGCGTCCGGGCCGTTTGAGCGTGGATCAGGAGGGAATATCATGGGTCGACTTCCGGCGATTTTTGCAGGGCTCGTGCTCGCCACGAGCCTTTTTCCGGCGACGAGCGCTTACGCTTTCAAGGACAATCTGCTCAACAACCTGCTCTCATTCCACGAGCAGTGCATCAAGCAGGGCGGCACCTTCTCACAGCCGAAGCCTTTGGTTTTCCAGTGTGTTGCAGGATCGACGACCAAAAGCTGCGACTACAACAACATCGTCAGCTGCAAAAGCTCGAGCCCGGCCAAGGCGCCGGCGAAACCGAGCTAGGCCCGCGTCCAGCCATGCGATGGGGGCATGCTGCCGCGGAGGTGAACCGTGGCTGACATATCGTCTCAGTGAGGCTTCAGGGGGCGCGGCGCATATCCGGGGTCAACATACCCCACTGGATAGCTTCAAATGCGTCCCGCTCCCCTCGGGGCCCTTGCCGGCCTCGCACTTCTGCTCTTGGCGCCGACAGGCGCGATCGCCGCTCCGTCACATGGCCCGACGGGGCAGCAGGCGCAGTGCGCCGCCTCGGGCGGCACATTCTCGATGGGCTACGAGGCCGACACCTATGTATGCGTCACCGGCGAGGGCCGGAGCGTCCAGACCTGCCGCTACGGCAAGTCCGATCCCAGCTGCTCGACCGAGGACGGTCCGAACCGCAAGCGGTCCAGTCAGCAGGGCGGCAAGCCGGCGTTTGGCTTCGGCCTGTTCTAGGCTGCGGGCAGGGCGTAGCCCTTGGGGGCTTCCATCATTAGCCCGATGAGATGTCCGTCCGGATCCTTGACGAAGGCCATCCACAAATCGTGGTCCGGCATCGGCGCGACCAAATGCGGCGCCGAGAAGATCGCAATGCCCTTGGCGCGAAGCTCGTTGCAGGCAAGAGCCAGGTCGGCGACGCGGAAGTAGATGGCGCCCTGGCCCGGGGCGACCCGCTCGCCATTCTCGGGCGGCGAGAGCATCAGGCGCACGCCCGCGCAGTCGAAAAAGCAGAGATCGCCGTAGCGGTAGAGCTTCCTCAACCCCAGCACGCCGCCGTAAAAGGCTTCGGCGGCATCCGTGTTGCTTACCGCAATGGCGATCTGGCCGAGCTGACTGAGAGCCATGACGCGATCCTCCCCTGGCGGAAGGCTAGCACAGCCGGCTCAGAGCTCGTAGCTCAGTTCATAGCGGACGGTCTTGTCGTGCTCGGCCTGATACTGGCCGTGGCCCTTGAGACCCTGGAGCTGGTCCGTCGCTGAGCCCTCGACGATCTGCCACCTGGATGTTGCAACGCCCTTCATCCAATCGCCGATTTCGTAGATGACGAAGCGGCCGGACTTACCGCCAAGCGTGCCGTCGACCACCAGATAGCCCGAATAGTGGCAGGTCTCCGGAGTGGGGTACTGCATCAGGTAGCGGGTGAGGGCCCGGGCCTCGATATCCCCGTGGAAGATGCAGTCGATCCGAGCCTCCGTCGACTTCAGCGGGACCTGGTCGTAATAGGGCTCCTCTTTCCAGTTGTTGTGCTCGATCGTGCCCTTGGCAGTCTTCATTTTGATCTCCAGACGTAACGCCGTGAGCCTAGGGCGCGCGCCGTCGGGAGAATTGTAGTTTTGCGACAGGAGGCGCCCAGACCGATCGAGACGCCGGCGCGCGGATTGCTGCACCGCAAGACCAGCCTCGAGCATTTCGATCTGTTCCGGTTCGAGCCATCGGCGGATCTGGCGGGATGGATCGAGCATCACTGGATGATCCTGCACGATCTCGGTAACAGGCCACCCTATCGGCAGCACAACCTCAGCCATCCGAACCAGCACGTGGTGATCAATCCGCGCGGCGACACCGGGATCTTCGGCGCGGCCACGGGGATGTTCGAGTACGTGCTCGCAGGCACCGGCCGGGTGTTCGGCAGCAAGTTCTGGCCCGGCGCCTTCCGGCCGTTCTTCGGCCGGGCGGTAAGTGTGCTGACCGACGGCCATTTGCCGGTCGAGACGACCTTCTCACGGAGCTCGGTCGAGCTGGCTGAGGAGTTCGCCGGGCTCAACGATCCGGTCGGGATGGCGGAGTGCATGGAGGCCCTGTTCCGCCGGCATGTGCCGCCCGAGGACGAGAAGGCAGCGCTCGCGCGGCGCATCGTCCACTATGCCGAGGAACATCTCGAACTGGTGTCGGCGAGTGCGCTTGCCGTCGCGTTCGGCCTCGAGGTCCGGACGCTGCAGCGGTTGTTCGACGAGTATGTGGGCGTGCCGCCAAAATGGGTCATCGATCGCTACCGCATGCTCGAGGCGGTCGAGACCCTCAATGCGGGCGCTGGTGCAGGATTGACCGAGCTTGCGCACCGGCTCGGTTATTTCGACCAGGCCGCGTTCAACCACGCCTTCGAGCGGCTGACCGGCGCCGCACCGTCGAGCTTCCTGCCGGGTTAAGACGGTCTGGCGCCGTCCAGGGCGTCGCGCTTGTGCATCAAGTAGGTCTTTACCGCGTCGTCTGTCGTCAGGCCGATGGCGACAGTAAAGGCCTCATGGGCGTCGGCGGCCCTGCCCGTCTGCGCCAAGAGGTGTCCGCGTGCGGCCCAGTAGGGTTGGTAGCTTTGCATGCGTTTGTCGGCAGTGAGCGGGGCAATGGCATCAAGCGCGGCCGCCGGCCCCTCGAGCTCGGCGAGCGCCACGGCGCGGTTGAGGATCACCACGGGCGAGCGGGTCAGGGCGTAGAGATGATCGTAGAGCTGGACAATGGCGGGCCAGGTCGGCGCGCCGCCCAGGCGGCGGGCAACGTGCGCGGACTGGATCGCCGCCTCGAGCTGATAGCGGCCGGTGGGACCACCGGCATTGGCGCCGCTCAACAGGCTCTCCGCGAGGTGGATCTGCGAGTCATCCCAGAGGCTTGTGTCCTGCTCTTCGAGCGGCACATAGGCGCCCTGGGGGCTTCGCCGTGCCGCACGCCGGGCCTCGGCGTAATACATGAGCGCCAGCATGCCCTTGGGCTCAGGCTCGGCGGGCATCAACGAGACCACGAGGCGGGCGAGCCAGATGGCTTCGTCGGCGATGTCGGGGACACCGGCTTCGCCGATCTCGTTCCAACCCTTGGCGTAGGCGGCATAGATGGCGTCGAGCACGGCCTGTACGCGCTCGCCGAGCTCTTCCTTTTCGGGCAGGCGGAACGGGATTCCAGCATCCTTGATACGGGTCTTGGCGCGGACGAGGCGCTGGCCCATCGTCGCCGGGGGAATGAGGAAGGCGGCCGAGATGTCTTCGGCGGTGAGGCCGAGGATGGTCTGGAGGATCAGCGGCGCGCGCAGGCCGCGTTCGATCGCCGGGTGAGCACAGGCAAACATCAGCGCGAGGCGGCGATCGGGGATGATGGCGCCCTCCTCGGAGGCGGCCGCGATCTCGTCGGCCATGAGGGTCAAGTGCCCCTCCCCGGAGGTGCGGGTCTGGCGGCGGCGGATCGAGTCGGTCTGGCGGCGGCGCGCGACGGTGAGGAGCCAGGCGTCGGGATTGTCCGGCACGCCGTCATTGGGCCACATGCGCAATGCGGCGGCGAAGGCCTCGCCGAGGGCGTCCTCGGCGCCGGCCACATCGCGGGTGCGGGCGGCGAGAAAGGCGACGAGGCGGCCGTAACTCTCGCGAGCCACGCGCTCGGCAGCACGGCCTGCCTCGTTCTCATGCTTCACTTCCGATCGCCCTGCGCGGCGACGACTGGACGGATCTCGATCGAGCCGTATTTGCTCGAGGGGCAGCGCTTGGCCCAGGAAATGGCCTCGTCGAGGTCGGCGGCTTCGACGAAGTAGTAGCCGGCAAACTGCTCCTTGGTGTCGGCGTAGGGGCCGTCGAGCACATCGGTCTTGCCGTCCTGCTGGCGCACGGTGGTGGCCGCCGAACTGGGCTGCAGGCGTTCGCCGGTCGCGGCGCCCGCGGCTTTGCTGAGGGCCTCGTTGAAGGCGCCGAACTCGGCCCAGAGGTCTTTCTGCGGAGCCGCGGCGAGAGCGGCTTCGTCGTGGTGGATGAGCATCATGTAACGCATGTCAGTCTCCGTTGCTTGGACGGGCCGTCAGGTCCCGATGCTGCAATGACGGGCCACTCTCGCCGATTTCGACTCGGTCCGGATCCTCAGCGCGGAATTTCTGCCAGCGGGCGGACGTCGATGGTGGCGAACCGGGCGGCCGGGCTGCGCACCGCCCACTCGATGGCCTCGTCGATCGATGGCACGTCGATGAGGTAATATCCGCCGACCTGCTCCTTGGCGTCGACATAGGGCCCGTCGAGCACGACCGACTTGCCGTCGCGAACCCGCACGCGCGCGGCGTGCCGGGTGGTCTTCAGGCGGTCGCCACCGAGCCAGACGCCGGCCTTCTTCATGGCCTGGGTGTAGGCAACGAATTCGGGGCTGATCGGCCCGGTGCCGGCATCGTCCTGGATCATGGCTTCGTCGCCGGTGATGAGCAGCATGAACTGCATTGTCGTCTCCTCGAAATCTCCAGGACACCATGTCCTGGGTACGACAATGACGGAAGGGTCGCGAAATCTTCTACATTTCGCACGCGCTATTTTAGTCGGCGCTGTCGGTGACCTGCCGGACCTCGATGTGGCCCCAGATGGCGCCGGGGCATTTGGCGGCCCATTGCTGGGCCTCGGCGAGGTCTTTGGCGCGGATCAGGTAGTAGCCGCCCAGCTGCTCCTTGGTTTCGGCGAAGGGACCGTTGTGGACCTGCATCTCGCCGGCCTTGTCGAGGTTGACGATGGAGGCGGAGGTCGACGGGCCAAGGGCCCCGTGGCCGATATGCGCGCCGGCCTTGTCGAGCGCCTGCTTATAGGCGTGCATCTTGTCCATCCAGGCGGCCATGACCTCCTTGGGGAGGGCCTGGCCGGCCTTTTCCTCAGCGTGCAGGAGCAGCATGAAATTGGGCATGGAGTGTCCTTTCGCATGGGCATCGTAAGCCCTCGGGACAATGTCGCGCGAGTGGGGCCGATTTCGACAGGCCGGCGCGCTCAGTCCAGCAGGCTCGACACGCTTTGTTCGCTGGCGGTGCGGGCGATGGCTTCGCCGATCAGTGGCGCAATGGTGATGCGGCGGATGTTCTTGGCGGCCTTGACCGCGTCGGTCTCGCTGATCGAGTCGGTGATCACCAGCTCGCGCAACTTGCTGCCGGCGATGCGTTCGGCGGCGCCGTTGGAGAGGACGCCGTGGGTGACATAGGCCGAGACCGAGGTGGCGCCGGCCTTGAGCAGGGCGTCGGCGGCATTGACCAGCGTGCCGCCCGAATCGGCGATGTCGTCGATCAGGATGCAGTCGTGGCCGCCGACGTCGCCGATGATGTTCATGACTTCCGACACGCCGGCCTTGGGGCGGCGTTTGTCGACAATGGCGAGATCGGCACCGATGCGCTGCGCCGTGGCACGGGCGCGGGCGACGCCGCCCACGTCAGGCGACACGATCATGACGTTGCCCTTCTTGTAGTTCTTCTGGATGTCGCGGACCATCACGGGGGCGCCGTAGAGGTTATCGGTCGGGATATCGAAGAAGCCCTGGATCTGGGCGGCGTGCAGATCGAGCGTGATGACGCGGTTGATGCCGGCGGTGGTGATGAGGTTGGCGACGAGCTTGGCCGAGATGGGCGTGCGCGACGCCGATTTGCGGTCCTGCCGGGCATAGCCGAAATACGGGATCACGGCGGTGATGCGGCGCGCCGACGAGCGGTGCAGGGCATCGGCGATGATCAGCAGCTCCATGAGATTGTCGTTGGCCGGGAACGACGTCGACTGGAGAATGAACACGTCCTCGCCGCGCACATTCTCGCGGATCTCGACGAATATCTCGTTGTCGTTGAAGCGACGGACCAGGGCGTCCGTCAACGGCAGCTCGAGATAGTCCGAGACGGCCTTGGCCAAGGCGGGGTTCGAGTTGCCGGTGACCAGTTTCATGGTGCGAGCCTCGCCTTGGAATGCGGGCTGTTTATCGTCACCAGCCGATCAAGGCAATGCGCCAAATGACAGATCGATGAACGATCAGCGAAGGCCGATGATCGAGATCTGCCGCCCAGTGGTTTTGCCATGGTGGGTGGCCCAGCGATGCGAGAAATAGCGCTCGGGAAGCGCATAGGTGCACAGGCCCAGATCGCTCACGAGGCCGACGCCGGCGCCGAACAGCTGCTCCTGCAGCAGCCCCGGGATGTCGAAATGCTCGCGCGACTTGCCCGCAGGAACACTGATGTGGGTGCCGGCGGCCTTGTCGAGAGCGGTGATCTGCGCGGCCGTCTCCGGGCCGACTTCGTAGTTGGCGCCGGAGATGGTGGGGCCGATCGCGGCGCGAATGTTCCTGGGGTCGGCGCCCAGGCCGACCATGGCGAGGACGGTGGCGTGGACGATGCCGCCGGCGGCGCCTTTCCAGCCAGCATGGGCGCTGCCGCCGACGCCTGCCTCGGGGTCGGCGAACAGGATTGGCGAGCAATCGGCGGTGAGGATGCCCAGCAGCAGGTCGGAGCGGTTGGTCACCATGGCGTCGGCCTCGATGACGCCCTGCGGACGCTCGGTGAGGGTCACGACCTTGGTCGAGTGGACCTGGCGGAAGACGACGAGATCCTTGATGCCGTGCTCGCCCATCGCGTAGGCGGCGCTCGAACGGTTGGAGACCACCAAGTCGGGGTTGTCGCCCTGACTGATCGACATATTGTTGGAGGCGAGGTCACCGGTGGAACGGCCGCCTTCGCGGCCGAAAAATCCGTGGACGATGCGTTCGTCGGCCAGGACTTTGCTGAGAATGTGCGGTGCCGGCATCAGAATCCTGCAGGCTTGAGGCCGGGGGAGTGGGCGCAGAGGACCTTGAACAAGGTGCCCATGTGCTGCGGCGAGGTCAGACGCTCGACGGCGCGCGCGATATTGCCGGCTTCCGACGGATTGGAGCGGGCGAGGGCCTTGGCGCGCTCGCCCAGGCCGAGCTTCAAGAGCCATTCGCCCTGGTGGGCGAGGGGGGCGACGGCGAGGCCGGTGGCTTTGGCGGACGCGGCGAGGACGCCGAAGTTCACATGCGCCGAGATGTCGGCGTCGCCCGGGGCTTCGAGCACGTCGGCGAAGGCGTGGGATTTTACGGCTTGCAGGGTCTCGCCGGTGGAGGTGCGTTCATAACCATAGTCCAAGGCGAGAATGGCACCGCCCTGTAGCGCGATTTTCCGCGATATTCTCTGCATTGTGTCGGCCGCGGCGGGGGACAGTTCGAGGATTTCTCCGGCGAAGGCTCCGTGCACTTCGGGCGGCGCGGCGGTCTCGGCGATGGGGGTGGGGGAAAGGCCGAAGGTGCGCTGGCCCTCGTGCAGGCCGACAAGACGCTCGTGCCAGCCATCGTCGGTCTTGACGAACTGCTTGATGGGCAGCGCATCGAAGAACTCGTTGGCCACGACGAACAGCGGATCGTCGCTGACGGCGTCGATGTCGCTGGCCCAGTAGGGGGAGTAGCTGCCGAGGCGTTTTTCCTGCTCGGCGCGCAGCAGCTTGTTGGTGTCGAAGAGCTGCAGGTGAAGAGCATTCTCGAAGCCGTCGGCGCGACTCGCAGCGCGCAGCGCGTCCTGCATCAGCGTGCCGCGGCCGGGGCCGAGTTCGAGCAGGGTGAAGCTCGTGGGCTGGCCCATCTGCTGCCAGAGGTTGACGAAGAAGAAGCCGATGAGCTCGCCGAACATCTGGCTGATCTCGGGCGCGGTGATGAAATCGCCGTCGGCACCGATCGGCCGGCCCACGGCATAGTAGCCCTGGCGCGGATGGGTGAGGCAAAGGGTCATGTAGGTGGCGAGCGACATGGGTCCGGTGGTGCGGATCTGCGTATCGATCTGCTGGGCGAGAGAGAGCTCAGGCACGAGGGCGAACCATGGCGTAGGCGATGAGGGCAAGGCCGGCGGCGAGAACGGGGAGGCTCAGGACCTGGCCCATGGTGAGCCAGCCTGTGCCCAGCAGGTAGCCGAGCTGCTCGTCGGGCAGGCGGACGAATTCGACCAGGATGCGGCTCAGCGCGTAGCCGACGCCGAAGACGCCCGCGACCAGCCCGGGCCGCTTCAGCCAGCCGAGCCAGCGCGTGCCGGCGAAGATCACCGCGAACAGGATGACGCCCTCGAGGCCGGCTTCGTAGAGCTGGCTGGGATGGCGCGGCAGCGCGTCGGGGTCGGTCGGAAAGACGATTGCCCAGGGCAAAGTGGTCGGGGCGCCGTAGAGCTCGCCATTGATGAAGTTGGCGATGCGGCCGAGGAAGAGGCCGATGGTGCCGATGGCGCCGAGAAGGTCGAGACTGGACAGCACATTGCCGCCCTTGGAGCGGGTGAAGAGCCACATGGCGGCGATAATGCCCACAAGCCCGCCGTGGAAGCTCATGCCGCCGTCCCAGAGCGCAATGATGTCGCCCGGATGGGTCGAATAGTAGGGAAAATTGTAGAAGAGGACGTAGCCGATGCGGCCGCCGAGCACGATGCCGATCACCGCCCAGAAGGCAAAGTCCCAGATGGCGGCCGGCTCGAAGGGGGGACGCTCATTGGCCCAGAGAGATCGGCGCTTGAGCAGGGTCGTGGCGTACCAGGCACCGAGGAAAACCCCCGCCAGATAGGCGAGCGCATACCAGCGAACCGCCAGCGGGCCGATCTGGACGGCAATGGGACTAATGTTGGGGAATGGCATGCTGCGACCTATCGGACAGAGACCTACTCTGGTCAAGCGGGACAGAGCGCCCTAAATAGGGTCGAAATTTCGATGGGAGGCGCCAGATGGCCCAGGCCAGCAGCAGATTGTTCGACAATGTCGGGCGGATGATGAACGACGCCGCCGGCGTGGCCGACGGCGTGCGCCGCGAGGTCGAGGGCATGGTCCGCGCCCAGGCCGAGCGCTTCGTCATGGATATGAACCTCGTCAAGCGCGAGGACTATGACGCGCTGCGCGAGCTGGTGCAGAATTTGAGCGCCGAGGTTCGGACCCTCAAGGCCGAAGTCGCCGCGCTCAAAAGTGGCAGCGGAGACGCCTCGCCGAAGCCGTGAAGGTCGCCATCATCTCGGATGTGCACGGCAACCGCCTCGCACTCGAGGCGGTGCTGGACGATATTGCGCGCTTGGGGGTCGATGCGACCTTCAACCTGGGCGATCTGGTGACGGGGCCACTCGAGCCGAACTGGACCGCCGATATCCTCATGGACCTCGACATTCCGACGGTACGCGGCAACCACGAGCGCGTGCTGATCGAGAAGCCGCCCGAACGGCTCGGCCCGATCGACCGCTTCGCCCAGGAGCAGATGGAGACCCGGCACCGCATCTGGATCAACGACCTGCCGGCGACAATGTCGCTGCTGGATGATGTGTTCCTCTGCCACGGTACCCCCACCTCGGACGAAGATCCCTGGCTCGATGGGTGGTGGGAGGGTCGCCAGGTCACGACGCCCGACGAGGCCTACGTCACGGCCAAGGCCGAAGGCTTCGACTTTCCGGTGCTGCTATGCGGGCACACCCACATTCCCCGCGCGGTACGGCTGCGGGACGGGCGGCTGATCGTCAATCCGGGCAGCGTCGGGCTGCAGCTCAATCACGGGTCGCCCGATGCCCGTTACGCCACGATCGAACGGCGCGACGGCAAATATTTCCCGTCGTTCCACGCGGTGCCCTACGACCATTTCGCCGCGGCGCGGCAGGCCGAGGCGAACGGCTTTCCACAATGGCGAGACGCGCTGGTGACGGGATGGGCGGGGGCCGGCGGACTGTTCTAGCTGCTCAGCAACCGGGCTCTACGCCGACT
>Ga0207674_10008218_pt1 | contig 12093 bp, 12 predicted proteins | sample KBSCornC72_FD_184303 | JGI IMG/M metagenome (GOLD analysis project Ga0207674, IMG submission 184303) | Corn rhizosphere microbial communities from Kellogg Biological Station, Michigan, USA - KBS Corn C7-2 (SPAdes) (version 2) | ecosystem: Host-associated > Plants > Roots > Rhizosphere > Soil ... | reverse complement strand
GAAGTTGCCCTGGCCGTCGACCAGCGGGTAGCGCTGCGAGAAATCCTGCGCCATGCGCACCATCGCGTCGTAGGCCGCGGTGTCGCCGTGCGGATGGAACTTGCCGAGCACGTCGCCGACGACGCGCGCGCTCTTCACCGCCTTGGGGCCGGCCGCGGTCGTGAACGCCAGGCCCATGCGCTCCATCGAGTACAGGATGCGCCGCTGCACCGGCTTCTGGCCGTCGCAGACATCGGGCAGCGCGCGGCCCTTCACGACGCTCAGCGCGTATTCGAGGTAGGCACGCTCGGCGTAGTGCGCGAGGCCGATGGCGCTGCCGCCGTTGTCGTCGGAGGTGAGGTTCAGTTGTTCTTGCATCGGGTGGTGTCGGGTGCGCTGGGCGCAGCAGGGTCGCGCGGGCCGGCCGCGCGCTCACGGTCATTCGGCGAGCTGCGCATTCTGCCCGGGTTTGATCGCCGTGCCGGCAGGCCGCTCAGGCCAGCGCCTGGCCGCCAACGGCCAGAGGCCTTTGGCCTTCCGCAGGCACGGACAGTCCGCAGGGACTGTCCGTGTCCGGCTTCAGCTCACCAAGCGGCCTGAGCACCCGCCTGCGGGTGGCGTCGGTACTCCGGCGCCGGGTGCGCCATGTCTTCAGGGTCGCACCGCCATGTGCGCGGGCAGACGGGTCCAGGGCAGGTCGCCGGGGTCGGCGGCCATCGGGCCCGGCGCCTTCGCGACCAGGATCGCGCTGGCGATCGGCGCGAACGCGGCGCGAAAGTGCACCGAGCTCTTGTTGACGAGCAGCTTCATCTGCGCCGGCTCGACGCCGAGAAAGCGGTACAGGTCGAGATCGAGCATCTGCACCTTCGCGCTCGCGAGCAGCACGCGGATGCCCTGCAGCTCGACGCAGGCGCTCGGCCCGAGCTGCATCGTCGCGCCGGCCGTCATCGGCCCGAACATCGGCACGACGCCATCGCTGACCGCGAGCACCCGCACCTCGGCCCGCACCGGCGCGTCGGTCAGTGCGCCGCTCCAGGTCGGCACCGCGCGGCCGAGCTGCAGGTGCAGCGTCGCCCCCACGCCGGCGGCGCACGCGGCACGCGCCGCGTCGGGGTCGACGAGCAGCCCGAGCGCGACCCGGCCGCCGAGGCGCCGCCCGGCATCGGCCGCGAGCAGCGCATGCAGCAGCCCGGTCGTGTTGGCATCGCCGCCGGCGCCTGGGTTGTCCTGCGTGTCGGCGATCACGACCGGCGCCTGCGCATCGGCGGCGAGCGCGATCGCCTGCGCGACCGCGGCCTGCGGCGTCAGCAGCTCGATGCGCCACTGGGCACGACGCTGCACGCTGACCTCGTCGTGCAGGCGCTGCACCGCGGCGCGCACGCGCGCGGCATCGACGCCGTAGCCGAACAGCACCGGCCCGCATTCGGCGAAGTCGGCGGCCGAGAAGCCCATCGCGAAATTCAGCTCGACATCGTGCTCGGCCTCGAGCTGCTCGAGCAGCGCTATCACCGAGCGCGCCGGCTCGAGCAAGGTGCACTGCGCGTTCAGCGGCAGCAGGAAGGGCACGCGCTCGGCGTGTGCGACGCGCGGCGCGGCCCCGGGCGCGAGCCGGCGCGCGAGCATCTGCGCCGCGCGCGCGCCGGTCTCGCGCATGTCGACGTGCGGGTAGGTGCGGTAGGCCGTCATCGCATCGGTCAGGCGCAGCATGCGTTCGGTGACGTTCGCATGCAGGTCGAGCGCCGCGACGATGGGCATCGACGGCCCGACGAGCGCGCGGATGCGTTCGAGCAGCTCGCCCTCGGCATCGTCGGCGCACTCGGCGACGCCCGCGCCGTGCAGGTCGAGGAAGATCGCATCGAAACCGCCGCGCTGCAGGTCGGCGATGATCTCCGCGCAGATGCGCTCGAACGCGGCGGTCGTCACGCGGTTCGACGGCATCGCGCCGGCCCAGACCGAGGGCTGCAGCGTCCAGCCGCGTTCTGCGGCGGCCTGCGCGAAGCCGCCCAGGCCGGTGCTGGTTGGCGCCATCTGCTGCAGCATCGCGTCGCCGCGCACATACGGCGGGTAGCCGGCGCCGGCGCTGAACGCGGCCCAGTCGGCCGGCGAGGGCGCGAAGGTGTTTGTCTCGTGGTGGAAGCCGGCGACGAAGATGTTCATGGGGTCGTTTCGGTTTCGATCCGTCAGGTCACGTCAAGTCAGCAGGCCGAGCTCGGCCTCGGTGAAGCCCGCCGCGCGGCGCGCCTCGAGGTTGAACGGCGGCCGCAGCCGCGGCGCCTGGTAGCGCGCGGCGAGCTGCGGGTACAGCGCCTGCGGGTCGAGCCCATCGCGCGCGCACAGCCAGCGATACCAGTGGTTGCCGATCGCGACGTGGCCGATCTCGTCGCGCAGGATCACGTCGAGGATCGCGACCGCGCGCAGGTCGCCGGCGCGGCGCAGCTTGGCCTGCATCGGCGGCGCCGCATCGAGGCCGCGCGCCTCCAGCGTGCGCGGCACCAGCGCCATGCGCGCGATCACGTCGTGCGCGGTGCGCTGCGTCATCGTCCACAGGCCGTCGTGGGCGTCGAAGCGGCCGTAGTCGGAACCGAGGTCGACGAGGTGCTCGCGCAACAGCGTGAAGTGAAGCGCCTCCTCGCTCGCAACACGCAGCCAGTCGACATAGAACGCGACCGGCATCGACTCGAAGCGCCAGACCGCGTCGAGCGCGAGATTGATCGCGTTGAACTCGATGTGCGTGACCGCATGCAGCAGCGCGATGCGGCCGTCGAGCGTGAATGGCGAGCGGGTCGGCACGTCTTTCGGCGGCACCAGGCGCGGGCGCTCGGGGCGGCCGGGCAGGGCTGCAGGCGGCACGAGCCGCGCGGCCGGATCGATCGCGTCGACGGCCAGGCCCGCGAGCAGCGCGCGCGTCTGCGCCGCCTTCTCGAGCGGGTCGTCCAGGCACAGCAGTTCGAGCGCGCGCTGCCTGGGCGAGGGGCCTGCGGGGATCATCCTTAGAATTATCGGCTTCGCCTGCACCGGAACTTTTTCATGGCCGTCTACCAGCTCGACACTCTCACGCCGCGCATCGCCGACACCGCCTGGGTCGCCGACAGCGCCCAGGTGATCGGCAACGTCGAACTCGCCGACGACGCGAGCGTGTGGTTCGGCGTGATCATGCGCGGCGACAACGAGCCGATGCGCGTCGGCCGCGGCTCGAACATCCAGGACGGCAGCATGGTGCATTCCGATCCGGGCTTTCCGATGACGCTGGGCGAGAACGTCACGATCGGGCACCAGGTGATGCTGCACGGCTGCACGGTCGGCGACGGCTCGCTGATCGGTATCAAGTCGGTCGTGATGAACGGCGCGAAGATCGGCCGCAACTGCCTGGTCGGCGCCGGCTCGCTGGTCACCGAGGGCAAGGAGTTCCCCGACGGCTCTATGATCATGGGCGCGCCGGCGAAGGTCGTGCGCGAGCTCACGCCGGAGCAGATCGCCGGGCTGCAGCGCGCGGCCGCGCACTATGTCGCGAATGCGCAGCGATTCAGGGCCGGGCTGAAGAAGATCGCCTGAGGTGAGCGACCTGCACAAGTTCATCTTCGACGGCTTGCCGGTGCGCGGCATGCTCGTGCGTCTGACCGACAGCTGGCGCGAGGTGCTCGCGCGGCGCAGCAAGGCCGACGACCCGTTCGCCGCGCCGGTGCGCGTGCTGCTTGGCGAGATGGCGGCGGCCGGCGTGCTGATGCAGTCGAACATCCGCTTCAACGGCGCGCTGGTGCTGCAGGTGTTCGGCGACGGGCCGGTCAAGCTCGCGGTCGCCGAGGTCCAGGACGACCTCGCGTTTCGCGTCACCGCCAAGGTCGTCGGCGAGGTCGCGGCCGCGGCCCGGCTGGAGGCGATGGTCAACGTGCATGGCCAGGGCCGCTGCGCGATCACGCTCGATCCGCAGGACAAGCGTGCCGGCCAGCAGCCGTACCAGGGCGTGGTCGCGCTGCATGGCGACCGGCGCGAGCCGCTGCAGCAGCTCAGCGAGGTGCTCGAGCACTACATGCTGCAGTCCGAGCAGCTCGACACGCGGCTGATCCTGGCCGCCAACGACGACATCGCCGCGGGGCTGCTGATCCAGCGCCTGCCGGTGCAGGGCGCCGGCAACCTCGCCGGCTCGGCGCGCAACGAAGACCGCATCGGCCTCGACGAGGCCTACAACCGGATCGCGCTGCTGGCCGGCACCTTGACGCGCGAGGAGCTGCTCACGCTCGATGCCGAGACCGTGCTGCGCCGCCTGTTCTGGGAGGAGCCGCTGCGCCGCCTCGCGCCGATGCAGGGCGAGCACGGCCCGCGCTTCCAATGCTCGTGCTCGCGGATGCGCGTGGGCAGCATGCTGAAGAGCCTGGGCCGCCCCGAGATCGACGGCATCATCGCCGAGCAGGGCCGGGTCGAGATCGGCTGCGATTTCTGCGGCACCAAGTACCACTTCGATCCGGTCGATGTCGGCGAGCTGTTCACGCCGGTGCGCGACCAGCCGCCGGGCTCCGACGCGACGCATTAGCGGCGCGCGCTGATGGTCGGGTGACGCGCAGCGCGCACTACGGCAACCGGACGCCGCAGACGCCGCAGTAGAGGTCGGTGCTGGCGACCGCCGACAGGCATTGCGGGCAGATTCTCGCCTTGGCGACCGCCGGGGTGGTCGAACCCGGCGGCGGCTCGCGCGGCGCGATGTCGGCCGCATGCACCGGCGGGGTTTCGCTGGCGGCGTGCGGCGGCGGGTAAGGCGCGGTGGCTTCCGGCACTGCCGGTGTCGTCGGCGGGGAGGGCGTAGCGCCCGGTCGTGCCGGTGCGGCCGCTTGAGGCGCCGGCTCGCCGCCGAGGCCGGCCGCCGCTTTCGCCTTGCGGCCGAGCTCCGCGGCTTCCCGCTTCGCGTCGTCGAGCTGCGCCTTCAGCGCCGCCTCGGTCGCGCCGACGTCGAGCCCGTCGATGACGCGCAGGTAGACCAGGTTCAGCCCATACAGGTACACCAGCGACAGCAGCGAGCCGGCCAGCGCCCACAGCATGCCGGCACCGAGGCCGGCCGCGATCGCGTAGGCCGCGCCGCCGATGCGCACGCTGCCGTCGTCGCCGACGCCGCCGTGGCCGCGCAGCATGCCGAGCACGCCGCCCATCCCGTCGCTGCCGAGAACCGCCGCCGACATCCCGATCGTCGGCATCAGGCCGATGAACAGCACGCCGAAGACGATCATGCCGACGGTCATCGCGAGCAGCCCGACGACGGTCAGCCGCAGCATCGATTCGATCAGGCGGCCGCGCGCGATCGTCAGGGCCTGCGCCAGCGCATGGGCGACGCTCGCACCCTCCCAGATCGCCGGCAGCGCGAGGAACAGGCACAAGCTCAGGCCGCAGAGCGTCAGACCCGCGATCACGACCGACAGCGGGAACACCGCGACGAACAGCACCGGCCCGAGCAGCGGGATCTTGCACACCACGTAGACGATCGCCAGCACGATGAACACCAGCAGCGCGACGGCGAGCAGCGACAGCCCGAGCAGGATGAACTTCGGGATGCACAGCACGCCGTCGACCAGGGCATCGGTCAGCCGCCGCGGCGGCAGGCCGCGCGCCTGGTCCATCAGCAGCACGCCGGCGGCATTGATGCCGGTCGCACCGGCGATGAAGAACATCACGCCGCCGAGAAAGGCGATGACGACACCGGTGCTCGCCGCGATCAGCGAGAACAGCCCCGCGATCAGCACGCCGACGATCATGCAGCCCAGCATCGCGATCAGCGCGCGGTGGTTGCGCAGCCCGTTGATCGGCTGAAACAGGCTGGCCAATGCATCGGGGGCGAGGCCGCCGCGCATGGCAGCGGGTGGGGCGTTCGGGATCATCGCGGTTCTCCTGCTGGCCCGATTGTGGTGCTGTCGGGCGCTCGGCGGCGCATGGCTTGGGTACTCCGCTCTAGTCCTGTTGGCGGCGGCGATCGTCGGCGGCGCGCAGGCGTTGGCACAGCGCTTCGCCGGCGTGCGCGCGGCGGCTGCATTCGCGCGCTTCGCAGATGCCGCGCAGAGCGGCGTTCGACGCCGTGCAGAGCTCCGTGACGCTTCGGCCCGGGCCGCGCGCGCCGACCGGTGCGGCCGCGCGTGGCGCCGCTGCCACCGCGCGCGGCCGCGCCGGATCGGCGCGCGGGCGGGGCGCAGGCGCTTCCGCGGCGGCGCCGGTGGCGGTCGCAGGCGTGGCCGTCTCGGGCTGGGCGCGTGCCAGCGTCGACTCGGAATCGCGGTCGACGGCGCCGTCCTCAGCCGCAGCCGCGATGGCGGCCGCGGGCTCGGAGGCAGCGGTTGGCCCGGGCGTGGCGATTTGTGTGTCCGGGCGGATCGGCGCGCCGGCGCTGTCCGGCTCGGCGGCCGATGCCGGGCCGACCGGTGCGACGGCGCTCGCGGCACTCAACGGCGGCAACGGCGGCAATGGCACGTCGACGCCGCGCAGCGAGTTGAACCACCAGACCGCGGCGACCGCGAGCAGGATCGCGGCAGCGCCCAGGCCGATGAAGATCGGCAGCGGCGGGCGCGCCGCGGCGAGCCGGTCGGTGCGGATCGCAACCGGCGGCGTGAGATCCGGCCTCGGACTGGCGGATTGCGGCGGTGCGGCCGCCGCCGGTGTCGGCTGCGCGCTGCCGCATTGCGCGCAGAAGCGCGCGCCAACACGATTGAGGTGGCCGCAGGCCGGGCACGCGACGTCCGGGCGCGCCGCGGCGACCCGTGTCGCCGCGGCGGCGAACGGCTCGCCGCAGGTGCGGCAGAAGTTGGCCGCGTCCTTGTTCCAGGTCGCGCAATTCGGGCAGCCCTTGGGCATCGGCGAGCTCTCGCGGTGGTGCGTTTGGATTGGCAGTCGCTGTCATTCTCGCCGCGAAGCGCGGCCGCAGCCAACGCGAGCCGGCTGGCGGGTCGGACGCCTCTCGGCCTCAGAACTTCGGCAGGCGGCTGCAGCGCTCGCCGGCGGCATCGCCGCAGCGCTCGCAGTGCCAGTGCCAGTGCGCCGTGCCGGCGTCGCCCGGGTCACCGAGGCGGGCCGGCGCGCGTGCCCGCCGGATGCTGGCCAGCGCGGCCTGCAGGCGCGCCGGGCCGGTGCCGGACACGACCGCATACGCCAGTTGCGCCCGGTCGAGCGCGGCGCGCAATTTCGCATCGACCGGCTCGCGCACATGCGGGCCGTCGCGCTGCAGGCCATCGGCCTGCCAGGGCAGATCGAGCGCGGTCAGCAGGGTCAGGTCGCAACGCCGCTGCGCCGCCTGCGCGTCGTCGTACAGGCTGGTGTCGCCGAAGACCTGGTCGCTGTAGACCGCGATCATCAGCGCGCTGGTGTCGGCCACGACGATGTCGTGGCTGCGCGCAGCGGTCTCGATGCGGCGCGTCTGCTCGGCGGCGATCTGCTGCTGCTCGTGGCGCAGCGGGGTGCGGCCGCGCGCATCGCAGAACTCGCGCAGGACTTCATCGACGACGGCGACACGGCAGCCGGCCGGGTCGGCCGCGAGCTCGGCCGCAAGCGCGCGCGCCAGCGTCGTCTTGCCGGTGCTTTCGGCGCCGAGCAGCGCGATCACGAAGCCGCGGCAGTCGCTCATGGGTTCATTCTCGCCGTGCATTCAACGCGCCGGCAGCAGGCGCTGCCAGGCGCGCCAGCCGAGCCACGACATCGCGATGAACAGCGTGTACAGCACGGTCGTCAGCCACAGCCCCTTGTACGCGAACAGCGCGACGCTGACGACGTTGACGATGATCCAGGTCGCCCAGTTCTCGATGTATTTGCGCCCGAGCAGCCACTGACCGATCACGCTGGCGGCGGTCGGGAAGGCGTCCCACCACGGCACGTCGGTGTCGGTGAAGGTCTTCAGGAACCAGCCCAGCGCCGGCCAGCCCAGCGCGAGCGCGGCCAGCAGCCGCCAGCGCGCCTGCGCGCCGAGCCGGCGCACCTGCAGCGCCGCGCCATCGGCCGCGGTGCCGCGCAGCCACTGCCACCAGCCCCACAGCGCGATCAGTGCGAAGAACACCTGCAGGCTGGCGTCGCCATAGAGCCGGCTGTTCCAGAACAGCGCGAAGTACAGCAGCGAGCTCGTGATCGCCAGCGGCCAGGCGAGCGCGTTGACGCGCATGTTCAACACGACCATCCAGACTGCGAGCGCGAACGCCGTGATCTCGAGCCCGCTGACCGGCGTGCCCCAGAGCGTGAATGCGGGCGCGAAGAAGGGCTGCAGCGCCAGCAGCAGGGTGTCCAAGTCAGCGCTTCTGGGCCGCCATCTGGACGAGGATCTCGTCCGGCTTGACCATGCCGAGCTCGTGGCGCGCCTTCTCCTCGACCATCTCGAGGCCTTCCTTCAGGTCGCGCACCTCGGCATCGAGCTGCGCGTTGCGCGCCTTCGCGGCCTCGTTGGCCGCCTGCTGCGCGCTCAGCTTGCCTTGCAGGTCGAGCATGCGCGGCACGCCGCCCTTGCCGAACCACAGCTCCGCCTGCACCAGCGCGATCAACGCAACCAGGGCGATGGACAGATAGCGCATGCGCGCTTGCGGGGCGGCTGAGCGGCGGCTCAGAGGCTGTGAGGCTTTCGCCCCTCAACCACCGAACGGCCTCTGAGCGAGCCGACTGCGCTGCACAATGGCATAGGTGCTTCGCTCCGTCGGCTCAGCGCAGGTTGTAGAACGCGCCGCGGCCGGGGTAGCTGGCGACGTCGCCGAGGTCTTCCTCGATGCGCAGCAGCTGGTTGTACTTGGCCATGCGGTCGGAGCGGCTCATCGATCCGGTCTTGATCTGGCCGGCGTTGCTGCCGACCGCGATGTCGGCGATCGTCGAGTCTTCGGTCTCACCCGAGCGGTGGCTGATCACCGCGGTCCAGCCGGCGCGCTTGGCCATCTCGATCGCCGCGAAGGTCTCGGTCAAGGTGCCGATCTGGTTGATCTTGATCAGCACCGAATTGGCGACGCGCTTGTCGATGCCTTCGCGCAGGATCTTGGTGTTGGTCACGAACAGGTCGTCGCCGACGATCTGCACCTTCGCGCCGAGGCGGTCGTTGAGGTGCTTCCAGCCGTCCCAGTCGGCCTCGGCCATGCCGTCTTCGATGCTGATGATCGGGTACTTGTCGACCCAGGTCGCGAGCACGTCGGTCCACTCGGGCGCGCTCAGGGTCAGGCCTTCGCCTTCGAGCACGTACTTGCCGCCCTTGTAGAACTCGCTCGCGGCGCAATCGAGGCCGATCGCGATCTGCGTGCCGGCGGTGTAGCCGGCCTTGTCGATCGCCTCGAGGATCATCTGGATCGCCGCCTCGTGGTTCGCGACGCTGGGCGCGAAGCCGCCTTCGTCGCCGACTGCGGTGCTGATGTGCTTGTCGCCCAGGATCTTCTTCAGCGCATGGAAAACCTCGGCGCCGTAACGCACCGCCTCGCGGAAGCTCGGCGCACCGACCGGGATGATCATGAACTCCTGCAGGTCGAGGTTGTTGTTCGCGTGCGCGCCGCCGTTGATGACGTTCATCATCGGCACCGGCATCTGCATCGCGCCCGAGCCGCCGAAATAGCGGTACAGCGGCAGCCCCGATTCTTCGGCCGCGGCGCGTGCCACCGCCATGCTGACCGCGAGCGTCGCGTTCGCGCCGAGGCGGCTCTTGTTCTCGGTGCCGTCGAGGTCGATCAGGGTGCGGTCGAGGAACGCCTGCTCGCTGGCGTCGAGGCCGAGCACCGCTTCGCTGATCTCGGTGTTGACATGCTCCACCGCCTTCAGCACGCCCTTGCCGAGGTAGCGCGCCTTGTCGCCGTCGCGCAACTCGATCGCCTCGCGCGAGCCGGTCGAGGCGCCCGAGGGCACCGCGGCGCGGCCCATCGTGCCGCTCTCGAGCAGCACGTCGCATTCGACGGTGGGGTTGCCGCGGCTGTCGAGGATCTCGCGGCCGACGATGTCAACGATCGCACTCATTCAGGTCTTCTCCGGGTGTTCAGATTTGTTGTCGGCACGAAGGCCGGGATGCACGTCACACGCCCTCGACCAGCACCATGCGCATGACCGCGGCGCCTTCGCGCGCCTGCCGCGCGCGACTGTACTCGCTGGAGGCGTGGAAGGCACGTGCCTGCTCGACGCTGGGAAACTTCAGCACGACCAGCCGTTCGGGCTGCCAGTCGCCTTCGAGCACCTCGGCCTCGCCGCCGCGCACGCAGACCTCGGCGCCGTGCGCCTGCATCGCCAGCGACGAGAGCCGCTTGTAGACCTCGTACTGGGCCGCGTCGGTGACGCGCACGTTCGCGATGATGTAGGCGCTGCTCATCGCATGCGTTTCAGCACGAGAAGTCGTTCTCGAGCAGCGGCTGCGCCTTGATCACCCGGTCGAGCGCGACGAGCTGCTCGAGGAGCGCCTTCATGTGCTTCAGCGGCACTGCATTTGGCCCGTCGCTCAGCGCATGCGCCGGGTCGGGGTGGGTTTCCATGAAAACGCCGGCGACGCCGACCGCGATCGCCGCGCGCGCCAGCACCGGCACGAACTCGCGCTGGCCGCCCGAGCTCGTGCCCTGGCCGCCCGGCAATTGCACCGAATGCGTCGCGTCGAACACCACCGGCGCATTCGTCTCGCGCATGATCGCGAGGCTGCGCATGTCGGAGACGAGGTTGTTGTAGCCGAAGCTCGCGCCGCGCTCGCAGGCCATGAAGCTGTCTTCGCTCAGGCCCTTCTCGCGCGCCGCGGCGCGGGCCTTGTCGATCACGTTCTTCATGTCGTGGGGGGCGAGGAACTGGCCCTTCTTGATGTTCACCGGCTTGCCGCTTTGCGCGACCGCACGGATGAAATCGGTCTGGCGGCACAGGAAGGCCGGGGTCTGAAGCACGTCGACCACGCTGGCGACCTGTGCGATCTGCGACTCGTCGTGGATGTCGGTCAGCACCGGCAGCTTCAATTCGCGCCTGACCTTCGCGAGGATCTCCAGGCCCTTGTCGATGCCCGGGCCGCGGAAGGTGCTGCCGGACGAGCGGTTCGCCTTGTCGAAACTGCTCTTGAAGATGAACGGGATGCCGAGCGCTCCGGTCATCTCTTTCAGCCGCCCGGCGACGTCCATCTGCAGCTGCTCGGACTCGATCACGCAGGGGCCGGCAATCAGGAAGAACGGCTGCGTGAGCCCGACCTCGAAGCCGCAGAGCTTCATGCGTGATCCTTCGTCATGCGGCCACCTTCTCGGCGTGCGCCTCGCGCTGGTGGTCGAGCGCGGCCTTCACGTAGCTGATGAACAGCGGGTGGCCGTCCCACGGGGTGCTCTTGAATTCGGGGTGGAATTGCACGCCGACGAACCACGGGTGCGCGCTCTGCGGCAGCTCGACGATCTCGGTCAGCTTCTCGCGCTGCGTGATCGCCGAGATCATCAGCCCGGCGTCGCGCAGCCGGTCGAGATAGTGCTCGTTGGCCTCGTAGCGGTGGCGGTGCCGCTCGGTCACGACATTGCCGTAGATCGAGTGCGCCAGCGTGTTCGGCGCGACGTCGGAGCTCTGCGCGCCCAGGCGCATCGTTCCGCCGAGGTCGGAGCTGGCGTTGCGCTTCTGGATCGTGCCATCGCGGTCCTGCCATTCGTCGATCAGCGCGATCACCGGGTGCTTGGTCGCCGGGTCGAACTCGGTGCTGTTGGCGCCTTCGAGGCCGGCGAGGTGGCGCGCGACCTCGATCGTCGCGACCTGCATGCCCAGGCAGATGCCGAGGTACGGGATCTTGTGCTCGCGCGCGTACTGCGCGGTCAGAATCTTGCCTTCGACACCGCGCTTGCCGAAGCCGCCCGGCACCAGGATCGCGTCGAACTTGGCGAGCTGATCGATGTTGGCCTCGGTCAGCGACTCGGAGTCGACATAGTCGATCTTCACTCGCGCATGGTTGTGCAGCCCGGCGTGGCGCAGCGCCTCGTTGAGCGACTTATACGAGTCCGAAAGGTCGGTGTACTTGCCGCACATCGCGATCGTGACCTCGTGCTTGGGGTGCGCGACCTCATGCACCAGCTTGTCCCAGCGGCGCAGGTCGGCGGCCTTGGTCAGCAGCTGCAGCTTCATGCAGATCAGCTCGTCGAGCCGCTGCTCGTGCAGCATGCGCGGCACCTTGTAGATCGTGTCGACGTCCCACATCGAGATCACGCC
>Ga0207674_10008215_pt1 | contig 12097 bp, 10 predicted proteins | sample KBSCornC72_FD_184303 | JGI IMG/M metagenome (GOLD analysis project Ga0207674, IMG submission 184303) | Corn rhizosphere microbial communities from Kellogg Biological Station, Michigan, USA - KBS Corn C7-2 (SPAdes) (version 2) | ecosystem: Host-associated > Plants > Roots > Rhizosphere > Soil ... | reverse complement strand
CGGCGGCGATGACGGTCTGGACGACGCCGCGCGCGACGCCTTTTTTGCGATGTTCGCAGGCCATGAGCGCGTCGTTACCCTGTTCAGCCAGGGCGCGAACCAGTCCACGTCCGGCACCGACAAGGGCAATGCGATCATCAACGTCCACCTCGCCACCGGCCGCATCGGCAAGCCGGGTATGGGACCGTTCAGCATCACCGGCCAACCCAATGCGATGGGCGGGCGTGAGGTCGGCGGGCTGGCGTCCATGCTGGCGGTGCATACGGGTTTCAGCGCGGACGAGCGCGACCGGGCGCAGCGCTTCTGGCAGTCGCCCACCATCTGTCCCGCACCCGGCCTGAAGGCGGTCGAGATGTTCGACGCGGTCGCCGACGGGCGTATCAAGGCGATCTGGATCATGGCGACCAATCCCGCCGTCTCCATGCCCGACGCGGGATTCGTGCGCGATGCGCTGGCGGCCTGTCCGCTGGTGGTCGTCTCCGATTGCATCGCGGATACCGACACGGCGCGGCTGGCGCATGTGAAGCTGCCGGCGACGGGGTGGGGCGAGAAGGACGGCACCGTCACCAATTCGGAGCGGATGATCTCGCGTCAGCGCCGATTCATGACGCCGCCGGGCGAGGCGCGGGGGGATTGGGAGATTGTCGCGGCGGTCGGCCGGGCGATGGGCTGGAGCGATGCCTTTTCCTACGATGGTGTGGCGGACGTATTCCGCGAATATGCCGCGCAGACGGCGTTCGAAAATGGGGGCGCTCGCGTGCTCGACCTGGGCGACCTCGCGGGCATTTCCGACGCGGACTATGCCGCCCTGGCGCCGGTTCAGTGGGGCGGGGTGTCGCCGTTCGCCAACGCGCGTTTCACGACGCCGGACGGGCGTGCGCGGATGGTGCCGGTGGCTGTGCCCGCCGCGCGGATCGATGCGGATTTTCCGCTGAGGCTCAACACCGGGCGCTATCGCGACCAGTGGCATACGATGACGCGAACGGGCCTCAGCCCCCGTTTGTCGGCGCATCGGCCCGAGCCGCTGGTGGAGGTGCACCCGGAGGATGCACTGGCGCATGGCGTATCGGATGGCGGTCTGGCGAGCGTGGAAAGCGCAACGGGACGGAGCCTGTACCGGGTCGCCGTCACGGACACGCAGGCGCGGGGCAGCCTGTTCGTGCCGATGCACTGGACCGACGCGATGTCGGGCGGCGGGCGCACAGGACGCTTGCCCGGCAAGGATCGCGATCCTTTCTCCGGGCAGCCGGGATTCAAGAACAGCGGCGCGCGGATCAGCGGTTATTCGCCGGAATGGCGCGGTTTCCTCGTGACGGCGGAGAGCGTCGCCGCGCCGGACGTCGCCTATTGGACACGGTCGCGCGTGGCGGGAGGCTGGCTTACCGAACTGGCGGGCGAGGGCGACGCCGATGTCGAGGCGCTGCTGCCGGACGGCGCGCGCATGGAGGCGATGGACATGCGCCGGGGCATGCGGCGTATCGTCGTGCTGGACGATGTCGGACATCTGGTCGCGGCGCTGTTCCTGACCCGCACCGGCGTGCTGCCGCCCAGGAGTTGGATCGCGGCGCAACTGGGCCAGCGCGCGGCGCAGGCCGACGAACTGCTCGCGGGCCGTGCGGCGACGCCGGCGGAGGATGTCGGCGCGATCATATGCGTGTGCTTCGACGTGGGGATGAAGACGATCCTTGCCGCCATCGGGTCGGCCGGCCTGCTGTCCGTGGAAGCGGTGGGCGCGGCGGTGCGGGCGGGCACCAACTGCGGATCATGCCGTCCCGCCATTGCGAAGTTGCTGGAACCCGAAAGGAAGGTCGCGAATGGCTGAATATCCCGTCGCACCGGGCGAAGTGTGGCTGGTCGGCGCGGGTCCGGGCGACCCCGACCTGCTGACGCGCAAGGCGGAGAAGCTGATCCTGAGCGCGGACATCGTGTTTTTCGATGCGCTGGTAGGACCGGCTATCCTCGATCTGATCCCCGACGGCGTCGAGCGGGTGAGCGTGGGCAAGCGTGCCGGGCGGCACAGCAAGGATCAGCGGACGATCAACGATTTGATCGTCGCGGCGGCGCTGGCGGGGCGGCGGGTGGTGCGGCTGAAGGGCGGCGACCCGTCGATCTTCGGCCGGTCGATGGAGGAGATGGCGGCGCTGGCGGCGCATGGGGTGACGGCGCGGATCTGTCCCGGCATCACGGCGGCGTCCGCGGCGGCGGCGAGCGCTGGGCTATCGCTGACCCTGCGGGGGCTGGCGCGGCGGCTGACCTTCGTGACCGCCCATGCGCGGGACGGCGAGACGCTGGAGCTGGATTGGCGGGCGCTGGCCGATCCGGGTGCGACGCTGGCGGTCTATATGGGCAAATCCAGCGCGGGGATGATCGCGAAGCGGCTGATCGGCCATGGCCTGGCGGGCGCGACTCCCGTGCTGGCGATCGAAAATGCGAGCCTGCCGGAAGAACGCATTATCCGCACCCGGCTCGACCTGCTGGAGATTGCGACGCGGGCGCTGGGCGCGGGGCCGGCGCTTCTCCTGATCGGCGATGCAGTCGGATCAGGCCGGTTGCCGGCAGGAACGATGGCCGGTGACGGCCGCGCCGACCAGCACCAGCGCGGCGATCGCGAAGCTGAGGCCGGGCAGGCTGACATCTGAAATTCCATAAAGCCAGCCAAAGAAAAGCGGCGATGCTACACCCGCGATGGCGGCGATACTGTTGCTTGCCCCTTGCAGCTGACCCTGTTCGCGTTCGGAGACGCGGGCGGTCATGAGCGACTGGAGCGTCGGGATGGCGAGCGCGAAGAAGGCGTTGGGCAACAGCGCGATAGCAAAGAGCAGCGGCGTCGTGGCGAGTCCCATGGCGAGCAGGCCGCATGCCCCCGCTACCAGGCCGATGACCATGGTCTTGCGGTCGCCGACACGCGCGACCACTTTCCCGACCAGCCAGCCCTGCACCGCCATGTCGAGCATGCCCGCGCACGCCAGCAGCAGGCCGACGTGCTTCGGCCCGAGGCCGTAGCGGTGCGCCGCGTAGAGCACATAGACCGCCGAAAAAATATGATGCGCAAAATAGAGGAGAAAGTTGACCGTCGCGAGGCCGCTCAACTCCGCGTGGCTGCGCAGCAGGCGGAGTGATCCGAGCGGATTCGCGCGGCTCCAGGCGAAAGGCGTGCGGCGCTCCCTCGGCAGGGACTCGGGCAGGACGAACAGGCCGTAAAAGAAGGCGAGCGCGGAGAGCGCGGCGGCGACCCAGAAGGGCGTGCGCGGACCGAAGGCCGCGAGCAGGCCGCCCAGCGCCGGTCCGGCGACGAACCCCGCCGCCCACGCCGCGCCGACGATGCCGAACGCCCTGGAACGATCCTCCGGCGCGGTGATGTCCGCCATATAGGCATAGACGGCGGTGAAGCTGGACGAGGTGACGCCGCCGAGCATGCGACCCACGGCGAGCCACCACAGGTCGGGCGCGAGGGCCATCATCAGCCAGTCGAGCGCAAGGCCGATCGTCGAGACGAGGATCACGGGACGGCGGCCGTAGCGATCGGACAGCGCGCCGATGAGCGGGGAGCAGAGGAATTGCATCCCCGCCCAGAGCGCCACCAGAAATCCGTTCCAGAGACCGGCATTGCCGGCGGGGCCGGCGAATTGCTCGACCAGTGTAGGGAGGACGGGAATGACGAGGCCCATCGCCATGACGTCGAGCAGCGCCGTGACGAAGATGAAGGCGACGGCGGGCTGGAAGCGGGATGGGGCGAAACGACTCATGGCGGCGTGGTCATAGCGTGGCGAAGACGGGATGTGGCGAAAGATTGCGGATGCGGCATTCCGGCGCGCGCTACACGAAACTATAAGGGTCGATGTCCACCGCTACTCTGGTCGATGCCTTCCACTGAACCGTGCCAAGCCATGCGCGAATGACGTCCTGCACGTCGATCTGACGGCGGGCATGGATCAGGATGCGATGGCGGTGACGGCCGCGCAGGACGGCCAGCGGAGCAGGCGCCGGGCCGTAGATTTCCACGCCCTCCACTTCCGGTCGGGCGTTGCCGATGCGGTGGGCAGCTTCCTTTGCCTCCGTTGCGTCCGTGTCGGAGACGATGATGGCGGCGAAGCGTCCGAAGGGAGGCGCATGGGCGATGCGGCGGCCTTCGGTCTCGGTCGCGTAGAAGCGTGCGCTGTCGCCGGAAAGAAGCGCCTTGATGACGGGCGCATCCAGCAGGCGGGTCTGGATGAAGACACGGCCCGGCTTCTCGCCCCGGCCAGCGCGGCCCGAGACTTGAACGATCTGCTGGAAGGTGCGCTCGGCGGCGCGCAGGTCGCCGCCCTCCAGCCCCAGGTCGGCGTCGATCACGCCCACCAGCGTCAGGTTGGGGAAATGATAGCCTTTGGTGACGAGCTGCGTGCCGACGATGATGTCGACCGCGCCGCCCGACACGTCACGCACGAACTCCGCCGCTTTCGCCGGCGACCAGAGCGTGTCCGAAGTGACGATGGCGGTGCGCGCGCCGGGGAACAGCGCCTTCACCTCGTCCGCGATGCGTTCCACGCCGGGGCCGCACGCGACGAGGCTGTCGTCGGCGTGGCATTCCGGACATTCGCGGGGCGCGGGAATGACATGACCGCAATGATGGCAGGCGAGGCGGTGGGTCAGGCGGTGCTCCACCATCCAGGCGGTGCAGTTCGGGCACTGGAAACGGTGGCCGCAGTGGCGACACAGCGTCAGCGGCGCATAGCCGCGCCGGTTGAGGAAGAGCAGCGCCTGTTCGCCCTTCTCCAGCGTTTCCTTCATGGCCGCAACCAGGGTGGGGGCGATCCAGCGGCCGCGCTCCGGCGGGCTTTCGAGCATATTGATGCCGAAGATCTCTGGCATTTCCGCGCCGCCATAGCGGGCCGGCAACCGGATTTCCTCATAGCGGTGCAGCGCGACCTGATGCCGCGTTTCGATGGCGGGCGTAGCGGACGCGAGAATGACGGGGCATTGCTCCATCATGCCGCGCATCACCGCGACATCGCGGGCGTGGTAGCGCACGCCATCCTCCTGCTTGAAGCTGGTCTCATGCGCCTCGTCCACCACGATCAGGCCGAGGCGGGCATAAGGGAGGAACAGCGCGGAGCGGGCGCCGACGACCACCATCGCGGAGCCGGCCGCGATGGCGCGCCATGCGCGGCGGCGCTCGCTCTGGCGAAGGCCGGAATGCCAGGCGACCGGCTCATGCCCGAAGCGTTTGGCGAAGCGATTGAGAAAGGGTTCGGTCAGCGCGATCTCGGGCAGAAGGACCAGGCTCTGCTTGCCCATGGCCAGCGCCTCCGCGATCGCCTCGAAATAGACCTCGGTCTTGCCCGATCCGGTGACGCCATCCAGCAGCAGCGGCTGGAATTTCTCCGCGCGGGTCAATTCCACGAGGCGGGCGGATGCGGCGGATTGCTCAGGCGAGAGATCGACCGGGGAGAAGGCGGGGTCAGGTACCGGGAAGGGAGTGTCGAGACTGACCTCGACGGCTTCGATCGCGCCGTCCTTGACGAGGCCGCGAATGACCGCGTCGGATACGCCGCCGATCATCGCCAGCTCGCGCACCAGCCCCTGCCGCTCTCCGATGCGTTCAAGGGCCTGTTCGCGCTTGGGCGTGTTGCGGAGCGGCGGCTTGCCCGTGGCGCGATATTCGGTGACGGAGCGCGCGCCTTCCAGCGCGGAGACGGACGCCAGCGCCATGCGCAGGACGGCGGCGGGGGGCGCGAGATAATAGTTGGCGGTCCACTCGATCAGGCGGCGCAGCGGAGCAGGGATGGGAGGCGCGTCTATCGTGCTCAGGAGGGGCCGCAGGCGGTTGTCGCCAACCGTCTCCGCGTCCGGGAAACTGCCGTCTTCCCACACCACGCCGATCACCTGGCGGGGGCCGAGCGGCGCGATGACGATGCTGCCCGGTTCGGCCACCATTCCGTGCGGCAGGCGATAGTCGAGCGGGCCGAGGGCGGCATTCAGGGTGATGACGCGGACGCGGCTCATACTGCGGTCCTTAGCCCGCCACCGCCCAGCGCGCTACCGTGGGAAGGACACACACGGTATAGAGCGCCACGAATCATCCGAGGGGCATAGCCATGAAATTCTTCGTCGACACCGCAGACATCGCCGAAATCCGCGATCTTGCCGCCACCGGCCTGCTGGACGGCGTTACCACCAACCCGACCCTGATTCACAAGTCGGGGCGCAAGTTCCTGGAGGTGATCGCGGAGATCTGCGCGGCGGTGGAGGGGCCCGTCTCGGCCGAGGTTGTCGCGCTCGACCATGAGACGATGATGAAGGAAGCCGCCGTGCTGCGGAAGATCGCCGAAAATGTGACGATCAAGGTGCCGCTGACCATCGACGGGCTGAAGACCTGCAAGGCGCTGACATCGGACGGCTGCATGGTCAATGTGACCCTGTGCTTCTCCGCCAATCAGGCGTTGCTGGCCGCGAAGGCGGGCGCGACCTTCATCTCCCCCTTCGTCGGGCGGCATGACGACAATGGCATGGACGGCATGCAACTGATCGAGGACATCCGGCTGATCTACGACAATTATGAGTATCAGACGCAGATACTGGCGGCGTCGCTGCGCCATCCGATCCATATTTTCGAGTGCGCGAAGATCGGGGCCGACGTCATCACCGCGCCGCCTGCCGTCATCAAGTCGCTGTTCAACCATGTGTTGACGGAGAAAGGCCTGGCGGCGTTCGAGGCGGATTGGGCGAAGACCGGCCAGTCGATTTTGTAATGGCTAGGGCGGACCGCCTCGAACGCCTCGATACGCGCCGGGGCGAAATGGAAGCCGAATATCGTGATGCGTTGATCGCGGCGCTCAGGAAAACGGCGGCCGGGGCATGGGGATTTTTCGGCCATAATCAGGACAAGGGGTCACGGGCGGCGTTCGCGCCAACCGTGGCCACGCTCCACGATCTCGGTCAGACAATCGACGCCATGCGCGAACAATTGGCGATGGAGCCGTTTGCGTTGCACCAGGAATTTCTGGCGTCACGCGGCCCGGTGCCCTCAAGTGCGGTGGGCGAACCGAAGCAGGCCCGCGCGTGGCTCGATCGGCTGGTCCCGCCAGTCGATATGTAATCGGTTCGCCGGGCGACGGCCTATTTGCCGAAGCCCCGTGGCGCTGCCTCGATCACCGTGACCGTGCCGGTGCCCACTTCCGAAACTTCCAGCGCCCGTTCCGCGACGCCGCGTTCGTCGAAGCGAAAGGCGCCGTCGAGGCCCGCGAAGCCTTCGCGGTCGGTCAGGCGGGTCGCCGGGAAGGGGGTGCCGACCTTCCAGCCATCCGCGATGCGCACGGTCAACAGCACGGCGTCATAGCCGAGCGAGGCGAGCCGATAGGGCGCGGCCTGATAGCGTTGACGATATTTCACCGAGAATTGCCGGTAGAGCCCGTCGCTGACACTGGCGAACCATGCACCGCGCAAGGCCGGGCCGGTGGTGATGCTCTGGTCGGTGTTCCAAAGCTCCGTACCGAGGATGCGCGCCTTCGCCCCGCCGTTCGCACGGACGAGCGGCGCGGCCTGGAGCGCCACGCGGCCGAGGTCGGCGATCAGGATCGCGTCATAGCTGGAGGACGCGGACAGTTTCCGTATCGCCGCCGCCACCGAGCCGGGCGAGCGGTCGAAGCTCTCCAGCGCGACGACAGTTCCACCCTCCTTGCGCACCGCCGCGAGGAAAGCGTTGCCCGCACGCTCGCCATAGATGCCCTTGGGGACGAGCGCGGCAAAACTGTTCATGCCGCGGCCATGCGCATAGCTGACGACGCGATCGACCGCCTGCGCGGGAATATAGCCCATGAGGTAGGTGCCCGGCCCCATGACGGTGGCGTCGTTGGAGAAGCTGAGCATCGGCACATTGGCGGCGCGGGCCAGAGGGGCGGCGGCGCGGACGTCCTCTCCGGTCAGCGGACCGAGGATCAGGCGATTGCCCTCCGCCAGGGCCTTGCGCACGGCGGGAACGATGCCGGCGGCGGTATCATAGGTGGTGATACGCACCTTCTCCGTGCGCGTGTCGAACAGCGCCATGGTGGTGGCATTGGCGATCGAGCGACCGACGCCCGCGTTCGCGCCGGTCATCGGCACGAGCAGGGCGACGCGATGGCGCGCCGTGTCGGTCGGCAGCGGCGCGATGACATCCGGACCCTGAGTCGTGGGCGGCGGCGGGGGCGGTGGCGCGCGGTCGGGTTTTGGCACCACGGCGCAGCCTGCCAGAGCGGCAAGCATCGCCAGACCGGCGGATCGGCGGATGCGCGTCGTAAAGCCGGCTTGCGGCATGCTACCCGTGTCTGTCATTGGTCCGCTCATGTCCCTTCAGCCTTCGCCTTTTCAACCAGACCCTGCTTTGCGACTGGCGCCCGGCCTATACATTGTAGCGGGACCGATCGGCAACTTGTCCGATCTCACGCCGCGCGCGGCGGAAATCCTGCGCCTGGCGGACGTCGTGGCGGTGGAGGATACGCGCGTGTCGGCGAAACTGCTGCGCCATGCCGGGTCGGACCGGCCGATGATTCCCTATCATGACCATAGCGACGAGCGGGTTCGGCAGCGGCTGGTCGAGCGGATGGCGGGGGAGGCGGTGGCTCTGCTGTCGGATGCGGGAACGCCGCTCATCTCCGATCCCGGATACAAGCTGGTGCGGGATGCGCGCGCGGCGGGGCGGGAGGTCACGACGGCGCCGGGACCGTGCGCGCTGATCGCGGCGCTGACCGTGGCGGGGCTGCCAACGGACCGTTTCCTGTTCATGGGCTTCCTGCCCAACAAGGAAAAGGCGCGCGCCGATGCGTTGGCGGAGGTGGCGACGCTGAGGGCGACGCTGGTCTGCTATGAAGGCGGACCGCGCACCGGCAAGACGCTGGCGGCGATGGCCGACGTGCTGGGCGCGCGGGAGGCGGCGGTGGTGCGGGAGATCAGCAAGCGATTCGAGGAGGTGGCGACGGGCACGCTCGCCCAACTCGCGGAACGCTATGGCAAGGAGCCGCCAAGGGGCGAGATCGTCATCGTGGTCGGCCCGCCCCCGGACGCGCCGGTGGAGACCGCCGGGGAGGATGTCGACGCCGCGCTGACCGAGGCCATGGCCCGTCTGCCGGCGTCCAAGGCAGCGGGCGAGGTGGCCAAACGATTCGGTCTCGACCGGCGGACGCTCTATGACCGCGCGATGGAATTGAAAGGCGCATGAAGCCGCCGGCCGCCCGGCGAACCGCCGCGGAGAAGCGCGGGCGACAGGCGGAACGGCTGTGCGGATGGTGGCTGCGGCTCAAGGGCTGGACGATCCTCGACCGGCGGGTGCGCACGGCGGTGGGGGAAATCGACATCATCGCGCGGCGGGGCGCCATGGTCGCCTTTATCGAGGTAAAGGCGCGGGGGAGCGAAGAGGCGCTGGACCTCGCCATCGACGAGCGACGGCTGGCGCGGGTCGCGGCGGCGGCGGAGAGCGTGGCGCATATCTATTGCGCGCCGGGCGACGACATGCGGATCGACGTGATGCTGCTTGCGCCGGGGCGTCCGCCACGCCATTTGGCGAACGTCTGGCACGGGGGGTGAGCGTTCCCCGTTCCCGCCGTTCGGGCTGAGCGAAGTCGAAGCCCTGGACCGAGCGGAGCGAGGCCGAACCGGGACGCGAGTCCTTGTCGGCCTTCGACTTCGCTCAGGCGGTTCCTTCGACTTCGCTCTGGACGAACGGAAATTGATATGACCCTGAAAATCGCGATGCAGATGGACCCGATGGAGGGGATCAATGTCGCTGGCGATTCGACCTTCCACATCATGCTGGCGGCGCAGGCGCGCGGCTATGCGCTTTATCACTACCGGCCCGACGACCTGACCTGGGAGGGCGGGCGGCTCTATGCGGGCGCGCATGAAGTGAGCGCATTGCAGCGCGTGCCCGGCCAGCATTACCAGTTCGGCGCCCATGTGCAGCTCGACCTCGGCCGCGACGTCGATGTCGTGTGGATGCGGCAGGATCCGCCGTTCGACCTCAGCTACACCACCGCCACGCATCTGCTGGAGCGGATCGAGGGCGAGACGCTGGTGGTCAACAATCCGGGTTCCGTCCGCAACGCGCCGGAAAAGCTGTTCGTGCTCGACTATGCGCGCTTCATGCCGCCCACGATGATCACCCGCAGCCTGGGCGCGACGCGGGCGTTTCTGGCGCAGCATGGCGAGATCGTGGTCAAGCCGCTCTACGGCAATGGTGGCGTGGCGGTGTTCCACATCGGCTCGGACGGCAAGAATCTCGCAAGTCTGGTCGAACTCTTCCGCGAGCGGTGGGTTGAGCCCTTCATGGTGCAGGCCTTCATCCGGGACGTCGCGTCGGGCGACAAGCGCATCGTGCTGATCGACGGCGAGGTTGCGGGCGCGGTGAACCGCATTCCCGGCAATGGTGAAATACGCTCCAACCTGGCGGTGGGCGGCGTCGCGGCGAAAACCGAACTGACGCCTGAGGAGGAGGAGATCTGCGGCGTGCTCGGGCCGGAATTGAAGGCGCGCGGGTTGCTGTTCGTGGGGATCGACGTGATCGGAGGAAAGTGGCTGACCGAGATCAACGTGACATCGCCCACCGGGATCGTGGCGATCGACGCTTTCAATGGCACCGACAGCGGCGGGCGCATCTGGGATGCGGTCGAGGCACGGCTCGCGGCGCGCGGGTGAGAGCCATCTCCCCGTGACCGACTGGGTCGTCCATCTCATCGACGCCGGGGGGTATTGGGGTATCGCCTTCCTGATGGTACTGGAAAATGTATTTCCGCCCATTCCTTCCGAACTCATCATGGGGGTTGGCGGTGTTCGCGTGGGACAGGGGCGTCTGGAGATGCTGCCGTTGTTGATCGCGGGGACGCTTGGCACGACGATCGGCAATTATTTCTGGTATCTGGTCGGGCGCGTGCTGGGTTTCCATCGGCTGCGTCCGGTCGTGAAACGCTTTGGCCGGGTGCTGACGCTGGAATGGCGCGATGTGCGCAGGATCAACTGCGTGTTCCGCCGCCATGGTCCCGTGATCGTGTTCCTGTTCCGCTTCATGCCCGCCTTTCGCACGATGGTTTCCCTGCCGGCCGGGCTGTTCCGCATGGGGCATGTGCGATTCCTGATCTGGACCGCAGCGGGCGCGCTGATCTGGAACGTCATTCTGGCCGGTGGAGGCTGGTGGCTGGGGCGACAAATTACCGAGATCGACAAATATCTGGGGCCGGTGACGACGGCGGTCGTCGTGCTGGCCGTGATCGCCTATGTCTGGCGATATCTGACCTGGAAGCCGCGCTACGCTTGATGATCAGGCGCGGGGATGCGCGTTGCGATACACATCGAGGATATGCGCTGCGTCCACCTGCGTATAGATTTGCGTCGAGGACAGGCTGGCGTGGCCGAGAAGTTCCTGCAACGCGCGCAGGTCGGCGCCGCGCCCCAACAGGTGCGTGGCAAAGCTGTGGCGCAGCGCATGGGGCGTCGTGCGTTCCGACAGGCCGAGCCGCGTGCGCGCGGCGCGGACGGCGCGGCGCACGATGCCGGGATCGAGCGCGCCGCCCTTTGCGCCCCGAAACAGCGATGTATCCTTCGGGATCGGCCAGGGGCAGGCGGAGGCATAGTCGGTGATCGCGGCACGAACTTGCGGTAACAGCGGCACCATCCGCGTCTTGCCGCGCTTGCCGGTGACGCGCAGCACTGGCTGGGGCGGCAGGATCGCGGGCGTCAGCGACAGCGCCTCGCCGATGCGCAGGCCTGCGCCATAGAGCAGTAGCAGGATCGCCCAGTCGCGCAGCCCGATCCACGGTTCGCTCGCGTCTTCCGCGACATCCTCGGCCAGCGCGATGACATCGTCAGGACTGACCGGGCGCGGCACTCCAGGCTTGACGCGCGGGCCGCGCAGCGTCGGGATGCGGGCATCGCGGCCGCCAGCGAAGCGCAGGAAGCTGCGCAGTGCGGACAGTTCGCGCGCCGCCGACGCATTCGCGATGCCCTCTGCCCGACGCGCGGCGAGATAGGCGCGCAGGTCCGACCCGGCCAGCGCGGCGAGCGTTGTGCGGCCGGATGCAGTATCGGGGGTGTCGCCTGTCTCCGCCATCCAGTCGAGAAACCGCTGCGCCGTCGCGACATAGGCCCGCAC
>Ga0207674_10008213_pt1 | contig 12098 bp, 15 predicted proteins | sample KBSCornC72_FD_184303 | JGI IMG/M metagenome (GOLD analysis project Ga0207674, IMG submission 184303) | Corn rhizosphere microbial communities from Kellogg Biological Station, Michigan, USA - KBS Corn C7-2 (SPAdes) (version 2) | ecosystem: Host-associated > Plants > Roots > Rhizosphere > Soil ... | reverse complement strand
CGCCGGCAGCAAGCGCGACGATCAGCATCGTGTGCCAGCGCGGCTCGATTCCTTCCACCGCATGATGGGCAAGCCGCCGCACACGCTCGAACGCGGGAAGCCGCGTGACGAGCACGGCATTGAAAATGGCGAGCGCGGAGCCGATGGCGGCGCCGATGACGAGGCGCAACGCGAGATGTTCCGCGCTGAACAACGGATCGTGGCGGTGCGTGAGACGGCGCAGCAGCAGTGCCGCCAAAACCAGAACCGCGGCGAGCGTAACGCTGGCTGCGGTTATCACGCCGCGCGCCTCGCGTGTTCCCGGCGTTTTCGCAGGCATGTCGCGCTACTTGAGGCGGTCGAGCGGAACCGGCTCGATGGATTCGGGAAGATCGTACGTGTGTCGCGTGGTTTTCTTCGGATAGGTGCGGCCGGAAAGCGCCATGTCGAGCACGGATTGCTTGGTTACTTCCACATCGGGACGGCGCGAGATGACATGGATGGTGGAATCTTCCAGATAGTCGACGGCGTAGCACGGAACGGCGATGAAGCCGAGTTGCGACGATGCGCGCCAGCGATGGTGGCCGTCGAGAATGACGCGGGTCTTCCTGTCGACCAGGACAGGCGGATAGAACGTGCGGGCGTTGCCGATCTCCTCGACCAGCCGGCCGAGACGCGCCTGATCAACGTCCTCGTGGGGCCGCAGGTGCGCCGGAGCAATGAGCTCGAATTCTCCCAGCACGTGTGGTGGCCGCGGCGCTCAGCGCCAGGGAATGGTGAGATTGAGGCGGGTGAGCTTGGCTTCCAGCTCTTCACGTTCGCGGTTGCGCTTGAGGCCGTTCTTGCCCGGCTCGAGCCAGCCATTTTTTTCCGCGATGGCGGATGCACCCGCGGCGTCGTTGGCGTTGATGCGCTGCACGATTTCCGTTTCCAGCCGCGAGAACGACATGGCACTCATGCGGTAGTCGAGAAACGCCTCCCATGCGATCGGACACCACTTGCTCACGATCTCGTCACCGATGACGGTGGCGTACTGGCGGATTTCCAATTGCGAGTGTTCGTCCATGCGCAGCGAGAGAAAATGAAACAGATTGTGGAGGTCGACCTTCCAGTACGCTTCCGTGTACGTCGAAAGGGGCAAGTCCTTGCGCGCCTGTTCGCGCGCGACGCCGGCTTCGATGCGCTCGTTGTAGACGCGGCGCGAAAGCGTGTGCAGCTCGGCTTCCTGTTGCGAGAACTTGGCACCCAGCTTCTCATCCATGAAGCCGGCGCTCCCCTGCCGGTTCCCCGTCGACTGCATGCGCCATTCCCCGGACGTCGTGGTCTGCGCCGAGTCGATCGCAACCGAATAGCGTGTGCTGTATTCGTTGATGTTGGCGGTGCGGTGGCGGATCCACTGGCGCCACGCGTCCATGGGCACGCGCACGTGAAGCTTGATTTCGCACATTTCGTACGGTGTGGTGTGCCGGTGGCGCATGAGGTAGCGGATGAGTCCGCGGTCCTCATGGATCTTCTTGGTGCCCCGGCCGTACGACGTGCGCGCGGCCTGCACGATGGATTCATCGGAGCCCATGTAGTCGACGACGCGCACGAAACCGTCGTTCAGCACCTTGAAGGGGTGACCGAGGACGCGATCGAGCGCCTCGACGCGTGGGCGTTCGAGATGTTCGGCGGTTTCTGATTGGGTGGATTCGATGTCTTGCGCCATTTTGAGCCTTCATTGCGCGCCTGTCGGCGCGCTTCCCCCATTAAACCGCAACGCTGCCGCCAAAACAAGGTGGAATCAGGCGCGGCGGCTCGGGTAAGGTTCGCCGCATGCATCGCGAAACCATGCGCGCGGCGCTCGATGCGGCGCGGGACCCGTGGGACGTGCTCGTCGTTGGCGGCGGCGCGACCGGACTGGGCTGCGCGCTGGAATCGGCCACGCGCGGAATGCGCACCGTGCTCGTCGACGGGCGCGATTTCGCATCGGGCACGTCGAGCCGGAGCACCAAGTTGTTCCACGGCGGCGTGCGCTATCTGCGCGGCGGCCACTTCCACATGGTGGCGCAGTCGCTGAAGGCGCGCGCGGACGCGCGCACCATGGCGGGTGCGCTGGTGCGCGACACGGCGTTTCTGGTTCCGGTGACCAACGCGTGGGAACGTTTCTACTATTCAACAGGTCTACGACTCTACGACTTGCTCGCTCGCGACCATGAAACCCCGCGCTCGCGTGCGGTCTCGGTAACGGAAGCACTTCATCTTGCACCCACGCTGCGCTCGGAACATCTGCGCGGTGGGGTGGTGTACCACGACTACCAATTCGACGATGCGCGCTTCGCCATCGAGCTCGCACGTGCAGCCGCGGCTCGCGGCGCGGTTCTCATGAACTACGCGCCGGTAACGGGTCTTCTTTACGACGGGACGCGTGTGTCGGGTGCCATCGTTCGTGACAGCGAGCGCGGCGACGAATTGCAAGTGCGAGCCCGAGTCGTGGTGAACGCCGCGGGCGTTTACGCGGATTCGGTGCGGAGACTGCGCGGCGCTGTCGCACCGCTATTGCGCTTCAGCCGCGGCGCGCACATCGTGCTCGAGCGGTCCTTCCTTCCCGGCGACACGGCGGTTCTGGTGCCGCGCACCGACGACGACCGCGTGGTGTTCATGATTCCCTGGCGCGGACACGTGCTGGTGGGCACGACCGACGTACCCGTCGACGAACCCGCGCACGAGCCGCACGCCACACTGGAGGAAATCGATTATCTGCTCGAGCACGCCGCGCGCTATCTGACGCGCACTGCCGCGCGCGCCGATGTGCTCAGCGCATTCGCCGGCCTGCGTCCGCTGCCGGCCATGGAAGGACGCAGCGCCAATGTGCTGCGCGACCATCGTGTCGAGACGGTGGATGGAATGGTCACCATATGCGGCGGCAAGTGGACCACCTATCGATTGATGGCGAATGATGCGATGGATGCGGCGGGTCGCGAGGGCCGCATTGCGGAGCGGGCGGCGCATCCCGCTGCGGTCCTGAACGGACCGCCGGAAACCAACGCCACTCTGGAAGCGAATCTGCTCGCCGGAAACCCGCTCTCCGTCGCGGATGCGCGCGAAATCACACGGTTGGCGCGCGAAGAGATGGCGCGCACGGTCGAAGACGTCCTCGCCCGGCGCACGCGCGTGTTGTTCTTGAATGCGAGCCGCGCGGCGAGCGCGGCCCGGCCGGTGGCTGAAGCGCTCGCCATCGCGCTGGGAAGAGATTCAACCTGGATCGATGCACAGGTGCGCGAGCTCACCGCCCTCGCAAAGAAGTATCTTCCAACCGGGTGAAATTGGACGCGGTGTCTACTTCGGATCGACGCGACCGCCGTCGAGCGGCTGCGATGTGATCACGTACTCGGCAACGGGGACGCCGCCGATCAGATGCTCCTGGATGATGCGCTCGAGGACTTCGGGCGTGCAGTTGCGATACCACACCCCTTCAGGATAGACCACCGCAACCGGACCTTCGCGGCACACGCGCAGGCAATTGGCGCGAGTCCGCGCGACACCGTTCTCGGCCAGCTCGAGCTCTTTCAACCGCCGCTTGAGATAATTCCACGATTCGTGCGAATCCTCGCGCGTGCTGCACTTGGGCTCGCTCTGGTCACAACACAGAAAGATGTGCCGCCGCGCACGGATGATTCCGACTTTGTCGATGCGCGCAGTCAATGCCTCGGGGTCATGGGTGGTGCGATCTTTGTCACTCATTTGGTATCCCGATGAATCATGTAAGGGTTGCGCTGTGCGGTGGGCAGCATGACCAGGCTGGTAATGTTGACGTGAGGCGGCGCGGTCGCCACGTATAACACCGCATCGGCGACATCTTCCGCCGTCAGCGGCTTGAAGCCGTCGTAGACTTTGCCGGCGCGTTCCTCATCGCCGTGAAAACGCACCAGCGAAAACTCGGTCTCGGCCGCGCCCGGATCCACGCTGCACACGCGCACGTTCGTCCCGAACATGTCGATATTGATGGAGTCTGTCAAACCACGGACGGCAAATTTGGTGGCGCTGTACACGTTCCCTTTGGGGTACGGAACCCAGCCGGCGACACTTCCAATATTGATCACGTGCCCGGCGTTGCGCGCCACCATGTGCGGGAGGACTTCACGCGTCACGTTCAAAAGACCCTTGATGTTGGTATCGATCATCGCATCCCAGTCGTCGTAATCGCCTTCGTGAATTGGATCGAAGCCGGCGGCCAGACCGGCGTTGTTGACGAGAATGTCGATGTGGCGTCCGGCGGCGACGGTTTCCTGGATGGCTTCCTGCACCGCCGCGCGATCGCGAACATCGATGGCGCGCGTGTGGATGTCGACCCGGTGTGTCGCGGCCACAGCCTTCTGAACATCATCGAGGCGATCGGTCCGGCGGGCCCACAACTCCAGATCCGCTCCGGCCGCGGCAAACGCGTGCGCGCAGGCGGCGCCGAAACCGGCGCTCGCGCCCGTAATCAACGCGCGCTTTCCCTGGAGAGTCGATGGGCTCATCTCGCCCATAGTATCAATATTGAATGTAGGCGGCAATCATCGCTCGATGCGCGCCGCTCCGTTGGTCGCATCCGCCAGCGCGCTGGCGATTTCGCGTTCGCGATCGACGGGAATGCGGACCAGGAGGGCGACATTGGTGGAGAACGCCTGGGCAATCACGCGCGCGCCCTGGGCTTGAAGCACGCGTTGCGCCGCGTCCACCGCCGCGTACGGAACCACGACCTGCACGTCGACGAGATCGACGTGTTCACGCGTTGTCATTTCGCGCAGCGCATGTTGAACAGCGCCGCTGTAGGCACGGACCAGGCCGCCCTTGCCGAGCTTCACGCCGCCGAAGTACCGCGTCACCACCACGACCACGTCTCCCACGCCGGAATTGAGAAGCACTTTCAGCATCGGCCGGCCGGCGGTCCCCGACGGCTCGCCGTCGTCGCCAGCCGCGGTGTTGGCGGTCGAACCGGGAGGGCCGATCACCCAGGCGAAACAGTGGTGGGTTGCATCCGGGAAATCGCTTCGGACGCTTTCGAGAACAGATTTGGCATCATCGACGGAGCGCGCGGCGTCCAGCGTGGCAATGAACCGGCTTTGCTCGATGCGATCTTCGATGCGAACACGCGCGGCCGGAACCGGATAACGTCGCGGCGCGCTCATGCGTTACTTCTCGACCGGATGTCCGTCCGCCACCCAGCCCTTGTACCCTCCGTCCATCGAGATGACGTTTGTGTAGCCCATCTTCTGCAGCATGTCCGCGGCCAGTGCAGAACGAAAACCGCCGCCACAGTAGAGAACGATCTCCGCGTTGTGATCGGGAATCGTGTTCTCGATGTCGCGTTCGATGATTCCCTTTCCCAGGTGCGTCGCACCGGGCAGGTGTCCACGCTCCCACTCGTTGTCCTCGCGGATATCGATCAGGTTGAATTTCTCGCCGCGAGAAATGCGTGCCCAGATGGCGGCCACGTTGGTCTGGCGAATGCGCTGCTTCGCCTCCTGCACCAGGGCCAGAAAACCGGGCGAATGTTTCATGGGGGCGTCTCTTTCGGGATCAGGTTGTTCATGAACTTGGTCATGGTGTCACGAATCTCCAGCATGACGGCCGCCTCGTCGCGGCCCGAGCGCTTCAGGACTTTGAATGAATGATCGCCGCCTTCGATGACATGAAGCACGGCGCGACTGCCGAGGGAGCTGGAGACCTCGTGCATCAGGCCCATATCCGCGAGCTCATCCCGGGTGCCCTGGATGAAAAGCATCGGAACTGTGACCGCATCGAGATGTTTCGAGCGCGTCACTCCCGGCCGTCCGGGCGGATGCAGCGGGAAACCCAGAAACACAAACCCGCGCACGTCCGGCAGCGGTTCACTCGCCTGCGCCTGCGACGTCATGCGGCCGCCCATGGACTTGCCCCCTGCAAAAAGGGGGAGCTTTTCTTCCGCCCCGCGCGCTACCGCCGCGCGAACGGTGGCTTCTAGCAGCACCGGTGTATCCGGACGATGCTTTTCGTGTTCCGTATAGGGAAACTGATATCGCAACGTGGCCACGCCGGCACCGGCAAGGTCGTCGGCAATGCGCTCCAGAAATGCGTGGCGCATCCCGGCTCCCGCTCCGTGCGCGAGGACGTAGATCGCCCACGCATCAGTCGGCCGGATCAAGAGCGCGGATACGCGCTCCTCATCATTGACTTCAATTGAAAGTTCTTTGGTGACGCTCATGCTTCAACAAGGTACGTGAAGGTTCCCTGCGCGACCAGACGTTCTTTCTGTATGACGTCGACGGAGCAGACGGCAATTCGACGGCCGATTTTCACCGGCGTGGCAACCGCGGTGAGATCGCTGCCATCGGTCAGGGCCGGGCGCAGGAAGTTCATCTTGAACTCGATTCCATTCACGCTGCCGCGATCCATGGCCCCGGGGAGCAGGAGGTACACCGCGGCCGTGTCGGCGAGCGCGGAAATGATTCCGCCCTGTACGATGCCGTATTCCTGGCCGAACTCCGGCTTCGTGGTGAGTGCCACTTCCACGCGAGCGGGAGTGTGGACGATCAGGCGCGAACCGAGAAAACGATTCACCAGCGTCCGGGAGAAGAGCTCGAATGCGCGTGCGTCGCCGGTCATGTCAGCGCACATAGCTCGCGGCGTTCACGTCAATGGACGTGCCGGTGGCGTGGTCGGCGAGGCCGCTGGCGAGAAACACCACCAGCGGAGCGATGTCGCGGGGCTCCGTCATGCGGTCGAGTGCTATGTCCTTCATGGCATAGTCTTCGCCGTAGGTACGAATGAAGTCCTCCGCCATCTCGGTGCGCGTGAACCCGGGCGCAATCACGAACGACTTCACGCCCTCTTTCCCGAATCCGCGCGCAATCGAACGCGACAGCGCAACCATACCGCCCTTGGAGGCCGCGTACGCCAGATAATCCGGCGTGTCGCCGCGAAACGCGGCGCGGGAGGCGAGAAACACAATGCGCATGCCACGACCACCGGCGCGCTGAATGGCTTCGCGAGCCAGAAGGGCTGAAGCAGTGAGATTAACACGCATTGTGCGATCCCAATCTTCAACCCACTCGTCGGTGGTTTTGGCCATTTCAGAAGAGAGTGCAATGGCTGCATTGTTCACAAGGAGATCAATTCCCCCGAGGTCGTCGTGAGCACGCGTGAAAAGATCCACGCACGCCTTCGGATCATTCAAATCCGCGCCCAGTGCGATCGAGCCCTGGAACGGCGCAACCAGTTGCTCCGCTTGAGCGCGCTCGGAGCGGTAATGAACGGCCACGCGCGCCCCGGAATCCATCAACGCACCCGCGATCGCTTTCCCGATACCACGACTGGCGCCAGTGACGAGCGCGCGTGTGTCTTTCAGATCGATATTCATACTTCGGGAAAATCCAGGCTGGAGTCGTCGATGTTTTCGGGATCGTCGGCACCCATGCGCTCGCGGTCGGCGGCGCTGATCTCCCTGCGTCCCGGAAACCCGGCGTCGGTTTCATGCCAGTAGCGAATTTCGCGCTCGCCGACGTGCCAGCAAAGATACACCCAGCGGCCGCAGTACGTGGTCGGAAAATCCACCAGGCCGTTCTCGAGGCCTCCCGCCGGAAAGCGAAGCCCGCGCGCCATGACGCCCTCTTCGATGGCGCGCTGGAGTCCGCGCAACGCGCGGTCGACATCTTCATTGAGCCGGATGTACTCGGCGTGGTCGGGATTGGCGGGATCGCGCACGCCCTTGTCCCACAGGAGATCGAGCACGTCGATGCGCTGGGTTGCTTCACGGATGGTGTTGCGGTGTTCGCGCACCTGCTGAAACACCTCGTTCAGCTCCGCGATCATCGCGTTCGCCTCATCGATCGTGAACGCCTTGCGCGTCATGCCCGGCTCCCGAAGTCGAACGGCGCGCGATGCACGCCGAGCTCGGTCACAATCGCCGTGATGAATTGCGCCGGCGTCACATCGAAGGCAGGGTTGTAGGCGGAAACGCCGCTGGGCGCGGAGCGCACACCGGCCACTTGCATGACCTCTTCAGCAGCACGATGTTCGACTGGAATCGCTGCACCATCGCGAAGCGATCTATCAATCGTGCTCGTGGGTGCGACGACATAGAAAGGCACGTTGAACTGCTTCGCGATGATGGCAAGCCCCATGGTGCCGATCTTGTTGGCGGTGTCGCCGTTGCGCGCGATGCGATCGGCGCCCACCATCACGCACGAAATCTTTCCCGACGAAATCAAGGATGCCGCCGCTCCGTCCACCAACACCGTGGCCGGAATGCCGCGCTCCCGGCATTCCCATGCCGTGAGTCGCGCGCCCTGGAGCAGCGGCCGTGTTTCGTCGGCGAACACACTCACCTGGGCGCCACCCGCCACGGCGGCGAACACCACCCCCAGAGCCGTCCCGATCCCCCCTGAACACAACCCGCCGGTATTGCAATGCGTGAGCACATGATCGTTGCTCTTGAGCAAGGCCGCCCCGTTGGACGTCATCACGCGCCCCATCTCGAGGTCCTCGGCGAGAATGCCGTCGGCCTCAGTGATGAGACGGCGGCAGATTTCGTGTGCATCGTCTTCATTCTCCCAGACCGCGCGCATGCGATTCACGGCCCAGGAAAGATTCACAGCGGTGGGACGTGTGGACACAAGTCGTCCCGCGGCATCATCGAGCGTTGCTTTCAACTCATGGGAATCGATTGCGCCCGGCATGTCCAGTTTTGACGCGCGCACTTCACCGGTATCATTGATGGCCGAATCGAACATGCGCGCGTTTCGGCCCCACTTCTCTTCCACGGCGATAAGTAGCCCGTACGCGCCGGCCACGCCGATGGCAGGAGCACCGCGAACGCGCAGGCTCTTGATCGCCTCGCACACTGCGTCGACCGTGCCGAGCGAGATGATCTCGTAACGCGACGGCAGGAGCGTCTGATCGATGATGCGAAGATAACCGTGCGCGAAGCGCACGGTCGGTATGGCCGCGAGTGGCTTCATTCTTGTTGCAGGAGATCAAAGAGCAGTCCGACGGGCAAACCAATCACATTGAAGAAACATCCTTCGATTCGCCGGATCAACCCGGCGCCCACGCCCTGCGCCGCGTAGGATCCCGCCTTGTCGCGCCCTTCGCCGGTCGCAACGTAGGCAGCGATCTGCGCGGGTGAAAGCTTGCGAAACGTGACCTGCGTCCGCTCGGCGCCGGTACGGGTCTTTCCCTGGTGGTGGATGGCAATTCCGGTCACCACGGTGTGAACGCGACCTGACAAACGCCCGAGAAACTCACGAGCTTCCGCGTCACTCACAGGTTTCTGAAGCACTGTGCCGTCGATTACGACGATGGTGTCAGCGGCCAGAACACGCGCTGACGCGCGTGTCAGGCTCACGAACTCGCACTTGCGCACCGCGAGCATGCGCGCGATCTCATGGGGATCGTGATGCTCGGCGTCGTCTTCCAGGTATTCGGGCGGAGCCTCGGTCTCGAACTCGAAGCCCAGTGCGCGCAGGATTTCGATCCGTCGCGGTGAGCGCGACGCCAGCACGAAGCGGTCCTGTTGCTGCGGCGAGAGAAAGGGATTCATGGCGATGAATCGTTGTCGATCAAGATGGTGACGGGACCGTCGTTCACGAGGGAGACATGCATGTGCGCTTGAAACTCACCGGCTGATACCCTTGGGAATGCAACACGGAGATCGCTGACAAACTTTTCATAAAGGAGGCGCGCGCGGTCGGGGGGAGCGCTGCCTTCGAATCCGGGCCGCGCGCCTTTTTTCACATCGCCGTAAAGCGTGAATTGCGAAACCACGAGTATCTCGCCGTTCACCACATCGAGCCCCGACGCCATGCGCCCGGTCGCGTCTTCAAAGATCCGGAGCGAGGCTACTTTCCGGGCCATCCACTCGACACGCGCGTCGTTGTCCTCTTTGCCGAACCCGGCGAGAACCAGGAACCCGCGCCCGATGCGCGCGATCTCTTTTCCATCCACTTCCACCGCCGCGTGCGCCACGCGCTGAACCACGACGCGCACGCTATCCCCCGCTCGTGCGCACGTCGACGACGCGCATCTCGACTTCGGTGTTGCCCATGAACACGTGCTTGCGCAGGGTGACGGCGAGGTCGATGGCGCGACCGTGCAGGTCCTCGGGCGACTGCGGCCGTTCCCAGTTGAATGCGATTGCCGACGCACGCGTGCCGGCATTGTCGCGCACGAAGAGCTTCAGATGCCCGTCACCGACGAGGCACGTCTCGCGCGCCACTTCCACATCGCGCAGCATCCAGACCGGCTGCGGATTGCCGCTTCCGAACGGCTCGCACGAAGCGAGAAAATCCAGAAGCTCGATGGTGCACTCCGAGATTTCGAGCGCGGCGTCGATGCGGAGCGGCATTCCCGCTTCGGGCGTGACGATGGGGCGCAGACGCTCCGAGAAGTCGTCGGCAAAGCGCTCGAGCTGATCCGGCGCCATGCTCAGGCCCACTGCGCCCGCGTGACCTCCATACCGCAGGAGCCGGTCATGGAAATAATCGAGCTGCTGCTTCAAATCCACGCCGGGCACGCTTCGTCCCGATCCCTTGAGCACTTCGTGGTTGCGGCTCATGAGAATCGCGGGCCGGCCGAACTGTTCCACTACGCGCGCGGCCGCAATTCCCAGGACTCCCTCATCCCAATGCTCGTTGGCGAGCACGAATGCGCCGCGTGCGTTGAGGTCGGAAAAACCCTTGATGGCCGTGATCGCTTCCTCTTCCACGCGACTGGTGAGCTCGCGGCGTCGGTCGTTGTCGCTTTCCAGTACCAGTGCGAGTTGTGCGGCGCGATCGCGCGCGGTTTCGCACAGGATCTCGAGTGACGGCTTCGGGCGGGCGATGCGCCCGGGTGCGTTGAGCCGCGGCGCGAACACAAATGAAAGATGCCGCGAATTGACCGGCGTCCCGGAAAGACGGGCCAGCGTTCGCATCGCCTCCAGCCCCGGCCGGGGCGACTTGTTGATGCGCTCCAGGCCGGCGCGCACGAAATAGCGGTTCTCTCCCGTCAGCGCCGCCATGTCGGCAACCGTCGCAAGCGCAACCAGATCGAGGAGCTCGGAAGGATCCACGGAACCGCGCACGCCCGACGCGTGCAGCGCCTGCACCAATTTGTAAGCAACGGCGGTTCCACACAGTGATTCAAAGGGATATGACTCACCGGGCCGGACCGGGTTGAGCAGGATTCCTGCCGTATCACCTTCGACCGGGAGCAAATGATGATCGCACACGATCACCGGAATTCCGGCGGCCTCGAGACGTCTGAGCCTGGCTCCGTCCGACGTGCCGCAATCCACCGCAATGAACAGCCCCGCTTTCTGCTCGAGCGCCCAGTCGATGGCGCGATCGGCCACGCCGTAACCGTCCTTGCGACGGTCCGGCACGAAGCGGTGCACAGTCTTGAAGATGCCGTTGAAGTAGTGATACAGCAGCGCGGCGCCGGAGATGCCGTCGACGTCGTAGTCGCCATGAACCAGAAGCGAGGCACCCGAGCGCGCCGCGGAATCGATCACGGCGACCGCTTCGCGCATGTGCTCGAAAAGAAACGGATCGTGCGCGTGTTCCACACGAGGCGAAAGAAAGGCGCTGATCGCCGTGGCGTCTGTCATCGCACGTGCAGCGAATAGACGCATGCCTGCTGCTGGAATGCGTGTATCAGCGGGAAAGTCCGCGATTGCGCCCGACTCGAGCGCGCTGATGACCCACCGATATTTGTTCATCGAGATTCCAATTGAGCGCAGCGAGTAAAAAAAATGGCTCGAGACGGGACGTAAGCCGAGTTCTGTTCCCGTGAGGGGACGATCATTTATCTGGGATGCCCGTTGCCGAACACCTCAAGCAACCAACCCGAGAGTCGTAGCGAGGCGGAGCGCCTCTGCTCTCCTATTTGGTCTTGCACCGGATGGGGTTTACCATGCGGCCCGCGTTACCGAAGGCCCGGTGAGCTCTTACCTCACCTTTTCACCCTTGCCGCTCCGTTGCCGGAGGTTGGCGGTGTGTTTTCTGTGGCACTTTCCCTGGAATTGCTCCCGCCGGGCGTTACCCGGCATCCTGCTCCGCGGTGCTCGGACTTTCCTCGACGGGTCAAGCCCGCCGCGACCGTCTCGCCCGCTCGAACCGTGCGCAGTATAGCAACTT
>Ga0207674_10008211_pt1 | contig 12098 bp, 8 predicted proteins | sample KBSCornC72_FD_184303 | JGI IMG/M metagenome (GOLD analysis project Ga0207674, IMG submission 184303) | Corn rhizosphere microbial communities from Kellogg Biological Station, Michigan, USA - KBS Corn C7-2 (SPAdes) (version 2) | ecosystem: Host-associated > Plants > Roots > Rhizosphere > Soil ... | reverse complement strand
TCTCGGTCTCGGTCTTTCCGACGCCGGAGAAGACGATCTTGTCCGCCGGCACGCCGGCCGCCTGCGCCCGTCGGTACTCACCGCCGGAGACGACGTCGGCGCCGAGCCCGGCTTTGGCGAGCGTCGCGATCACCGCGCTGTTGGGATTCGCCTTGACCGCATAAGCGATGAGCGGGTCGGCGAGCGGCTCCAGCGCCTCGCGTAGCGCCGCGACATGACGGCACATGGTTGCCGTCGAATACACATAAACCGGCGTTCCGACGCGCGCCGCAATGTCGGACAATGCCACGTCTTCACAGTGGAGCTCGCCGTGGATCAGCTGGAAATGGTCCATCGCGTTGCTCCAACGCACAGCTCCCTTCCGCTTTGCAAGCGAAGAAGGCATGGAGAGTCGCGTGACCGGAACCAGCATCCTCGCCGACGAGGTCAGGCAATTCGCCGCCCATGCCGACGACTGGTGGAACCCGAACGGTTCCGAAGCGATGCTGCACAAGCTCAACCCGGTGCGGCTCAAATATGTCCGTGACCAGATCGACCAGCATTGGCAATGCGACGAATGTTCGCGTTCCCCGCTCACCGGGCGGACAGCGCTCGATGTCGGCTGTGGTGCCGGCCTGCTTGCCGAGCCGCTCGCCCGGCTGGGCGCGAAAGTCACCGGACTCGATGCCTCCGCCGCGCTCATAGCCGTGGCGCAAGACCATGCGCGGGCAAGCGGGCTCGCGATCGACTATCGCTCGGGCGAGCTGGCCGAGCTCGAGGGTCAATTCGACCTCATCACCTGCATGGAGGTGATCGAGCATGTCGCCGACCCCGAAGCGTTCGTGGATTTGCTCGCAAAGCGGCTCGCGCCGCACGGGCTGCTCATTCTGTCGACTCCGAACGCAACCGGCTGGTCGAAGCTGCTGATGATCAAGATCGGCGAGGGCATCGGGCGCATCCCCAAGGGGACGCACGACTTCGCCAAGTTCATCGCACCCGAACGGATGAAGGTCCTGCTCGGCGAGGCGGGTCTTCGCTGCGTTGACGTCGAGGGGATCGCCTGGTCACCGACGCGCGGGCTGCACCTCAGCGACGATGTCCGGCTGAACTATCTGGTCGCAGCCGTTCGCGCCTGAGCGCCGCTTCGGCTCGGCGCGATAAACCAACGCCCTGCGCTTAACCGCCATTAACCATCTGGCCGCTTCGCCAATCGCCCCTAAGCCTTTGAAATCGATTCATTTCAGGCCGGGGGGCCGCATGCGCTCACTCTTCAATTTTTCCTCGCGCGATGTCGCCATCGACCTCGGGACGGCCAACACCGTCGTCTATGTGCGCGGGCAGGGAATTGTCACCAGCGAGCCGTCGGTGGTCGCGATGGAAGTGACGAACGGCGTGCGCAAGGTGCGCGCGGTGGGCGACGACGCCAAGCTGATGATGGGCAAGACCCCCGACAACATCAAAACCATCCGGCCGCTGCGCGCCGGGGTCATCGCCGACCTCGAGGTGGCCGAGGAGATGATCAAGCATTTCATCCGCAAGGCGCACGGCGGCCCGAGCCGCTTCGCGCGCGGGCCCGAAGTGGTGATCTGCATCCCATCGGGCGCGACCTCGGTCGAGCGCCGTGCGATCCGCGACGCGGTGACGAATGCGGGGGCGGACAAGGTGTCGTTGATCGAAGAGCCGATGGCGGCGGCGATCGGCGCCGGGCTGCCAGTGGCCGAGCCGATCGGATCGATGGTGGTCGACATCGGCGGCGGCACGACCGAGGTCGGCGTGATCTCGCTCCAGGGCCTGGCCTTGTGCCGCTCCTCGCGCGTTGGTGGCGACAAGATGGACGAAGCGATCAGCTCCTACGTCCGCCGCAACTACAATTTGCTGATCGGTGAAGGCACGGCCGAGCGGGTGAAGCTGGAGATCGGATCGGCGGTCCGCCCCGGCGACGGCGGCGGCCTCACCGCGCTGGTGCGCGGACGCGATGTGGGGCGGGGCATGCCGGGCGAGATCGAATTGAACCAGGCGCAGATCGCCGACGCGCTGAGCGAACCGGTCAACCAGATCGTCGAAGTCGTGCGCACCGCGCTCGAGCATACGCAGCCCGAAATTGCGGCGGATGTGATCGACCAGGGCATCACGATGACCGGCGGCGGCTCGCTGCTCCGCGACTTCGCGACCGTGCTGCAGGATTCGACCGGGCTCCCTGTGCGGGTTGCCGACGACCCGATGAGCTGCGTGGCGCTTGGCGCCGGACGGACGCTCGAAGACCAAGTGTACCGCGGAGCCCTGATCGCGGCTTAGAAATCCACCTTGTCGTAATGACCCGGCGGCACGATAACTTCCATCCGTTCGCCAAGCAGGGGACGGAACCCCGGCCTGGATTTCATCACCGCGTACCAGTCCTTGGTCTGCTTGTGCCCGCGCCAATCGAGCGCGCCTAAATAGTCGATGACGCTGAGGTGTGCGGCGGCGGTGAAGTCGGCGAGACTCAGCCCGGGTCCGGCAAGCCAGCGGCGGTGGTCGAGTAGGTAATCGAGATAGTCGAGGTGCTCGCTCGCCGTGCGCATCGCCTCGCGTAGCACCCTCGTGTCAGGGCTTTCGCGATTGACCAGCCGCTTGCGCATCCGCTCGTTCATCAGCGGCTCGACCGCTTCGCGATAGAGCTTGATGTCAAACCATTCGGTCATTCGACGGATCTCGGCCCGGAGCGCGCCATTGCCGTGGATCATCGGCATGCGGTCGACGGTCTCGTCGAAATATTCGACGATCGGCTGCGAACCGATGAGGGTGACTCCCTGGTCGGGCTCGACCATCACCGGCGTTTCGCCTGCCGGGTTCAGGTCGATGAACTCGTCGCGCTTTTCCCACGGATTTTCGCGCACCAGCTCATGCCCGACGCCTTTCTCGGCGAGGACGAGCCGAACCTTGCGCGAAAAGGGACACAGCGGGAATTGGAACAGCTGCCACATTGGCCGGCAGCTTTAGCGGTTGCGTACCGTGCGTCTAGCGCCGCGGGTAAGTCGGATCGGGCAAATTCGCGACGGCGCGCTGGATCGCCTGCTGGGCCTGCGCCAGCGCCTGGTTCATGGCCGGCAGCGCCTGGTTGATGGCATCCATGCTGCGCTGCATCGTCGGGCCGATGTCCGCCATCCGTCGGTGAAGCTTGCGGTCGAAATCCGGGTCATGGCGCCGGGCCATGTCGCGGATAGTCATGTTCCGATCGCGCGGGCTTGCAGGACGACCCTCGATTGCCGCTTTCACCTCACCGATCCGCATGTCGAGCACGGCATCGGATATCCCCTGAGCTGCATCGGCCAGTCGCTGCGCCGTCGCCGGGTCGGTCACTTCCGGCGGAAGCTGCGGCGGCAGCGGCTGGGCGAGGGCAGGAGCAGCCCAGATCAGGAGCGGCAGAAACATCAGGGACTTGGCCATGGCACTCACCGTCTAAGTCGCTGAATTATCAGGCGAGCGATGCCGCAGCGCAAGTGAAATCAGCGCATCGCCAGCCAGACAAGAGCGATCAGGCCAGCGGCGATCCGATACCAGGCGAACGGGGCGAAGCCGTGCCGCGAGATGTAGGTAACGAAGCCGCGGACGATGACAATCGCAACGATGAAGCTGACGACGAAGCCGACCGCGACCGTCCCGAAGCCGACGCCGCTTGCGCCGGCCATGAGCGTGTCGTGGTGCTTGACCAGCTCCAGCGTGGTTGCCCCGATCATGGTCGGAATCGCGAGAAAGAAGCTGAACTCCGCCGCGGTGCGCCGCTCGACGCCGAGACTGAGGCCGCCCATGATCGTCGCGCCCGAGCGGCTGACGCCCGGGATCATCGCCAGGCACTGGACGATGCCGACGCCGATCACGGTCTTGAGCGGCATCTCGGCCACGCCGACCACGTTGGCGCGCTTGACCATCTTCTCGATCAGCAGGATCGCGATACCGCCAAGGATGAGCGCGACGGCGACCACATAGGGGCTGCCGAGCAACGCCTCGATCTTGTTGATGAGCAGGAAGCCGAGGATTGCCGAGGGCAGGAAGGCGACCAGGACATTGCGGACGAAGCGCCACGACACGGCATTGCCCTTGAGCATCCCTTCGAGCACCGCCCAGAAGGTCCGCCAGTAGAGCACGACGATGGCGAGGATCGCGCCCAACTGGATGATGACGTTGAACGCCGCCCATTTCTCGGCATCGAACCCAAGCAGCTCGGTGGCGAGGATCAAATGGCCGGTCGAGGACACGGGCAGGAATTCGGTGACGCCCTCGACGATGCCGAGGATGATCGCAATGAGGAGGATGGGCATCGGCTCGGCGTCGAGGCTCAGGTCGTCGCGGTCAAGTCGATTCGCCGCCCTGCGAACTTGCCGCCCTTATGGAAACGGCCGAGCCATTCGTAGCCGACTGCGGCAAGAGGGGTCGGCTCGATGCCGAATGAGGCGAGCCCGGGCAGCTCACCCGACAGCACGTTGTCGCGCTGGAGCATCAGCCACTGGTCGCGCGTCAGCGGCGCGCCGGGCAGCCAGCCGAACCGGGACAGCAAATCGCCGAACAGGTCGGGCAGCGGCGCGATTTCGGGCTTTTGTCCGGTGATTTCGAGGATCGCCTTGTGCAGCTCGACCATGCTCATCACCTGCGGCCCGCCGATCTCGTAGGTGGCCGCGCCGTATTTCTCAGGGTGGAGCGCGGCGAGCGCGATCGCCTTGGCGAGGTCGCGGACATACACCGGCTGGAAATTGCGCCTGGCGGCGATCACCGGAAGAACCGGCAGGCGTGCCATGGCCGCAAAGCGGTTGGTGAGGTCGTCCTCCGGCCCGAACACCAGCGACGGGCGAACGATCGCCGCATCCGGGTAAGCGGCGCGCACTGCCTCCTCACCCTCACCCTTCGTCCGGCCGTAAGCGGACTGCGAATTGATGCTTGCGCCGATCGCCGACACATGGACCAGCGCCTTTGCACCAAGCTTGCGGCCCGCTTCGGCGACATTGCGCGCACCATCGACATGAACCTGGTGCATCTTGAGGCCGAACACGCCGCACAGGTTCACGACCGCGCTGGCGCCATGGACGGCGTTAAGCACCGAATCCATATTGGCGATGTCGGCGCGCTCGAAGCCGAACTGCCCGACCTGGCCGAGCGGCTGGATGAAGAAGGCCTGGCGCGGGTTGCGCTGGGCAACGCGCACCCGGACCCCGCTCTTCATCAGATATTCGCAGACGTAGCGGCCGATGAATCCGCCCCCGCCAAAGACGGTTACAAGCTTCTCCGACGGCTCGATCATGTGTGCGCCCTAGCTTCTCGCCATCGGCGTTGACAAGGCGGCGCGAAGACCCCTAAGCGCCGCCCCCTGCCAAAAATGACCTGAAGTGCCCAGGTGGCGGAATTGGTAGACGCACCAGCTTCAGGTGCTGGCGCTCGCAAGGGCGTGGAGGTTCGAGTCCTCTCCTGGGCACCATCTTTTGACATGCATCGTGCGCAGATGCGCCGTCGTGACCGGTCGGCGAACCCAGCGATCGGCTCATGCTCAGCTCGGTCGGATCGTCATTTCCAGTTCATGGTCACGCCGACGAACACATACCGCCCGAGCGGGTCATAGAGCTGCGGGAAGGTGTTGCCGTTGCACCCGCCGATCGCCGAAAAACAGGCCGGGTTGCCGCTGGTGACGAGCGGGGGCTTGCGGTCGAAGATATTGCGTACGCCGAACCGAAAGATTGCGCGCCGCTGCAGGCTGAGGAGCGCGGTGAGGTCGAAGTAATCCTGCGATGCGATTTTCGTTTCCAACGGACTGACGTCTTGCAACAACCCGAATTCGGGATTGAGCGCAGCCAGTTTGGTGCGGCCGACGCGGCGCCAGTTCAGTGAAATGGCGAGGCCATCCGTCTGCTGCCATGTCAAGCGCGCCGTGTGGCGCCACTTGGGCTGCGGGTAACTGCAAGGAAAGCCGTAGAGCCCGGCGCAGTCAAAGGCAGTCGACAGTCCGCCATTGTCGATTACGGAGTGGATCAAGCGGCTGCCGATGAATTCGACATTGGCGGAGCCAAACCGCCCGAGGTTTCTCGTATAGCTTGCACTGGCGTCGATCCCGCGGACTTTGAGCGCGCCGATGTTCGCGTTGGTGTCGTCGATGAAGCCTGCGGGACTCAGCCACAAGCTGCCGTTCGCATCGCGGTGGACGCGGTTGCAGAAAAGCGGATCTCCGGTGGCGATGCAGGTATTGATGATGGCTTGGGCCCCAATCTCCTCGATCGCGCCTTTCAAGTTGATGTCGTACCAGTCGACGGTGAGATTGAACGCAGGCAGGAAATGCGGTTGGAGAACGATCCCGATAGCGCGGGTCTTCGCGGTCTCGGGTCCAAGGCCGGCGTTGCCGCCGACGATCGCATTGTAGCCGGTGAATTCCGCCACCGGATTGGCGAGGATATTTCCATATTGCGAGGCGGAGACGCCGGTTTGCGCGCATTGCTGTTGCGTCGCGTGAGGTGAAAAGCCGGCGCAGGGATCGGTGTCGAAGATCGAGGGGAAGGTCGGCGCGAACAATTCCTGGATGTTGGGTGCTCGAACAGCCCGCTGCTGACTGGCACGCAGGCGAAGGCCGCGGATGGGACTGAAGTCGAGCCCGATCTTGTAGCTGTTCGTCGTGAACTTGCTGACGCCGTCGCTGTGCCACGACTGGCGATAGCCGCCTTCCGCCACCAGTTCCTCGACGAAGCGATGGGCTACCAGAGGCATCCGCACTTCGCCGAACAATTCGTTGGTGCGGGTCGCACCGGTGAACGGGATCACGGGCTGGCCTTGACCCGCGAGGTCGCCGCTCTGGAACGCTTCGTCAGGCCTGAAGTCGAGCGAGTCCTTGCGGTGTTCCAAACCCAGGTTCACTGCAGGCCCCTCGTCGGCCCAGGGACTTTGGATGCCCCATTGCTGCAATGCGATTGTCGCAGTGGCGGTCGCAACTTGTTGCTTTACGGTGCCCGCCTGGGTGGCCGGCAGCGTGATATAGGATGCGGCATCCGGCGTGACCCCGCCAAGCATGAAGACATTCCATGGCACGCATGCCGGGTCTTCGCCCGTCAAAGCCGAGCGGCACGCCGGCAGGCCCGTGGCTTGATCGGTGACCACATCCACCGCGCGCTCAAGGCGAGTGCGGGAGAGATCGTTGCCGGAGGCATCGGTAAGCCTGACCGAACTCGACAAATAACTCACATCGTAAGTGACCGCGCGAGCGAACTCGCCAGTGGCGCCGCCAAGCAGGCGCAGGTCGCGGTGCCGGCGGTCGTCGAAACGCGGTCCGCCTTCGACATTGCGACGCAGGATGAACAGCACTCCGCGCAAGTAGGGCGATCCGGTAACCGGATCGACGAAAGTTTGCGGAGAGCCTTCGACGCGGACGAAGTTGCCGTCGTCATCGAAAACCGGTGTCTCGCCGACGAAATTGCCCTCGAAACAGACCTGCGAGCGCTGCTGTGCGGACAGTAACGGGTTGTCGCAATTGACAGTCGTCGTCACTCCGAAATCGCCCGACGGAGCGATTTGCGCAACGGTTCGATCGTCCATGTACATGACTTCGGCGTAAGGTTTGAAGGCGCGGCTCAGGTCGAAATTGGCAAAGCCTCCGGCGGTGTATCGTCGGCCGGGCCGCTGGAAGTAATTATAAGGTGCGAAGTTGAAGTCGGTTCGTCCCGGGACGAACGTCTGGTTCCCACCGATCCGCAAGGTATCGAAGGAAGTGAAGAACGTGCCGGCAGCGGAAACCGGCGAGCCCCCGCAGAAGGGGCTGTCCGGTCTGGTTGGGTCGGCGCTGAACGTGCATGCGCTATAGTCGCGCTGATTTTGGGTTATCGCCGACAATTGGCGGTAGCCGCCGAAGACGGTCAGATGAGCTCGGCCATCCATGAAGCTGCGGCCAAACGCCGCGTTGATATCGCGGTTGGCGCCGTTGATCGCATGAGATGAAGGAACCGGGTTTCCGCTGTCTTCGAGGGCCTTTCGGACAGCCGCGGTTGGAGCTTTGTCGTGCGCGTAGAAACTATCCTGCGCATCGATCCGCAGCCCTTCGATCTTGGTGTCGAGGATGAAGTTGACGACGCCGGAAACCGCGTCGGAACCATAGACGGACGATGCGCCGCCGGTGAGAACCTCGACCCGCTGGATGAGGCTGCTCGGGATCATGTTGATATCGCCGGCTGGATAGGTCGGATCGCCGGGCAACAGGCGGCGGCCGTTGATCAGAATGAGCGTTCGCGACGCCCCCAGGTTCCTGAGGTTGACTGTCGAGGTGCCTGAGGCTCCGCTCGAAAGAAAGGCGCCCTGGTCGGGCGTGACCTGGGGTAGCTGATTGATTAGGTCTTCCGTCAGGGTTGCGCCCTGAAGCTTCACCTCTTCACCCTTGACGACCGTCACAGGACTGACGGCCGTAAGGTCGCGGCGGGGAATCCGCGAGCCCGTAATGACGATTTCGGACGGGATCGGAACGGTCTTCGCCGGAACAACCGAGTCTCCCGGCTGGGGCGGGACTGATGGAGCTTGGGCGGGAGCGGTGTGCGTCGCGATCGCTGCCGACAGCAGCGTAATTGCGGCCGAAAGGGACGATACCGCCATGGAGGCCCCCCGCGGCGAATTTATGTTAATCTGCGCGAATAGCCAAATTAACGTTTTGAGCGGTTGTTCGGAAGCAATTGCCGGCACACCGGCTCGGGGTTCTTCCTGCAAAAGTCCGGCGGCCGTCCGCTGCGCCAATAATCGAGCAAGCCGATCCGCTGCACCAGTTGAAGGTAGCGCGGATCGCGACGCATCGCCGACGCGGACGGCGAGGAAATGAATTCGGGATCTCCGGCGCCATCCGGATCATCGAGCCAGGTCCGCTCGGTTTCGGCGGGCGTCCGCCCGACCCTTCGCGGGTAGAGCTCGTCAGCGATCGCATATGCGGCGTCCTCATCGCCCAGCATTGCGAGGACGATCATGCAGCGAACCTTGAGTAGCGGCTTGGCAGTGGTCGGGCAGGCCTGCCTCGCGGCAAGGAGCGACTTGGACTTAAGCGCTGCAGCCAAGGGTCCCGTTTCGGAATAGCCCGGCATAAGGTTCGTCGCGCGCTCGGTTCGCTCCAATTGCTCAAGTGCGCCAAAATCCCCTCGGTCAATTAGGCCGAAGACCCGGTTGCGAAGTAACAAGGGCTTGAACTCGGGCCACCAGCGCACTCCTTGCTCATAGAGATCGTGCGCCTCGTCCCTGTCACCTGAATATTCGAGCACCCGCAGCAACCAGGCGATTTTCTGGGGAATGAAGACGTCGTGGGTTTGGGACATTCGTGCGAGTTGCGCCGCCTCGTCGAGACGGCCAACCCCACGAAGCAGATGGCTGAGGAACGTGTTTACCCACGGCGCATCCGGGTCGATCCGCTTGGCTGCGCGCAGCCGGTCTTCACACTGGGCTATCAGTGCTTCGCTGTGGAGTGCGCACCACGTTGCATGAGCATCCCCGAACCCGGGGCCGAGCGCAATGGCGCGCTCGGCAGCCTGCCGCGCTTCGGCGAGTGTCTGTTCGCGCTCGTCTCGAGGGAGTTCACTCAACGCAAACGCACCGTTGTACGCAAGCGCGAGCTGAGCGGTCTGAGCGTCCGGGGCCTTTGCAGCGGCGCGTTTCGACTGCTGATAGCTCTGCAGTGGGTCACTCGTGAGGAAGTCATTAGAAAGGAGATCGGCCATGATCGACGGGTCGAGCGGATGCCGGCGGTCGAGGGTCAACAGCGTGTCCGTGCCCGTAAGACTGGCGGCGATTTGCGCGCCGATCCGTTCAGGGAGGTGGGGCGCGTCGCCTTGACCTGCCTCCACGCGGTGCGTGTACACGGTGACGCTATGCGCGGCTTCCTCGAGCCTGACGGTCGCAACGATTTTATCGCCGTTTCGGCTTAGGTCGCCGGACAGCAGGAAATCGGCCGGTGCAGGACCTCCCTGCGGAGCGGCGTTGAGGACACGCAGCGGTAATCCGCTTTGCGAGAAGGTGCTTGCGAGCGAGTCCCGGGCCTGCGAAGCGATCGTGCTCAGCTGCGGGTCCGGTGAGACCAGCGTGAACGGCAACAGGGCAATTGTCGGCTTCAACGGCTCGCCCGATCCGCCGCGAGCTCGCTTGAACATCAAGCCGGCACCGATCGCCGAAACGAGGACCACCATCGCGACAATGACCCACAATGCCCTGCCCGTCAGAAACGCGAAGCGGCGATCCGGGGTCGACAGACGCGGGGCTGGCACTGGACCTTTCGCGTTCGTGTGAAGTCGACGCTCGACGGAGTGCAGCAGCTCCGCCGTGCGGCCATCGCGCTTGCTGCCCTTCCAACCGGCGAGGTCGAGAGTATGAAATTGTCGAAAACCCATGGGTGGCAATGAGCCATCGATGCTGACGGGAACGAGATGCCCCGTCTCACCACCAACCGCAGCTTCGTCGCGCACCCAACGCGATTTCACCGATTCCTTCGACCAGGCGACAAGAACAACGTCGGATTTGTCTAGTGCGGCCTCGATCTCCGCCGAGAATTCCTCGCCCCCGTCCAGGCGCCGATCCCACCAAACGTCGTGGCCCGCACCTTCCAGAACGTGCGCAAGTTTACCGGCGTAGCTTCGGTCTTCGCGAGCATAGCTGAGGAAGATCGCCGCCATTCGCCCTCCGCGCCGGGACGCTGCGTTATCCCCGCAGCCAAGTCAACGGACGCCCTTGCCTCAGGCCCGTGCAGCCGTTTAGGGCAGGCCATGTCGCGTCAGTTCAACGCCAATGCCATCGTCGACCAGCTTGCGGCGATTTACGACGAATCAGTCGCAAACCTTCGCCACGCGCTCGCTCGCTATGTCGAGGAGCGCACGCCGCCCGATGCCCGCGCCCGCAACAAGGGTGCGTTCGCCTACCCCGAACTGCGCATCGCTTATGGCGGCAAGATGCCGGCGGCGGCGCCGACCCGCGCCTTCGCGCGGCTCAGTCAGCCCGGCACCTATGCAACCAGCATCGCGCGGCCAGAGCTGTTCCGTGACTATCTCGTCGACCAGCTCGAGCATCTCGGCCGCGACTATGACGTCGACGTGTCGGTCGGCCGCTCAGGCAGCGAGATCCCCTACGCTTATGTAATCGAGAATAGCGGGATCCAGGTCGGCGACATCGGGACCGCCGAGCTGTCGCGGTTTTTCCCATCGAACGAGCTGGTCCACCTGGGCGACGAGATCGCCGATGGTGTGTGGGTCAGCGGTGAGCATGAGCCGCGGCCGCTGGCGCTGTTCGACGGGCCGCGCACGGACTTCAGCCTTGCCCGGCTGCGCCACTACACCGGAACGCCGCCCGAGCATTTCCAGCAGTTCGTGCTGTTCACCAATTATGTCCGCTACGTCGACGAGTTCGTCGGCGTCGCGATCGACACCCTGCGGCGGAAGGATTCGCGGTTCACCGCATTGTCGGTGCCCGGCGCGGTGTACGAGCCCGGCGAGCTGACCAACGCCGAGGCAGAGATCGCCGCCGGCCAGTGGCGGCGCCACCAGATGCCGGCCTACCACCTCATGGCCGAGGGCCGGACCGGGATCACCCTGGTCAACATCGGCGTCGGCCCGTCGAATGCGAAGACGGTGTGCGATCATGTCGCGGTGCTGCGGCCCGAAGTCTGGCTGATGATCGGCCATTGCGGCGGGCTGAGGCCCAGCCAGACGATCGGCGATTACGTCCTCGCCCACGCCTATCTGCGCGACGACCATGTGCTCGACGAAATGCTTCCGCCCGAAGTTCCGCTGCCGGCCATCGCCGAAGTGCAGAACGCTCTGTTCAACGCGACGACGACGATCACGGGGGAGGATGAGGACAGCGTCAAGCGCCGCCTGCGCACGGGAACCGTGGTGACCACCGACGACCGCAACTGGGAACTGCGCTACGCCGCCTCGGCGCTGCGCTTCAACCAGAGCCGCGCAGTGGCGATCGACATGGAGTCCGCCACCGTGGCGGCGCAGGGCTATCGCTTCCGCGTGCCCTACGGCACCTTGCTGTGCGTCTCGGACAAGCCGCTCCACGGGGAATTGAAGCTGCCGGGGCAGGCCAACGCTTTCTACGAGCGCGCGGTCAGCCAGCACCTCAGGATCGGCATCGAGGCGCTGAACCTGCTCCAGCGC
>Ga0207674_10008210_pt1 | contig 12099 bp, 8 predicted proteins | sample KBSCornC72_FD_184303 | JGI IMG/M metagenome (GOLD analysis project Ga0207674, IMG submission 184303) | Corn rhizosphere microbial communities from Kellogg Biological Station, Michigan, USA - KBS Corn C7-2 (SPAdes) (version 2) | ecosystem: Host-associated > Plants > Roots > Rhizosphere > Soil ... | reverse complement strand
CGTCGCGGCGGTGCGGTCGACGCTCCACACAGAATAGTCGTGAGCATTTGCGATTGACCAGCGCGGTGCGCAAGCAAACGGCAGCCAGGAGGCGTGCACGCCGTGCGCAACCGGCCACGGCGCGCTGGCGGTAGCAGCAACGGCGTCCATGCGCATCGAACACGTCGGTATCTCATCTGGCTGGCCGAGTCAGCGGGACAGCATCACCTCCGCCCAAGCGAAGTAATCCGCGTATTGCTGTGCCATCGCGCTGGCCGTCGTGGAGATGTGGCCACCCTCTTCCTCGGTGCGGATCCACACCGGCGTCGATGGCGAGGCGGCCATTACTGTCGCGGCGAACTTGCCGGTGTTGCAACAAAATCCATGCGCGGCGCCAGACGTCACTGACCGACAGGCACGATGAAGTTGGTCGATGAGCAAACCTGGGTCTTGTAGGAGTGATTTGCCCACACCTTTACTTTTTTCTTGTCTTCTTCCTTGTCTTCGGCTTCGAAGGGAATAATGAAGATCGTCCCGCAATTGTCTTCGTAGCCGGGCAGTCCAGGCTTGAGTGCTGGCCCGAGTTTGCCTTCGAATGCCGCATCCGTTTTATCCATGCTAAACGTTTGCACTAAAAAGTAGCCCCTCGGCTGATTGTAGTCGCCGGATGAGGGCATATTCTCCACGTCAATGACAGGCCGGAGATTTGCAAGTGCATTTCGCGTCTGAGCATCCAACTTTGCGGAAACAACGAATGTTGTTACCGGGCCGATATGCTCAATCAGCTTGAGCGAATAAGTAGCGATTTCAACCAACTCGAGGGCGCGCTTACAGCTGGTGGCGTCGTCACAGACGTTTTTGATGTGGACGCTTTTGACGCTTTTGACGTTTTTGACGTCTTTAGTCTCGCAACCTGCAAGCAGCAAACACAGCACTGCCACTCCTATCGGTGCTGTCCGCTTCAGATGTCCGAATCGCATCAGATCTCCTTGGTCCGCGCGCGTTCGCGGCTGCGAAAGCGAGGAGCACGATAGTAGCGCAACCGACCAGCAGCAATCGGCAGCAATGCAGCGACACCGTCTCGTCGCGACCCGCCATCAGAACGCACGCTCGGCCTCATTGCACAGTTTTAACTACACGTTTACGCAGCGCCGGCTAGGCTGCGCGCCGGACACCGACAGGGGATTGCGGCAGCGTGGCGAACGACAATGAGGACGTCGATTTCACCGAAGCAAAAGTCGCTGCCTGGCGTTCAGATGTTCGGGTTCGTGCACTTGCGCACCTCGCGGCCACACCGGCGTGGCCGCCACGCCGCTGGCGCATTGGTGCGATTCTGTTGCTGTTGTTGCTGCATCTTGGGGTGCTGATCAACCTGCGGCACGCGATGAGAGCCACACCCGCGTCAGCGCAAACGATGGTCGAAATCCGCCTGATTTCCGATCCGCCGCAGGAGCCGCCGTGGCCGGAGCCGCCGCCACTGAACCACCCGCACGCGCCAGCGGAGATGCCGCGCGCGAAACCCGCGCTGCAGCTTTTGCCACCGGTGAAGACGGCAGTCGCGCCGGCCGAGAGAGCTACCGAACTGCGGTTGTTCAATCCCGATGGTTCGATCCAGCTGCCCGCCGAAAAACCCCAACCACCGAGCCTTGAACAACGTGCGGTGGAATTGCGCCAGCGCGGCCACAACATGATCCATTGCCGTCAGACCACGTTCGCGCAAGGTTATGCACGCGATGAGAACCTCGGTGACCACATCGCAAGCAAATACTTGGTATGGATCGGCCTAGCCGATGCGCAAGGGATCGAAAGTCGTGCCGCGCGCCGACAGGCCGCCGCGGCGGCTGCTTGTGATGGTTGAGGCGCGCGGCGCGTGAAAAGGTCAATACACTTCCAGCGACTTTCAAAGAGGGTATAGCGAAATGCGCCTTGTTTCACTCGCCGGCGTGCTGACATTGTTGTATGTGACGCAGGCATCGGCGCAAAACGCGCCACCATCAGCGACAATCGTACCCGAGCTTGAAACTGTATTGGTTACCGGCGTACAGCCGGGACCCGGCATGTGGAAAGTATCCAAGGGAGAGCATGTGTTGTGGGTGCTCGGCACTCTGGCACCGCTGCCCAAGCATATTAGCTGGCAGTCGCACGACGTGGAGTCAACAATTGCGAAATCACAGGAAGTAATACTCCCTCCCGAAGTCGTCATAAGCGCAAAGGTCGGGTTTTTCGGCATGCTGGGTGTTTTGCCGTCGCTGATCGGCGTACGCAAGAACCCGGATGACGCAATGCTGAAAGATGTCGTGTCTGCCGATCTCTATGCACGCTGGACAGTGCTGAAGGCTCGATACATTGGTCGCAGCAGCAAAGTCGAGACGTGGCGACCGATATTCGCGGCGCTCGACCTTTACGATGCCGCAATCGAAAAGAGCGGCCTTGTTGATTCAAAGCTTGTCCAGAACAAAGTGAAGACCGCCGCCAAACACGCTCGTGTCAAGACAACCGTGCCGCGCGTCGAACTGGCGCTCGACGACGCGAAGGCAACGATCAAGGACTTCAAGAGCACGTCGTTGGACGACCTCGATTGTTTTCGTAAGACGCTCGACCGCATTGACAGGGATCTCGGTGCCATGACCGCGCGCGCGAACGCCTGGGCAACGGGTGATCTGGACGGATTACGCCAGTTGCCTTACACAGACCAGATGATCGCCTGCCGATCAGCGGTCTCCGAAGCGAGCATTGCCAGCAAGCATGGCATGGACGATGTAGATGCGCGCGTCGAGCGGACCTGGCTCGTTGCTGCGACTACCGCACTGGACAAGAACGACATGACGTTTGCAATGCTTCCGATCAGTCACCTGCTCGACGCTGAGGGGTATTTGTCCAGGCTACGTGCGCAAGGCTACGTGGTCGAGGAACCGGGATCGGCGCAGGCCATGGCTGCTGGCTCACCAGCGGGCCGATAAACCCTAACTTTCGCGGGCAAACGTTGGAGCTATGGAAAGAAGAACACTTGGAGAACTCGAGGGTTTCCCACTGGCATCTGCACTTGCGTTGGCAATCGCCATCGCTTCCAGTGTTTTTGGAATCGGTGCCGTCGCCCAAACGGTGCTGCCAAAAGTCGATGTCGCCGCGAAAGAATGGGAAACCCGTCGAGGCGGCTATACGATCTCCAGTAACTTCATTGTCGACTCCAGGATGTCTGCGGTGATTTATCCCGCAGAGCCTTTCAGCAAAGGTGATATTTTCGATTTCAGGACAGTCCGGATGGCGGACGATGAGTACTTCGTCCTTCAGGAATGCGTGTCATCGGACTGTACACAAGGCCATATTCTGCAGGTATGGACCAGAAACGGGCCACTTGATCAGACCGGCCACGCGGCGAACCAATTTTGGATTCCGCACGACGGCAAAATGTTCATGTGGATGCAACGTTTCCCGATGTCGGGGGGCGGCTCAGCGTCAGGTAGTACCTTTAGTGGTTACGAGCCGATGAGTCCCCCTCTTGTGCTGAATCCTGTTGGCACTCCAGAGCAATTTCATGCGTGTGATGTCGCAGCCGCGCAAGCCAAAGGGCCGGTTAAAGTGATCTCCAATGAACATGACGGATCGCAGCTAAAACTTCGGTTCGAAAGCGGGGCTACCGTGTTCATCCAGCGCCTGCGTGCTCTCAGTGATTGACTGACCTCGATCGACTCGAAGCTGTCACTGACAACCGGCAGCTTTGAAATCAAAAAGAAGGCCATGCTCCACGACATGGCGACCTTCTACCAATTCTCGCATCATGCCGTTTAGTGCCAATCTCCCGCAGCCACGAATGCGGCCCAATAATACGGCGCCGGATCGAGCCCCACATCGCGGCGCTGCTTGATCAAGGCGAGATCGGCGGCGCGCACCGCATCGATCGTGGTCGCGTGGTGTTGAAGGCGCTCGCGATACAGCGCGAGCATCCAGTCCGCGCTCGCGGCGTCGCTGACGGGCCACAGGCTCATGACCACGCTGTTCGCACCCGCAAGACGGAAAGCGCGACGCAAGCCGAACACTCCTTCTCCGCTGACGTGCTTGCCGATGCCGGTATCGCAAGCTGAAAGCACGGCCCAGTCGGTCCCCGTCAGGTCTAGCGCAGCGATTTCCTCGCTCGTGAGCAGTCCATCATCTTCGGTGTTCGTGGCGGGACGATTTGCACCACTCAGAACGAGGGCGGAAAGCTCCTGTATTTGTTCCGGCTTCCGTGCCGTATCGACGCTCTTGATGCCGCGTGTATCCGCCGCGGCCTGGCACTGATCACCGAGAAAAATTCCATGCGTGGCGAAATGGACAATACGGCTGCCATGCAGCGTCGAGCGCGCGCGCGCTTCGGTAGCGTCCGCGCCCACGAGCACGGTCGGCGCGATGGCGCCTCGTTGTTTCGACCAGAGTGCGCGCAGTTCGTCAATCTCGCGCGCAGACTGAGGCAGCGCGGTAAATGTCGCACCGCGCAGGCCGGCGCATACGCCGCGCACGCCGTTTTCGGCCACGTGCGTGTCGACGGAAAAATCCGGTGCGCCGATCAAGCTCAGAGTGGCATTCGAATGGGGTTTCGTCGCTGGGATCAGCAAGTCGCGTTCGTGATCCAGCAAATGGAACGCGTAGCCGACTTCGACCAGATAGCGGGCATCGTCCTCCGGCAATGCCGCGAATGGTACGCGTTCGACGACCGCCGATGGCACGACCAGCACGCGTTTCTGCGGCCACCGTTTGGCAATGGGATCCCAGATTAACTCGCGCACGCGCTGGCCGGCACGCGTACGCGCTTGTGATTCCGCCGTGCGGTCGATCACGAGATCGAGCCACGCTCGCACGGCGGATTCCGCAGCAGGCCGCGGCCCGAGCTCGATGAGCTGCGGCGCCTTGCCGCGTGTGGCGGCGAAAGCGTACAGGCGTGGGTGCAAATCGGCCGGCGCACGATCTAAATCAGCAGGCTCGCTGGCATCGCCTTCGGCATAACTCACCAGCACCGTTTCGGCAGGCAACGCATCCAGCACATCGGTCAGCCCCTGATGGGCTTGACCCAAAAGCTTGCCGCTTGTGCCGCTGGCGCGCGCCAACGCGCGCTCGGCTTTGTCGAATTCGACTTCGGCTGCGTCGATGGCGGCGTCGGTTTTCTCGGAAGGATCGTGCGCGGCGTCGACGCGCGCCTTCACCAGCGCTTCATCGCGTCGTTTCCATTCATTCCACACCGCGCTCAGACTGGAATCGGATGCGGCACGCGCGACGGCCAGGCGACGCGCGCTCATGGTCGTCGCTAGACCACGGAACTGCAGTTCCAGCGACCAAGCCTCGCGTGCCTGATCGGCCCGCTTCGTTTTTGCCGCAATAGCCAGTACCCATTCCTGGCCACTGCGGATTTTGTCGTGCATGCTGATCGTGCTGTGCTCGCTCAAGTCGGCGCCGGCCGTGCGCACAAACTGCTGGCGCGACTGCTCGACGGCGACGGCTTCAGCGAAGGCTTCTTGATTCCGACCCTGCGCGAACAGACTGACGGCAACGCCTGCCATGGCATCGCGCGGATCGCCTAAGCCGAACAGGTGCAGATTGCCCGAGCGCGCAAGGTAGCTGCGGAATTTTTTTTCCGCTTCGGCGTGCTGACCTTGCCATAGGTCGAGCATACCGAGTTGCAGCACGACGTCCTCGTAATACCCTCTTTGCGATTCTGGAGCGCGACTGGCCACGTCGAGTACCTCCTCCAGCAACGCCTTGGTTTCCTCATAGCGATGCAACGCCATGTAATCTGTTGCCAGACTTTGCTGCGCATTGGTCGTGTACGGCGAATCGGCGCCGTAGAGCTTCAGGAACTGCGCGACCGCACGCTCATGATATGCGGCGGCCTCGGCAAACCGGCCATCCTGACGCACGCAACTGGCGATGCCGTTCAACAGCGCGGGCAGCACCATGCCACCGCGGCTCGGATGCGGTTCTTCGAGCGCGATACCTTCGCCAAAAACCTGCTCCGCGCGATGACAGTCGCCGATCTGTTGTAACACCTGGCCGAGTGCGACGAGCGCATTCGTGTATGTGCCTTGGCGCGGTGGTTTGGCGTCGCGCAGCAGCGGCATGGCGCGATCGAGCAGCGCGATCGAACCGGCGACATCGCCACGCATGCGCTGCGTATACGAGCCGCTCGCGATGACTTCGCCAACCACGCCGCTGTTAGCGCCGGTCAGTTGCGTCGCCAGCGCGACTGCACGATCGGTGTCGGCTTGCGCCAGATCGAATTCGCCGGCGAGCGCATGCGCGAGCGCCCGGCCGCGCAGGGCATAGATCAGACGCAAGTTGATCACGCGATGCGCGTCGAAATCGGCAATTGCCGTTTGCAGCAGCGCCATCCCCTCGTCGAGTTTGGTACGCTGTAGCAGGACGAGTCCAAGCGTGATACGTGGGTACGCTTCGGCAACGGAGTCCTCGGGTGTCTGCTGCTGCAGCATGGAGAGGGCGCGGCGCGAAGTCGCCTCAACGTCCGCCAACTTGCTGCGCGCGGAAAACAGGCGCGCCTGCCGATCCAGAGTCAGTGCGTAGTCCGTCGATCCATTTGGCGCATCCGCGCGATGCAATTCGAGATCGCGATCGACGATCTGCTTGGCTTCATCGGTTTCGAGCTGACCGCCTTCATCGAGCAAATCGAATAGACGTTCCGCCGCTGCGGCTTGCTGGTCGGGATGTGGCGGTTGCTTTGCGTTCGCTGCGGCCAGTTGCGCGCGCGCCGCCTGGAGGCGTTGCGGCAGTGAGGCGAGAGCGGCCGCGCTCTCAGCGGCCACGGCGGAACCGAGCATACCGAGCAATATGGCGGCAAGACAGCAGCGGCGTAGCACAGCCAACGATCCTCCCTCACCCGAGCGCGCCAGCCTAGCAAACGCGGGTTAACGGAATCTATGGGGGCCTTCCATTGCCCGTGCGAGACGTGATCCCTGCCGGTTGTGCAAATATCACGGCTCTGCCACATTGCGCTCCGATGAGCGTGCCCACCGAGCAATTGCTGCGGCGCATCCGCGAGGGCGAATCCGCCGCCCGGCAAGCGCTGTACGAACGCTGCCTGCCGCTGTTGCAGCGCTGGGCACACGGTCGCTTGCCGGCACGCGTGCGCGACATCGCCGATACCGATGATCTGGTGCAAGTCACGCTGTTGCGCGCGCTCAATCACCTGGAGGAATTCGAGGCCAACGGCAGCGGCAGTTTCCTGGCGTATCTGCGGCAGATCCTGCTCAACGAGGTACGCGCCGAGTTGCGCAAGCGCCAACGCGGCATCGTCAAGGTCGATATCGAGTCGCTCGTGCTCGCCGACGAAAGCGCGTCGGTGGTCGAACATTTGGTTGGCGAGGAGCGATTGCGCGCCTACGAAAATGCGCTCGCGACACTCGATCGCAGCGATCAGGAACTGATCGTCATGCGCATGGAATTCGGTTTGAGCTATCAGGAAATCGCCCTGGAACTGGCGGCCACGCCGGATGCTGTTCGGATGCGGGTCGCACGTGCATTAAAGACGGTTGCGGGCCACATCGCCGCGCAACAGGAGTGACCGTGTCGAACGCCCGCGACCAAACCGCTGCCGCCAGCGAGGCCTATCAGGCGATCGCGGATGGCACTCCGCCAGCGTGGCACGGACTCGATACGGCGCTCACTGATCCGGACGAAATCGAAGCGCTGCATCTGCTCGATGATATCGCCGCGGCCTATCGCGCCAATGCGAACGCCACCGCGCAGCGCCGTGATGTCGTGCTGCGTTGGGGCGCGCTGGAAGCGGAGGAATTGCTTGGCTCCGGCAGCTACGGGGACGTATACCGCGCGTTCGATCCTTGGCTCGGCCGCTACGTTGCGCTCAAGCTGTTCCACGGCGAGCGCAGCGGCGGACTCGATGAAGCGCGACGCCTGGCGCGCCTGCGTCATCGCAATGTACTCAGTGTGTATGGCTGCGGCGTGCATGACGGTCGTGCCGGCTTGTGGAGCGAATTGATCGAAGGACGCACGCTTGCCGCCGCCGTCGCCGCCGAAGGCGCATTGAGCTGCGAAGAAGCGCTGCGCGTGGGCCGCGATCTGGCCCAGGCGCTCGCGGTCGTGCATGCAGCGGGCCTCGTGCACGGTGACGTGAAAGCCGAAAACGTCATGCGTGAGAGCGGCGGACGCGTCGTGCTGATGGATTTCGGCGCCGGCGGCGATGCGCGCTTGCTCGCAAGTCAGCGTCTGATTTCCGGCACGCCGCGTTATCTGCCGCCGGAAGTGCTCGACGGCGCGCCGCTGAGCGCGGCGAGCGATATCTATGCATTCGGCGTGATGATGTTCCTGTTGCTCAGCGGTCGCCTGCCCTACACATCCGTCGATGCACCGAGTCTGCGCGAACAACAGCGTCGTGGTGAGCGCCCAGCCTTGCGGGCGCTGTGTCCGGCTGCCGATCCGCAGTTGTGTGCGATCGTGGAGAGCTGTCTTGCCAATGACCCGGCGCAGCGCCCGGCCAGCGCGCAGGCATTGAGCGAGAGACTCAACAGATTGCTGCATCCGCCACACCCCGCCGGTCGGCGTCTGCCGATCGCAGCACTCGCGATCGCGCTCGGTGCACTGGCTGCGGTGGGCGGGACGGCGCTTTGGCCGCGTTTCGCGCCGCCGTTGTGGGAAACCGATGTGAAGTTTTTGCGCGTCGATCCCGGCGGCGATGCCGAACTGCCGCCGAATGCCACGTTGACGGTTGGCGATCGACTGCGCCTGACGCTACGCAGTTCGCGCGACGTGTATGTCTATGTACTCAACGAGGACGCCGCCGGCAATGCGACGGTGTTGTTCCCGCTCGGCAGCGAAGCGCCGCATGCGCAGAAAGGCAACGCGACGCTGCGGCTGCCCGGCGGCGAAGGTTCGACGCTGGCTTGGGAAGTCACTGCCGATTCCGCGCGCGAGGAATTCGTCGTAATCTCTTCGCTCACGGCGCTCGACCCGGAACTTGCGGCCTGGAAACACCTGCAAGCCGCCGACGACACGCGCGCGGTCGGCGCCATCGTCAACATGCCAGCGCCGCAGATACAAGGCGAACACCTGCGCCGGATTCTCGCAACACTGAGCCGTGATCGGGAGCACGTGCGCGTATGGCAGTATACTTTTGCCCACGCCGCCGCGCGTTGAATCGCATACCGTCATGTCTGCGTCGAGGAGTCCCAGCCGCGCATACTCGTCGCTGATTCTGATGCTCGGCGTGTGCGCGGCTCTGTTGAGCGGAGTTGGTCTGTGGAACGGGCTGATGTTCGCAATGCGCGGCCAGCAAGCGAGCGGAAAAGTACTGAGTTTCACCACACCGCTTCCCGCGCCTGCGCGGGCGTTGATCCCAGGATTTCCAACGTCAGCAGTCGAACCCGCTGATGAATATCCGATCGGGATCCCATTCGTAAGCGCCGATGTCCGGCGCGACGCCGATATCACGTGGAAATCCATTGCCGCGTTGATCGAAATCCAACGCGGACGACGCGCTGCCGGCATCGATGGCCGGGCTGCCCGGCATCAGCGCGTGCGTGCGTGTGTGTCCGCCATTGCATGCCAGCGGCCCTAGCGCGGGATCGGCGGTGATCGTGTCCGCGGGAACTGGCGTGCTGGATATTTTTATCAGGTTGTGAGCACCCGTGATCGTCCCGCCGCCGGCAAGGTCGGCGCCGCCGGAGGTTCCGCTTGGCGAATTGTCGGCGATGATCGAGCTTTCCAAGTCGATGGTCGCACCACCGCTGACGAACATGCCGGCCGCGCCGGCCGATCCGGCCTGGTTGAAGGCAATCGTGCTGTTATCCAGCGTCAGGTTCATGCTGGTGTCGAGCCCGCCCGCGCCGATATTCGCAGTGTTGCTGGAGATCGTGCTTTGCGTAATGGACGCGGTCGCGCTCCCAGCGAGAGACAGACCGGCTGCCACATCGGCTTGGTTGTGGTCGATGGTCGAGTTCTTGATCGATACCGAATTCAATGTGACGCCGTAGATTCCACCGGCGGCGCCGTAGTCGGGTGCTGCGCCGATCGCCTGATTCCCTGTGATCGTGCTGTATTTGACCGTGAGGCTTGCATCGACGCCAACACCGCCGCCGCGGGCTTTTCCGAACGTGGCTTGGGCGATATTGCCCGATACGAGGCTGTTGCGAATGTACGCTCCCTGCACGCCAAGTACACCGCCGCATTCGGCGACAGCGCCCGTAACGTCACTCGCGGTCGCCTGATTCGCAATCACAGTACCGGAATACATGTGCACTGTGCCGAATGCGAGCACACCGCCGGCTGCGCCCACCGCAGCACCATGCGCGGCGCATGCGGTGACGGTTGCATGATCCAGATAAACGCTGCCCTTGGAATAAATGCATCCGCCGTAAGCCTTCGTTCCGCTGGTCTGGCCGTGCGCGACGGTCACGTCAGACAGCGTCAGCGACTGTGTACCGGAGTGAAAGAAGACACGATCCGCGTTGGCGCCATCGATCGTCAATTTCCCTTCGCCGGGGCCGAGTATCGTCAGCGGATCGACGTCGACATGGATCGCCCCGCTCGTCAACGTAATTGTGCTGCAGCTCAGCGCGCTCATATCCACCGTGTCGTTGCCGGAAGCGATCAACACCGCATGACGCAACGTGCCGAAGCCGCCGTCGTCGGCGCAGCTCGTCACTGGAATCGTGGCAGCGAACAAGGTATTCGCCAGTCCCAAGCCGAGGATGCCGGACATCACCGCAACCAGCGGCTTGGGACGCGAAGACAATTCGTGCACCTTCATTGTTCACTCCTGACGCGGGCTTGATGACGCTCCCGGAAAGGAATGCAGCGAAGCGGCGAATCGAACAGAAAATTTATCGAAGGCAAGCCGCGAATCGTCGCCGAATTCGCGACATTGGCATTCACTGGCTCAGCAGAACGTCGACGCCCATCAGGTTTTCGGCACCGCGCACGCCTTGGTAGCCCTCATAACACCATGCCGGTCCGATGGAGACGTTGGAGGATAGGATTCCATAAGCTCGACCGTTCTTGTAGAACGGGCCGCCGCTGTCGCCGCTTCGGCTGCCGCACATATCGACTTCACCCATGTTGCGCGTGTGATAGAACACGCCGTCGTACCAAGTCGTTTCGTCCGCGCCGAGATTGAACACTTCGCCGCACTCGGTGCCCGTCGTTCTGCCGGTGCGACACAGGATCTGCCCGATAGAACTGAAGGATGTCGCTCGAATTTGATAATTCGGGTTGTACGTCGTCTGCGCCGAACCTTTGACCACGACTGCTGGAATCGGCGCCGGCGCCGCCCAAGAACGCCAAGGGTCGATGCTGACGATCCCAGCGTCGCCACCGGAACCGGAGGTGTCCGCGTCGGTGAAATAAGCCGTACTGCCAAACACCATGACCTGACCCGCTTCGTTTCTGGCAGACCACGTCGTGTCGCCCGTGAGAGAGATGCAGTGTCCGGCTGTCAGCGCCCAAAACTGATCGGGATTGATGCGGTCGCGAGCCATAAAGGCGATCGTGCATACGCCGTGAGCGCCGCTCATCTCTCTGCCGCCACGCAGTGGTGAATTGCAAAACGTGACATTGCACGAGATCGGCTCACCCGCGAGCGTTGGTATGTCGATGCGGCGAATGAATACCCAGGACAGCGCGCTCAGCGATTTCAGCCGCACTGCTTCGCGCGCCGGCAGCGCCGCGAGAACCGTGACGATGACTTTGTTCAGGCGCGTGTCGTAACTCGTCAGCGCATGCGCCGCTTCGATCAGGTCGGCGATTTCATGGCGGATCGCGCCTTGTCTGCGTTCCAGCTCCGCCACGCTGAACTCGGTAGGGACCAAGTCCGCTTCCGCGCCGAGTCCGTAACGATCCAGCAGAGCACGCACAGCGCCGGCGTGCACCTCGGCCCGCCGGGTCAAGCCGATCTTCATGCGTCCGCGGTCGGCGTGGTCGTACCAGATCCCGGCATACTGATCGCCGAGCAGCCGCGTCAGTTCGTCTTCGATACCAGCGGCGCGATCCTGTATCGCCAGCCTGCGCAGCGCCTCTTCTGGTTCGACCCGATATTTCTCGACGTAATAGGCAACCGCCACCTGCTGCAAATCCGGGTCTTCTCGTGTCGACAAGTCTTGGGCGATAGCGCGAGCGCCGCTTGTA
>Ga0207674_10008207_pt1 | contig 12102 bp, 9 predicted proteins | sample KBSCornC72_FD_184303 | JGI IMG/M metagenome (GOLD analysis project Ga0207674, IMG submission 184303) | Corn rhizosphere microbial communities from Kellogg Biological Station, Michigan, USA - KBS Corn C7-2 (SPAdes) (version 2) | ecosystem: Host-associated > Plants > Roots > Rhizosphere > Soil ... | reverse complement strand
CACCGAGGTGGCGGTCATCTCGCTCGGCGGCATCGTCGTCTCGCAGTCGATCCGGGTCGGCGGCGACGAGCTCGACGAGGCGATCATCGAGCACGTGAAGCGCGAGTACAAGCTCATGATCGGCTCCCAGACCGCCGAGGAGGTCAAGCTCGAGATCGGCTCGGCCTACGAGCTGCCCGAGGAGGTCGAGGCCGAGATCCGGGGCCGCGACCTCGTCACCGGCCTTCCGAAGACCGTGGTGCTGTCGGCCACCGAGGTGCGCCAGGCGCTCGACGTGCCGCTCACGCAGATCATCGACGCCGTGAAGCAGACGCTCGACAAGACGCCGCCCGAGCTCGCCTCCGACATCATGGACCGCGGGATCGTGCTCGCCGGCGGCGGGGCGCTCCTCCAGCGCATGACCGACCGGCTGCGGGCCGAGACGCAGATGCCCGTGCACCTGGCGGAGTCGCCGCTCACCTGCGTGGCGGTCGGCTCGGGCCGCTCGCTCGAGGAGTTCGAGGCGATCCACCGCGCCAACCAGTCGTACGCCTCCAGCCGCCGCAACGGCCGCCGCGGCTACTAGCTCCGTCTCACTCCAAGTTGACTCCAATCTGAACGGCTAGACGCGGCCGAAGGCGCTTGTATCCTGGAGGCTAGGTGCAGACGGACGCCACCATCTCCCGTCGCCCCGGTGGCACGCTAATCGGGGCGCTCGTGCTTGCCGCGATCACGGTCGGCGTGGTCGCGCTCACCGTCTCCGGCGCGGGCGCCGACCCGAACAAGCTGACCGACTGGCAGGCGCTCATCCTGGGCACCACGCAGGGGCTCACCGAGTTCCTGCCGATCTCGTCGTCGGGGCATCTGATCCTCGTGCCGTGGCTCTTCAACTGGCACTACCTCGAGAACCACGACGCCTTCAACAAGACCTTTGACGTCTCGCTCCACCTCGGCACCCTGATTGCGGTGCTGGCCTACTTCCGGCTCGAAGCGGTCGCGCTCGCGGGTGCGTGGTTTCGGAGCATCGGGAAGCGCGCGATCGAGACCGGGGAGGAGCGGCTCGCCTGGTTCGTCGTCGTCGCGACGATCCCGGCGGCCGTCTTCGGCGCGCTCGGCGAGTCGTTCGTCGAGAGCAAGCTCGGTCAGCCGTACCAGATCGCGATCTTCATGGCCGTGTTCGCGATCGTGCTCTGGTACGCCGACAAGACGCCCGTCACACGCAAGATGGAGGAGTTCGACCTGCGGACCGCGATCGGAGTCGGCTTCGCCCAGGCCCTCGCGCTGGCGCCGGGGGTCAGCCGTTCCGGGATCACCATCTCGGCGGGCCGCTTCCTCGGTCTCTCGCGCGACGACGCCGCCCGGTTCTCGTTCTTCCTCTACGCGCCGGTCGTCGGCGGCGCTGTGGTCTTCAAGAGCGTGAAGGACCTGCACGGCGGCTTCCCGCCCGGTACGGCAGGGCCGTTCGTCGTGGGGACGCTGACCTCCATGGTCGTCGGCCTCGTCTCGATCTGGGCGCTCCTCACTTACCTGCGCCGCAACAACTACAACCTGTTCGTGATCTACCGCCTGGTGCTCGCGGCCGCGGTCCTGATCCTGATCGCCACGGGCGTTCAGAGCGCGCATTTCTAGCCGCCTGCGCAGGGGCCGGAGCGGCTCGTCCGCTACGATTGGCTCCCCGACCCGCCAAAGCATGCTGCTCAGCAAGAACCGAATCATCCGGAGGCGGGCCGTCGTCGGCCTGCTGCTGGCGGCCTCGCTCACACTGCTCACCCTGTCGTTCCGGCAGGGGTCCACGGGCTTCGTGGGGGAGATCCAGCGCAACGCCGTCAGCATCACGGCCCCGTTTGCGACCGTCGCCCACCGGGTGACGCGTCCGGCCGTCGACGCCTGGAGCTGGGCGAGCGGCCTCACGAGCGCGCGCGACAGCACGGAGCGGCTGAAGCGGCTCCAGGACCAGTACGGCGCCCAGCAGGTGCGCTACCAGGCGGCCACCGAGGAGGTCGCGCGGCTGAAGGCCCTCCTGCACTTCCGAAGCACGCTGGGCCAGACCAAGAGCGTGGCCGGCCAGGTGCTGTCCCAGTCGCCGAACGCCTACCAGAACACGGTCACGATCGACATCGGCACCTCGGCGGGCGTCGCCATCAATGACCCGGTCGTGGCCCCCACGCGGGACAGCGGCGCGCTCATCGGCAAGGTGTCGCAGGTCACGGCGGGCCAGGCCGTCGTCACACTGCTCCTCGACCCGCAGAACTACGTGAGCGCCGGCGTCCAGGGCGAGCCCAACGCGGTCGGGTTGATCAAGGCCGCATCCGGGCAGGTCGGGATCCTCAGCCTGGAGCTGATCCCGAACGCCGTCCACGTCGCTGCCGGCGACGTCGTGACCACGGCCGGGTTCCAGGTGAAGCGGCTGGCGTCCTACTACCCGCCGGGCATCCCGATCGGGCGGGTGACGTCGGTGTCGGGCAACGACACCACGGGCGACACCAAGGTGATCCAGGTGACGCCGTTCGCCGACTTCCGGTACATCACCGACGTCCTGGTGCTCGAGCCGCGGCGATGATCCTGGACGCCGTGAAGATCGCGCTGTGCGTGTTCGTCCTCGCGATCCTCGAGGTCGCGGCCACGCCGCAGCTGACGCCGTTCGGCGGCGGGCCCGACCTGATCGTGATCCTCGTCGTCGCCCTCGCGCTGTGGCGCGGGGTGGAGGCCGCGGCGGTCGCCGGCTTCGCCGGCGGGCTGCTCCTGGACGCGATCACCTACGAGCACCTGGGCATGGCCTCGCTCGTGTACGTCGGCGTCGCGTGGGCCGTCGCGACGCTCGCCCACCGCAGCGAGGCGGGCCCGGGGATGCTCGAGCCGCCGCCTCCGCGGGCCCTGCCCTGGCTCGTCGCCGGCGCCACTGCGGCGCAGTTCGGGAGCCTCATCCTGCACGTCCTCCTGGGCGACCACCCGGCCGCGGGCATCCTCTTCTGGCACCAGATCGCCCCGGCGATCCTCCAGACGACGCTCCTCGGGCTCGTCCTGCTCCCGCTCCTGCGGCGCATCTTTCGTCCCCCGTCCGCCATGAGCCGTGTTCCTCGAATCGCCACCGCCTAGGCCCGAGCCGGCCCCGGACCCGCTGCCCCTCGCCATCCGGGCCGCGGCGCTCGGCATCATCGCCGCGGCGCTGCTCGTCGTGCTGCTCTTCCGGCTGTGGGCGCTCCAGGTGCTGCACGCCGGCCAGTACTCGGCCGCCGCGGTGCAGAGCCAGGTGCGGACGTCGGTCGTCCCCGCCCGCCGCGGCGACATCGTGGACCGGCACGGAGACGTGCTCGTCTCGAGCCGGACGGCGATCGCCGTGCAGGTCAACTCGGCGACCTTCCCGGCCGGCACGAACTGCAACGGGCTCAACCGGCACGACCGCAAGGTGGTGATCGACCGGCCAGGCTGCCTCGTCCTGTGGCGGCTCGCGAACGTCATCAAGCAGCCCTTCCCGCAGGTCTGGAAGGCGTACTCGAGCCGGCTCTCGGCCAACCAGGGGTATCCGATCACGCTGCCGTTCACGGTCACGCGCCCGCAGGTGGCCTTCATGCTCGAGCGCCACAACCGCTTCCCGGCGATCCAGTTCCAGCGCACGTTCGTGCGCGACTACCCGGCGCTCGACAACCCGGCCCTGGGCGCGATCAACCCGAACCTGATCGGCCACGTCGGGGCGATCACCGCCGACAACCTGACGGATCCCGCCTTCCGGGGCGAGAACTTGCCCCGGACCGGCACTGCCGGCCAGACCGGGATCGAGAAGTCCTACGACGGGTGGCTGCGCGGATCGGACGGCGAGACGGCCCAGATGTTCGACGCCTCGGGGCAGCCCGTGCGCTCGCCGTACCTCGTGCGCGAGCCGGTGACCGGCTCGACCGTCCACCTGACGCTCGACGGCCACCTCCAGAAGGTGGCCCAGGACGCGATCGGGCGCGGCATCCAGATCGCCTTGAACGACCGCCAGTACTTCGCCGACTCCGGCGCAGTCGTGGCGATGAACCCCGACACGGGGGCGATCTATGCGATGGCGTCGTACCCGACCTACAAGCCGACGGTGTGGGTGCCGCCGTACGCCGGCAACGGCCGGGTCACGGACCCCAACAACAAGCTGACACCACAGGTCGACAAGGCGTACGCGGGCAGCTACCCGCCCGGGTCGACGTTCAAGCCGATCACCGCCGTCGCCGCGTGGATGTCGGGCCTCATCGGGCCGGGCTCGACGCGGGCCTGCACGACCTCCTTCCAGTCGCCCAACGACTTCAGCCACCACACCTTCAACAACTGGGGCCCGGTGAACGCCGTGATCGGGCTCTCCAAGGCGCTCGAGATCTCGTGCGACACGTTCTTCTACCGGCTCGGCGACCAGTTCTACGACCGCTACCAGGCGGGCTCGAACGTCTTCCAGCAGTGGATCCGAAAGCTCGGCTACGGAGCCGCGCCGACTGTCGACGTCCCCGGCGCGGTCAGCGGCGTCGTGCCCGACCAGCACTGGAAGGCGCACTATCCGCCCTTCGTCAACGGCCCCAACCCGTCGATCGACACCCTGTGGGAGCCGGGCGACGACATCCAGATGGCGATCGGCCAGGGCTACCTGCTCGCATCGCCGCTCCAGCAGGCGGTGGCCTACAGCGCGCTCGAGAACGGCGGCACGATCGTGACGCCGCACGTCGTGCAGTCGATCACGGGCTCCGACGGCAGCCTGGCGCCGGGCGGCAACGTGGCCCCCAAGCCGCAGCGCGACCTGCATCTGCCGGTGTCCCTGCTCGACGAGATCAAGACCGGCCTCTACGGTGCGACGCACGCCGGCGACGGCACGTCGACCTCGACGTTCGGGAGCTTCCGGCCGACGGTCTACGGCAAGACCGGGACGGCGGAGGTCCCGACGGTGCAGTGCCCTGACTGCTCGGACGCGTGGTGGGCCGGCTGGGCCGAGCAGAACGGCCGTCCGCTGGTCGTCGTCGCCATGATCCACAACGGCGGCCACGGCGGCGTCTCGGCCGCGCCGGTGGCGGCCGAGGTGTTCGCCGACTTCTTCCACACCCGGTACCAGTTCCAGGGCGGCCAGGACCAGAGCCGGTGATCAGGCACTACGTCAAGCACCTCGACTACCTGATGCTCGCGACCGTGCTCTCGATCTCTGCGTTCGGGCTCTGGATCATGAAGAACGCGACCCGCAACGACCCCGGCGACCTGTACGGCCACCAGCTGGTCTACGTCTCGGTCGGTGTCGTCGGGATGCTGGTCGTCGCGGCGATCCCGCCGGCGTGGATGCGGCGGGCGCACTGGCCGCTCTACGGCTTCGTGCTCGTGACCGTGGCCGTGGTGCTGGCCGCCGGCACCAGCGTGAACGGCGCGGCCCGCTGGATCACGTTCGCCGGCTTCCAGTTCCAGCCGTCGGAGTTCTCGAAGCTGCTCCTGATCGTCGGGCTGGCGGCCCTGCTCGCATCGCGCCGCGGGATCACGTCGCCGGGCCGGCTGACGCTGCTCTCACTCGCCTACGTCGGGCTGCCGGCGATCCTCGTCTTCCGCGAGCCCGACTTCGGGACCGCGCTCGTGCTGGCGGCCATGCTCATGGGCATGCTCTTCGTCTACGGCGCACCGTGGCGGCACTTCGTCTGGATGCTCCTCGCCGGCGCGATCACACTCGCGCTCATCTTCTCGATCCTGCCGGGCGCGGGCATCCATGTGCTCCAGACCTACCAGGCCGACCGGCTGACCGCGTTCCTGCACCCCGAGAAGCTCGACCCGCAGCAGAACGGCTACAACCTCCAGGCCTCGCTGGCGGCCGTGAGCCACGGCGGGGTCGGCGGCACAGGCGTCAAGAACGCGACTCAGACGCTCTTCGGCTATCTGCCCGAGCACGCCACCGACTTCGTCTTCGCCGTCGTGGGCGAGGAGCGCGGGTTCGTCGGGGCCGCCTGGCTGATCGCGCTCTACGCGCTCCTTCTGTGGCGGGGGCTCAAGGTGATCACGAAGTCGCGCTCGACGTTCGGCAGCCTGGTGGCGGCGGGAGTCGTGTCGATGCTGCTCTTCCAGATCACCATCAACATCGGGATGACGATCGGGCTCGCGCCCATCACCGGCATCCCGCTTCCGTTCATGAGCTTCGGCGGATCCCACACGCTCACCAACCTGCTCGCCATCGGTGTCCTGCAATCCATCCACGTCCACGCCATGACCGCCGACGAGCCGCGCATGGCAACCCAGCTGGCCCTCGCGTGAAGAAGCGGGCGGTCGCCACGGCGGCCCTGGCCGTGAAGGCGGTCCGCGACGTGAGCGCCGAGACCGCCCCCCGTGGCCCGCTTCGCATGTGCGGCGCGACAGGCCCGCTGGAGGAGCTGCGCCGGGCCCTGCTGGCCGCGGACGGGACGGATGCAACGGCGGTTGACATCTTCGCGGCCCGCCGTTTGCGGCCCGACGACGCCGAGCCGCTCGGGCGTGCGGCCGTGGTCGTCTACGGCGCGGAGGTCGTCGCCTCGCTCGACGACGCCACGCGCGCCGACCTCGAGGTGGTGGGGCGGGCGGGCCGCCCGCTCGTTGCGATCCTGGAGGGTGTCGACCTGCCCGACGAGGCGCTGCTCGAGGCAGCTCGCGTGCCGGGGGTGCATCCGATGTCGGTGCTGCCGTCCAAGCGCGGCCGGTTTCCCGTTCGCAAGGCGATGCGGCTTCTGGCCGAGCGCGCGGGAAGCGCCGGGCCGGCCCTGGCCGCCCGGCTGCCGGCGTTTCGGCCGTACGTCGTCCAGCGCCTGATCGAGATGGGCTCGCGCCGCAACGGCCTGGTCGCAACGGCAGTCTGGATCCCCGGCGCCGACCTGCCGATCCTGGCCGCCGTGCAGCTGCGGATGGTGCTTCAGATCGGGGCCTGCTACGGCGTCGAGCTCTCGCCCGACCGGGCGGTGGAGCTCGTGGGCGTGCTCGGGGCCGGGTTCGGGTTCCGGACGGTCGCACGCGAGATGCTGGATTTCGTACCGGTGGCAGGATGGGCCATCCAGGGCGGCGTCGCGTATGGCGGCACCCGGGCTCTGGGCCGGGCCGCGGACGAGTACTTCGCCCGTGGCGCACCCGCCGATCTGACCAAGGTGCGGGCGGCCGCCGAGCGGCTCCGCGGCTAGGCGAGGCGCACGCCGTGCCACGATCCTGCTCGACGACGAGCCTCACCGATGTATCGGCCCGGACGCGGGCGCCGGCGGCGGGCGTCCCTTGGACGGACGGGACGGCGCCGGGGTTCCCGTGGGCTAGCATCCGGTACATGACGCAAGCCGCTCTCGAGCGGAGGATCGAGTCCGTCCTCGAGACCGTCCAGAAGCCGTCGCGCTACATCGGCGGCGAGGTGAACCAGGTCGAGAAGCCCCAGGCGACCACCGTCGTCGCGCTCTGCTATCCGGACGCCTATGAGATCGGGATCTCGAACCAGGCTCTCCAGATCCTCTACCGGCAGGTGAACGCGCGGCCCGCGATGGCGGCCGAGCGCGTCTACTGCCCGTGGCCCGACATGGCCGACGCGATGCGGCGCGAGGGCCTGCCGCTCTTCACGCTGGAGACCTGGCGGCCGGTGCGCGAGGTCGACCTGCTCGGCATCACGCTCCAGGCTGAGCTGACCTACTCGAACGTGCTCGAGGTGCTCGACCTGGCCGGCATCCCGCTGCGGGCCGCCGACCGCGGCGAGGGCGACCCGATCGTCGTCGCCGGCGGGCCGTCGGCGTCGAACCCGGCCCCGCTCGCGCCGTTCTTCGACGCCTTCTTCATGGGCGAGTCCGAGGAGGCGTTCGAGGACGTGCTCGACGCGATCGCCGGTGCGTCCGGGCGGGCGGCGCGGCTGGCGGCGCTGGCCGAGAACCCGCACCTCTACCTGCCGGCGCGCGGACGCCGCGAGGTCGAGCGCGCGATCCATACCGAGTTCGGGATCGAGACCCAGCCGATCGAGGTCGTCGTGCCGTACTCCTCGGCGATCTTCGCGCGGGCCTCGGTCGAGGTGATGCGCGGTTGCACGCGCGGCTGCCGCTTCTGCCACGCCGGCACGTGGTATCGGCCGGTGCGCGAGCGGCCCGCCGACCAGGTGATCGAGGCCGGCCTCGCGCAGCTCTCGTGCACGGGCTACGACGAGCTCTCGCTGACGTCGCTTGCGACGAGCGACTACACCGACGTCGTCCCGGCCATCGAGGGGATCAAGCAGCGCATGCCCGACCTGCACCTGTCGCTTCCCTCCAACCGGGTCGACACCGGGCCGGTCGCGATGGCCGCCGCCGCGAACGCGCGCCAGAGCTCGATCACGCTCGCGCCGGAGGCGGCGACCCAGCGGATGCGCGACATCATCTGCAAGACGATCACCGACGAGATGATCGAGAACGCGATCGAGGCGGCGTTCGCGGCGGGCTACACGAGCCTCAAGATGTACTTCATGATCGGCCTGCCGCGCGAGACGCACGCCGAGGTGCAGGGGATCGTCGACATCGGGATCAGGGCCCGCGAGATCGGCCGGCGCGTGCTGGCCGGCGGGCGCTTCTCGGTGCACGTCAGCGCCTCGAACTTCGTGCCGAAGCCGCACACGCCCTTCCAGTGGGAGGGGATGTCGAGCCGCGACCAGCTCGCCGCCAAGCAGGCCTACATGCGCCGGGCGATGCCCACGCGCCAGATCCGGCTCTCGCTGCACGACGTGCGCACGTCGATGCTCGAGGGCGCCCTGGCCCGGGGCGGAGAGGATCTTTCCGACGTGATCGAGCGCGCCTGGCGAGCCGGCGCGCGCTTCGACGCGTGGACCGAGATGTTCGCGGAGGCCGCCTGGGAGGCGGCGTTCGCGGAGGCGGGGACGACGATCGACGAGGTCGCGACCCGTGAGTACGGAGAGTGGGACGAGCTGCCGTGGGATCACGTGCGCTCGGGCATCTCCAAGGAGTTCCTGCTGGACGAGTGGTGGCAGAGCCGGGCCGAGGTGGCCACGGGCGACTGCCGCTGGGACGGCTGCGCCGATTGCGGCGCCTGCTTCGGCCCCGTCCGCAACAAGCTGATGCACTGATCCGTGCGGGGACAGTCCCCGTAAGGACCAGGCGAGAGAATTGGGACACATCGTTGACATACCGGATCACCTTCGCGGTCAGCGGCCGGGCGCGCTTCCTGTCGCACCTCGAGACCGTTGACACGCTGCTCGGCGCGCTGCGGCGCGCCGGGTTCGACATCGCCCTGAGCAAGGGCATGAAGCCTCGCCCCGTCATCTCGCTCGCCATGCCGCGGGCGGTGGGGATCGAGACGCTGGCCGACATGGCCGACGTCGAGCTGCGGGGCGACCACGAGCCGCTGGACGTGGGCGAGCGGCTCGCAAACCACCTCCCGATGGGCATGACCGTCGTCTCGGTCGAGCCCGCGACCGGCAAGCAGGCCGCCTCGCGCGTCGAGAGCGTGGCCTACCGGGTCGAGGTCGGCGAGGACGTCGACTGGGATGCCGGCCTGGCCGCATTTGCGGCCGCAGAGACGTGCGAGGTCGTGCGCACCGCGCCGAAGAAGGCGTCGAAGCGCGTCGACGTCCGCCGCTTCTGCACCGCGCTCGCCCATGAGCCCGGTGCGCTCGAGATGGAGCTGGCCGTCACCGACGCCGGCACGGCCCGGCCCGAGGAACTGACCCAAGCGGTCGCAGCCCTGGTGGGCGCGACCCCGACAATCGAACGGCTCGTCCGCACGGCGATTCGCCTGCGCGAGCCTGTAGGAGCACACACGTGACACTGATATCCGACGTGACCAAGACCATCCTGATCTCCGTCGACCTGAGCGAGCTTCGCGTCGCCGTGGTCGAGGAGGGACGCACGGTCGAGGCGCTGATCGAGCGCCGCGGCCAGGGGTCGCTGGTGGGAAACATCTACAAGGCGAAGGTCGACAACGTCCTGCGCGGGATGGAGGCGGCGTTCGTCGACCTCGGCCTCCCGCGCAACGGCTTCCTGCACGTGAACGACGTGGTCGTCCCCGGCCAGACGTCGTCGCGCACGCGCCGGCGGCGCAAGATCGACGAGCTCCTGAAGCCCGGCCAGGAGATCCTGGTCCAGGTCGTCAAGGACTCGATGGGGACGAAGGGCCCGCGGGTGACGATGGAGCTCTCCATCGCCGGCCGCTTCCTCGTCCTCTCGCCGAACGGCGAGGCCGGCTCCGGAGTGAGCCGGCGGCTCCCCGACGGGGAGCGCGAGCGGCTGCGCAAGCTGGCCAAGGCGCTCGAGGTGGAGCAGGGCGGCGTGATCGTCCGCACCGCCGCCGCCGGGGCGACGAACGACGACCTCGAGCGCGACCTGCGGTTCGTGAACCGCATCTGGTCGCAGGTCAGCTCGTCGTCCGAGGGCAAGAAGGCGCCGAGCCTCGTCCACGCGGAGGCCGACCTCTCGCTCAAGGTCATCCGCGACCTCCTGGCCCGCAACGTGCAGGAGGTGCTCGTCGACTCGGAGCGCCAGTACCGCCGCATCCTCGGCTGGGTGCGGGTGACGCAGCCCGAGTTCGTCGACCGGATCAAGCTGTACTCCGACGCCGTCCCGCTCTTCGAGCGCCACGGCGTCGACCAGGCGATCCTCAGCACCCTGAACAAGCGGGTCGACCTGCCGTCGGGGGGCTACCTGATCTTCGACTACGCCGAGGCGTTCACCGTCGTCGACGTGAACACCGGCCGCTTCGTCGGCAGCTCGAGCCGGCTCGAGGACACGATCACGAAGAACAACATCGAGGCCGCCCGGGAGGTGATGCGCCAGCTCAGGCTGCGCGACATCGGCGGGATCATCGTCATCGACTTCATCGACATGGCGGTCGCGAAGAACCGGGCCGAGGTGCTGAAGGTGCTCCAAGAGGAGCTCGAGCACGACCGCACCAAGACCTACCTCGTCGAGATCTCGCCCCTCGGGCTGGTCGAGATGACCCGCCAGAACGTCACGGCCGGCGTGCGCGAGACGCTCACCCGGATCTGCCCGACGTGCGGCGGCGAGGGCCGCGTCCTCTCCGAGGAGACGATGTCGGTCGAGGCCGAGCGGCGGCTGCGCAAGGCGGCCCGCGGCTCCGGCGCCGAGGCGTTCCTCGTGCGGATGAACGCCCGCGTCGCGACCCATCTGGCCGGCCCCGGCGGCGGGAAGCTGCTGGAGCTCGAGCGTGAGACGGGCAAGTATTTCACCGTCGAGCCGGTCGAGCGCATGCCGCTCACCGAGGTCGACGTGATCCGCGAGGGCACGCGCGCCGACGTCGACGGCGGCCCCCTGCCCGTGGCCGACGGCGACGAGCTGCGGCTCAAGATCTCCGAGCCGCACATGTACAACACGACCGACGGCGTGGCCCGCATGAACGGCGGCTACGGGATCGTCGTTGCCGGCGCCATCGGCTACGTCGGCCAGGAGCACCGCATCCGCGTCGAGCGCGCCAGCCGCACCGGCGCGTTCGCGACCCTGCTCGACGCGAAGCCGACGGCCTTCGACCTCGAGCCGGAGCCCGAGTACGCCTACGAGCTGCCGGAGATGGAGCGCGAGGTCGGCGAGCGGCTCGAGCTGGAGGAGCGCACCCGTCCGCGCCGGACGCGGCAGACGCCCGCCAAGTCCCGGACGACCAAGGCCAAGGACGAGCCGGCAGCCGAGGACGGAGCGGAGGCCGAGGAGGCGCCCGCCAAGAAGCCGGCGCCGCGGCGGCGTACGCGCAAGAAGGCCGAGCCCGACGCGGCCGCCGCCGAGGCGGTGCCCGAGCAGGCCGAGTCGGCCGACGAGCCCGCCGACCTCGGCGATGGGGCCGAGGAGGCGGCGACGGCCGCCAAGCGGCGCCGGCGCGGCAAGCGCGGCGGCCGCGGCCGCTCGAAGGCCGGCGCCGCGGCCGCGACCGACGGCGCCGGCGATGCCGATGCCGCGGCGGAGGTGGTGGCGGCCGAGCCGGCCCCGGAGCCCTCGGACGACGGAGCCGCGAAGCCCAAGCCGCGGCGGAGGAGAACGCCGGCCAAGGCCCGCCCAGCCGAGCCCGCGGCGGAGGAGCCCGCGCCGGCCCCGGCTCCCGTCCAGGCGCCCGCCGGGGAGGCTCCGGCCGCGCCTGCGGCGGCGCCCACGGACGGCGACGGCAAGAAGAGCGGCGGCCTCCTCGGGCGGTTGCTCGGCAGTTAGCCAGGCGCAG
>Ga0207674_10008204_pt1 | contig 12102 bp, 12 predicted proteins | sample KBSCornC72_FD_184303 | JGI IMG/M metagenome (GOLD analysis project Ga0207674, IMG submission 184303) | Corn rhizosphere microbial communities from Kellogg Biological Station, Michigan, USA - KBS Corn C7-2 (SPAdes) (version 2) | ecosystem: Host-associated > Plants > Roots > Rhizosphere > Soil ... | reverse complement strand
TTGAGGCCCTTGGCTCCGGTCGGTGGAACGATATGCGCCGCATCGCCGGCCAAAAACAATCGACCATGGCGCATTGTCTCGAACACATAGGACCGAAGCGGCGCGATCGACATTTCCAGTGCAGGGCCACTCGAAACGCCATGTTCCGAGATTGGGTCGAACCGCAGCGCCAGTTCGTCCCACAGGCGCTCTTGGGGCCAGTCCTCCAGCCGCTCAGTCAGGGGCACCTGGATGTAATAGCGGCTGCGGGTCGGTGAGCGCATCGAGGCGAGCGCGAAGCCTCGGGAGCTGTTGGAATAGATCAGTTCGGCGTGGCATGGCGGCACGTCGGCGAGGATGCCGAGCCACCCGAATGGATATTCGCGCTCGAACTCGCGAAACTTGGCCGCAGGGATCGCCCGGCGCGACGGCCCATGGAAACCATCGCAGCCAGCAATGAAGTCAGCTGTTATCTTATGCTCGACGTCGTCCTTGGTGAAGGTGACGAACGGCTCGTCGCCTTGCAGACCATGGAGTTCGACATCCTTGGCTTCGAAGATGATCTCGAGCCCGCGATCCGGGGCTGCCTCTATCAGATCTCGCGTCACCTCGGTCTGGCCATAGACCATGACGTGCTTGCCGGTAAGCCGGGCTATGTCGATACGGATCAGCTTCTCGCCAGTGGCGAGATTGAAGCCGTCTTCCACCATTCCGGCAGCGTTCAATCCGGAGTCGATGCCCAGTTTGCGAAGCAGATCGGTCGTGACCGTCTCCAAAACGCCGGCGCGAATCCTGCTTTCGACGTAATCCCGGCTCTGTCGCTCGACGATGACGCAGTTTATTCCAGCTGCACGCAAAAGATGTCCCAGCAGCAGTCCTGCGGGACCGCTTCCGATGATCGCGACCTGCGTTTCTACGCTCTTCGCCGTGCTCGAGGTCGACCTCATGCGCTGAGTTGCCTTTCCAAGGCGTCCAGCACGCGATAGCAGGGCATGACCTGCGACACCGACGCATTCGGTTCGCGGCCCTCGCGGATGGCTGCCACGAACTCGCGATCCTGCAATTCGATGCCATTCGACGAAATGGCTACGCCGCTCAGGTCGATCGGCTCTTCCTTGCCTGTGACGAGATCGTCATAGCGCGCGATCCATGTGCCGTTGTCGCAGATGTAGCGGAAAAATGTTCCGAGCGGCCCGTCATTGTTGAAGCTGAGTGACAGCGTGCAGATCGCGCCACTTTCCGCTTTGAGTTGGATCGACATATCCATTGCGATGCCAAGCTCGGGATGGTGTGGCCCCTCGATCGCGTTTGCCTGGACGATCGCGCCCGCCTGATAGGAGAACAGGTCCACCGTATGCGCGGCGTGGTGCCAGAGGAGGTGGTCCGTCCAGCTGCGCGGCTCGCCCTTGGCGTTCATGTTCTTGCGGCGGAAAAAGTAGGTTTGAACGTCCATCTGCTGTACGTTCAGTTCGCCCGCGCGAATCTTGTCATGGATATATTGATGGCTCGGGTTGAACCTGCGGGTGTGGCCGACCATCGCAACGAGGCCCGTTTCCTGCTGCTTCTTCAGCACCGCCTCGCCGTCCGCCAGGCTGTCGCACAGCGGTATCTCGACCTGGACATGCTTGCCGGCCGCCATGCACTGGATCGCCTGGGAAGCATGAAGCTGCGTCGGCGTTGCCAGGATCACCGCGTCCAGACCTGGCTGCGCCAGCGCCTCAGCCAGTTCGGTGGTGGCGTGGGCAACGCCATATTTGGCGGCAAGCGCCTGGGTCGGTTCAAGCCGGCGCCCGATAACCGAAGCGATCTCGACGCCGTCGATCTGCTTCAGGGCATCGAGATGCTTTTCGCCGAAGGCGCCGCCACCGGCTAGGGCTATTTTCATGGGTCAGGCTCCGCTGGAAGAGGGGGCGATGGGTTCGAGCACGATGTGCCCGATCGCGGTGTTGCTGCACGGTACGTGGTAATGGCGATGGAGGAGGCGCGTGGCTGGTCCGAGCGCACCGCGCATGATCAGCCACATCACCATCTCGATCCCTTCGGACCCGGTTTCGCGCAGATATTCGATGTGCTGGATACGGCGCAGATCGTCGCTCTCGCCGATCAGTCCGTCGAGAAAATTGTTGTCCCACGCGGCATTGATCAGCCCCGCGCGAGGACCCTGGAGCTGGTGGCTCATCCCGCCGGTCCCCCACATCTGGACACTGATGTCCTCCGGGAAGCTGGCGACGGCGCGGCCGATAGCTTCGCCCAGAGCCCAGCACCGATTGCCCGAAGGTGGCGGATAGGTCACGACATTCACCGCCAGCGGGATCACCCGGCATGGCCATTGCTCTACGCGGCCGAACATCATCGAAAGCGGCACCGTCAGGCCATGATCGACGTCCATCTCATTGATGATGGTCATGTCGAACTCGTCGAGGATCAGGCTCTGGGCGATATGCCAGGCGAGATCTGGGTGCCCGATGACATCGGGCACCTGGCGCGGTCCCCAGCCCTCGTCAGCGGGCTTGTATCGCTCGCCACAGCCAATGGCGAAAGTCGGGATGACCTTCATGTCGAAAGCGGAGGCGTGATCGTTGTAGACAAGGATCACCACATCGGGTTTTGCAGCTTTCTCCCAGTTTCGGGTCCACTCATAGCCGGCAAAGATTGGAGCGAAGTAAGCGTCGCTCTCCTTGTTCTGATCATGTGCCACGCCAAGCAGAGGAACGTGGCTGGAGCCGACGCCGGCGGTGATGCGAGCCATCAGCGTTGCTCCTTCTTGGAGCGCAGCCCTTCGGGTGATCGGCCGCCGGCGTTCATCATGGCTTGATAGTCGGTGACAGTCATGCCGCTCATCGTGCTGACCGCCTGAACGAAACTCAGTCCATCCGTCGAAAAGATCTTCGACAGGAAGTAGATGTTGCCGCCGAGATCGAGCATCCGGTTGTAATCGCGCGCGAGTACCGCGGCCTTCTGCTCGTCCGACAGTGGCCACTGATCGAGATAGGTTTTTTCGTCAGCTTTCCAGCGTTCGCGATTTTCAGGCTTCATCAGGCTCATCGCGAACTGGTTGAGATGATAGCCCTGGCGCGCGCGCGCTGCGGTGAACACCCGCGTGCCCGGGATATCCTCGAATTCGGCGATATAATCGTGGATGTCGCGGGGTGCGGTCATGCGGTGGCCGATCCGTTGGCGATAATCCGGCTGATGATCTGCCGCGCTCGTGTGCCGCCCTGGTCGATGCTGTAGGCGTTGAGTTTCATCGCGGGGTTTGCGGCGATCGCGCGCTGCTGCGCTTCCAGAATCTCCTTGTCCTCGAGAAAGACGCCGCCTTGCTGTTGCTTGAAACGTGCGGTGAAGCCTGCGTCATCGATATCGAAACTGCGCGCCATGCCCCAGAAATAGTGCATGCTTGTGTCCGATTCCGGCGTGGCGACATCGATCACGAAGCCGCGCACGCCCTGATCGTGATGTTGCAGCGTCGCTCCCGCTTCGACAGGCGCCACGCCGACATCGATGATAACGGCGGATGGAGGGATGAATTCGCAAATCTGCCACCGATCGACCGGGCCATCCTTCTTCAGGGCGCCGCGCCAGAAGGGGGGCGCATCGATGCCCGGCATCCAGCGCGACACCAGCACGCGATTGCCCTTGACCCTCGTCTCCAGCGGCGCTTCCATCAGTTCGGGCTGGCCGATAGACCCGGCATGGACATAAGTTTCGTGGGTCAGGTCCATGAGATTGTCGATCATCAGCCGATAATCGGCCGCGACATGGTAGTAACCGCCGTCCACGGTCCAGCCTGGCGCGGAGCAGGGCCAGAGATCGGGGATCAGGTCCGGATCGGCGGCCCGCCGTTCACCCACCCATATCCAGACGAAGCGATGGCGCTCCTCGACGACGAAGGTCTCCGCGCAGATCCGCTTGTTCACCTTTTCCGTCCTGAGCGGCATTTCCTCGGCCATGCCGTCGGCGGCAAGCTTGAGGCCGTGATACTTGCAGCGTATCGAATCGCCTTCGCGCAGGCCCATCGACAGCGGGAGAAGGCGGTGCGGGCACGCATCGCGCATGGCGACGACCGACCGGTCGAGCTTGCGATAGAACATCATCGGCACGCCGCAGATCGTCCGGGCGATCGGCCGATCGCCGATCTCATGGTCCCAGCCGGCGACATACCAGGCGTTGGTGATCCAGGTCGTCACAATCCCCTCCCCCGCAGCTGCGCGTCGAGCCGCGGGAAGACGCGGCGCGCATTGCCCTCGAATATCGCGTGGCGTTCGGCATCGCTGATATCGAGGGCATCGACATACCGTTTGGTATCGTCGAAATAATGTCCCGTGGTCGGATCGATGCCCCGCACGGCGCCGACCATTTCCGAACCGAAGAGGATGTTCCTGTTCTCGATTACATCGGCAAGCAGGTTGATCCCCGGTTGGTGGTAGACACACGTGTCGAAGAAGATGTTGTTCATCAGGTGGATATCGAGAGACGGCTTCTTCAGCATGTCGGCCAGTCCCCGATAGCGCCCCCAATGATAGGGCACCGCGCCGCCGCCGTGCGGGATGATGAACCGCAAGGTCGGGAAATTCGCGAACAGATCGCCTTCCAGCAGCTGCATGAAGGCAATGGTGTCGGCGGCGATATAATAGCCCCCGGTCGCGTGCATCGCCGGATTGCAGCTGCCGGAGACGTGGATCATCGCCGGCACGTCCAGCTCGACCATCTTCTCGTAGAAGGGATACCAGTAGCGGTTCGTGAGCGGCGGGTGCTGAAAATGGCCGCCGCCCGGATCGGGATTGAGGTTGCAGCCAATGAAGCCCAGCTCGTTCACGCAGCGATCGAGCTCGGCGATCGAGGCCGACATGTCGGCGTTCGGACTCTGCGGCAGCATGCAGACGCCGGAGAAGGTTTCCGGGAACAGGCCGACGACGCGCGCTATCAGATCGTTGCAGCGGACCGACCATTCCCGCGCGACGCCCTGATCGCCGACATGGGGCGCCATCGCGGAGGCGCGCGGCGAGAAGATGGTGATATCCGCGCCGCGTTGCCTGATCAGGCGCAGCTGGTTGGTCTCGATCGTCTCGCGGATCTCATCGTCGCCGATGTCGGGATAGGGCGGGGGCGTGGTGCCTGCCTTGAAGGCGACCTTCTGCGCCTCGCGCCAGGCGTCATGGCCCTTGGGCAGGACGGTGTAATGGCCATGGCAATCGATGATCAGGCTCACGCTGCCTTCTCCTGCTTTGGGGCAGTGAGTGTGGCGAGCTTGGCGTTCAGCCCATCGGGCGCGGCGATGCCGAGGCTGCCCAGCGCGCGCTGGCGCTCGACCGTACCGCGCGACATCGCGCTGCCGGTGCCGAGCCCGTCGAGGGTCTTGACGACCTCTTCCATCTCGGCGGCACGCCGCAGGCCATGAACGAGCATCCGTTCGAGATTATAGTCGGCGCGCTCGTTCCAAAGCTTCGGCTTCTCGCTGGCATCGAGCGAGGCGAGCACTTCGTGGCGGACGCCGGCAGCTTCGGCGGCGATCACGCATTCCGCGGTCAGCGCCTCGATACCCTTGACCATGACCGACCGGATCATCTTGACCGCTGACGCTGCGCCGATCCCCCCTTCGATTATGCGGAGCCGCGTGAACCCCATCGCGGCCAGGAGAGCCGATCCTGCCTTGGCATAGGGACCGCTGATCAGAAGGGGGACGTCGCGGCGTGCAGGGTGGACCGGTGCCATTACCGCGACATCGACATACCGTCCCCCAGCCCTATGGATGGCGTCGGCGGCGGCGCGCTTGGTGTCGGGCGCGACGCTATTCATATCCAGCCACAGCGCACCCGGCGCGAGATGTTGTGCATAATCGCGAGCGGCGGCCAGCGCCTGGTCAGCGGTGACGAGCGAAATCGCCGCGTCAGCGCCTTCAAGAGTCAGTGCTGCGCTCTCAGCGCCTTGCACGCGGGCCGCAGCGAAGGCTGCCAGCATTTCGTCCCGCGATGCGGGCTCGCAGGTCTTGCGGTCGAAAGCACGCACTCCCGGTGAGGCAAACGCCCGGCCAGCTTCTCCGAAACCAATATATGTGACGATAGGGGCATGTGGGACGGCGTAGGCGAAAGGAACGCCAATCGGCTAATCCAATTCAGGTCTTACCTAGTGATTTTCCTGAAGTCTTGTTTCTGTCGAAGCCAGATGCAAGAGGTCTATCAGCCGCTGCTGAACATGCGTCGGCCGCCAGCCGCTACGTGTACTGAGGCCGATAGTACGGACCCGGCCCGGTAGATCGGGACCGATACGCACCAGCATGGAGCTCTCCATCTCCACGGCGATCTGGTCGGGGGACAGCAGGGTCAGCAGATCGCTCTGCATGAGCAGGCCCCGGATCACCATCACGGACCCACATTCGACGGGCACGGGCGGCAGCGCTCCCCCCTCGAACAAGGCCTCCCAATGGGCCCGCAGCGGCGTTCCGCCCGGGCCTACTATCCATGGCTGTGCGCGTAGGTCGTCCAGGGTGACCGGGCCACGTGCGAGCGGATGATCCTTGCGGCCGAAAATGGCTAGCCGATCGGTGAAGAGCGGTATCTGATCGATCCCGGCAGGAGCTTCGTCGCGAAGTGCGCCGACCATGAGATCAATGATGCCATCAAGCAGAGGATCGACGAGTTCGCGCCAGGAACCCTCGACGACATCGATCACCGTTCCCGGCGAGTCGCGGAGAAAGTGCGCCAGCGCCCGCGGCAGAACCAAGGCCCGGCTCAACGGCATCGCGCCGATCGCTATGCGCGCACCATCGTCCAGTTCACCTCGGGCTTCGCCGATCCCTGCTGCGAGCTCGCCGGCAGCAAGGCGCACCCCTCGCGCCATGATATGTCCCGCTGCGGTGAGCGTCATGCCGCGGCCCCGGCGTTCGGCCAGAGCGACCGCGCAGACCTGCTCAAGCTCGCGAACCGCACGGTGGATGGCGGGCTGGGACAAGCCGCTGACGGCAGCGGCGCCTGCAAAGCCCTGAGCGTCTGCGAAATGCAGGAAGGCTTCGAGCTGGGTGGCAGTCATCAGCCGCTCGGGACTGGAAAAGCTGCGTGCTCCTCCGCGGACTGAGCGGCGCGTCGCAGCAGCAAGCTGAACAAAGGCTCTCTCTGCACGCTCGATCAACGCCTTTCCTGCGACAGTTGGCGTCACTCCGTCGGAATGTCGCTCGAATAAGAGAACGCCAAGCTGCCTTTCCAGCTTCCCGAGACCTTGGGTCAGTGCGGACTGTGAAAGACCAGCCACTTCAGCCGCGCGATTCAGACTCCGCTGCGTGACCACGTCGCTCAAAGCTCGCAGGTGACGCAGATTGAAGTCGAAGGGTTTCAGCACAATCTGAAATATAGCAAAAACTTATTACCTGTCCATAAGTTGGACTAGCGCATTGTTGAGTCGCATGGGCACTGCGTTCCGCAGAGGAGATAAAATATGGGCGTGGTTGTGCAGAATATCGAGCGCGCGGAGGCGGCCGTCATCGATGGCCTTGCTCATGCCGGCGTCGCCACGGTCCATGAGGCACAGGGGCGGATCGGACTGCTCGGCCACATGATGCGGCCGATCTACGCCGGTGCACGCATCGCGGGATCGGCGGTCACCATCTCCGCCCCGCCCGGCGACAACTGGATGGTCCATGTCGCGATCGAGTATTTGAAAGCGGGTGACATCCTTGTCCTGGCGCCCACATCGCCTTGCGTCGACGGCTATTTTGGTGACCTGCTGGCCACCAGTGCGATGGCGCGCGGCTGCCGCGGCCTGGTGATTGATGCCGGAATTCGTGACGTTCGCGATTTGACCGCCATGGGCTTTCCGGTCTGGTCGAAAGCGGTTTTCGCGCAGGGCACCGTCAAGGCGACGCTGGGCTCGGTGAATGTACCGATCGTCTGCTCCGGAGCCGCGATAGAGCCGGGCGACGTGATCGTGGCTGACGACGATGGCGTGTGTGTTGTGAAGCGCGCCGACGCCGAAAGCGTGCTGAAGAAAGCGCAGGCACGTGAGGCGGCCGAGGAGGCCAAGCGCCAGCGTCTGGCCGCCGGCGAACTGGGCCTTGACCTGTACGACATGCGGGGCCGCCTTGCCGAAATGGGCCTCAAATATGTCTGAAGGCGTCCGCTGTATGTGGATGAGGGGAGGGACGTCCAAGGGCGCCTTCTTCCTCGCCGAAGATCTGCCTCGCGAAATCGCAGCACGCGATGCGTTCCTGTTGCGGGTGATGGGCTCGCCCGATCCCCGTCAGATCGACGGGATGGGGGGCGCGGACCCGCTAACTTCGAAGGTAGCGGTGGTGCGTCGTTCGGAGCGGGAAGGCGTCGACGTCGATTACCTCTTCCTCCAGGTGTTTGTTGATCAGGCGATCGTCACCGATAGCCAGAACTGCGGCAATATGCTCGCCGGCGTTGGCCCGTTTGCCATAGAGCGGGGGCTGATCACCGCAGTCGGCGAGGAAACGCCTGTCGCGATCTTCATGGAGAACACCGGCCAGGTCGCTGTCGCAACGGTGCGGACCCGCGAAGGCCAGGTCTGCTATGATGGCGCTGCCGCGATCAGCGGCGTGCCTGGAACCGCCGCGCCGATCCCGCTCGCCTTCCGCGATACCGCGGGTTCCTCCTGCGGCGCGTTGCTGCCGACGGGCAACGGCGTCGACAACATCGATGGTATCGCGTGCACCCTTATCGACAACGGCATGCCCTGCGTGGTGCTGGCCGCTGCCGACGTCGGCGTAACCGGCTATGAGGATCGAGATACCCTGGATGCCGACATCGCGATGAAAGCCAGGGTGGAGGCGATCCGCCTCAAGGCGGGTCCGCTGATGAACCTTGGCGATGTCGCCCGGAAGTCTGTCCCGAAGATGATGCTGGTGGCGCCGCCGCGCGAAGGCGGTGCCATCAATGTGCGCTCGCTCATTCCGCATCGCGTTCATGCATCGATCGGCGTTCTCGGCGCGGTCAGCGTCGCGACGGCCTGCCTGGTCCGGGGCTCGCCCGCCGCTGCCAGTGCCCGATTGCCCGTGGGCAGGAGGCTCACCCTGGGCGTCGAGCATCCGACCGGCGTGACGGAATGCGTCGTTACGGTCGATGCCGGTGGACAGCCGGTCGAGGCGGGAATGCTGCGGACCGCGCGCAAGCTGATGGACGGAGAAGTTTTCGCATGAGCACCGACAAGGATGGCCGCATCCGCTCCTGGACGCTTTCGCCTTCGCGGCCGCGGTTTGCTTTACCGTCTGGTGCCGTGGATGCGCATTGCCATGTCTTTGGTCCGCAGGCTGGCTTCCCGTTCAGTCCGAAGGCCAAATATCTGCCGCAGGACGCCGGTCCCGAGGCTCTGTTCGCTCTGCGCGATCGGCTGGGCTTCGCGCGCAACGTGATCGTCCAGGCGAGTTGCCATGGCACCGACAACCGCGCTACCCTGAATGCGATCGCCCGGTCGGGTGGCATGGCGCGTGGCGTAGCCGTGGTCGATCCGGCCATCGGCGATGCCGAGCTTGACTCGCTCCATCGTGGTGGCATCCGCGGCGTGCGATTCAATTTTCTCAAGCGGCTGGTGGACGATGCGCCCAAGGACAGATTCCTTGATGTCGCGCGTCGTATTCAGCGGCTGGGCTGGCACGTCGTGGTATATTTCGAGGCCGATATCCTCGACGAGATGCGCCCCTTCCTGAAGGCGATCCCGACCCCGATCGTGATCGATCATATGGGCCGCCCCGACGTGACGCAGGGACCGGACGGCTCCGATATGAGAGCGTTTCGCGCGCTGCTCGACAGCAGGGAGGACATCTGGACCAAAGTGACCTGTCCGGATCGTCTCGACCCCGCCGGGCCGCCATATGGCGATTTCGTCCGTTCGGTGCGTCCACTTGTCGAGGCCTATTCCGACCGGGTGTTGTGGGGCACGGACTGGCCGCACCCGAATATGGAAAAGGTGTTGCCGGATGACGGTCTGTTGGTCGACGTCATTCCCGAGATCGCAGTGACCGAGGAACTTCAATGCAAGCTCCTCGTCGATAATCCGACCCGGCTTTACTGGCCTGATTTGTAGCGTCTTTGCCCTTGGCGGAAGGCGATCACGGCGAAAGAGCGAGGCGCCGGGAGTCACGCTAGGCCTGGCTAATCTTTGACTAAATCTCATCTCAATCGTAGGCTGAGATGAGAAAGGTTTATCAAACTATGTCGACGAGTCTGCCGAGCGAACTGCTGAAAACCTTCGTTGAAGTGGTTCAGGCCGGCTCCATGCTGAGGGCAAGCGAGCGCGTATTCCTGACCCCGTCCGCCGTGAGCTTGCAGATCAAGCGCCTCGAGCAGATTGTGAATGCGCCGCTCTTCTTCCGCGACAAGCGCATGCTCACCCTTACCACAGCGGGAGAGACGCTGCTTCGTTTCGCCAAGGATATCCTTGCGCTGAACGATCAGGCGATGGCCGTGCTCGCCGGCGAGCGCGCCACCGGTCCGATCCGGGTTGGAATGGTCGAGGATTTCGCGCGAACCGTCCTGGTGGGTAGCCTGAAGCGCTTCTCGGAGCTCAATCCTGATGCCCAGATCCAGCTTCGGGTCTGCGGCTCGGTCGAATTGCGCGAACTGATCGAGGTGGGCAGGATCGATATCGCCCTGTGCATGCGGCTGCCGTCGGAGGATGGCGTCATCGCTACGCGCGCCGTTCACTGGTTCGGCGCGGAAGTATTACTCGAGCGTCCGGTTCTCCCCCTCGCCTTGCTCGAAGCACCCTGTCTATTCCGGGCACAGGCCCTCGCCGCGCTCCAGGATGCCGGCATCGAACATGAGATCGCGATTGAAACAGCCAGCACCTCGGCGCTGCACGCTGCCGTCGTGTCGGGCCTGGGTGTCACGCCGCGGACTGCGGGGTTCATGGCGCCGGATCAGCAAGCACTCAGGCTCTCCGCGCTGCCGATGCTGCCGCCCATCGGATATTGCCTGCTTCAGTCCGCTACGGCCGCTCCCTCTTGCGAGGCGCTGAAATCCATCCTTCTGCAAGCGGTCGAGCAATTATAGGCCGGGGTAGGGATTACTCGGATAGTTCGGTCGCCAGGGCGGAGATGGCCGATGGCCGCGCGAGCAGGACAGACTGATGTTCGGACCATCGGGGAAATGAATCCATGTCCATCTTGAGCCGTTGAGCCCAGCGGAAGAACACACTCAGATAACCATCGACCACGCTGAACTCCGACCCAAGCGCCCAAGGGCCAACCAGCTTTTGCTCAATGCATCGAAAGGCGTTCTCGAGCCGCTCGGGCGCCGCTGCCATCACCGCCTCCGCGACGGCGGGGTCATCGACAAATCGCTCCGTGCGCCACAACTGAGCGATGGTGACATGCACACTGCTCGCCAACCACGCCATGAATTCATAGGCCTTGGCGAGCGCCGTCGGATTACCGAACGGCAGCAGGTGGGCATGGGGATTCGAATGCGCGGCATAGCTCAATATGGCGATCGTTTCCGTCACGACCTTGCCGTCGATTTCAAGCACTGGCACGCGGCCCAGCGGATTGAGGGCCCGGAACCAGGGGCTGTCCTGCTCTCGATCCGCGAGTTTGACCCTACGCGCCTTGAACCGCAGCCCGGCTTCGTTGAGGGCGATCAGCGATGCAAAGGCGCATGAGCCCGGGGCGAAATAGAGAGTAGCGGAAGGCATTGGTTCTCCTTGAGCACGTCATAGCGGTGATCTCGAGCCCCCGACTGACCGAGATCCGAATATAAGAAGGAAACATAGGGATCGCTTGACGCAACTCCGATGACGCAATTCCGAGAAATTATATCTTTTATGTAAATATGCCGGCTATCAATGATCCGAAACGTGTGTGCCGCAATTGAATTGGCCTTAACGGCGGTTATGATTTTCTCACTTGAGTGGTTCCAAAGTCGAGAGCAGGTGTCGCGGGAAACAAATGGCGCGGCGACCGTCGGGCGCGTACCAGACGTCCCACACTTCGTTCGGCTGCTTGATGGTGGCGAGGCGCTTCTGCAGATCCACGTCGTCCCATTGCAGGTTGATCGCCTCCGACACGCGGGCGCCGGTCAGGAACATGAACAGGCAGAGCGCGGCCAGATGGTCATTCGTCGCGCCGGCCATGAAGGCTTCGACCCACGCGGCATCGACTGGCTTCTTGATCTTGGT
>Ga0207674_10008203_pt1 | contig 12103 bp, 9 predicted proteins | sample KBSCornC72_FD_184303 | JGI IMG/M metagenome (GOLD analysis project Ga0207674, IMG submission 184303) | Corn rhizosphere microbial communities from Kellogg Biological Station, Michigan, USA - KBS Corn C7-2 (SPAdes) (version 2) | ecosystem: Host-associated > Plants > Roots > Rhizosphere > Soil ... | reverse complement strand
GCCGCCGAGCGCAGCCTTGCCGTCGCCGCCGACCCACGCGTCGATGCATGCGGTTTTCAAGCCGAGCTGCGCCGCGCGGATCGCCGCGTGATACCCGGCGGGGCCGCCGCCGATGACGATGACGTCGAATTGGTCTGCCATTGCGGAATTTCCTTCTTAATGGCCGTCATTCCAGCGAAAGCTGGAATCCAGCTCTTGCTCTTGAAAGGCCGAAAAACTGGATTCCAGCTTTCGCTGGAATGACGAGCAAAAGTTACATCCCCAACAGCATGCGCTGTGGATTCTCAAGCTGGTTCTTGATGTCGACGAGGAACAGCACCGCATCCTTGCCATCAATGATGCGGTGGTCGTAGCTGATCGCCACGTACATCATCGGCGCGGCGATCACCTGGCCGTTCTCGACGATCGCGCGTTCCTTGATCGTGTGCATGCCGAGGATCGCGCTTTGCGGCGGATTGACGATCGGCGTCGAGAACAGCGAGCCAAACGTGCCGCCATTGGTGATCGTGAACGTGCCGCCTTGCAAATCCTCCAGCTTGAGACCACCTTCGCGCGCGGCTTTGGCGTAGCCGGAAATCGCTTTCTCGATATCCGCAAAGCTCATGTTCTGCGCGTCGCGCAGCACGGGAGTGACCAGGCCTTTGTCGGTCGACACCGCGACCGAGATGTCCTGGTAGCCGTGATAGATGACGTCGTTGCCATCGACCGACGCATTGACGATCGGGTGACGCTTGAGCGCCTCGCACGCGGCCTTGACGAAGAAGCTCATGAAGCCGAGCTTGATGCCGTTGGATTTTTCGAATGCTTCGCCGAGTTCCTTGCGCATGATGCTGACCTTGGCCAGGTTGATCTCGTTGAACGAGGTCAGCATCGCGATCGAATTTTTCGATTGCATCAGGCGTTCGGCGATCTTCGCGCGCATGCGCGTCATCGGCACGCGTTCTTCCGGGCGTTGGCCCGGCGTGGCGGCGGGCGCCGCCATCGGCGCCTTCGCGGCGGGCGCGGGCGACGGTGCACCGCCGCGCATGAAGTTCATCAGGTCTTCTTTCGTCACCTGCCCGCCGCGGCCGGTGCCCGCGACTTGCGACGGATCGATCTTGTTCTCGCTGGCGACGCGTTGGCCCGCCGGAGAAAGTTCAGCAGACTTCGCCGCGGCAACGGGAGGGGCGGGGGCGGCGGCAGCGGGCGCAGCCTGGGCGGGAGCTGGCGTCGCAGCAGCGGCGGCAGGTGCCGGGGTTGCCGCGGCGGTTGCAGTCGCTCCTTCTTCGATGATCGCGAGCAGTTGCTGGCTTGTCACCGTAGCGCCTTGCTGCTGCTTGATTTCCTTGAGTACGCCGTCGGCGGGAGCCGGCACTTCGAGCACGACCTTGTCGGTTTCCAGATCGACAAGATTCTCGTCGCGCTTGACGGCATCGCCGGGCTTCTTGTGCCAGCTTGCGATCGTCGCGTCGGAAACCGATTCGGGCAATACCGGGACCTTGACTTCGAGTGCCATAAATATCCTTTTTACTTTGTGTACTTTTTAATCCGCGGCGAGATTCACGCCTGCCGGTGCAACCAAAGCCTGTTCGACCAGCGCCGTCTGTTCGGCGACGTGCGAATTCAAATGACCGGCCGCCGGCGCCGGCGAACGTACGCGCCCGGCATAGTGCAGCGAGTGCTCGCTGCCGATCACGTTGAGCAGGTGATGCTGGATCTGGTACCACGCGCCCTGGTTCATTGGCTCTTCCTGACACCAGAAGATTTCCTTCGTCGCCGGGTACTTCGCCAGCTGCTCGGCGACTTCCTTGCGCGGGAACGGATAGAGCTGCTCGACGCGAATGATCGCGACATCATTGACGCCGCGCTTGGCCGCGTCCTCGACCAGATCGTAATAAACCTTGCCCGAGCACAGCACGACACGACGTGTCTTCTGTCCAGGTTTGGCGGTGCTATCCGGAATCACCAACTGGAAGGCGCCGTTGGCGAGTTCGTCGAGCGTGGACACGGCGAGCTTGTGGCGCAACAGCGATTTCGGTGTCAACACGATCAGCGGCTTGCGCACGTCGCGCAGCATCTGCCGGCGCAACAAATGGAACATCTGCGCCGGCGTGGTCGGCACGCACACCTGCATGTTGTGCAGCGCGCACAGTTGCAGATAGCGCTCCAGTCGCGCCGACGAATGTTCCGGACCCTGGCCTTCATAGCCGTGCGGCAGCAGCAGCGTGAGCGCGCACAAGCGATCCCACTTCGCTTCGCCAGAGGAAATGAACTGGTCGATGACGACTTGCGCGCCGTTGGCGAAATCGCCGAACTGCGCTTCCCACAACACGAGCGTGTTTGGATCAGCGGTCGAATAACCGTATTCGAACGCCATCACCGCTTCTTCGGACAACAGCGAATCGATCACCGCGACGTTGGCGCCTTCGCGTACGGTGGATAGCGGCAGATACGTGTCGTTGCTTTTCTGATCGTGCAGCACGGCGTGGCGATGGAAGAACGTGCCGCGGCCGGAGTCCTGGCCCACCAGGCGCAAATCGAAGCCTTGATCGATCAGCGTGGCGTAGGCGAGGTTCTCGGCGAAACCCCAGTCCATTGGCTGCTGGCCGCTGGCCATTTTCGCGCGATCTTCGTAAATCTTGGCCACGCGCGCTTGCAGCGTTACCGTCTGCGGCACGGAAAGGATGCGTTGGTTGAGCGTGGCGAGTTTGATTTTCGGCACGCCGGTGGCGACGCTCTGGTCGAGCTTGGCGCCGACGTGCTTGCTCCAGTCGACCGCGAACGCGTCCTTGAATCCGCTGTCGATGTTGGCGATCGGCTGGCCGGCTTCGAGCTTGGCGCGATACGCGTCGATCATCGCCTGCGCATCGGCGTCGGCGATCACGCCCTCGCCGGCGAGGCGCTTGGCATACAGATCGCGCGCGGTCGGACGCGCACGGATGACCTGGTACATCAGCGGCTGCGTCGCCGCCGGCTCATCGGCTTCGTTATGGCCGTGACGGCGATAGCAGACGAGGTCGATGACGACGTCGCGCTTGAACTTCGCGCGGAAGTCGAAGGCAAGGCGCGCGCAGAACACCACGGCCTCCGGGTCGTCGCCGTTCACGTGCAGCACCGGCGCGTTGACCATCTTGGCGACGTCGGTGCAATACAACGTGGAGCGCGCATCGTGCGGGTCGGAAATCGTGAAACCGATCTGGTTGTTGATGACGACATGAATCGAGCCGCCGACGGCGAAGCCGCGCGCCTGCGACATGTTGAGCAATTCCATGTTGACGCCTTGCCCGGCCAGCGCCGCGTCGCCATGGATCATGACCGGCAGCACCTGCTCGTGGCTCACGTCACGCCGGCGCGTCTGGCGCGCGCGCACGGAGCCGGCGACAACCGGATTGACGATTTCCAGATGCGATGGATTGAACGCGAGCGCCAGGTGCACGGTGTGCCCGGCCGTCTTCAGGTCGGCGCTGAAACCCATGTGGTATTTGACGTCGCCGGAGTGCGCCGGATCGTCGATGTGGTCGAACTTGCCTTCGAATTCGGCAAAGAGTTTTTGCGGCGACTTGCCGAGCGTGTTGACGAGTACGTTCAAGCGCCCGCGATGCGCCATGCCGATGACGAGGTCGCGCATGCCGTCCTCGCCGCCGCGGCGCACGAGTTCGTCGAGCAGGGGAATGAGACTGTCGCCGCCTTCGAGCGAAAAGCGCTTCTGGCCGACGTATTTCGTGTGCAGATAACGTTCGAGCCCTTCGGCCTGCGTGAGCAACTCCAAGGTGTGCTTGCGCTCGTCCACGCTCAGGCCGAACTTGCCGCCGGCTTTCTCGAGCTGCTCGTGCACCCAGCGCCGCTGCGTGGCGTCGCTGATGTGCATGAACTCGGCGCCGATCGTGTTCGCGTAAGTCGCCTTGAGCTGCTCGACGAGATCCTTGAGCTTGAGCCGCTGCGGGCCGGCCAGCGAGCCGGTGGAAAATTCGGTTTCCATGTCCGCGGCGGAAAGACCATGGAACGCGGGGTCGAGATCCGGCGCGGGCAGTTTTTCCGCCATGCCAAGCGGATCGAGATTTGCCGCGAGGTGTCCGCGTGAACGATATGCCGTGACGAGCTTGAGTACGCCGGCTTGTTTCTGCGCCAGCGCGTCGCTGACCGGCACCGCAGCCTGCGCGAGCGCAACGCGCGCATGGCCGTTGCGTTTCTGCGCCTGCTCGATGCGCCCGATTGCGTCGGAATGCGGCACGTCGTTGCTGCCGCGGAAGGTGTCGAAATATTTGCGCCATTCCGGCGCGATCGCATTCGGATCGCGCAAGTAATGTTCGTAGAGTTCTTCCACAAACGCGGCGTTGCCGCCGGAAAGCTGTGACGAAGCCGCAAACTGCTGGAGTAGATTAACGCTCACGCTATCCTGCCGGAGGTCGAAAACGGCGATCGCGGGGCGCGAGCGCACGAACCGGGAATTATACGCGATGCGTAGCGTTTTGTTGCATTGCGAGAACGGGATTCCTACAGGCTCAGCTGGCGCAAATCCTCGCTCGTCTCCGAGCGCTCCCACACCTGATTGAAGTACTCGAGCAACTGGGCATGGCGGCCCGGCGAATAGTTGACCGCCTCGCCCTCGAAACGGGTGCCGAGTACGCGAAAGTAGTAGCCGTAAACATCGTTGAGCAGGAATGCGCTCGGATACTGCAGATCGTTGTCCTGGGTCGGTGTACGCAGCGCGAAGATGCTCGTCATGCGCTGAGCGAGCGTGAGCAGGCGATGTCCGTGCGCAATGACCGCCCGCGGGTCCTGGATGATGATGCGGATGCGTGCCCCCCGGCCCGAGATCGCCAGATGCTTGAGTGCTTCGAGCGCCGGTTCGCTCTCGAGCAGGATGGGGTCGAGATCGCGTGTGTAAATGCACAGTTCGTGGCGCGCCTCGTCGATCAGCCGCAGCGTCTCGTTGACCGCATCGCCGCTGGATTCGATGTTGACGACGCGCCGCTCCGGGCGCGGCGGCACCAATTTGCGTGTTGGCGCGGTCATCGGCGCCAGTTCGCGCCGCATATTGAAATGCGCGATGCCGCATTCGACAAATTCGTCGCCGTACTTGGCGAAGCCGAATTTTTCATAGAACGGTACGGCATGCGTCTGTGCGTGCAGGTCCACGTCCGGATAATTCAGCGCTTGGGCCTGCTCCACGAGCAGATTCAACATGGCCTCGCCGACGTGCTTGCCGCGCCAGTCGCCGAGCACCGCCATGCGTCCGATCTTGCGATCCGTGGTCAGCCGGCCGGTGCCCACCGGATTGCCGGCGAGGTCGCGCGCGAGCACGTGGCGCGCTGTGGCGTCGAACGAGTCCAGTTCGTCCTCGCGCGCCACATTCTGCTCGATCGTGAACACTTGTTCGCGCACGGCAATGCACGCCGCGCGATCAGCGTCATCGTTCCAGTTCGCGGAGGAGACGGTGAAATCACTCGGAATCATGATCGGCTGGCCCTGTTTTGCAGATTGTACTTATTCCCGCCGTTTGCAGCGCAGCATGCCTATCCCGAACGATCTCGATGGCTCAAGTCGAACGACTCAAATGCAAATGCCCGGCGTTGACCAGCAACGCCAAAACCTCGCGGGCGCGCGCGTTCGTGCACGCTCGCGCGAGCGCTGCGCCCGCGTGCTCGCGCTGCACACACAGCGTCCGCGCCAGCGCAAGCGGGCAGGCGTAACGCTCGCCGGCGACGAACAGCGCGGCATTGCGTCCGTCACGACACCAGGCAAAGCGGCTCCACGGATGGCGAATAACGGTCGCTTTGGCCAGCCGTTTGGGCACGTCCGCCGCGGTTATTGCGCGGCCGCCCGGTGCCGCGCCCTGCGCGCTGCGATAACGCGTGATGAAACGCCCGAACCACTGCGCAATCGCGGACTCATCGATCGTGCGCAATCGTTCCAGGGCGCGCGCCGCCCGCGCCAACGCTGCCGCATCGATCTCGTTGGCGTCGCGCGCGGCCCTCAGATCCGGATCGACGTAACGTAATTCCTCGCCCAGCGGTTCGGCGAGCGACTCGGCGAAGTCCAGCATCAGCTCCGCCTGCGACGGTGCGCGCATGCCGATCGAAAACGTCATGCAGGCGCCAACCGCCGTGCCCTCGTGCGGGATCCCCGGTGGCAGATACAGCGCATCGCCGGGTTCGAGGAGCCAGTCGTGGGTCGGCGAAAATTCGCGCAGCAGCTTGAGTTCCGCATCGCCGCGAAACTCGTGCGGAGCATGCGGGTCGGTGCTGATACGCCAGCGCCGCTGGCCCGTGCCCTGAACGAGAAATACGTCGTATTGGTCGACATGCGCGCCGACACCGCCGCCATCCGTAGCGTAGCTGATCATCACATCGTCGATGCGCCAGCTCGGGATGAATGCAAACGCCTCGAGCAGGTCGGCAACGTCCATGTCCCACTTGTCGACGTCTTGCACGAGCAGCGTCCAGTGCGATTTCGGCAGCTTGGCAAAGTCCTTTTCGCCAAACGGACCGTTGCGCAACGTCCAGCGATCGCGCTTCGGATCATGCAGGACGATGCGCGCCAGCGCGGCTTCCTCGCAGGCAAGGCCGGCCAGATCTTCCGGCGTGATCGCCTTGTGGAAATAGGGGAACGCGCCGCGAATCAGCAGTGGTCGCTTCTGCCAATAATCGCGCAGGAAGCGTGCGGGCGGCATGCCCAACGGCTGTTTGCGCGAGGCATCGATTTCGATCGGCAGCGTGCTCTTCACGCCGCAACCCGCCGCCGCGGCGCCGCGTCGTGCTTGAGCTTGGTGCCGACCTTGACGATGGCGTCGAGCGCAGGCAACAGCTCCTCACCGAGTTCGGTCAATTCGTATTCGGCGGATGGCGGCGAGGTGTCGAGCAGTCGGCGCGTAATCATGCCGCGCGTTTCCAGCTCGCGCAGCCGCGCGCTGAGCACGCGTGCGGAGATGCGCGGAATGTCGTGGCGCAACTCGCCGAAACGGCGCGCGCCGCCGCGCAGATACCAGAGCACGTTCGGCGCCCAGGCGCCGCGCAGCAGCGCCATGCATTCGGTCAGCGGGCAGCCCGGCGGCGGCGCGACTTTGCTTTTGCGTAATGGCAGACCCATGTTTGTTTCCGGTAATCGAGCAGTGATCGAGTAACTCGCGGGTTACCACATTTTAGCAGTAATTTGCGGTTATGTGGTATCTAATAGTAACTAGATTGTATTAGGATACTCATCTTCGTCGGTTGCACACGACGCGCAATCTCCCCCCAACCACAGGAAGTACGCAATGAAACTCTATTATTCCCCTGGTGCCTGTTCGCTTTCCCCGCACATCGTCGCGCACGAGCTCGGCACCGCGCTGAGCATCGAAAAGGTCGACACCAAGACCAAGCGCACCGAAAGCGGCCGCGATTTCTGGCAGATCAACCCGAAGGGCTACGTTCCGGCGCTCGAACTGGACAACGGCGAAGTGCTGACGGAGGGCCCGGCGATCGTGCAATACCTGGCCGACCAGAAGGGCAACACGCAGCTCGCGCCGGCCAACGGCACGCTCGCCCGCGCGCGCCTGCAGGAGATGCTCAACTACATCACGTCCGAGATCCACAAAACCTACAGCCCGCTGTTCAAGGACGACACGTCGGAAGCCACGCGCGAGGAGCGCAAGGCGTACCTCACGCGCCGTTACGAATACCTCGAACGCATTTTGGCGAAGCAGCAATGGCTGCTCGGCGAACATTTCACCGTGGCCGATGCTTATCTGTTCACGGTGACGCGCTGGGCCGCCGCGGTGAAACTGGATCTGTCGGGATACCCCGCGCTGCTGGCGTTCCAGGAACGCATCGCCAAGCGCCCCGGTGTGCAGGCGGCCATGCTGTCCGAGGGTTTGATCAAGCAGAAAGCCGCGGCGTAATGCAGCGCGCCGGGCGGAGCGATTCCGCCCGGCGTATTTCATATTTGATTGGCGAGTTTCTCCGCCAGTCCCGCATAACCCGCCGGCGTCAGCGCCAGCAGCCGCTGCTTTGCGTCGGCCGGCAGATCCAGTGACTCAATGAAGCCACGCATGCTCTCGCGCGTGATGCCTTGTCCGCGCGTGAGCGCCTTCAATTGCTCGTAAGGTTCGGGCAGGCCGTAACGGCGCATCACGGTCTGCACGGCTTCGGCAAGCACTTCCCAGCTCGCATCGAGGTCCGCGGCGATGCGCTCGGGTTCGGCGTTGAGCTTGGTCAGCCCGCGCAGCAGCGAGTCGAGCGCAATCTGGCTGTGGCCGAAAGCAGTGCCGAGCGCGCGCAGCACCGTGGAATCGGTGAGATCGCGCTGCCAGCGCGAGATCGGCAGTTTCTCGGCGAAATGCGCAAACAGCGCGTTGGCGATGCCGAAATTGCCTTCGGCGTTCTCGAAATCGATCGGATTGACCTTGTGCGGCATCGTCGATGAGCCGACTTCGCCGGGACGCAACGCCTGGCGAAAATAGCCGAGCGAGATGTAACCCCAGACATCGCGACAGAAATCGATGAGGATCGTGTTGGCGCGACGGATTGCGTCGGACAGCTCGGCGACACAGTCGTGCGGCTGGATCTGGGTCGTGTACGGATTCCATGCCAGGCCGAGCGAAGCTTCGACGAAGTGCCGGCTCAACGCTGGCCAATCGACTTCCGGGTAAGCGATGACGTGCGCGTTGTAGTTGCCGACCGCACCGTTGATCTTGCCGGTGAGCTGCACCGCGGCGATCTGCTCGCGCTGGCGCGTGAGCCGCGCAACGACATTGGCGATCTCCTTGCCGAGCGTGGTCGGCGAGGCGGTTTGCCCGTGCGTGCGCGAGAGCATCGGCGTGCCCGCCAATGCGTGCGCCATCTGGCGCAGCGTGGCGATCACCTTGTCGAACGTGTGCAGCAGCACGCCATCGCGCGCGTCGCGCAGCATCAGCGCGTAGGCGAGATTGTTGATGTCTTCACTGGTGCAGGCGAAGTGCACGAATTCCTTCGCTTGCGCCAACTGCGCGTGGTCGCCGATTTTTTCCTTGATGAAATATTCTACCGCCTTGACGTCGTGATTCGTCGTCGCCTCGATCGCCTTGATGCGCTCGGCGTCATGCAACGAAAACTCGCCGGCCAGCGTCGTGAGGAATTGCCGCGTGCTCGCCGCAAACGGGCCTACCTCGACGATGGCAGCCTCCTCCGCCAGCGCCAGTAGCCAGCACACCTCGACGAGCACGCGGCGCTGCATCAGTCCGAATTCGCTGAAGATCGGCCGCAGCGCCTCGACTTTGCCGGCATAGCGGCCATCGAGTGGCGATAAGGCGGTCAGCGGCGACGTCTGCGACATGGGGAATTCCTTTCTCGGTGCACGAATGATAGCAAGGCCGCGCACCCGCTATAATTCGGCTTCCTTTCTTCCGCTTCAAATCCCGATGACGAACTTCCGAACCGAACGCGACAGCATGGGCGAATTGCAGGTGCCGGCCGACGCGCTCTACGGTGCGCAGACGCAGCGCGCGGTGGACAATTTTCCGATTTCTGGTTTGACCATGCCGCGCCAGTTCATCCGCGCGCTCGGGCTGATCAAATCCGCGGCGGCGCAAGCCAATGCCGACCTTGGCTACTTGCCGAAAGACAAGGCTGCGGCTATCCGCAAGTCCGCCGATCGCGTGGCCGCCGGCGAATTCGACAAGCATTTTCCGATCGACGTATTCCAGACCGGCTCGGGCACCTCGTCGAACATGAATGCGAACGAGGTGATCGCGCACGTGTGTGCGAACGACGGCACGAAAGTGCACCCGAACGACGACGTCAACAACGGGCAATCGTCGAACGATGTGATTCCGACCGCGATCCATGTCAGCGCCACGTTGACTGCGTCCGAGCAGCTGTTGCCGGCGCTGCAGCATCTGAAAGCGACGCTCGACAGCCGCGCGCAGGAATTGGCGAATGTCGCCAAGACCGGTCGCACGCACCTGATGGATGCCATGCCGGTCACGTTCGGTCAGGAACTCGGCGGTTGGTCGGCGCAGATCCGTTCCGGTATCGAGCGAATTCAAGATGCGCTTCGACGCATGCGCAAACTGCCGCAGGGCGGCACCGCGGTCGGTACCGGCATCAATGCCGACGCCAGGCTCGGTCCGGCGATTTGCGCGGAACTGACGAAGATCACGGGTGTGCAATTCGAGTCGGCGGACAATTTCTTCGAAGGCATGTCCTCGCAGGACGCAGCAGTCGAGCTGTCGGGTCAGCTCAAGACGCTCGCGTGTTCGCTGATGAAGATCGCCAATGACTTGCGCTGGATGAATTCCGGCCCGCTTGCCGGCTTGGGCGAAATCGAATTGCCGGCGCTGCAGCCGGGCTCGTCGATCATGCCGGGCAAGGTGAATCCGGTGGTTCCGGAAGCGATGGCGATGGTCTGCGCGCAGGTGATCGGCAACGACGCGACGATCACGATCGCCGGGCAGTCCGGCAATTTCCAGCTCAACGTGATGCTGCCGGTGATCGCGCTGAATCTGTTGCAGAGCATCGAAATCATGGCGAATGCGGCGCGAGTGCTCGCTGACCGTTCGATCGCCGGTTTCAAGGTCCGCGAGGATCACATCAAGCAGGCGCTGGACAAGAATCCGATCCTGGTGACAGCGCTCAACGCTGTCATCGGTTACGACAAAGGTGCAGCGACGGCGAAACAGGCGTACAAGGAAGGCCGGCCGATCCTCGATGTGGCTCTGGAGACGACTGGCCTGCCGAGGGAAAAACTCAAGGAACTGCTCGACCCAATGGCGTTGACAAGGGGCGGGGTACACGGCGGTTCCAGCGGCGGGTAAATCGCCGGTGCGGCCGAGCGAGGGCGGATGCAGCGCAAGTTTTTGTAAATTCTCGACCGTCGTGCCTTCATGCACATGTGCGTGCGCGATGGCGTGACAAACTGAACTTTTGAACGCGGGCCCGAGGGGCTTGGAGATTGAAATGTATAAACGTGTACTTTTTACAGGATTGCTGCTGAGTGGCGCCGTGTCGGCGCAGGAGACGGTGATCAGCGGCAAGGATTTTCTTTCCGGCGCGGGCGACGCAAAGCTCGCCGAGATCGCCCGGCAGGCCGCTGCCCAAGGCAAGACGGTGCAGATCACCACGCCGAAATACTGGCAAGACAAGGCCGTGTCGAAGGTTCACGCAGGTGCGGAGGACGCGCGCGTGCAGACCAGCGAAGGGTTCCTCGAAAACGTGGTGGTGAAGATCGTCGCCGCGAAATCCGAGGCTGCAAAACCGGTCGTCGCAGAAACGCCGCCTCCTCCTGCCGAACCATCCGCGGATGACAAGGCCGCCGCGGAGAAAGCTGCGGCAGCGAAGAAAGCCGCTGCCGCCAAGGCGGTTGCGGAAAAAGCCGCCACCGACAAAGCCGCCGCTGATCAGGCCGAGGCGCAGCGTCTGGCGGCGGAAAAAGCCTCAGCGGAAAAAGCCGCGGCTGAGCGCGCAGCGGCCGAGAAGAACGCCGCGGAAAAAGCCGAGGCAGACCGGGTTGCCGCAGAGAGAGCGGCGGCGGCGAAAGCCGCAGCCGACAAGGCTGCAGCGGAAAAGGCGGCGGCCGACAAAGTCGCCGCGGCGCGCGCGAGCATGGAAAAGAATCTCAATGAAGGACGCCCGGCTGCGGGCACGCTGCAAGTGACTCAACTGCTCAAGGACGACGTCGTCTACATCGACGGTTCGATCCGCGGCGTCGTGCGCCGCGTCGGTCCGCGTCCGGCCCTGTACTGGCTCGACGGCGATCTGAACCTGGAACGTATCGAATTGCTGCCGAACGGAGCGGGACGCTACAACGTCGTCGCCGACATTCATGACACCGCCAATCCGACACTACGCACGCATATCAGCGGACATCTCGTGGCGAGCGTGCCAGCCGCGAATTCGGCCGAGCGCAATTCGCTGCAGACGCAATATGCGGAAGGCCACGACGTGATCGAATCGCTGCATCCGGCCGATTTGAAAGCCGGTGATGTCCTGTACACGGGGCAGGGCGCGGCGATCGTAGTGCGTCGCGCCGGAACCGGTCTGTTGCGTTTCTGGCTCGATGGCGATTTGAACCTCGGCCAGAGCGGCCTGCAAAAGCAGGGCGGTAATGCCTACAAGGTTCTATCCGATACGATCAAGTAAGTAGTTGCGGACGGGGCGCGAGGAATCGC
>Ga0207674_10008201_pt1 | contig 12103 bp, 12 predicted proteins | sample KBSCornC72_FD_184303 | JGI IMG/M metagenome (GOLD analysis project Ga0207674, IMG submission 184303) | Corn rhizosphere microbial communities from Kellogg Biological Station, Michigan, USA - KBS Corn C7-2 (SPAdes) (version 2) | ecosystem: Host-associated > Plants > Roots > Rhizosphere > Soil ... | reverse complement strand
CAACCTCAAATGGTATGAGCGGCACGCGGCCTGGGTGTTCCCCGCCCTGGACATCCGCTGCCATTTGCGCGCGGTGAAATAGTTGCACGCAACGAACCTCGTATGATGTTCAGTATGTACAAACGTACTATTCCCTTCGTCCTGCTTTTCGTTGCCGGGGGCATTTCCGCGCAGGCTCAGCAAACCTGCTCCAACTCCACTCTTACTGGAACGTACTATTATTTGGCGAACGGTTCGGTGATATCGGGCAACCAGATACTGCCGTTCGCGGAATTAAGCCAATTCATTTTCGACGGGAAAGGAGGCGTGACAGGGCAAGCCGCAACCAACGACAACGGCGTTTTTGCAAGTTTTTCGTTCGCGGGAATGTACTCGGTGCAAGCGAGCTGCAAGGGCGGTTTGACGCTGAGCGCGAATCCACCCGCCGCCGGACCGTTCGACTTTCAGATATTGAACGGGGGCAAGAGCGTTTCGATGGCTTATTCGGGCTCGGGCGCGGTGATTGTGGGCCGCGCGTACCTGGCAACTACCGGGACGGTGCAATGTGGGAGGGGATTGTTCACCGGCAGCTACGCTTTTCAATTCACGGGAACAGCAGGCGGCCTGCTGCGCTCGGAGGAAGGCCAGATGGTTTCCGACGGCGACGTGAATCTGAGCGTGAGCAGCGTGCTGGATATTAATGGGAGTCCGTTGCTCAATCCCGGCGCTGGAAACTATTCGCTGCACAGCGATTGCTCGGGGAGCGCTTTCATCGCAAGCCAATCCGGCAATGCCAACTATCTTTTTGCCTTGGTGGATAACGGACGGAACATTTGCCGATGCCGGGGGTCCGCTGACCGTTCCTTCTTTACACGGGTCGACTACCACTATCAATCTTCCCCCGCAGGGCACGGCGATCGTGGAGGCGCCTAACGACGGGCCTTTGGTGCAAGGATCTGCGTCGACGTTTTTGCCGAGCGGCGTGGTCAGCTACGGGATCTTCCGTAAAAGCACTGCTGGAGTTCCCGATCAAGAGGTGATTGTGCCGCTCTCCGAGGCGTCATCCACTCTCAGGACGCTGGTCTGGGACGACACCAATTACGTTACCGCAGTGGCGGTTGTGAATCCGAGCGCGGTGACGAACATCGTCACCATTACCGTGCGCGACAACGCGGGCAACTTGATTGGAAACCCCACGGTTTTGCTGAGCCCACATGCGAAGTTGGCCGTGGTGCTGCGAGATCTACCCGGCCTAGCGGGCGTGGCGGGGAAACGGGGCTTCGCGGATTTTAGCGTGGTGGCGGGAAATGTTGCGGTGCTGGGGCTGCGCTTCAATGGGCAGGCGTTTACTTCCATCCCCACGGTAAACCGATAGTTTTGTTAACATGCATTCGAGGCTATGCCGATCTTCGACTATGAGTGCCGCAAGTGCGGGGAGCAATTCGAACTGCTGGTGCTGAAGGGCACGGTGGCGGAATGTCCAGCTTGCCACGGCCAGGAACTGGAGCAATTGATTTCCGGATTCGCGGTGAGTTCGGAAGCGACGCGCCAGTCTAATCTGCAAGCTGCACGGCGGAGATATGCCGGTAGCAGCGACGTTAAAGACAGGAAAGTGGCGGAGATCGAGGAGATTCGCGAGCACGCGCCGGATTACGGGATCAAGAAAAAAGAAAAAAAGAAGTGATCCGCTACTTGGCGAAGTCGAGGTAGCCGCGCCGCGGGTCGGTGCTCACTAGTTTCACTTTTAGTTGATCGCCGACGTCGACGCCCTGCTGGCCGCGGATCAGCAATCCCTCCGCGGGCGGGTTCAGTACGCGCACGAAGGTGCCTTTGGGAGTGACTCCGGTAACCACAGCGGAGAACATTTCGCCGATGCGAGCTTGCATTGCGACGGCGGCGATGCGCTTGCCCATGACGCGCTCCACCTTGCGCGCGGCGTCCTCTTTCAAGGTGCAATTACGCGCGGTGGCGTCGAGTTGTGAGTCAGAATACGGCGGGGTTTTCCTGGCGATCACAGCCTTGATCAGGCGCTGCGTGACGGTGTCGGCAAAGCGTCGATTGGGGGCCGTCGAATGCGTGTAATCATGCGCGGCCAGCGCGAAGTGGCCTTGCGAGGTGTCTCCGGCGCGCGCCAGGACGTACTCGCCCGGACCCATCAGCTTCACTACCGCCAGCGATAGGTCCGCGTAATGGACTCCATCTTCCGCCTTCCTTTTTTGCAGGAAGGCGTTGAGCGCGCCTGAATCCGGCTGCGCCGGGAGGGTCTCGCCATAACGTGAAGCGAGTTCCACGATGCGCGGCCAGCGTTCCGGCGTTTTGACAATGCGCCGGATGGAACTCACACCGGCCGCCGACAAAGTGCGCGCCATTACACCGTTGGCCGCAACCATGAAATTTTCGATCAGCTCGCTGGCGCGATTCTTCTGGCGGGTGTTGATGCCTTCGACCTGGCCGTCGGCGACCACCGCCTCGGCTTCCACGCGGTCAATATTCAAGGCGCCCATGCGCTGGCGTTCATCCAGCAAGATTTGCGCGGCTTCATCCTGGAGTTTGAGCTGAGCCGCCAGATCGGGCGACGCCGCCACCTTGGCGGGAGCGGCCGCGGTTCCTTCGAGCCAGGGACCGACGCCGTTATAAGTCAACTGCGCTTGATTGCGGACCAGCGCGCGATAGATTCCCTGGGAGGAGACGGTTCCGTCTGATGCGACCAAGAAATCGATCACGATCGCGGCACGGTCGGCGTTTTCGTTAAGCGAGGTCAGGCCGGTGGAAAGCTGCTCGGGCAGCATGGAAAAAGTGCGTACACCGGTGTACACCGACGTGGTTTGATCCGCGGCGTATTGATCGATAGGGGAGCCGATGGGAACATCGGAATCGACGTCGGCGATAGCGATCATTACGCGGATGCCGCCGCTCACGCGTTCGGCTACTTCCGCCTGATCCAGGTCGCGCGAGGTGTCGTTGTCGATCGACGACCACAGCAGCGCGCGGAGGTCGCGCAGGTCGGCGGTGGGAGCGGGCGACGCAGGCTGTGCCTCGAGCGTCTTCACTTGCTGATCGACGGCGGGCGGAAAATCCGGATGAAATCCTTGCGCGATCATCTCCTGGCGCGCCATGGCGCTCAGGTCAAAATGGCTGTTCGACATTATCACCAAACTAGCATGCGGCTTGCCGCAGCAACTCTCGCACCTCGGTATCGCTGGTTTGGCGGAAGTCCTGGTACCATTCGCCTACCGCGTTGAAAGGCGTGGGAGTGGCCAGGCACACGCAGTCGCCGGCTTCATCGCGGATGAGCGTGCAGGCTTGGCGCGATGCCACCGGTACGGCTACGGTGACGTTGGAAGGTTGCAGGCTCTTGACACACTTCACGGCGGCAAGCATGGAGGAGCCGGTGGCCAATCCGTCGTCGACCAAGACGACGGGACGATTTCGCAGTTCAAGCGGGGGCCGGTTGCCGCGGTAAAGTAGTTCGCGGCGTTCAACTTCTTCAACTTCCCTCGCCGCAACGGTTTCGATTTCTTCCGGCGGAATACCTTTCTGGCGGATCAGCTTTTCGTCGAGAATACGGACGCCTCCGCTGGCGATGGCTCCCATGGCGAGTTCAGGTTGCCAGGGGACTCCCAATTTTCGAACGACCACCACGTCGAGGGGAACGCCTAGCGCTCGCGCTACTTCAAATCCCACCGGTACGCCGCCCCGCGGCAGCGCCAATATGATCGAATCCTTCTGAGGATTGCGGGAGGCTAATTCCGCGCCTAACAAACGGCCGGCCTCGGCGCGATCGCGAAAGGGAAGATGCGATTTCACGTCTTCGACGCGGCACCACGAAGCGATTCGTCCAGTAATTGAATCGTGTGTACTACCGGCGGTTGATTGCCCGTTTGGCGCCCGAGCGCCGCTTGCATTTGCAGGATGCAGCCTACGTTCCCGGTGGCTACCGCGTCCGGTGCGATGGCTCGGATGTGGCTCGCCTTGCGATCGCCCAATTCGTTAGCGGTGGCGGGTTGCACCAGGTTGTAAATTCCGGCCGAGCCGCAGCATAGGGCGGCCTCGGGCATCTCGGCAACGGTCAATCCGGGGATTCCGGCAAGCAATTGGCGCGGCTGGGTGCGTACTTTTTGCGCGTGCTGCAGATGGCAGGAATCGTGATACGCGACGCACTTCGTGACGGGATGGCGCTCAGCTCGCGGGCCTAACTCGACCAGGTACTCAGCGATGTCTTTGACGCTACCCTTGAACTCGGCGGAGAATTCTTTCAAGTGCGATCCGCAACCGCCTGCGTTGGTGATGATGGTGTCGATCCCGGCCTTCTCGAAGGTGGCGAACAGGCGGCGGGTGAGAGTTAGCGCGGCTTCGTCCTTGCCGGCGTGCATTAGCAGGGCGCCGCAACAGGGCTGCTCGGCGGGCGCCACTACCTCGCAACCTTCGGCGGCGAGGACGCGCACGGTGGCGGCATTGATCTCGGGCAGGAACTCGCGCTGCACGCATCCCAGCATCAGGCCGACGCGCGCGCGTTTTGCTCCTTGCGAGGGTGTCACTCCGGAGACATCTTCGCGCTTGCCTAGCTTCGGCATCAGTTTGCTGGGCGACGGGAGTCCTAACTTTTGATACGCGGACAGGAACACGCGTCCGATTCGTAACAGCGCGACATTTGGGAATGTGTGCAGGATAGCCCAGCGAAGTAACCGCTCGCGCCAGGGGCGCGAATATTGGTGCTCGATCTGCGATCGTGTTTCTTCGATCAGCTTGCCGTAATTCACGCCGGAGGGGCAGGCGGTCATGCAGGAGACACAGCCCAGACACGCATCCATGTGCTGGACCCACTTGGGCGTCATCGCGGTCTCGCCCTGGTTGAGCATGTCCATCAGATAGATGCGGCCGCGCGGCGAATCCATTTCGTTGCCCCACAGCACATAGGTGGGGCACGCCTGCAGGCAGAATCCGCAGTGCACGCATTGGCTGAGTAGTTCGGGATTTATCAAATGCCCCCCACGAATACGCCGGGATTCAGAATTCCGCGCGGGTCGAAGCGCTGCTTGATGGCGCGCATCAGCGGGAGCGCGTCGCCGCCCGCGGTGTTGCCCCACGCGTCGAGCCCCGTAATTGGCCGCAGCAGCACTAGAGATCCACCCATACCTTCTATTTTCGCGCGCATTTGCGTCAGGTGAGGCGATTGCACCCAGCCGATGCCGGTGGCTTCCACCACAGCATAGCCGTCCAGGCCTTCGAGTGTCTCGGCGATCCGTGCGGGCAGCACGCTGATCTTCGCGCCGGCGTCGAGGCGCCTGAATACTTCGGCGTCGTTTTCGGTGAGCGGAGTCATTTCTCGCAGACGATCGACTTGCGCGTAGATACCTTCCTCGGTGCCTTCGAATAGCACGTCGATCTGTGGGGCACCCGCACCTACGCGAACCTGTACGGCCGCTGGGACGAGTTGCGCGTCCAGGATCTTGCCGAGTAACTGCTGCATCGCGCCCAAATCGGGCACGGCGGCGGTCACGGTGTGAGTGTGTTTGGGCAGGGGATGCAGGCGAAAGGTGGCGCTGGTGATGACGCCCAGGGTTCCGAAGGCGCCAGTCACTAGTTTCGATAAATCATATCCGGCAACGTTCTTGACGACTTTGCCGCCGCTCTTGGCGAGCGTGCCGTCGGCCAGGGCGAGCGTTACACCGATGATCAAATCGCGCAGGCCGCCGTAGCGTAGACGCAGGACGCCGGTGTCGTTGGTCGAAAGCACACCACCGACTGTGGCTTTCTCGGGCCACAGCGGGTCGACTGCGAGTCGCTGCCCGTGTTGCGCGAGCGTGCGCTGTAGCTCTGCGATGGTGCAACCGGCTTCGACGGTCACGGTGAGATCGGCCCAGGCGTGTTCGATCACGCGGTTGAGGTTCGCGGTCGACAGCATCACGTCGGTGCGCCGGGGGGGATTTCCCCAATCCGATTTCGTTCCGCCGCCGCGTGGGATCACGGATGCGCCGTCCTCGTTGGCGCAGCGCAAGATCTCGGCGGCTTCTTCTTCTGACTGGGGTTCGACGATGCGCACGGCTCTAGAATCTCTCCGCGATGCCGGCAATTTCTAGCGGGTGCGGTTGGTACTCGCCGGGAGTTTCGCCGCAGAGGCGCGGCCGGGGAAACACTTTGGTCGGATTCGCTAGTGCTAGCGGATCGAACGAGCAACGGAGGCGCTGCATGGTGGCGAGGTCGGGTTCCGCGAACATTTTTCCCATCATGTGTTTCTTTTCTTCGCCCACACCGTGTTCACCAGTAATCGAGCCGCCCATTTCGATGCACAGTTCGAGGATGCGCTCGGACAATTTCTCGGCGGCTTTCTCCTGGCCTTCGATGCGGCGGTCGTACATGACCAAGGGGTGGAGATTGCCGTCGCCGGCATGAAATACGTTGGCGACACGCAGTCCGGACGCTTTGCCGAGGCGTTCGATCTCATCCAGGATTTTCGGCAGCGCGGTGCGCGGGATCACGCCGTCCTGCACGATGTAGTTGGGGGAGATGCGGCCTACCGACGCGAAGGCGGCTTTGCGGCCTTTCCACACTACTGCGCGCTCCTCTTCCGTCTGGGCCACGCGGATTTCGGTGGCGCCGTTTTCGCGGCAGATGGCGCTGACTTGCGCGATCAAGGTGTCGACTTCCGCGACCGGGCCGTCCATCTCTACGAGCAGGAGTCCGCCGCAGTTGGGATAGTTGGCGTGCACGGCGGCTTCGGCGGCTTGAATCGCCAGGTTGTCCATCATCTCCATCGCGGCCGGGAGCATGCCCGCGGCGATGATGTCGCTGACGGCGGCCCCGGCTTCATTGGTGCTGTTGAACGCGGCCAGCAGCGTCTGCACGCACTCGGGGCGCTTCATGATGCGCAGGGTGATTTTCGTGGCGACGCCTAACGTGCCTTCGGAGCCGACGAAGACGCCGGCCAGATCGTAACCGGGGGCGTCCAGCGTTTTCGAACCAAAGTGCGCTAGCGTTCCGTCGGGCAGCACCACTTCTAGCGCTAGCACGTGGGTGGTGGTGAAGCCGTACTTCAGGCAGTGCGCACCGCCGGCGTTCTCGGCTACGTTGCCGCCGATGCTGCACACGGATTGCGAGGAGGGGTCGGGCGCGTAGAAATATCCTGACGGGGCTACGCGGGCGGTTACGTTCAGGTTGATGACGCCGGGTTCGACTACGATGCGGTGATTCGCCAAGTCCACTTCGATAATCCGGTTCATGCGGGCGAGGCTAATGACGATGCCGTTATTCACCGGCAGCGCGCCGCCGCTCAACCCGGTTCCGGAGCCGCGCGCTACAAACGGGATACGTTCGCGATGGCAAACGCGGATCACGGCTTGCACTTGTTCGGTGGACGTGGGCAGCACTACTGCCAGCGGCATCACGCGGAAGTTCGTTAGGCCGTCGCATTCGTAGGTACGGGTTTCCTCGGGCGAAGTGATGAGGCCTTGGGGACCAAGGATGTTGCGGAGTTCATCGAGGAAAGGCATGGGACTGCTGTGCTTCTAGTATCTCCGAAGAGCTAATGGGGACACTCTGTCCTATCCCCGCATCACGAATTCGGGTTCACTCGATTGTTCGGCGGGGACAGGAATGAGTGTCCCCATTAGCGGACCCAGGAGGGGGCCACGTAGGTGTAGAACATCGCTAGCAAGCCCATCAAGCAGACCAGGAAGACGCTGTGCTTCAAGGTGAAGCGCAACAGGCTGGACTCTTCGCTGCGCGCCATGCCGGTGGCGGCGGCGGCGACCGCGATGCTTTGCAGGCTGATCATTTTTCCGAGTACGCCGCCGCTGGAATTCGCGGCTGCCATCAGCACCGGGTTCAGGCCTAGCTGATTTGCGGTCACTACCTGCAGGGTTCCGAACAAAGCGTTGGCCGAGGTGTCGCTGCCGGTGAGGAAGACTCCTAGCCATCCGAGCAAGGTGCTGAAGAAGGGGAATGCACCGCCGGTTTTGGCGGCGACCAAGCCTAGGGTCGCGGTCTGGCCTGAGTAGTTCATGATGAACGCTAACGCTACTACGCTGGCGATGGTTAGCAATGGCAGTGCCAGTTGTTTCGCGGTGAGCCAGGTCAGGCGCGCTAGGCGTGGGGGGCTCACGCGCAGCACCAGGGCCGATGCGAACACTGCGAACAAGCATGAGGTGCCAGAGGCGGATAGCAGATTTAGAGTGTAGGGGGCTCCATAGGGCGAGGGCTTGGGCGTGATCGGGGGCATGCGCGTGATCAGGTTGTGCAGGCTTGGCCAGGGGATGATCACGGTGGCTTTGTCGAGAATCGCCTTGGTGGCGTTGCTGCCCCACAAGAGGACGAAAATCACTAAGAGCAAGTATGGGCTCCACGCTAGGAAAATTTCGCCGGGGGTGTGGCGCGATTTGGTGCGCTTTTCGTCACCCACCGGCGTCCAGAAGCGCAGCAGCAATAGCAGGGCGCCCATGGCTGAGATCGCGCCCAGGATGTCAGTGAGGTAGGGGCCGAGGTAACTCGAAACCAGGAATTGCACTCCGCCGAAAACCACTCCGCAAACAATGGACGCGGGGAGGGCGGCGCGCAGACCGGGCCAGCCTCCCATGACTAGCATTAAATACGACGGCAGGATCAGCGAGATCGGGGCGCATAGCCGGCCCACGTCAGCGGACAGTGCGTCCATGGGCAGGTTGGTCACGCGCTGCAACATGACGAGCGGCGTACCGATCGATCCGAACGCTACCGGCGCGGTGTTCGCCAGCAGACAAATGCTGGCGGCTAAGAACGGGGGGAAGCCCAGGCCGGCTAGCATCGCGGCGGCGATCGCGACCGGTGTGCCAAAGCCCGCGGCGCCTTCGATGAATGCTCCGAAAGCAAACGCGATCAAGAGCGCCTGCATGCTGCGATTGCTGGTGACGCTGCCGAGCGAGTCCTTGATTATGTCGAATTTGCCGGTGTCGACAGTGACTCGATAGAGCAGGATCGCGGTGAAGACAATCCAGCCGATGGGCAGCATGCCGTTGGCAGCGCCGTACAGGGCCGAGCTGACGGCGAGCACGAAGGGCATGTTGTAAACGGCTACCGATATGATTGCCGAGGTGATGAATCCGGCAATGGCCGCTACCCACGCGGGTTTGCGGAACACTCCCAGCAACACCAGTACGACAAAAACGGGTAGCACGGCGACCAGAGCAGAAAGTTGCAGACTACCGGCGACAGGGGCGTAGGTTTGGGGCCACATGGTATTGGATTATTGTGGCACGCGGAAGGGCAAGCTAGAAAAACGCGATGGCGCGTCCCGCCAGGCCGACGCCGAACCACAGCGTAATGCACAGGCAGGCAGCGAATTTGGTGACGGCCGAGGGCGGCGCGTCCTTCTTGGCCAAGTAGCGGTGGAACGTAAAGGTGAACAGCAACGCGGCGGCGAGCAGACCCATCTTCACGAAGAAGGGCGCGCTGCCGTAGCACTTCATGGCCTCCGATACAAACAGGAGCGCTCCCGAACCCATGGTGGCTATCATTCCCCAGATCGTGAACGGTAGCGCATCGGCGGCGACTTCCGACAAACGATGTCCGGCGAGACCCCAGCCAAACAAACGCAGATTCACCACGACTAATGTTCCTAACAAGAGCGTCAATCCGAACAGATGGAATACTTCGAGCAGCGCGAAGATCCAGGTGGAATCGCGAATCCACACGGCGACGGCGGTGTGATCGGCCCAGCGAAAGAACGGCAAAAACGCGTGAATCATAGTGTTACTTCATCCCGTAAGCGGTCCAACGTCCGAACCCGATGACGCCGAGCCAGCAGATCAGCGAGGCCCAGCCTACCAGCTTGGCACCGGTGGGCGTGATGCCGTTTGTGTCCCAGGTGCGCATGGTAGGCACATATTTGATTTCGAAGAATAGAGCGTTCAAGCCGGCGAGCGCCAGGAAGATCAATTTAATACGAAAAGTGGGGCTGCGGTAGCACTTTTCGGCCTCGGACCAGAACAGCAGCACGCCGCTCAGGAACATCGCGATGAAGCCGCTCAGGTACCAGCGCTTTAGCTTGTGCATGATGTCGGCGGCGGGAATGTGGCGGAAGCCGGCGCCCACTAAACGCAGGTCCAGCATTACCAGGATGCCTACCGAAACCGCCAATCCCAGGACATGCACGGTCTCAATCGCGGGGAAGGTCCAGATGGATTCGCGTATGGAAGTGCCGAAATCAGAATCCTGCAGGGCTTGACAGATTTGGTAGAGGGTCATTTCTGGCTTTACGACGGGAGATGAAACTTTACGAGTCTATCATACCCTCGCGGCGGCATGAGCAGCGGGTTGAGTGTTGTATACTGCGACGAGAACCGGAAACTTTCATCAGGAGATCCAACGAATGAGTGACGTATTGAATGGCGCGGAATTCAAGAAACAAATGCGCGCCGGCACGCCTAAGCTGGGACTGTTTGTGAACTCGCACAGTCCGACAGTGGTGGAGCAATTGGCACATAGCGGCTACGACTGGCTACTAGTGGATTCGCAGCACGGCCCTATGAGCTATGAGACTTTGTCGACGATGCTCGCGGGCATCGCCAGCGGCGGAGCGAAATCGATGGTGCGCGTGGGTAGTTATCAGGACCGGCCAGGGATTCAGCAGTCGCTCGATACCGGCGCCGACGGGATTCTGGTTCCTTACATCAACACCGCCGAAGAAGCAGCCGCGGCCATCAGTTGCATGCGCTATCCGACAGCCGGCACGCGCTCCGTGTATTTTCCGCAGCGCAGTATGAACAAGGCCGGATTGCTGGGCTACGCGGGCGCGGCCAACGAGAACACCATCAAGGCGCTGCAGGTGGAGACCGCAGATTGCATCAAGAACATCGATGAGATCGCGGCGGTGCCCGGGCTCGACATGCTGTTCCTGGGGCAGAACGACTTGTGCATGTCCATGGGGCTGTATGAAAAGTACGAGTTCCCGCACATGTACACGTCGCCGGAGCTGGGCGAGGCCACCAACAAACTGATCGCGGCGGCCAAGAAGAACAACGTGATCCTGGGGATCTTCCTGTTCGGCACTTCGCGCGTGGGCGAGTTCCTGGATAAAGGCTTCACCTTCGTCAGCGTGGGCAACGATCTGCATCACGTGCTGACGCAGGCGGGCGCTTACGTGAACGACGTGGAGAAAATCGCCAAGGAAAAGGGCAAGTCCTGGACGCGGCGCGACACGGCGTTGTTCTAAACGTGTCCTAAAACGCGTTCTAAACAATCCGGCGCAAGCGCGCGCGGTATCATCGTCACATGCAACTGGTGAAGAAAATGGCCCGCATTGGGGTCGAATCAGCCTTTGAGGTGATGGTGAAGGCGCGCGCGCTCGAAGCCAAAGGCCAGAGCGTTATTCATCTTGAAATCGGCGAGCCCGATTTCCCTACGCCGCGCAATGTGATCGAGGCGGGCAAGAAGGCGCTCGACGAGGGTTGGACCAAGTACGGTCCTACGCAGGGGCTGCCAGATCTGCGGCAGTCGATTGCGAGCTACATTTCGCGGACCCGGGGCATCAAGGTTGGTCCGCAGAATGTATGCGTGGTGCCGGGCGGCAAGCCGATCATGTACTTCGTGATCATCGCACTGCTGGAAGAGGGCGATGAGGCGATTTACCCCGACCCGGGGTTTCCCATCTACGAATCGATGATTCGTTTTCAGGGTGCGAAGCCGGTGCCGATTCCGCTGCACGAGAGCCGTGGGTTTTCGCTGGACATAAATGAGCTGAAGGACCGGCTGACGGACCGCACCAAGCTGGTGATCCTGAATTCGCCGCACAATCCGACGGGCGGTATTATTCCGGTGGGCGATATTCGAGAGATCGCCGCGATGCTGCGCGAGCGGGACATCATGGTGCTGAGCGATGAGATTTATTCACGCATCATCTATGACGGCGAACCCAGCTCGATCGCGAGCGTCGACGGCATGCTGGATAAAACTGTCATCTTGGACGGGTTCTCCAAAACCTATTCGATGACCGGCTGGCGGCTAGGTTACGGGGTAATGCCGGAGTGGCTGGCGGACGCGGTGGTGAAGCTGATGGTGAATTCCAATTCCTGCACGGCGAGCTTTACGCAGCGCGCGGGAATTGAGGCGCTGGAAGGTCCGCAGGACGCGGTGGACGCGATGGTGGCTGAGT
>Ga0207674_10008198_pt1 | contig 12106 bp, 8 predicted proteins | sample KBSCornC72_FD_184303 | JGI IMG/M metagenome (GOLD analysis project Ga0207674, IMG submission 184303) | Corn rhizosphere microbial communities from Kellogg Biological Station, Michigan, USA - KBS Corn C7-2 (SPAdes) (version 2) | ecosystem: Host-associated > Plants > Roots > Rhizosphere > Soil ... | reverse complement strand
GTCGCTCAATTTCTTAAATCTTCGAACCTTGGCGTCGGAAAGGACGCCGTCTACGCTTTGCCGTGGTACCTGGTGGCCGGCGTTCCGAAATCGGGCAAGAGCTCGCTCGTCGTTAGCTCAAATCTGAATTTTCAAACTCTTCCGAGCCAGCGGCAATCCGAACAAAAGCTCGTCCGTCCCACACGCGGCGTTGATTGGCGAGTGACGAGCGACGCAGTCTTCGTCGATACGGCCGGCCGCTACCAGACCGAAGGCGTCGATTCGGACGAATGGGGAGCACTGCTCGAAACCATCAGAAAATACAGGCCAAACCGTCCAATAGACGGATTTTTGCTTGTCGTAAATGTCGGCCGCGTCATTCAGGCGAACGAACGCGAAGCTGAGGAAATGGCGAAAGTCCTCCGTTCCCGGCTTGATGAGGCTACGCAGCGTTTAAAAACCCGCTTTCCGGTTTACGTTGTGTTTACGAATGCGGATGAGATCGAGGGATTTCGGGATTCATTCTCGAGTTCGAAGGGTGAGGACAAATCGCTGGTTTGGGGTTCGACGATACCGCTTGAAAAGAGCGATAACGCACAGGCCTTGTTCGACGGCGAATTCGAAATACTTCACAACGCGGTGATGAGACGCCGCTTGCTGCGACTGTCAGCGCCGTTTCCGCCCGTTCGCCAACTCCGAATCTTCAATTTTCCGCTGCATTTTGGTTCGGCCCGTCGGAAACTCGGAGCGTTTATTTCGACACTCTTCCGACCAAATCCGTTTAGCGAGAGCCCTTTCCTGCGCGGGTTTTATTTTACGGCTGCGCCGGCTGGAAAAAGTAATTCGAACGGCCCGCAGGCAGTCGGCGATTCGTATTTTACCCAACGCTTTTTCCGCGACGTTGTGCTTCGGGACAAGGACCTCGTAAAAACGTTCATCGCGCAGCGCCAGCGGGCTCCGATATTCGGCTGGTTCCTGACCATCCTTCTGGCGTTTATCACTATCTTTCTGCTTGCGATGTCGGGTGTCTCGCTCGCAAGCAATCGGTCAATGCTCAACGACGCAAAAGATAAGGGCGAAAAGGTTCTGACGATCGTCCGTTCGGACGCCGGCAAAAAGACGCTCGAAAAAAGTCCGGACGAAGCACGCCGTGAAATGAGCTCGATCGATGATCTGCGGCAGCTTATGGTGCGTCTCGACGACAACGAGCGAAACGGCGCTCCGCTGTATATGCGGTTCGGTTTATATTCGGGCAACCGCGTTTACAAGGAACAGCTTTTGCCGATCTACATGAACGCCATCGAGCAGCGATTCAAAAAGCCGACCATCGCGCGGGTCGAGGCCGAATTGCAAAAGTTTGCGTCAAGTTCGCCGGTCGCAAACACCGCAAAGCTTACCGATCAGGAAGAACAAACACTCGGGAAAAATTACGATCTGCTAAAGGCTTACCTGATGCTTACGGGCACATACAAGGACAAGGCGGAGCCGACGCACATCGTGACGACGCTGAAGGATTATTGGTTTCAGGAATCGAAACTTCCGAAGGATCTCGAACTGACCGCGCAGCAGCAGCTTGAATTTTGGGCCAAGCAGGTTGACCGCGACGACGACGAATACCGGTTTCCGCGAATCAACGCCAACGATAAGCTGGTCGCCGACGTCCGTCAAAAACTACAGGCTTTCCCGGCAGCGAATCGCTATTACAAGCGGAAAGTGACCGAGATATCCAAGGACCTCGACGACAAATACGGACCGACGAACGTCACGACGATCCTTACCCGAAACGGTGCGGATACGAGCCTGATGGACGGCAATTATTCCGTGCCGAACGCCTACACGCGTGCCGGTTATGAGCAGATGAAGATCGCCATTGCCGAAGCCGACGTTAAGCTTAGCGAGGGCGACTGGGTGATGGGTGAAACCGGCAGGCGGGACGTGACGCAGACGACCGATTCGAGCAAGATCCAGGATATGTATTATCGCGACTACTCGGACCAGTGGCGCAGTTTTATCAAGAGCGTAAACGTCAAACCATATAAGAATAAGGATGAAGCGACGAACGCGTTCGCCGTATTCTCCTCGGCAAGCTCGCCGATGAAGATATTGCTGACCGAGGTCGCGAAAAACACTAATTTGTCGGCTCCGATCGACGAAGGCGGATGGTGGAGCTGGATCAAGAGCTGGTTCCAATCGAAGAAAAGTACGGACACTGGCGGAAACACGCAGCCCGAGAAGGATTTCAGACCGTTATTTACATTCATAGGAAAGAAGGATCAGGCCGAGGCTCCTCCGGTTGAAAAATACCAGACGGAGATGGGCAATATTTATAAGGAGATAAACGGACGCTCAGCAGACGAGCTGCGCGGGATCGCGCAGGAGATGGCGAACGATAAAGATCCGCTGAAACTCCGGGCCCGCGACACGGCGATCGCGAATCTGACCAAGGCGTTCAGCGAAACGCCGGCTTCGCAGGAAGTTGCTCAGCTTTTGCAGGAGCCGCTTGGAAACCTTCAGGAGTTGCTCGGAACGGATGCAAAAGCCCAACTCACGAAAATGTGGACGGACCAGATCGCTCCGGCCGCCAAAGAGGTTGAGACAGGCTATCCGTTCGACGACAGCCAGACCGAGGTTGATCTGACGAAACTCTCGGGTTATCTCAACCCGTCAGACGGGAAACTTTCACAGTTCTACGATCAGCGGTTGAAGAAATATTTCGAGGAGTCCAATGGGCAGCTCAAACTCAAGGCGGACAGTCCGGTCAAGTTCAGCGATGAATTTGTGGCATATCTGAACGCGGCGTTCGCACTTAGAAAGGCGCTGTACGGAACCAGTCCGACGCCTAAATTCGAGTATGAGATCACGCTGCAGCCAAGCAAGGACGGAATGGTGCAGCTCATGATCGACGGCCAGAAGGTGTCGTCGGACGGCACGGGAGCGTTCAAGGGAACATTTCCTGCAGCAACCGGTTCGGAAACGGGCGTTTTGATCAGCTTTGGCTCGGTTTCGGACACTGCGGCGCCGCCTGCTGCGAACACCGCAAACACGAACACCGCTCCGAAGACCCCTGCGCAGCCGACCGCTTCGTCATCGGCAACAGAGCAGAGGTTCCCCGGAAATTGGGGATTGTTCAAGTTCGTTGACGCCGGAAAACCGCAAAAACAGGCCAGCGGCGATTACCTGCTGACCTACAATCTGGGCGGCAAGACGGTTACGGCTGTGATCAAACCGAGCGGCGGCGATCTGTTCGATAAGAGTATATTTAAGAGCTTTAAGGCTCCGCAAAATTTCTTGAAGCAAAATTGAAACAGCGATCGCCGTGTGTTTCATGTTTACGAAGATAGGGCTGACTGGATTTTTTCAGGCGGCAAAAAGCCGCTGTAAATAACAATATGAATGATGCCAAAACACAATTGGACGCAGGAAACCTGGGCGGCGCAGTTGCATCTGCCCTCGATTTTGTAAAAACCAATCCTACAAATTCTTCGGCCCGCACGTTTCTTTTTGAGCTGTCGTGTTTTTCCGGCGATTGGGACAGGGCTGAGAAACAACTCGACGTGATCGGCCATCAGGATTCAAACGCGATGGTCGGCTCGCTGATGTTTCGTCAGAATTTTAAGGCCGAGCGTGACCGGATGAAATATTTCTCGGACGGCTTAAAGCCCGAGTTCATGACCCAGTCGTACCCGTACGTGGATGATCTTTTGACCGCAAATAATCGCGTGCGAGAGGGCAATATAGCCGAAGCCCGGGAACTTCTCGACAAGGTCGAAGAAGAGCGGCCTGCCTTTGCGTGTACCGTAAACGGTGAGGAATTCAGCGATTTCCGCGATTATAACGACCTGACGATGTGTGTCTTCGAAGTTATCCACAAAGATATGTACGTGTGGCTGCCTTTCGAAGATATCCTAAAGGTCGAATTCACGAAACCGAATTCCCTGCGTGACCTCTACTGGCTGCAGGGCCAGGTCGAACTCCGCAACGGCAGCAACGGCGAGATCTTTTTTCCGACGCTTTATTCAGGAACATGGAAAAGCGAAAACGACCAGGTCCGCTTGGGCAGAATGACCGACTGGCGTGATCTGGGAAATGATCTTTTTGTCGGTGAGGGCACAAAGCTGTTCTGGATGGACGGGAAAGACAAGTCGATTCTTGACATAGAAATCATAGAATTTAAGCGTGAAGACGAGGCGCAGTAAAATTTTTGGTGATTTCTTAGCGATTTTCGTTTATTATATAGCCGATTCAAAGCAATTTGAGACCGGTTCACCTTGTTCCTAAAAATTTAAGGAGCCTTTTGATGAGTGGCGAACTACAAAAACCACCCGTAGTTGATCTCGAACTTTTGCTTCAACCAATTTCCGAAGATAATCCTTCGGGAGAGAGCCTGCGCTATTCCGGCGTGTATGACGAGATCGTCGAAGCCCGGCGTGCCGATGATAATCTCAGCCTTGGCGAATGGCAGACGGAATTGAAAGTAGCCGATTATCGCAAAGTGATCGATCTAGCCGTTCCCGCTCTCTCCACCAGATCCAAAGATCTTCAAATATCGGCATGGCTTTTGGAGTCGCTCGTTAAGCAATATGGTTTCGTCGGTTTGCGCGACGGTATAAAACTGGCTGCCGGTCTGCAGGACAAATTTTGGGAAACGCTTTACCCCGAAATAGATGAAGGCGATATGGAAGGCCGTGCGAACGCTATTTCGTGGATTGAGACCAACGTAGCGCTTGCCGTAAAGGATGTGCCCATTACCGGGGGGGAGAGGTACAGCTTTACCGATTTCGAGGATTCAAAGACGTTCGACATTCCCGAAAACATTGACACCCTGCCCTCGGGCGACCAGGAACGATATCAGGAACTTAAGACGAGGGCCGAAAGAGAACGGCGCGTTACGGCCGATCTATGGCGAAAGAACCTGATGCATACGCGGCGGGCTGATTGTGAGGAAATAAACTTTGCAATCGACGAGTGCTGGGCAGAACTAAAGAATCTCGAAACCGTGATCGAAGCCAAGTTCGATCGCAACCAAATGCCGGGCTTGACCGGACTTAAGAAAGTCCTCGAAACAGTTCACGGCCAGGCAAAAAAGATCCTTGACGAAAAGCGAATTGAAGAACCCGATGAGGTCGAAGCCTCCGACGAAGAGACCGTAGAAGTCGGCGAGGACGGCGTCGTAGTCGCCAAGGCCGGAGGAGTTGCCGGAGCAATTCAGAGCAGGCGCGATGCCCTTAAACGTTTGGGCGATATCGCGGATTTTTTTCAGAAGACCGAACCGCACAGCCCTGTATCGTACCTGGTGCAGCGTGCGGTGAAGTGGGGCAACATGCCTCTTGAGAATTGGTTACAGGATGTCATCAAGGACGAATCGATCCTCGCACAGCTTCGCCAGACACTCGGATTCAACACGGGCAACGGCGAACCACCCGCCTAGACATAGTCGGCCGGCGGAACGGATATGTTCAAAGGATCCAGGTAAATATGAATTTCGAATACGAAAGGAGAAAAGCTAATGCCAAAGAAAGAAAGTTTGCAACACAAAATTGACCGTATCCGGCCACCGCGTGTACAGATCACCTATGACGTGGAAACGGGCGGAGCAATAGAGATGAAGGAACTGCCGTTTGTGGTCGGCGTCATGGGCGACTTCAGCGGAAAACCGGAGGAAGCCCTGCCGCCGATGAAGAACCGAAAGTTCGTCGAGATCGACCGGGACAATTTCGACCAGGTACTTGCCGGTATGAAGCCGCGCCTCGCGTTCACAACCGACAACAAATTACAGGATGACGGCAGCAAGGTCGGCGTCGAGCTGAAATTTAACAGGATGGAGGATTTTCATCCGGACAGCGTTGTTCAGCAGGTTGAACCGCTTCGCAAATTGGTCGAAGCGCGACAGAAGCTTTCTGATCTGCTTTCAAAAATGGACGGAAACGACAAGCTTGAAAGTTTGCTCGAAGGCGTTATCGCAGACTCAGGCAAACAAAAAGAGTTAAGCAGTGCCCTCGGTATCGAGGCTAAGGAGGAATAATTACATGGCAAATCAGAAAGAACAGGAAGCCGCCGTCCAAACGGTTGAAGAAACTGGGGAAGTAAACCTTCTTGACAAGATATTGACCGAAGGCAAAATGGGCCGTGACGAGTTTCAAAAGGAACGCGCCAAGGACATGATAGCCGAGTTTGTCAACCAGGTGATGGCGGGCGAGCTTACCATGTCGAAAAACATGGACCTTGCGATCAACTCGCGTATTGCAGAGATCGATAGATTGTTGAGCGCGCAGCTTAACGAGATCATGCATCACGAGGATTTTCAAAAACTCGAAGGATCATGGCGCGGTCTTAACCAACTCGTAATGAACAGCGAGACAGGCACACAGCTCAAGATCCGCGTATTGAACGTTAACAAGAAGGAGCTGCTGAAAGATCTCGAACGGGCTCTCGAATTCGATCAGTCCACTCTCTTCAAGAAAGTTTACGAAGAAGAGTACGGCACATTCGGTGGTGCACCCTACGGTGCATTGATCGGTGACTACGAGTTTGGCAACCATCCACAGGACCTGGCATTGCTCGAAAAGATCGCCGGCGTCGCCGCCGCTGCTCACGCTCCGTTTCTTAGTGCCGCCAACCCGGGCATGTTTGGATGGGATACGTTCTCGGATATGACCGAAATTCGGGATGTTTCGAAGATCTTCGACCGGACCGAATATGCAAAATGGCGAAGCTTCCGCGAATCTGAGGACTCGCGTTATGTCGGCCTTACATTGCCGCACACTCTTGGCCGTGAGCCGTATGGGGCAGCGACCCGTCCGACCGAGACATTCCGTTTCGAAGAGGACGTTGACGGCACGGACCACAAGAAGTATTTGTGGACGAACGCCGCGTACTCGCTTGGCACGCGCCTGACGGAGGCATTTTCGATGCACGGCTGGTGCGTAGCGATTCGAGGTGTTGAGGGCGGCGGTTTGGTTGACAGTCTTCCCACGCATACGTTCCAAACGGACGAAGGCGAAGTTGCGATGAAATGCCCGACCGAGGTTGCTATTACCGATCGTCGCGAAAAAGAATTTTCCGACAACGGTTTTATCCCTCTCGTTCATTGCAAGGGTACCGACTACGCAGCGTTTTTCGCAACGCAGTCTGCAAACAAGGCGAGAAAATACGACACCGACGCGGCCAACGCAAACGCAAGGCTGTCTACTCAGTTGCAGTACATTTTCGCAACGTCACGTTTTGCTCATTATCTGAAATCAATGATGCGGGACAAGATCGGCAGTTTTATGGAACGTAAGGACGCCGAAAAGTTTCTGTCAAGATGGATCGCGAACTATGTGACTTCGGACGATTCGGCTTCGCCGGCGACCAAAGCAAAGTATCCGCTCCGCGAGGCTCGCATCGAGGTTGCGGAAGTTCCCGGCAAACCCGGATGCTATCGCGCGGTTGCATTCTTAAGGCCGCATTTTCAACTTGACGAGCTGTCTGTTTCGCTTCGTCTCGTTGCGGAGTTGCCGCCACCCGCGAAGTAGTTTGCGGCTGATATAAATTTCCTTTTGCCCGTTTAGCAAAAAGAGATTATGGCATCGTCCCTTAATTGTGAGTTTTGAGAACGTCCGAAAACGGCGTTAATCAATTAACTTAAAAACGGCCCGGCCGTTTTCGGGCATATTAATTTTGGATTAGAAAATATAAGGAGCGAAACAAATATATGGCGCAGGACATTTTTTTGAAGATAGACGGTGTTGATGGCGAAAGCAAGGATGACAAACATCCTAATGAGTTGGAGCTTCTGAGCTTCAGTTGGGGACAGTCCAACGCGGGATCGGCCGCCGCAGGTCAAGGTATGGGTACTGAGAAAGTTTCGATGAGTGACTTTTCTTTCGTTATCTATACGATGAAAGGAAGCCCGAAACTTGCTGAAAAGTGCGCGACCGGTGAACACATCAAGGATGCAACCTTGACGGTTCGAAAGGCGGGCGGCACTCCGGTTGACTTTCTGGTATACAAGTTTACCGATCTGCTTATCAGTTCGTACAACGTCTCTGGATCCAGTGGACTTCCGACGGAAAGCATTTCGTTCAACTTCGCTAAGGTCGAAGGCGACTATGGCGTACAGGATACAACGACCGGCGAGCTTACCGATCACATTAAATGGGGCTATGACCTGAAACTGAACAAGAAAGTCTAGCTTGCAAACAGTTTTTCTTTGTGGCCCGTCTTTCTTTAATGAGAGGCGGGCACGTTTTTCATTTTTATGCCTCGTTCGGATCATGAAGCCAGGATCACTCCGTCGGTCCTAGACCGCCTGCTCGATTTCGACCCGCGGTCATCCTCAGAAGGCCAGAAATCACGGTCGCAAACCCTACACGAGTTAAAAGCCTCGGTCGGGCGCGACCTCGAATGGCTTTTGAATACGCGTCGTCTTGCTTTTGAGTTAACAGAAGATCTTTACGAGACGAACAGATCGGTCGTTGCGTACGGAATACCGGACCTGACAACCTTGAGTCCGGACAGCCACCTTGACCAAAAGGCACTGGTGAAGCAGATCGAGAATGCTATTACGATCTTTGAACCGCGTTTTTTGTCTGCCAAGGTGACGCTCGAGGCGATGGGCGGAACGGAGCGTTCGCTTCGCTTTCGGATCGACGCGCAGCTTGATATCGACCCGGCACCGGAGCCCGTATCATTCGACACATCGCTTCAGTCGGGAAGCGGCTATTTTGAGGTCACTGCGGTATAAAGCATGCCATGTTTTAATGTCGGTATATTTTTTTGAACAATGCGGGATGAGCTGCTAGGTTATTACGAAAGGGAACTGGTCTTTCTAAGAAGGATGGGCGCTGATTTTGCGCGCAAATATCCAAAGATCGCTGCACGGCTGCTTCTTGACGAAGAAAAGATCGAAGATCCGCACGTCGAGCGGATGATCGAATCCTTCGCTTTCTTGACGGGACGCGTCGGCCTCAAACTTGACGATGAGCTTCCTGAGATAACCGAGTCGTTTCTAAACATTCTTTACCCGCACTACCTCGCTCCGATCCCATCCATGGCGATCGCGCAGCTTTCATTCGGTTCGCCAAACGATAAGCTGACTGCCGTTCAGTCGTTGGAGCGCGGCGCGCGGCTTAATTCACGGCCGGTTGACGGAACGCCGTGCCAGTTCAGGACGGCATACGATCTTCAGCTCGCGCCTATGGAGATGCTGTCTGCGGACCTCGAATCGAACGCCCCAAAGGACGCTCGCGGAAAATATGCAAACTGCCATATCCGCATGAGCCTTCGGTGCTACGGTAATGCAAATTTGCATGAGATGAAGATCGGCGCTACGCAAGAGCGTCCCGAATCTTTGAGATTTTATATCGACGGCGATCCGCAGCTCGTCTTTCCGCTTTACGAGATAATCTTTAATCACGCAACCAAGGTTGAGTTCCGCGCGAAAGAGCCCCCGATCGGCGATAAGACAATGAAGACCTTTACGAATCTTCAGTTGAAATTACCCGATCCGGTTATTCTGCCAGCGAGTGAGGCCATCAGGGCCGTCGGTTTCAACGAGCGCGAGGCAATACTGCCGTACACGAAGCGCTCATTCGCCGGATACCGGCTGTTAACCGAGTATTTTTCATTCCCGTACAAATTTCTTTTCTTTGATGTTTACGGGCTTGATAAGGCCATCGCCGCAAAATTCGGCAGCCATTTCGATATTATTATTCACCTTGAGGACGTTACGCCTCCGATAGCTCCGGTGATCGGCGATACGTTTCGGCTCGGTTGCACGCCGATCGTGAATCTTTTTTCGCGCCTTGCCGACCCGATCTATTTATCTCAGCAAAAATACGAGTACCACATCATCCCGGATGTCCATAGGCAGGCGAATACGGAGATTTATTCCGTCGATCAGGTTTACACGACCGATCTGATGACCAATTTGACGCGCGAGTTCTCGCCATTCTATTCGCTGCGGCACGCTTATGGCGAGGAGGCTGAAAAATCGTTCTGGTATGGCACCCGCCGGCAGTCGCCGCGTCCCGATGACGAGGGCACCGAGATATTTTTGTCGCTGGTTGATATGAAATTCAACCCGCGCGTTCCGGCAGTTGAAGTATTAAATGTCAAAGTGACCTGCACCAACCGCGACCTGCCCGCGCGCCTGCCGTTCGGCGGGAAGGAAAACGATTTTGAGGTCGAGGGCGCGGCACTGCTCTCGCGGGTCCGCTGCATTACAAAGCCGACTGAAACTATTCGTCCGCCGCAGCGGCGCGCTGCTCAATGGCGTTTGATATCGCATCTCAATTTGAACTATCTGTCGCTCGTTAATAGCGAAGAGGGAACACCCGAAGCCTTGCAGGAAATTCTCCAGCTTTACAATTTCAACGATTCCACCGTTACGAGAAAACAGATCCTCGGGATCGTGGATATCGACGCGAAAAAGGCGGTACGCCAGATCGGCTACCGTGTCGGAACCGGATTTGTTCGCGGGATCGAAACCACGCTGACGTTTGACGAAGAGCAATTTGTAGGCAGCGGCCTCTATCTCTTTGCATGCGTGCTCGACAGATTTCTCGGGCTTTATGCTTCGCTGAACTCATTTAATCAATTGAGTGTGCGGACGAAACAACGCGAAGAGATAATTAAGAAGTTTCCGCCGAGGGCAGGCGAGCAAGAATTGATGTAATTGCCGGCCGGTTAGTTTTTGTTTAGAAGTTTGGGATTAAGTGCGGCTCATCGGTTCGCGAAGCGCAAATACAATCTGAACAGGTATCGATCAAATGTCGGAGAAACCGTTAAATCAAGTTTTGTTCGATGAGGCTTATCGCTTTGATTTTTTTCAGGCGGTTCGGCTGTTCGAAAAACTTTATCCCGAGCGGAAAACCGTCGGCGGAGAAGCTTTGCCGAACGAAGAACCGGTCCGGTTCAGGTCGCGCGTTACTCTTGATTTTCCCGCCAGCGAGATACACGAAATACGGGAGACCGTCGATGAAAAGACCGACGAGCGGCGGATCGAGATGCTCATCAATTTTATGGGCGTCATCGGTGTCAGCGGCGTTCTTCCGACACAGTACACCGAACTGGCTCTCGACCGCATCAGACATCGCGATTCCGCGATGTGGGCGTTCCTCGACATTTTCACGCACCGTTCCGTTTCTTTGTTCTTTCGGGCTTGGGTGAAATACCGCTTTCCTATTGCCTACGAGCGCGGCAACGACGAATTCACCTCGTACTTATTCGACTTCGCGGGATTGGGTACGCGCGGGCTTCGCGGGAGAATGAGCGTCGAAGACGAATCGCTCCTGCCTTACGCGGGCCTTATCTCGCAGCGGCCGCACTCGACAAACGCCCTTGAAAATGTACTGAGCGATTATTTCGACACAAAGGCAAAGGTCGATCAATTTTTCGGCCAGTGGCTGTCGTTGAACGAAGAGGATGTCACATATCTCGGAGTCAAGAACCATTTGCTGGGAACACGTGCGATCGTCGGTTCGCGCATCTGGGACCAGCAATCGAAATTTCGTGTGCGGATGGGGCCGATGTCGTTCAAGCAATACCAGGCGTTCCTGCCGAACGGTTCGGCACACAAGCCATTGCGTTCGATCATAAAATTTATGGTTGGGATGGAATTCGATTTTGACGTTCAGCTAGTGCTGAGCGCAAAACAGGTTCCGGGGATGATATTGACGACGAGGGCCTTGCGCAAGCCAATGCTCGGTTGGACAACCTGGCTTAAGACAAAGCCTTTTAAGGCAGACGACGATCAGGTAGTTCTGCGGATGGATAGCTGATCGTTAAATCAGATCAAGATGTGCGGCAATATCTTGAGTTTTGCAGTTTCGGCGGCCGGCCGCGCGGCCGGGCCGTTCCTCTGTATTCCTCGCGGAAGGGCATTTGTCCTGAAGACTATTAATGGAGAAAAGTTATGAACGTAAATTTGAAATCCCTTGTCGGTAGATTAAATGACGTATGCCGGAACGCCCTTGAAGGTGCGGCGGGCCTATGCCTTTCACGAACGAATTACGATGTCGAGGTTGAACATATTTTGGCCAAACTCCTCGAACAGGACGATACCGATCTTCACAAGATCTGTCACCACTTTGAAGTAAATGTGGATCGTCTCACAAAAGACGTTTCCACCGCGCTGGACCGTCTT
>Ga0207674_10008197_pt1 | contig 12107 bp, 15 predicted proteins | sample KBSCornC72_FD_184303 | JGI IMG/M metagenome (GOLD analysis project Ga0207674, IMG submission 184303) | Corn rhizosphere microbial communities from Kellogg Biological Station, Michigan, USA - KBS Corn C7-2 (SPAdes) (version 2) | ecosystem: Host-associated > Plants > Roots > Rhizosphere > Soil ... | reverse complement strand
TCAACCCGCGATGGAGCCCGATGATGCTCGCCCGCCAGATCGAAGCCGCGCGCCGCTTCAACCGCTTCTATACGCGGCGCATCGGCGTGCTCGACGAAGGACTGCTCGAGAGCCCCTTCTCGCTGACCGAAGTGCGCGTCATGTACGAGCTCGCGCACCGGCGCGGTGTCGGCGCCGCCGAGCTCGCGCGCGATCTCGGGCTCGACAAGGGTTATCTCAGCCGCATCCTCAAGCGCTTCCGCGCGAAGAACTGGGTCGCGCGCACGGTCACGGGCGAGGACGCGCGTCGGCACGTGCTCGCGCTGACCGCCGCCGGGCGCCGCGCGTTCGCGCCGCTCGAGCGCCGCTCGCAGCGCCAGATGCGCGCGATGCTCGCGCCGCTCGCGAGCATGCAGCGCCAGCGCGTGCTCGATGCGATGCGCACGATCGAGCACGACCTTGCGCCGGCCGAGGCGGCCTCGCCCGTCGTTCTACGCCCGCATCGGCCGGGCGACATCGGCTGGGTCGTGCAGCGCCACGGCGAGATCTACTGGCGCGAGTACGGCTGGAACGAGGCGTTCGAAGCGCTGGTCGCCGAGATCGCCGCGAAGTTCGTGCAGCACCTCGACCCGAAGCGCGAGCGCTGCTGGATCGCCGAGCGCGACGGGGTCCGGCTCGGCTGCATCTTCCTCGTCGCGCAGGACAGGACGACGGCGAAGCTCCGGCTCCTCCTCGTCGAACCGGAAGCGCGCGGGCTCGGGCTCGGCAAGCGGCTCATCGACGCGTGCCTCGCCTTTGCGCGCGAAGCCGGCTACCGGCGCGTCGTGCTGTGGACGCAAAGCAATCTCGATGCCGCGCGGCACCTCTACGAGAAGGCCGGTTTCCGGACGACGGGCTCCGAATCGCATCACAGCTTCGGCAAGGATCTCGTCGCCGAGACCTGGGCCTTGAAGCTGTGACGGAAGCGCGAGCCATCCGCTCCGCTTGGCGCCGGAACCGCCGCGCAGCCGCTTGTGCTAGGGTGCCGCCGCTACCGCAAGCGCGTACATCCTCCGATCGGGAAGTCGGTCGATGCAGGCCTATCTCGCCGCTCACGATGCACTCGTCGCGTGGCTCGACGATCTCGACAAGACGCCGCCGCCCGAAGAAATCGAGCGGCGCCTGCACGCGCTCGCGCTGACGGCCGCACAGCGCGGCATGACGAGCACGCACTGGACGTTCGTGGTCGACGGCCTCGTCGCGTACGTCGATCGCACGTCGCTGCGCGACGTGCTGGTCAAGAGCTACATCGCGCGCGGGTTCGATCTGTGCTCGCGCTGGAAGGAATTGCAGGCGGAAGGCGCGGCGCACGCGAAGTCGACCGCTTCGTGACGCGGGCGAACGCCCGCCTCGCGCCGCGACGCCTCGCAGGTGGCGGCCCGGTACCCGGCCCTGTATCTTTATACGGCTGCCCACGGTGCTTTTTTCCAGTCCGCGACGATTCCGCCCGGCTCGCCCATCGAGCCGAATGCAGACCTTATGACCGACGCGCTGACCAAGCTGCACGAGATCGAAGCTCGCCTGCAAGCTGCGCGCGCAGCCGAAAAGGCCGCGCTCGCGAAGCTCGCGAACCTCAATAGCGGCGGCCGGCTCGAGCTCGTCGAGTTCAACCTGCGCCTGCGCGCCGCGAAGAACGCGCGACAGACGATCGCCGACGTCGAGGCCGAGCTGCAGGCGCATCTGCAACGGTTTTATCGCAAGGCGTGAAGACACCCGACGACACGAATCCCGCGACCTGGCATCGCTTCTTCGCAGCGGCCGCGAACAACGCTGCGTGGACGCTTGCGGAAATGCCGACCGGCGAGCTCGATGCGAACGCGCTGCTCGACGCCGCGCATGCGGCGGCGTGGCATTGGCAGCACATCGGCAACGAGCTCAATCGCATGCGCGCGTGCACGCTGCTCGCGCTGGCGCACGCGCGCGCGGGACTCGGGCCGTCGGCGCTGGCCTATGCCGACGCGATGCGCGGCTACTTCCTCGCCCGCGAGGGCACGCCGGATTGGGAAATCGCGATGGTCCACGTCGTGCACGCCCATGCGGCCGCAGCCTCCGGCGACGAAGCGCAGCACGCTGCGTCGTACGCCGAAGGCCTGCGAGCGCTCGCCGCGATTGCCGGCGAGCGCGATCGCGACGTCGTCAAAGGCGTGCTCGCACACGTTCCCGCGCCCTGAGGCGCGAGCGGCTCAGCGCTTCTGGTACGGGTGGAAGATGTAGTCCTTCGCCTTCACGGCCGTGTGGCACGCGTGTCCGCAGTCGGAGAGGCTCTTGTCATCCGGCGAAAACTTGTCGGATGCCGCATCGTAGTTGAACACCGCGTAGCCCCAGCCCGCGCTCTTCGGGAAGCGCTTGCTGTCCTTCTCGATCAGGAACGCCTGCGCGAACACGTCCGGTACGTCGACGGCGAACGGCGCCTCCGTGCTCTTCTTGAACTTCCATTGCAGCTTGGCGATCTTGGAGCCCTCCGGAAACGGCTGACCGTTGCCCGGAATGCCGGCCTTGTAGGCCTTGATCATCGCCGGATTCGCGACGATCACCTTCAGCACCTCGTCGGTCCGCGCTGAGGAGACGACCGACCAGTCCTCGTAGCCCTTGAAGTCGGAAAACGCGATTCCGCTCGGCGACGTGAGCTTGTACTTGTCCGGCGAAGTCTCGACCGAGCCGGCTACGACGGCGGCCGAGACGACGAGCGCAGCGCAGCCGGCCAACGCGCCGACCGATTTCAGCGAGACGTGCATGGCGATCTCCCGTGTCAGGTGACGGATCGAGCAAGCCCGCGGAGATTACCGCAGACGCCAGCGCCCGATGTACCGATTTTTTGGTCGGCGTTCGCGGGGCGATATCATCGGGCGATCGTGGACCCGCCGGGTGCGGCGCGGCAGTCCATACGGCCGAAGGAGAAGCCCATGAAAAAACGAAAGCTTGGAACACGCGGTCCCGAAGTCTCGGCAATCGGCTACGGATGCATGGGCCTCAGCTTCGCTTACGGACCCGGCGTCGAAAGGGCAAGCGCGATCTCGATCATCCGCACCGCGTTCGATCTCGGCGTGACGTTCTTCGATACCGCCGAGGCGTACGGACCTTTCGCGAACGAGGAAATCGTCGGCGAAGCGCTGGCCCCGATGCGCGACGACGTCGTCATCGCGACGAAGTTCGGTTTCAGGAACGGCGTGCCGACCACCGGCGTGGACAGCCGCCCCGAGCGGATCCGCGAAGTCGCCGATGCGGCGCTGCAGCGGCTTCGCACCGATCGCATCGACATCTTCTATCAGCACCGCGTTGATCCGGACGTGCCGATGGAAGACGTCGCCGGCGCCGTGAAGGCGCTGATCGACGCGGGCAAGGTCAGGCATTTCGGGTTGTCCGAGGCGGGCCCGCAGTCGATCCGGCGCGCGCATGCCGTGCAGCCCGTGACCGTGTTGCAGAGCGAGTATTCGCTCTGGTGGCGAGAGCCCGAGATCGACGTCCTGCCGATTTGCGAGGAGCTCGGCATCGGCTTCGTGCCGTTCAGCCCGCTCGGCCGCGGCTTTCTGACCGGGAAGATGGACGACACGACCGCGTTCGCCGACGGCGATCTTCGCAAGAACTTTCCGCGATTCTCGGCGGACGCGCGCAAGGCGAACCAGCCGCTGGTCGAGCAGCTCGCTTCGATCGCCGCGGCGCAGAACGTCTCGCCGGCGCAGATCGCGCTTGCATGGCTTCTCGCGCAGAAGCCGTGGATCGTGCCGATTCCCGGTACGACGAAAGTCGAGCGGCTCACGGAAAACATCGGCGCAGCCGGCGTCGCCCTCAGCGCCGAAGAGCTGCGCCGCATCGGCGAGGCGCTATCGCACATCGATATCCAGGGCGAGCGTTATCCGCCGGAGGTGCTTGCGCGCATGGCGCGCTGATCCGCATCGATCATGTCGCGCGCGGCGCAACAGTAACCTCCGGCCGGGAGCCGCCTCGGCCAATGGCACCTCCGATGCAACGCCGGCGCGTTCTGTCCTACCATCACGCAGCGGTGCATCACGCCCTACCCCATCGCGAGGCCATCCGATGAGCGACAGCGGCGATTCGGTGAGTGGTACCCCGTCGACCGGCGCGCGCATCGTCGGCAATCTCGTTCGCGCTGCGGTGCTGATCGCGGCGATCGCGCTGATCGCGTTGGTCGCGACGCGCTTCGAGCGATGGACCGGATCGAGCCGCTTCCAGAAGACCGACGACGCGTATCTCGAAAGCGACGTCACGCCGCTCGCCGCGCACGTGCCGGGCTATGTGCAGCGCGTCGCGGTCGGCGATTTCGACGCGGTCAGGAAAGGCCAGGTGCTCGTCGAGCTCGTCGATGCCGACTACCGCGCGCAGCTCGCGCAGGCCGAGGCGGCCGCAAGCGCGGCGAAATCGGCGCTCGAAGTGCTTTCGAAGCAGCGCGATCAGCAGAGCGCGAACGTCGATGCGCTCCGCGCCGCGATCGGCGCCGCGAGCGCGACGGCGCGTCTCAACAAGATGGAGCTCGGCCGCCAGCAGGGGCTCCTCGCTCAAGGCCACTACGCCTCCGTGCAGGCCGTCGATCAGGCCGTCGCGGCCGATCAGCAGGCGAGCGCAGTGCTCGCGCAGCAGCGCGCACAGATCGTCGCGGCCGAGCGCCAGCTCGCAACGATCGATGCGCAAACCCAGCAGGCACAGTCGAGCGTCGCGCAGCAGCAGGCCGCGGTCGATCTCGCGCGGATCAACCTCGGCTATACGCGCATCGTCGCGCCGGCCGACGGCGTCGTCGGGCAGCGGCAGGTGCGCGAGGGGCAGTTCGTATCGGCCGGCACGCAGGTGATCGGGCACGTCGCGCTGCCGAACGTCTGGGTCGTCGCGAACTATCGCGAGACGCAGATGGCGAACGTCCGCGCCGGCATGCCTGCCACGATCAACGTCGACGCGTTCCCGTCGCTCGAGCTCAAGGGTCATGTACAGAGCTGGTCGCCGGCGTCGGGCTCGCGCTTCTCGCTGCTGCCGCCCGACAACGCGACCGGCAACTTCACGAAGATCGTGCAGCGGATTCCGGTCAAGATCGTGCTCGATTCGGCATCGAACGATGCGCTCCGCGCGCTGCTGCGGCCCGGCATGTCGGTCGTCGCGACGATCGACACGACCGCCGCGAAACCATGAGCGCAGCGACTGCGCTGATGCGGCTCGGACCGCTCGGGCGGTCGTTGCGGGTTCCGTCGTCGCTGCGCACGCTGTCCGACAGGCCCTGGGTCGGCATCGTCGCGGTAATGCTGTCGGCGATCGCGGCGACGCTGACGAGCCGCCTCACCAGCTTCGGGCTCGCCGACATCGGCGGCGCGCTCGGCGTCGGCGTCGACGAGCGCGCATGGATCACGACCGCGTTCAGCACGGCGCAGATGTTCATCGGGCCCGTGTCGCCGTGGATTTCGTACGTGCTCGGCATGCGCCGCGTGCTGCTCGCGGGCGGCATCGTGTTCGGGATCGCCGAGCTGCTGCTGCCCTACTCGCCCGATTTTCCGGTGTTCATTGCGCTGCAGTTCGTCGCCGGGCTCGGCTCGGGCGTGTTCATTCCGCTGACGGTCGCATTCGTGCTGCGCAGCCTGCCGCGCAACCTCTGGGTGTTCGGCATCGGCGCGTACGCGATGAATCTCGAGCTCTCGCTCAACATCGCCGCGACGCTCGAAGGCTGGCACATCGACCACGGCGGCTGGCCGTGGATCTTCTGGCAGAACGCGATCATCGCGATTCCGATGCTCGCGTGCATCGCGCTCGGTATCCCGCGCGAGCCCATCAAGTACGAAGCACGCGGGCAAGGCGACTACTGGGGCATGGCATTCGCCGGTGTCGGCTTCGCGCTCGTCTTCGCCGCGCTCGACCAGGGCGACCGGCTCGACTGGCTCCATTCGGGGCTCATCGTCGGGCTTCTTGCGGCCGGCGCGCTCCTGATCGTCGCGTTCGTCGCACAGGAAACGACGACGGCGAGGCCCGGCATCGATCTGCGCTTCCTGCTGCGGCGGAACGTGCCGGAGCTCTTGCTCGTGCTCGTGATGATCAGGTTCCTCGTACTCAGCAGCAATCTCATGATCCCGCAGTTCCTGACCCAGGTGCGGGGCCTGCGTCCGCAGCAGGTCGGCGATGCGCTGCTCTGGATCGCGCTGCCGCAGTTCGCGATCGCGCCGGTCGTCGCGTTGCTCGCGCGGCGCATCGACGCGCGCATGCTGCTCGGGATCGGCATCGCGGCCGTGCTCGCGGCGAGCCTCATCTCGAGCCGGCTGACTTCGGACTGGAGCGAAAGCGATTTCGTGCCGGCGCTGCTGCTGCAGGCGATGGGACAGACGATGGCGCTGACGTCGCTGATCTATTTCTTCGCGCAGCATCTGACGCCGACCGACATCCTGACGTTCGGCGCGATCGTGCAGACGGCGCGCCTTTTCGGCGGCGAAGTCGCGACGGCCGTCATCCAGACGTTCACGCGCAAGTCCGAGCAGCTGCATTCGAGCCTGCTCGGACAGCACGTCGTCGCCGGCGGCGGCAATACGTTGCAGCGGCTCGACGCGTACGCGCACCAGCTGTTCGCGCCGTTCGGCACGGCGGATCCGACCAACGCGGCGCGCAGTGTCGGCGTCCTCGCGGGGGCCGTGCGCGAGCAGGCCTATACGCTCGCCTATGCGGACGGGTTTCTGCTCGCGGCCGTCGTCGCGGCCGCAGCGTTGATGATCACGCTGACGCTGCGGCGCGCGCCGCCCGCGCCGAGCGGCTAGGCGGACGACTGTCATCGAAATGTAATGCAGACATACGATCGTCCCATGGGTCCGGCGCCGCGCTCGTGGTGTTATCGTCGGAACGCAAGGTCCAGCCCGCGGGCGCAACCGTTGGTAGCGGAGGTCAGCATGCCGAAGATCTCTCGACGTGGATTCGTGCAGTCGCTCGGCGCGGCATCGCTCGCGCCGGCAGCGCTGCTGACGACGGCGCCCGCGCCGGCCGCCGATCCTGCAAAGGCGACGGCGGACGGCGACAAGCCGCTCTATCTCTATTTCAACGCCGACGAGGCCGCGTTCGTCGAAGCCGCGTGCGAGCGGCTGATCCCGCATGACGAGGTCGGTCCGGGCGCGCTCGATGCCGGCGTACCGAACTATCTCGACAAGCAGCTCGGCGGCAGCTGGGGTGCCGGCGAACGGCTCTATCGCAGCGGGCCGTGGCAGAGCGGCACGCCGAGCCAGGGCTATCAGTTGCCGTTCACGCCTGCAGAGCTTTTTCACAATGCGCTCCGCGCGATCCTCGCCGAGTTCGATGGCAAGACCGCATTCAAGGATCTGCCGCCGGACCAGCAGGACGCCTACCTCAAGGCGCTCGAAGCCGGCGGCAAGGATCTCGGCGGCGTTCCGTCCGGCGTGTTCTTCGCGACGCTCCTGCAGATGACGATCGAAGGCTACTTCAGCGATCCGATCTACGGCGGCAACAAGAACATGGTCGCGTGGCGGATGATCGGTTTTCCGGGCGCGTACGCCGATTACTACGATCTCGTCGACCAGCACGGTATCAAGATCGACCGCGAGCCGACGAGCATCGGCTCGGACCGCAAGGGCCACATTCACCCCGATCCGAACGTGCCCGCGAAGCTCTGACCAGTCGCAACACCGCAACGGAGAGCGCCATGACCCAGCGTCTGCAACCCGTCGACGTCGTCGTTTTCGGTGTCGGCATGGTCGGCAGCATCGTCGCGAAGGAGCTGGCCGCGGCCGGCCACAAGGTCGTCGGGCTCGAGCGCGGCGCGCCGCGCTTCACGGTGCCCGATTTCCAGGGACCGGCGATCCACGACGAGCTGCGCTTCGACATCCGCAAGGCGCTGATGCAGGACAACACGCGCGAAGCGGTCACGTTCCGCAACAAGAGCAGCGAGACCGCGCTGCCGATCCGCCGCTGGGAATCGTTCCTGCCGGGCACCGGGCTTGGCGGATCGCACGTGCACTGGAACGGACAGACCTATCGCTTCCACGCGAACGACTTCACGCTCGCGACGCGCGCACGCGAGCGCTACGGCGACAAGTTTCTCGATCCCGACATTCGCGTCCAGGACTGGGGCGTCACGTATGCCGACCTCGAGCCGCACTACGACCGCTTCGAGTACCTGCTCGGCACGAGCGGCAAGGCCGGCAACGTCAAGGGACAGATCCAGGCCGGCGGCGATCCGTTCGAATCGCCGCGCGCGCGCGACTATCCGACGCCGCCGCAGAAAGAGCCCTACCACGGCGCGATCTTCCGCAAGGCGGCGACGGAGCTCGGCTATCACCCGTTCCCGCAGCCGTCGTCGAACCTGAGCCAGCCGTACACGAATCCCGAAGGCGTCAAGCTCAACGCGTGCGTCTTCTGCGGCTTCTGCGAGCGCTACGCGTGCGAGCACTACGCGAAGTCGGTGCCGCAGACGATCATCCTGCCGGTGCTGCTCGCGAACAAGAACTTCGAGCTTCGCACCGGCTGCCAGGTGCAGCGCATCAATCTCGACTCGACGAAGAAGAAGGCGACCGGCGTCACCTACATCGATGCGGCCGGCCGCGAGTTCGAGCAGCCTGCATCGATGGTCGTGCTCGCAGGCTTCGCGCTCAACAACGTGCGCATGCTGCTCCTGTCCGGCATCGGCACGCCGTACGATCCCGCGACCGAGAAGGGCACCGTCGGCCGCAACTATGCGTATCAGACGATGAGCTCCGTCGCGGCGTTCTTCGACACGGACAAGAACATCAACCCGTTCATGGCATCGGGCGCGTCGGGCACGCTGATCAACGACTTCGCCGCCGAGAACTTCGATCACTCCGGTCTCGGCTTTCTCGGCGGCGCGTTCATCGGCGCGGTCAACACGAACGGCCGGCCGATCCAGTATCACCCGGTGCCGCCCGACACGCCCAAGTGGGGTGCGGCTTGGAAGCGCGCAGTCGCCGAACACTACAACCACACGGTGATGCTGAGCCTCCACGGAAGCTCGATCGCGCAGAAGCAGAACTATCTCGACCTCGATCCGACCTACAAGGACGCCTGGGGCCAGCCGCTGCTGCGCATGACGTTCGATTTCCCGCCGAACGACTTGAAAATGGCCGCATACGTCACGTCGAAGGCCGTCGAGATCGGCAAGGCGATGGGCGCGAAGCAGGTCGCCGGCAATCCGCGCAAGGGACCGTACACGACGCAGCAGTACCAGACGACGCACAACACCGGCGGCACCATCATGGGCAGCGATCCTTCGACGAGCGTCGTCAACCAGTACCTGCAGTCGTGGGACGTGCCGAACCTGTTCGTGATCGGCGCGTCGAACTTCCCGCAGAACGCATCGTGGAATCCGACCGGCACGGTCGGCGCGCTGACGTACTGGGCGATCGATGCGATGAAGAACAAGTACCTCAAGCACCCGGACAAGCTGGTGCACGCATGAAGACGATGCCGCTCACGACGGCCGTCGCGGCATGCGTGCTGATTGCCTCGATCGGCCGTGCCGCCGATGCGCCGCCCGCAGGCGACGCGACGCGCGGCGCGGCGATCGCGACGACGTGCCAGGGTTGCCACGGACCGCATGGCGAAGGCGTCGTCGCCGCGGGCGGACCTCGCATCGCGGGCCAGACTGCGAGCTATCTCGTCGCGCAACTGCACGCATACGCGAGTGGCGCGCGCACGAATCCCGTCATGACGGCGATCGCGAAAGGGCTCGATGATCAGAAGAAAGCCGACGCCGCCGCGTTCTTCGCCGCCGAGGCGCCGCCGTTCGCGGCGCCCGCCTCGCATGCAAGCGATGCGCAGCTCGCGCGCGGCAAGACGCTGGTTCGCATCGGCGACGAATCGAAGCAGCTGCAGGCCTGCGCCAACTGTCACGGGCCGGACGGCAGCGGCGAGCGGCTCGCGGCCCCCTATCTCGCCGGACAATCCGCGGCGTATCTCGCGAGCGCGATTCGCGAATGGAAGACCGGCACGCGGCACGGCGCAGAGGCGTTGATGGGTCCCGTCGCGTCGCGGCTCGACGACACCGACATCGCGGCCGTGTCGGCGTATCTCGAAAGCCTTGGCCAAGCCGGCGACTAGTTACGCGACGCATCGATTCCAAGGAGGTCACGACATGTCCAAATCGCGCGCAAACCTGGTACTCATCGGCCTCCTTGCTCTCAACTGCGCGAGCGCGAAGGAGCCCGAGCCCGCGGCCAAAGGGCCCGAAGCGAAACGGACGATCCTCGACCGTCACGATCAGAACGGCGTGCCGGGCAAGGAGATCGTCCTCGGCACGGCCGAGTTTCCGAAAGGCGCCGCGATCGGCTGGCACACGCATGCCGGCGACGAGGCCGGCTACGTGATGCGCGGCAACCTGATCCTGAAGACGCGCGGCCAGCCGGATCGCGCGCTCAAGGCCGGCGACTATTTCTTCAACGCGCGAGGCGCGGTCCATAGCCTCGAAGCGGCGCCGGACGGCGAAGGCGGTGCCGTGGTTTCGACGTGGGTCGTCGACAAGGGCAAGCCGCTGGCCGAACCCGTCCAGTAGCGTCGGGTATTGGACCCGGAATGCTGGCCGTCAGGCCGACATTTCCTTTGCGGCATCCCACTTCGGCTTCATTTCCCTGCCCCAGCGCTTGGGATCTTCCTCGTGCATCTTCGCCATTTCCCTGGCGACGTCGGGATGTTTCTCCATGACGTGCTTCGTCATGGTCTTGACCATTTCGTCCCACGTTCCGGCGGAAAGCTTCTGATCGCAAGTTCCGCCGAGTTCCTTGCATGTCATGGTCTTCATGGCTAAGTCCTCGCAAGGCAGCACACGAGATCTGCCGTGCTCCCAGTCAAGCACCGCGGAGCTGTACGTCGCCGAAGCGGGCACATCGGCGACGTCGCCCTTGTTGCCGAAGCAAACTCGCCGAGCCACCTCGTTGTGTGAGACAAAGAGAGTCCGACGCCGCCGGTCCGCTCGTCTTCGCCTCCCGAGGAGCTTGGTCATGCATCGCCGTTTGTGCTGGATCCTCCTGCTGGCGATGTTTTTCTCGACGTCGGCGCCAGCCGCCTCGCTCACCGAGGAGCAGAAGATCGATGCATTGATCCACAGCGTCGAAGTGCTGCCGGGCGCCGAGTTCATCCGCAACGGAAGCGCGCACGATGGCAAGGCGGCGGCCGAGCATCTGCGGCGCAAGCGAAGCAATGCCGGTGGCCGCATCAAGACTGCCGGCGATTTCATCACGTACTGCGCATCCCGCTCCTCGACGAGCGGAAAGCCTTATCGGATTCGCTTTGCGAACGGCGAGACCGTCGACGCCGAGGTCTTCTTTCGCGCCGAGCTCGAACGCATCGAAGCCGGCGCCCGCGGCGTGCTGCCTTGAAGCACGACCGCGCTGCCATGGCCCGCGAGACTCGGCCGGCGTTGACGTCGAGTACACAATTGTCGAGCTAGCTTTCGCGCCCTGAGGCAAACCACTGTTTGAGCTATGCAGGCCTATCTCGCTGCGCACGATGATTTTGTCGCGTGGATCGACGCCCTTGACGAGGCGCCTCGGTCAGGAGAGGTGGCAGAGCGCATTCGCGCTCTCGCACTGACGGCGGCGGCACGAGGCATGACGAGCACGCATTGGACGTTCGTCGTCGACGGCCTCGTCGCCTACGTGAACCGTCATCGCCCCGGGGACATTCTCCTGTCGAGCAACATCGCGCGCGGATTTGACCTGGCGTCGCAGTGGCCAGAGATGCAGGCGGAGGCCGCCCAAGAGAACGCGACCCCGGAAGGGTCCTGCCCTTAGGACGAAAGCTGATTCGACTGTGGCTTCCCGTTGCGGTGCCGTGGCTCGATATAGCGGTGGACGGGACGCGTCTCCCGAGCGGAAGCATGCGATCCCGGCGCCCGCGCTCCGACGGAAGCGTAGCGCGTTCCTGTCGGGAGTGGCCGCTCATTTCTCAGCCTACCAAGCAGCTTGCGCAACATGAGCGTCTCCCCATCGGAACATCGATGAAAAGTCTGCCGCGCGGATTTTTGACAGCTACTGAATCGCCGCGTCGTTGAGGCCGCTTCGGAAAACTTCGGCGATGCGCGACGAAGGGTGCACGCAGGCGGACGCCGCCGGCCCGATCGTTTCGTTTTGCGCCTAATCGACCGTGAAGGT
>Ga0207674_10008196_pt1 | contig 12107 bp, 10 predicted proteins | sample KBSCornC72_FD_184303 | JGI IMG/M metagenome (GOLD analysis project Ga0207674, IMG submission 184303) | Corn rhizosphere microbial communities from Kellogg Biological Station, Michigan, USA - KBS Corn C7-2 (SPAdes) (version 2) | ecosystem: Host-associated > Plants > Roots > Rhizosphere > Soil ... | reverse complement strand
TACCGCGTGTACCGCCCCATTGCTTGCCGAATAATCCACGCTCAGATTGCGCACATCCAGCAAGGTTCGCGTTCCTACGCTGATTGCCATTATGCTACCACCTTTTTCTGTGTTTTCAGCAATGGTAATATCAAATCTTAGCTCTGATGAGCCTCGCGATGAGCAGCGAGCAGCGAGGCATACCAGTACCCACTCTCCTTTATCACGCGGCGTTGGGTGGGATAATCGACATAGACGATGCCGAAACGCTTCGCATAGCCTTCTGCCCACTCAAAATTATCAACCAGAGACCACACAAAGTAGCCCTGCAAGGGAACGCCTTGCGCGACTGCTTCACTCACACCCTGAATGTACTGGCGCAAGAAATCGACGCGCCTGGGATCGCTGACCGAGCCACCACCGTTCCAGGAATCTTGAAAGGCCGCGCCATTCTCCGTGACATAGAGTTTGGCAGGCGCATACTTTTGATGGATATACACCAGCAAATCTCTTAGGCCGTTTGGATAAATTTCCCAGGCTGAATCTGTATAGCTAGCACCCGGCACCGGAGAGACAAGCTCACAGCGATCGGCCAGGGGCTGAGTTGCCGCGCCACGCACGAGATTGCGAGAGTAGTTATTGACCCCCAGGAAGTCGATGGGAGTAGAGATAGTAGCGAAATCGCCTTCCTGAAGCGGCGGTTCGGCGAGCTGCATATTGGTAAACAGCCCATCAGGATATTTGCCGCGAAACAGGGGATCGAGGAACCAGCCCAGGCCAAAGGCATCGGACAGAGCGAGATCGCGTTGGGTTTCTGGCCGATCGTCGACAGCGTAGTTTGGGTTAAAATTCAGGGTAATCCCGACCTCGGCCTGAGAACTGCTATGCGCCCGGATACGCGGCACAGCCAGACCGTGAGCGAGCAAAAGGTGATGTCCCGCGTCCATCGCTGCCTGGCGATCGCGTAGCCCTGGTGCGTGGACGCCAACGCCATAACCCAGATACGCGCTACACCAGGGTTCGTTCAAGGTGATCCAGTCGTTCACGCGATCTCCCAGGCGTTGGGCAACGATCTCGGCATAATCGGCGAAAGCATAGGCGGTCTCGCGGTTGACCCATCCACCTTGTTGTTGTAAAGTCGAGGGCAGATCCCAGTGGTAGAGCGTCACAAATGGCTTGATGCCTTTGCCCAGCAAGATATCCACCAGGCGATCATAAAAATCCAGGCCAGCGTCGTTCACCGTCCCGCGACCTTCTGGCAGGATACGAGGCCAGGCGATCGAGAAACGATACGCGCCCAGGCCCAGTTGACGCATCAGATCGGTATCTTCATTGACGAGATGATAATGGTCGGCGGCCACCGCGCCAGTGTGACCATGGTAAACTTTGCCCGGAGCGTCGGAGAAGTCGTCCCAGATGGAACGGCCTCGCCCGTCCTCAGATGCTGCTCCCTCTATCTGATACGCTGCGGTGGCGGCTCCCCAGAGAAAATGCTCCGGGAAGGCCGCAGCCAACTGCGTCGCGGCCTGAGTCTGTGTGTGTCCTTCGTAAGTAAGGCTCATGTGTTCTCCTGTTGATGGTAAAAAGGTTCCGAATAAGCAGAGTCAGCATCCTGAGAGCTACTCCGCGAGCATGACATGCAGTATTATGGCGCTGGCTGCACTTTTCCGACCGGAATAAGGGACCAGCGTTTGATACGTGGCTTGCGATGGATTTCACTGCGCAAACGCGGATCAGCGATCTCATCAATACTAAAGTTGAGCAGCACAAGTCCAGCTCCCAGCCCGGCGAGACAAATACCAGGCGCGGCGAACCACCACCAGGCTCCTTGTAAAAGTGCGCTATTATTCTGCGCCCAGAAAAGGATGGTTCCCCAATCGATGGTGGTCACGTCGCTCAGGCCCAGGAACTCGACACCAGCGGCTGCGCCAATCACATAGATCAAGGTGCCGATAAAGCCCGAAACAACAATGGCAATCTCGTTGGGCAGAATTTCCCAGAAGAGGATCTTCCAGGTCGATTCGCCGCTGGCTCGCGCGGCTACCACAAAGTCGCGCGCTTTGAGCGAAAGCGTCTGCGCGCGCAAGACGCGGGCCTGGTATGCCCAGTTCGTGAACGCCAGAACCAGCGCAACTGTCAGAGGGCCTCTGACCGGCGAATAGGCCACGACCAGCACAATGAGCGGCAGGCCAGGCAAGACCAGAAAGACGTTAATCACCATGACGAGGACGTCAGCACCGACGCCTTCCAGATAACCAGTCGCTATTCCGATCACAACAGAGAGGAAAGTAGCAATCAAGGCGGTTGCTAATCCCCAGAGGATTGAGGCGCGTGTTCCATCGATCACCTGGGTAAAGACATCCTGACCCAGATTGGTTGTCCCCAACCAGTGCGCGGATGACGGTGACTGCAGCGCGTCCGAGGAAAAAGCGTTTGGGTCCTGGCGAAGAAAAATTGGTCCGAAGATGGCGATCAGAAGGAAAATGCCTATAATAATCAGCCCGGCCAAGGCCTTCCGGTTAGAAGTGAAGTTCTTCAGGAAATCCGACAGGCGTGACGAGGCACTTTTCGTTGAAGACAGTGGCGTGCTCTCCGCCGCCAGCCCATCCTTTTCGGTAGGGGGAAGCTGATTATCGGGCGTCTCTTGCGAAAGAACCGGTCTACTCATTGTGTTTCTCCCTTTTTCCTAGCGCACCCGAGGATCGAGAACGCCATACGCCAGATCGGCAAGAAAGTTTGCGATCAGGACGGCCAACGCGATGAGCAAGAAGATGCCCTGGAGAAGCGGGTAATCATTATTGAGTACCGCCTGGTAGAGAGCAAAGCCAATGCCAGGATACGAGAAGACGATCTCGGTGAGCAGAGAACCGCCGACGACAAAACCGAGCGCAATCGCAAAGCCGGTCACGTTTGGTAGAATCGCATTGCGAGCCGCATAGATCAACATGACACGACTCTCTTTGAGTCCTTTTGCTTGCGCCATCACAACATAATCTTCAGAGAGTGTGGTAATCATGGCATTGCGCATACCAAGCATCCAGCCACCCAACGAGGCCAGAACAATCGTGCCTGCCGGCAAAAACCCATGTGAGATCACCGTTGCCAGAAAATCGCTACTCCAACTGACCGGGATCGCGGTATCATAACCGCCGTTGAGCGGGAACCAGTGAAGTTGAAAGCCAAGCACATAGAGAAAAACCAGAGCAAGCCAGAAATAAGGGATAGCGCCCATAAAGCTGAGCAACGGCAACAGAAAGCTATCGACAAAGGAACCACGCCTCCACGCCGCTATCACGCCGAGTAATGTCCCCACAATAAAGCTAATTATCAGAGAAATCCCGATCAGCGTGAGAGTCCAGGGGATCTCCTGGCCAATCACCTTCGAAACGGGCGTCGGAAAATAGGTAAAAGAGACGCCCAAATTTCCATGCAATAACTGGACGAGATACTGCCAATATTGGACCCATAATGGATCATGGGAAATACCAAATTGCAATTCCAGAGAGTGCAATGCTTCAGGATTCAATTGTCCCCGGAAGCGAGCCATCAGCGCCGTCGCGGGATCACCTGGAGCCAGGCGCGGTATGATAAAGTTGACGGTGATCGCGACCCAGATGGCCAGCAGATAAAAGCCAATACGGCGGAGCAGATACTTCACCCGGATTCTCCTTCTCGTTAAACAGATGTCGGCAGCAGTGTGGTCCTCCAACCTTCGCGTGCTTGCGCGTCAGAGTTACAGCAATACCCATCATTTCACACGCTGCCGAAGAAAACGTTCTGGTGCGGGAGAACCAGGTCCTGCCATTCTCCCGCACCAGAACAGAGCTTAGCTAACGGGCTTGAGGTTCAGAACCACAACCTCTGAATCCGGGTAATTGAACGGGGCTGGCGCGGCATACGGGTTGCTGGCTGAGGGCCACCCGGTGAATTTCGCCGTGCTATACTCGTTCCAGGTTGCGCCAAAGACCAGCGGAATCGTTGGCATTTGCTCAACCATGATTTTTTGCAGACCGTTGATCGCCTGCTTCTGCACGTTAGGATCGGCGGAAGTCGCGTACTGATTCAACAGTTGATCCGTCGTGCTATCGCTCCAACGCTCGAAGTTGGAGGCGGCGTTCTGGCCAAGCGCAGCAGTGTTCGTGCTATTGAGCATCGAGTTGTACAGGTAGTAAGGTGTGGGGCCAGGATTGGTCCAGGAGATCGCCATATCAAAGTTGCCCTGCTGCAAGGCGCTAAAGTAGGCATTGTAAGAGAGCGCGTTGACGGTCGCATTAATGCCAATCGCCTTGAGTTCGGTCGCGATAATCTGGCAGTCAGTCACCCAGTCTGTCCAACCGGTCACGACATCAATGGTGAAGGATTTCCCACTCACATTCGCGCCGGAGCTTTGCAGCAACGACTTGGCTTTCGCGGTGTCAAGGGTGAACTTCGAGCTTGAGTACGTTGAATCCAGGAAGCTCTGGTTCGCGGGTAACACTAGGCCGGTCGGGCTGGCCGGTGGCTCATAGCCGCTTTCGCCAACTTTGTAGAGCTGGTTGCGATCAATCGCGTCACTGATGGCTTCGCGCACCGAAAGCTGGTTGAACGGAGCTTTCGCGTCGTTCAGGTAGAGCGTGACGACGTTATTCGGCGGGAACCAGTAATGGTTGTGAGCCGCGTCGCGACTGACGTACGTCTGCTGAATGTTCGGCGTGAACAGGCCGGTCCAGTCAACACCACCATTCGACAGCAACAACTGCGCGCTGGTGTTCGAGTCAAAGGACGGGAAGCGGAGCTCAGTCACCTGGGGTTTGCCAGGCTGCCAGTAGTTCGTATTTTTCTTCAGATCAATGAGCTGCGGCGTGAATGAGTTCAGCAGGAAAGGACCGGTTCCAACCGGCTTCGAATCAACATACTTGGTGGGATCGCCCACGCTAGACCACAGATGTTTCGGAACAATCCAGGTCTGGCCACCCAGATACCACAGGATCGGGCTGGAAGGCTTTTTCAAGGTCACAACAACGGTATACTGATCCGTTGAAGACACACTCTGGATGGTCTGCCAGAGACCATTGCCATCAGCCGCCGGATACTGTTTGAGCATATTCAAGGTAAATACGACATCGTCCGCCGTGAATGCCTGGCCATCCGACCATTTCACATCCTGGCGCAAGTGGAAAGTAATAGTCTTCGCGTCGCTGGAGAACTGATAGCTCTGCGCCAGCCAGGGCGTAGTAGTACCGTTCAAGCTATCAAAGAAGAGCAAAGTCTCATAGATCATGCCCCGAGAACCGTAGTCTGTCGAACTTGAATATGGGCTAAACTCTTCAGTGAAATCGCCGACCGGGCTGGGGACGATGTTCAGGACGGTGTTTTTCTTGACGGATGTAGTGGCAGGACTCGAACCACCACAGGCGGCGAGTACAAGCGAGAGCAAGGCGAGCAGAGAAAGGGCAACCATCTTTGCCGATTTCTTGACCCTGCCAGGTGTAAACGCGGAATTGGGAGACATGGGAAACCTCCTCACGAGACAACTACATCGGGCATTTCCCGAAAAACGTTCTGATCGGTCAATGATCTTTTGGTCAACGGCCTTGCGAGGGCAGAACTGCTCATCTGCCGAGAAAAGCAGCCTGCTTCCTCTGGGTATTGCGAATGTTGTCGGTCCACTCTCCGACAAAACTCCTTTCAATCTAAATGAATCAATTTATGGATGGACCCAGGAATACGAACCGGTATCGTACTGAAGCCCATTTTGCTGATAGGTAAATGAATACGTGATAGTCTGGCCGGACATCAACAGAAGTGCTTTTCACCTCCAGGACGATCGTCCGAATTGGGATGGAGATTGATGATTCTGGTCGCCTCCGTGCGTAAATACGCGCATAAAAAACCCTTCCTTTCTTTATGGACCCAACAAGAAGACAAACGGACAACGGCATGCGCGCGTAGGCTAGAAGCCCACTCGGCACGTAGGTGCACTGTTTGAAATATTGTCAGGGCGGCAGATAAACGCTAGGGACCTATGGAAAGCGTGCGGGCAGTGCCGCTTGAAGCTCGCACAACGAGATTGGTGGGTAATTGAATGTGAACCGGCTGATCTGATGTGACATCGTACGAGATGCCATCCAGGCCGAGCAGCGTATCTCCTTTCTGCTCTTCAGCAAGCTGGTGATCCGGGTCAATCATCTTGAGAAGCACTTCAATGGCGATACTACTCATCTCAAAGAAAGGCTGACGAACCGTCGTCAAAGGAGGTCGCATATGTAATGAGAGCAGGTTATCATCGAAGCCAACCAGAGCGAGTTCATCTGGGACACGCACACCTCGCTCTTCGGCAACTTCCAGCACTCCATATGCCATCTGATCATTGCTCACGAAAAGGGCCTCTGGCCATGTACTTTTCTCGCGAGCAAAGATGAGTTCAGCGCACTGGCGTCCACTTGGGACGGTAAAGTTGCCCTGGAAGTGCAATTCGGGATCAGGCTCGATGCCAGCGTCGCGTAAAGCCTGACAATATCCCTCGTATCGCTCTGTCGCACAACAATAGCTCTCTGGACCATGCAGGTGCGCAATGCGCCTGTATCCCTGATCCAGCAAATGTTTGGTGGCCTTGTACGCGCTGGCAACATTATCCACGCCGATCCAGGGGATGTTGGCTGGTCGTTGCCGATCATCGATCATCACAAGCGGCAAGCCTGTGTGAAAGCGCGTCATGAGATGGGGTGAGAGATTACCAGGAAAAATAGCCAGCAAACCGGAAACCATCCGCATAGCGAGAATGCCATCCAGCACCTCGGAATGGTCGCGATCGAAGCTGACACTATAAAGCACGATCTCATATTTCGTTTGCTCTATATAAGCGGCAACGCCGCGCATAATTTCAGGCACAGCCGGCCAGGTCAGAGGCGGAGCCAGCACGCCCAATAAACGAGTACGACCACCTGCCAGACCGGTCGCGGTGATATTGGGAACAAAATCGTACTCCTGCACGATGCGCATGACTCGTTCGCTGAGGTCCGTCGCAACGGACGGATTGTGGTTCAGAACACGTGAGACGGTGGCTTTGGAAACCCCTGCCAGTCGGGCGATATCCTGAATCGTGAGCTTCTTCTGCATTGTGCTCTCTCGCTCCCTCGCGCGATATAATCAAATGGTGGGTCGCTCATCGTGAAACCGGTTTCACATCCCAAATATAACCTAGAAACCGGTTTCTGTCAAGTCTTTTTAGAACCGGTTTCTCAAATTGGTCAAATTAGTGAAAAAGGAGGCGTCAATGCTCGATCTTACTAGCATTTCTGTGGTAGATAATCACTGCCATCCTGTGTTGTTAGAGCAACATATGGATGCGCTACACTTTCGTCGCTATTTTACCGAGGCCAGCGCTCCCGTCTTCGCGCAAGAGCATGTAGCCAAAAGCGTCTACTATCTCTGGATGCTGCGGCAACTGGCAACCTTCTTTGGCTGTCTGAGCAAAAGCGATGAAGACGAGGTACTCGCGGTACGCAACCGACTCGACGCGGATACCTTGATCGAGCACCTGTATCGCGCGGCCAGGATTGATACGCTGATCCTTGATGTAGCGCATCCGTCAGCCGAGGTTTGTTACACGCCCGAACGTATGGGGCAGCTTGGGCACTGCCGGGTTGCGCGCATGCTGCGACTGGAGACGCTGATGCAGAGCCTGATTGTCGAGGTACGCGACTTCGACGAACTGTTAGTGCGCTATCAGTTCGCGCTGATGGATTTGCGCGCACATGGGTATGTCGCGCTGAAAAGCATCGTGGCCTATCGCACCGGCCTGAATATCGCGCGCTGGAGCAAGGATCAGGTGGTCGCTGCTTTTCACGAAGCCCGCGCGACCATCCACGATGGCACGCTGCGGATTCAGCAAAAACCGCTGATTGATTATCTGCTGCACATCGCCTTCCAGCACGCGGCAGAGCAGGAGATCCCGGTGCAGTTCCATACCGGTTACGGTGACACCGACGCAGATATGCGCCTGGGCAATCCCTTGCACCTGCGCGCCATCTTTGAGGATGAAGCGTATCGCAGCATGCCGGTCGTGCTGCTCCACGAAAGTTATCCCTATACGCAACTGGGAGCGTACCTGGCCGCCGTCTACCCACAGGTCTATTTTGATCTTTCCTACGCCATCCCTTTTGTTGAGCGCCTGGAGATGCTGGCTTTCACCCGTCAGGCCTTGAGTATTGCGCCCGCCAGCAAACTGCTGTATAGTTCTGATGGCATCCACGTGCCAGATATGCACTGGGTCGCGGCAGTACGCGGGCGGAGTGTGCTCTCTCAGGTACTCGACGAAATGATTGAGCACGATGAGATCAACCAGGAGCAAGCCTATCTACTGGCTCAGCAGGTTTTGCGTGACACCGCGTATACGGTCTACCGGCTTTAGCTTATTTTTTACGATTAATCTATTGTACAACGCATTTATTGCGCGTAAACAATACTATCTTCTCTAGTGCAAAGTTCTCTTTGCACTACAATAAAGGTATTTATCGTGGCAGGTACATTTCAGGATGACGCGCACAGCTTCCGTGTTAGCGTCTCAGCACTCATCTTTGAGGATAACCAGATACTTCTGGCGCATCGCCACGCCATCGATTGGTGGAACTTGCCAGGTGGCGCGGTCGATCCCGGTGAAACGCTTGATGAGGCCCTGCGCCGCGAGGTGCGCGAGGAGACGGGCCTGCTTGTCGAGGTTGGGCAGCTCGTCGGCGTCTATTCGAAACCACTCAAGCAGGAGATTGTCCTGAGCTTTCGCTGTACGGTCAGCGGCGGCTCGCTCGGCATCTGCGCCGACGATGATATCGACGAGAGCCGCTACTTCCCCTGCACTGCCCTGCCAGCCCGCACGCTGCCCAAACATCGCCAGCGCGTGATGGATGCCCTGCTCAACCAGGAACGCGCCATCGTACGCGCCCAACGTACCAGCACCGCCGAGGATCAGGGATTAGATGGAGAGAGCAGCAAATGAGAGATACGGGGATCTTAAAACGTCAGATCCCCATACTTTTCCAGAAACTCTTCTTTCGTTATCCCATACATCAGTTCGTCAAAATACTGGCCTTTGGTATAGACCGTTCTTCTGATGCGGCCCTCCAGTTGAAAACCCAGCTTTTCGTGCAGCTTGACCGACTCTTCATTGAAACTATAGATGTCGATGGTAATTTTCTGATAGCGGAGTTCCTGAAAATAATAGCGCATGACAAGGATCAACGATTCGGAAGCATAGCCCTTGCACCGATGCTCCAGCTTCGTCGCAACGCCCCATTTCAACGTACCAGCGCGCGGATCGCAATGATTAACGGTAACATCGCCGACCACCTCTCCTTGATTGTTCTCCACAACAAAACGAAAATTATCATCTTCCGGGGCCTGGGTCGATTCGCGCTCCGCAAAGCGTTTCATTGCTTCTTGTGATTGTGGGAACGGGATAAAATACGCCCTGCGCGCCATTTCATCGTCGGAATTCCAATCAAAATAGGGTTCCCAATCAGCAGGCTCCATGGCACGCAAGCGCACGTTTTTTCCTTGCCAGATCGAAAGCGGGGATGGATTGCCCATAGCTCTTACTCCCTTGCCAGAAAATGTAGAGGGTGAATTAGTCGTGTTTATCCAGTATAACACGGCGGAGGTTTCCCGTAAAGAAGAGGATCAGGGCGAAAATTCAGGTTTCCACCCAATTTTTCGCTCTGGCCCTCTTCTTTATATAACTAGAATTTCTCTGTACCAATCTATGGCTGACAGGACCACTCTCTCCAGCTATAGCCATCGCGCGCGAAGATTTCATGTGCGGCCTCGATATTGACCATAGGATCGAAAACCGACTGACCGGCGTAGGAGGTGCTGGCAAAAGTGCTGGGGATGATCTGGAAGAGACCAGATGCGCCAAGCGCGCCATTATAGGCGTTCGGATTCATGGTCGACTCACACATGGCCACGTTGACCGCGCCCGGTCCGTACGTCGAGCCAAAGACCTGATAGATCATATCGGTGTATGAACCACTCACCGGTTGAGATGTAGGTGCGACTGGCGCTTGAGTTACCGGTGTGGGCGTAGGTGCTGTGGTTGGAGTTGGAGGCACCGGCGTTGGAGTCGCGGGAGTATGAGCAACCACAGGAGGCACAGATTGAGTTGGAGTAGCATTATTGTGAGCAACTGATTTATGCGTTGCTGACGTGTGCTGAGTGTTCACCATCTTATCAAGTGAATCCATATTTATCAATGCATTCCTGCCCAGAGTTGCCGCGTACGCAAAGCCGGCAATCAGCAGCACCACAAACAAAATACTCACACCTGTAATTATTTTCACCTGTCTTCCCTGACGCTGAATACCTTGCAAAATCGTCCACGGTCGTTTCACAGTTCAAAACCTTTCTTCCTGGGTTCCACTTAAAAGCTCTGCAAGTTTGCAGCGCGCAAAAACCCTCCACACGCGCAACCACGTGCAGTACGTTGTTTCATTTTTGGGATAGCAAAAGCATACAGTGAAACATAGATAAACGCAATAATACAAATTGAGATTAGCCCGGAAGGACTATAGTGAGGCTAAAAATCCTGGAAAGAGGCCCGGATGTACTGTTCAGTTTTCTTCTCTTGCCTGCATACCGTACAATAGGGGCTATATAATTCCTTGCATTGCTCTGGTGCTGCAAGGAGGAGATCCCTTATTCCGCTCCGGCAAACAGAATCCTTACTCCGCGCGGGCGAACAGCTTGATCGCTGTTCTTTTGGCCTGCTTGGATCGGAAGGCTAGTGCGCGGTTTTATCCGCCGGATCGGCAAGGAAGAGAAGACTTTTTCAAGGGGGTGAGGTATTTGATGTATTGTCGGGGCATTCGCGGCGCGACGACCGTTGAGCAGAACACTCGCGAGGAGATTCTCTCCGCGACCACAGAACTTTTGCAATTACTCATCCGTCAGAATGATCTGCACGCCGAGGATATTGCCAGCGCCATCTTCAGTCTAACCGAAGATCTGGACGCTGAATTTCCGGCGGTGGCGGCTCGTACGCTGGGCTGGACAGATGTGCCGTTGATGTGTACACGCGAGATTCCGGTCCCCGGTAGCCTGGGTAAATGTATTCGTGTGATGCTCCACGTCAATACGACGCGCAGCCTGACCGAAATCCAGCATGTCTATCTTCGTGGCGCGGTCAATTTGCGCCCAACCTTTGCAGTTCAACCGTAGTTTTTCAGGGCAAACGTAGCGCGTGACGATGATGTCATTGAAAGGCCAGGAAAAATCCTTATTCCGCTCTGGCAAACCGCTAGATCGGTAAAGAGGCCGCGAGACTGGCGAAGAGTGCCAAAGTCCATTGCCCTCCAACTGAAACCCAAAAAGGAGCTTTTTCATGATTGTCGTCATGCAGCAGCATTGTACTGATGCAGAGATCGAACACGTCCTTGGTTTCCTCAACGATCGCGGCCTGAGCGGCCATCTCTCACGCGGCACTGAACTGACGGTGATCGGCGTACTTGGCGCGGTTGGCCCCTCCGGCACGCGCACAACCGCCGGTGGCATCAATCCCACAATCGGCGAAGCACTCGAAAGCCTGCCTGCCGTCGAAAAGGTGCTGGCAGTCTCCAAGCCCTACAAGCTGGCCAGCCGCGAATTCCATCCTAATGATACTGTCGTCGATATTCCGGTTGCGTGCGTCTCCTCAGGCGTCGTGCCAGTTGGTGGACCGAGTGTGGTGATGATGGCTGGTCCCTGCACCGTCGAGAGCGAGAAGCAGTTGATGACCACCGCCGAGGCGGTCAGGAAGCAGGGCGCAACCATCTTGCGCGGTGGCGCGTTCAAACCCTCGACCTCGCCCTACGGGTTTCGCGGCATGGGCGAAGCTGGCTTGAAATTGCTGGCCAAAGCTCGCGACGAGTTCGGCATGGCAGTCATTACCGAAGTCATGACGCCGACTGATGTCGCGATGGTGTGCGAATACTCCGATATTCTGCAAGTCGGAGCGCGCAACATGCAGAACTATATGCTGCTCGACGAGGTGGGCAAAACCCAGAAGCCGGTGGCACTCAAACGCGGCATGTCAGCCACGATCGAGGAATGGCTGCTGGCGGCTGAGTACATTCTCTCACAGGGCAATCCCAACGTCATGCTCTGCGAACGCGGCATCC
>Ga0207674_10008194_pt1 | contig 12110 bp, 8 predicted proteins | sample KBSCornC72_FD_184303 | JGI IMG/M metagenome (GOLD analysis project Ga0207674, IMG submission 184303) | Corn rhizosphere microbial communities from Kellogg Biological Station, Michigan, USA - KBS Corn C7-2 (SPAdes) (version 2) | ecosystem: Host-associated > Plants > Roots > Rhizosphere > Soil ... | reverse complement strand
TGTGAATGTTCGCGAGTTAGTGCTGAAGTACAAAACACCACCCCTCTTTAAACCATTTAGGCAATCATTGATAAGTTTTACGTGATCTCTTTGGACGTCGAAGAATTCATCCATTCTCTGGCTATTGCTGAACGTGGGAGGATCTAATATCACGACATCAAAATAATTTGGGGGCAGTGTTTCCAGGTATCGCAGCACATCAGCATGGACATATTTGCCCCCACCCCCGTCCGTACCGGCACGGGCAGGCCCTAAAGGGGAGTTTTCGATGAACCCATTTATTTGCATATTTCTTTTTGCCCAATCTAAATACGTATTTGATAAGTCAACAGAAATTACTTCACTTGCACCACCTGCGGCTGCATATACCGAAAAAGAACCGGTGTAACAGAAAAGATTCAGGACTTTTTTACCTCGGGATTCTTTTCTAATCATTTCTCTTGTCACACGGTGATCAAGAAACAAACCGGTATCAAGATAATCGCTGAGGTTAATGATAAACTTCAAACTGTTTTCATGTACAACAAATTCATTCTTTTTTTCGCCTGTCTTTTTATATTGATCTGCTCTCCCAGCTTTCACCTTTCTTTCTTTCAAGAAAACATTTTCCTGGTCTATCGCCAAAACTTCACTCATCATTTCAATGCTTTTTTTGACCCAATCATCATGCTGTTCTTCCGTAAATCCGTGATGGCGTTTGTACTCCGCCACGTATAATTTGCCTTCATATATCTCAATGCAAAATGGAAATTCGGGCAGATCATGATCGTAAACCCGATAGCATGAAACATGCAGGCGCTTTGCCTGCCGGCCAATGTGACGAAAGACTTTTGTCAGCCTGTTCCGAAACATTATAAATTTTTCCTCAGTCATTTTTCTCAAGCCAAAATTTGCGAACTTAGATGACGATATAAGGTGTAAGGTATATGGCTTACGCCAGAATCAAAATCCAAAAATCCAATCCCGATAGCTATCGGGACGAAAATCAGAAATCCTAATGTACGCTATCGTTGACATAGAAACTACTGGCGGGTATGCCGCAGCTCATGGTATCATGGAAATTTCCATTCATGTCTTTGACGGCACCACCGTCGTAAGGAAATTTGAGACGCTGATCAACCCGCGTCAATCCATTCCCCGGTACATCCAGGCCATGACAGGTATTACTGATGAAATGGTGGCCACTGCCCCGTTGTTTGAAGAAGTGGCCGAAGCAGTGTTTGATCATTTGAACGATAATATTTTTATTGCGCACAACGTAAACTTTGACTATTCCTTCGTTAAATCACATTTGGAAGCCTGCGGCTACCAATACAATGCAAAAAGACTTTGTACCGTACGACTGAGCCGTAAAATATTTCCGGGTTTTCCTTCTTATGGTCTTGGCAAACTTTGTCGTTCGCTGGATATACAAATATATAACCGTCACCGCGCAGGTGGCGATGCAGAAGCAACGGTAAAAGTTTTTCAAAAATTGCTGGAAAACGATTCGCTGGAATATATCGTCAAAAGTCTCCAGCGGAGTTCGAAGGAACAAATGCTTCCACCCAATGTACCAAAAGAGCATTTTCAAAATCTTCCTTATTCGCCCGGTGTCTACTATTTCCACAATGCAAAGGGAAAGATCATTTATGTGGGGAAAGCAAAAAATATCAGGTACCGGGTCAATAGTCATTTTAGCAGCAACCTGGACAGTCGCCAGAAACAAAATTTCATTCGTTATACGTATGCCATCAGTTATCACACCTGTGGGACTGAATTGATGGCTCACATTCTTGAGTCATCCGAGATCAAACGGCTGTGGCCCATTTTTAACTACTCGCAAAAAAGATGGGAAGATGTATACGGCATCTTTACGTACGAGGATCAGAATGGCTATTTGCGATTTGCCATTGAAAAAAATAAAAAACACCTGGAGCCAGTTCACAGTTTTCATTATCTCGTGGATGGTCATTCGATGCTGAGAAAACTGATCAGGGAATTTCATCTCTGTCCGCGTCTTTGTTTTATGCAATCGAGTAATGAACCTTGTGGTGAGGCATGTCTTGGCGCTTGTGACCGGAAAGAAAAGCCGGAAACATATAACAAACGTGTGGAAAAAGCTATTCAGTCATTGAGTTCAAAACCATCATTTGCTATTGTTGACAAAGGCCTCAATGGTGACGACCGGTCGTGTATTCTTGTTCTCAATGGGAAACTGTATGGTATGGGATATATTCCAGAAAACATCCAGATCACAGATGCCGAGACATTAAAAGCTCATCTACAGCCTTATAAAGAAAATAGTTTTATCCGCAACCTGTTAAATGGTTTCGCTGCAAGGTATTCTTCGAAGATGGTAATGCTTAACGATTCTTTCATTAGTTGTTCGGCGTAACGTAAGGACTCGGTGCTTGAGGAGAGAATCTATGTGGTGAAAAATATTGAAGCACCTTATGTGGTGAAAAATATTGAACTGGTGAAAAACATTGAACCACATAGTTAACATAAGGTACATAGACGCACATAGACATTTAAAAATCATGCAAACCTATGTTTCTTATGTGCCTTATGTGGTGAAAAATATTGACCTGGTGAAAAACATTGAACACAGTTAACATAAGGCACATAGATGCACTAGACATCTAAATAAATTATGTGAACCTATGTTTCTTATGTGCCTTATGTGGTGAAAAATATTGAACTGGTGAAAAACATTGAACCACATAGTTACCATAAGGCACATAGATGCACATAGACTTCTAAAAATCATGCAAACCTAGTTTTTTATGTGCCTTATGTGGTGAAAAACATTGAACACAGTTAACATAAGGCACATGATGCACATAGACTTCTAAAAATCATATAAACCCATGTTTCTTATGTGCCTTATGTGGTGAAAACATTGAACTGGTGAAAAATCACTTGAGGAATTGCGCGATAGGAAGGTCTTGAGGATCCGATCATGCCATCCACTGAAAGTTTTCATCACGAGGCATTTCACTAAAAACTTGTTCAGCGATTGGGGGAGGCACCGTTAGTTTTCTTTCAACAGTATTGATCCATGCTCCATCAACAGTTATTATGGCAGAAACAGTATCACCATTTTTCATGACCTCGTGCCGGATGCTCCATCTTGAATAATCCTTTTTTGCTTTTAACAGAGTGAGATCAACAGTTATTTTATCACCATCCCTGATCTCTCTTTTGAACACACATTCTTCCCTGAAAAGGATGGGACCAAAATGCAACTGTTGCATTATATGTGCATTCAAATCGAATTCTTTTAAAAACTCGATTCGACAAAAAGCTCCCCAATCATAATAGATCGAATGACGTAAGTGAAAATTTGGATCCAGGTCTGACCATCTCAATTGCACATCTTTTACAAACTTCTTCATGAACGATAATGTTTTTTAAAATTGTAAAAACCGATCGACGAAACAATACACAATGCAAAAACGACATACCACAGAACATTATAGCTTGAATGCTGAACGATCTGTGATCCGAATGCGGGCGCCAACACCTGTCCCAATGCAAATGACATCGTAAACAAAGCAGCGTACTGTCCGCGGTTATGATCATTGCTTCTGCTCACCCAAAAAGAGTTGATGAAAGGGAACATCAGCATTTCACCAACGGTTATGATGACCATTGCAAGCAGCGCAAGCGAAAGGCCGCCCAAAGGAAGATTCAATACCAGGTAAGAAAGACCAACAAGAAAAGTACCCATTGAAATATACTTTGCAGGAGATCGCTTGCCTTCCAGTTTAAACACCAATACCATTTCCACCATCACAATGATCAATCCATTTAATGCCAGCACGAGACCAACTACAGGTTTGCTGAGAAGCAAATGCTCTTTAAAAAAAACAGGAAGCAGGCTAAACATTTGAAGAAAGCACAATGCCGACAAAAAGATAAAGAAAGTGAATCTCAGGTAAACTCCGTCTTTCCAAACGGATGTTGACACCTGCCGAACGGCTGGGTCGCTATGTTTTTTATTATTAGTTGTCACGCGTGGCAGTGCCGCATGTAAGAGAAGCGCCGCCAGCATGCAGGTTATTCCATCTGCCCAAAACAAATATTGAAAAGCTAACAGGCCGCCAATGGCGGGACCAATAGAGAATCCCAGGTTGACAGCGAGCCGGGCGAGTGAGTATGATCTTGTACGATTTTCCGGCAAACTATAATAAGCGATGGCTGCAGCGTTTGCAGGACGAAATGCTTCACCAACAACACCAATAGTAAACATGCAGGAACCAATTTGCCAGAACGTCCACAATTGCCCTAATACAATAAATAGCATTCCATTCAAAAACAAACTCCAGAATTGCACGGGATAAAAGCCGATCTTATCGGTCAGCCTGCCGCCGATAAAGTTCCCAAGTATAGCACCTATTCCAAAAAAAGCAACCTCCCAGCCTGCTGCTGTAATGGAGTAATTCATTTCATCGCGCAGGTAAACTGTCAGGAACGGCATCACCATTGTTCCCGCACGATTGACAAACATCACCAGGGCCAGCCACCAGGTTGCACTTGCCAATCCCACGTACGCATTGCGATAAAGAGCAATGGAAGACTTGATCATGATTAACGAAATTAATGGATTGAAAGGGCCTGATTTATCTGGTTAAACTTTATTTTTGCCTGTCCCGCCAAACGGCGGGACCGTTTATATAAAAAATCATCCATGAAGAAAATCATAGCTAGCAGTACCCTGATTTTAGCAGCGTTATTGATCTATGCACAAAGCAATTCAGTTAAAAAACCTGTTGCGAAAACTACAACACCAGCGGTTCAATTAAAAACATTGGAGGATTCCGCCAACTATGCCATGGGACTTAGCATTGCTAATTTTTACAGGCAACAAGGTGTGACAAAGATCAATAGTGCACTTGTCACGAAGGCGATCAATGATGCGATGAGTGGCAAACCGCTCCTGCTCAATGATGCACAAACCAGTAGCGTTTTAATGACCTATCTGAACAAACAGCAAATGGCGAAATCAAAGCCGGCCATTGATGCATGCAACAATTTTTTAGCTGTCAATAAAAAGAAACAGGGAGTTGTTACTACAACTTCAGGCCTGGAATACGAAGTCATCACACAGGGAACGGGGCCAAAGCCTACATTAAAAGACACTGTAGTTTGTAACTATAAGGGCGAATTCATTGATGGTAATGAATTCGATAATTCATACAAACGCGGAGCGCCCGCCGAATTTCCGCTAACAAATGTGATAAGGGGCTGGACAGAGGTGTTGCAGTTGATGCCAGAAGGTTCAAAGTATAAAGTATATGTTCCTTATCAATTAGGTTATGGTGCCAGCGACTATAATGGCATACCAGGAGGTTCGCTTCTGATATTTGAGATCGAACTGCTGGATGTGAAGGGAAAATAAAAGAAGGAACAAGAGACAGGGTACAAGAGATGAGACACAGGGTACAAGACACAAGCAACAAGGCACAAGGAACAACAATCATTCAAGGTTTCCTTTCATCTGGTCGATCTGGAATTTTGTTCCCAGCACGATCACTTTCATTCCTTTTTCTATGATGGTATTTTCGGGAGGGTTGATCAGAAATTTTCCATCCTTGTTTTTTACTCCGATGCAATTGACTCCTGTCTTTTTCCAGTTCATTACGTCGGTGAGTGATCTATCCTGGATTGCTTCAGGCAAATGATAATAGTCTACAGATTCGATATGGATCGTCTCTCCATCTGCACTGGATAAAAAGTCAATGAACTCGATCACGTCGGGTTTTGACACCAGGGTCGCCATGTGTATTCCCCCGATGCGATCCGGCATGATCACATTGTCAGCGCCGGCCTTTTTCAATTTTTGGATGGAGCTTTGTTTGGAAGCCCTGCTTATGATCCGGATATTATTGTTGATAGCCCGGGCAGTAAGTACGATAAATACATTGTCTGCATCATCAGGTAAGGCCGTGATCAGCGCTTTTGCTTTGTCAATACCGGCTTTTTTCAGAACCCAATCCTCAGTGGCGTCGCCGGTAAAAAAGATCAGGCCATGATGATCACTGGAGATCTGTTCCATTCTTGCTTCATCTTTTTCGATCACGACAAAGGGCACATTGTGTATTTTCAGAGTATCACATGCTTGTTGGCCATTGCGTCCATAACCGCAAATGATCACGTGGCCGTGTAATCTGTCAGCTTCTTTCATAATTCTTCTTATTTTAAAATACTTGTGGATCTCTCCGCTGGTTACGAATTGTGTAATTCGGGTGAGTGCGAAGGCAAACGATGCCCAGCTTGCAATAAGCAGTGTGATCGTAAATATTTTGCCCCCGGTGCTCAAAGGTCTTACTTCCTGGAAACCGGCGGTTGTTACGGTAATAGTTGTCATATAGACGGCATCCAAAAAACTATAACCCTCAATGGCGATGTAACCAATGATACTTGCAATGAATATCCCCAATAAAATAATGAAGGGTTGCAGTAGTCTGTATGTCCAGGTTTTCAAACAGAATTGTTTGCATTAAAATTAGTGAATTGAATAGTAGAACGAGCGGTTCTTCCATATCCTGGCCATGTCTCAAAACGCAGTTCTAAATAAAAATGGGGCTGCCTCAAAAGTCATTCCTTGTTGGGAATTTTTTAGATTGCTTCTCCCAACGCTTGGTCGGGATCAGCAATGACGACTTTTGAGACAGCCCTGGTACGGTAACTTTATTCTTTTAGTGCTTGCTAACAACGATCTTTTCTACAGATTGCTCACCAGTTTCACGGTTAATTACACGCAGACTATAATAGCCTGATGTAATGTTATTAATTTCAAGATTATTATTAGTAATTCCTTCCCATTGTTTTATTATACGTCCGCTCATATCCGTTAAAGAAACATCGCGGGCGCCACTCATGTCCTCAAAAACGACTTTTATTTTACCATCAGAACTCGGATTGGGATACAGAATTATTCGGCTTGCCTGCCCGTCGCCACGCACGGATCTTATGTCACTAAATTTCGAACTGCCATCAAGATCGATAGTGCGCAGACGATATTGAGTAATGGCGTTCGCAGAATTATTGTCAGTATAACTATATGTCAATGGTGAGTTACTGTTGCCATTGATCGCCTGTGAATGTACAAATGCTATTACCTGCCAATTTCCATCTCCGATTTGTCGCTGGATCTCGAAACCACTCGAGTTCAATTCCTGTGCAGTTTGCCAGCTTAAGCTCACATTACCTCCATTTGTCCGTTTGGCGTTGAAATAAGTAAGCTGCACCGGAAGAGAGCCACATAGGTTTGAAAAAAGAGATAAGATCGTGTTTGAGCTTTCTGACGATGTTACAGCCACCCAGATGTCGCTTTTTTCTCCCGCTTCCTTGTTTCCAGTATAGGAAACATTTGCATCGGCATATGGGCTGCCGGCACTGATCGTAAAAGGACCAGCTGAACCTACAAGGATATCATCAGTTCCCGGTTCGAAACTTGCATCTCCATCGCTCTTGTAAAGATTGTAAGAGAAATTGATAGGAGTTGTCGAACTCGTTTGTATGCCAAGACTCAGCAGCCTTGGATTTGTACATCTTTTAAACCCTGTGATCGTAGGATCGTTAAATATCTGTTGCTGAGCACAAATATAACACTGGGCCTTGCTGGTGGCTGCGTTCGCATTTGATGCCCATACGTCCGTCTTGACCTTTAACATTCCGGAACAGCTTTGATTGAAAATCACTTTAACGTTGGACATTACAAAATGATCCGTAGTGCCTCCCGTAAATGTTTTAGTTACAGTCATCCCCGGTGAATTGGAGGGCTTCGTCAACACCACGGTGGGGTCTGGACTATAAGTAGACAAAATCGTTACAGGAACCGGCGTGTTAAGCGCGCCATGGCCGGTGCTGTTGTCTAGCCCAATGTCTGCAAAGGATTTTCCAATCTCATCGACGGCAGTGCCAAGCTCAGTGTGCGTCGGCGGATTTACCGCCGGTGTACTACTGCTGCAATTAAAAAAAGCTGGATAATTTGCGTCGAGGTAAGAATGAATATAGACATACTTACCTCCCGGATTATAACCCAGGTCGAACTGTATATTGAATGTGGCCTGGCATTTGTTTGGGCCGATCACTGACGGCGTCCCGACCATTTCAACTGAAACATTTGCGAGAGAAAGGGTACATTGCGAATATGAGTTGAGATACGAGCTCAACACAATTGCAAATAAGGGTAGAATTTTTTTCATTGCTTCAAAGTTTTAGTTATATGATGGTTTGTATCATCCTTCGTAAAGGTGATCCATAGTATGAAGGCTATTGACAGGAGGGATTTTTACGTAATGGACTTTGTCCATTAGGTCAATTCAAAGGAGGCATCTGCAAAAAAGAATTTCACAAATGAATCAAAACTCTAAAGACTAGCGATTATCAGTTCATAAATGACCGAAGCTGATCAATCGGGTACGTCACAGAAAAAACTTGGGAGGGCTTTCGTTAAGAAGATGGAGAATTATGCTGCCAAACTACAAACTGGAATTAATACTTGCAAGTCTATGACGAATTTTTCATCACATATTTTTATCGTAAATAGTTTATCGAGTCAAAAAGAATTGGTTACAAGGCTCATAGTTTTTTTTCGACCCACTCCATGGCCTTTTGAAATTGTTGTTTTTCCGTAAGGCTGGTGTTATCGAGCAACATAGAGCCTTTTGCTTTCTTAAGCGGACTTATTTCCCTGTGTGAATCGATATAGTCGCGCATCTCCAGGTTCGACTTTATTTCTTCGATAGTAATATTCGGGTTCTTTTCAAATAATTCCTTAAACCTTCTTTCGACCCTGACGGAACTGTCTGCGGTCATGAAAATTTTTAGCTCGGCACGTGGAAATACGACCGTGCCAATGTCCCTTCCATCCATAACGATACCTTTTTTCTCTCCCATTTTTTGTTGTTGCGCAACTGCAAATTGACGAACTTCTTTGATGGCAGCTATCTCACTGACTTTTTCCGCCACCACAAGGTCGCGTATCACGTATTCGACATTCTCTCCGTTCAGGTATACTTCGCTTAGTTCTGTCGCGGGATTATTTTGAAATTCAATATTGATATCTTTCAATGCCTTTTTTACCTCTTTCTTTTCTGTCCAATCAACATGATTGCGTAGAAAATAAAGGGTGATGGCCCGGTACATCGCACCGCTGTCGACATAGATATACCCGAGGGCTTTAGCTAATTGTTTTGCCAATGTGCTTTTTCCCGTGCTCGACCAACCATCAATTGTGACGATGATTTTTTTCATTGCCCTATCCCTAAAAAGATCAGTTTGAATTTAATTTACTGGCTTAGTATCGCAGTTTGAATTTGAACACATAAGGCACATAAGCCACAATAGTGGCGAGCAAAGGGGATCATATGAAGACTTATGTTCTCTATGTCCTTATGTTTTCTTATGTGGTCCAAATTTCAAAATGAGACAAATACCTTAAACAGAACAAAAATAAAAAAGGAGCATCGGTAAACGACACTCCCTTTAAATTTAAATTATTGCTTAATCAGGCTTTTGATTTCTCTTCCACTTTTTTGAAAGAAAATTTCAGCTTGTTATTTTCTTTATCGAGGTCGGCTTCCAGGATATCTCCTGCTTTTACATGCAGGCTGAGGATCTCTTCTGCCAAAGGATCTTCAAGATATTTTTGAATAGCCCTGTGAAGAGGACGGGCGCCAAACTGTACATCATAACCCTTATCGGCCAGGAATGATTTTGCATCCTCGGTTAATTCAAGATTAAATCCAAGGTTGCTTAATCTCTTCATCACACCTTTCATCAAAATGTCAATGATCTCGAAAATATTGTCTTTGCTAAGTGAATTGAAGATCACCACATCATCGATCCTGTTCAGGAACTCGGGCGAGAAAGTTCTCTTCAATGCCTTTTCGATCACCGCTTTGTTTGCCTCATCTTCGTTTTGTACCCTTGAACTGGTAGCAAAACCAACACCGGCGCCAAAGTCTTTAAGTTGACGAGCACCAATGTTTGACGTCATGATGATCAGTGTATTCTTGAAATCAACTTTTCTTCCCAGGCCATCTGTCAGCTGACCATCATCGAGTACCTGTAATAAGATATTATAAATGTCAGGGTGTGCCTTTTCAATTTCATCAAGAAGAATTACACTATAAGGTTTCCGGCGAACTCTTTCTGTCAACTGGCCACCTTCTTCATAACCAACATATCCAGGAGGAGCACCGATCAAACGGCTTACTGTGAACTTCTCCATGTATTCGCTCATGTCGATCCTGATCAATGAATCCTCCGAGTCGAACATATACCTGGCCAAAGCTCTCGCCAACTCTGTTTTACCAACACCGGTTGGACCAAGGAAGATAAAAGTACCAATAGGTTTCTTGGGATCTTTTAACCCTACACGATTGCGCTGGATCGCTTTTACCACTTTCTGAATTGCATCCATCTGGCCTACCACCATTCCTTTCATATCGTCTGCCATCTTCCGAAGTTTTTCACTCTCTGCCTGTACCATTCTTTTTACAGGAATACCGGTCATCATGCTGACAACTTCGGCGATTTGTTCTTCACCGATCGGGTAGCGTTTGTGTTTGCTTTCTTCTTCCCATTCAGATTTTGCCTTGTCCAATTCTTCACCCAAACGTTTTTCTGTGTCTCGCAAAGAAGCAGCCTCTTCAAATTTCTGGCTCTTAACTACTTTATTTTTTTCATTCTTTACGTCTTCTATTTTCTTTTCAAGGTCGACGATATTGGGCGGCACATTGATATTTTTCAAATGCACCCTCGCTCCTACTTCATCCATCACATCGATCGCTTTGTCAGGTAAAAGACGATCGGTGATATAACGATCACTCAATTTCACGCACGCATCGATCGCTTCATCATCATAGATCACATTGTGGTAATCTTCGTACTTCGTTTTTATGTTCACCAATATCTTAATAGTATCTTCAACAGAAGGCGGATCAACCATCACTTTTTGAAAGCGGCGATCCAATGCTCCGTCTTTTTCAATATACATCCTATATTCGTCCAATGTAGAGGCGCCGATACATTGTAGTTCACCTCTCGATAAGGCGGGTTTGAAAATATTACTCGCGTCGAGAGAACCACTTGCTCCCCCTGCCCCCACGATCGTATGGATCTCATCAATGAACAGGATCACATCGCGATTCTTTTCCAATTCATTCATGATAGCTTTCATTCTTTCTTCGAATTGCCCGCGGTATTTGGTACCGGCCACTAACGCTGCAAGATCCAGCGAGATCACTCTTTTATCAAAAAGTACCCTGGACACTTTACGCTGAACAATGCGAAGGGCAAGGCCTTCAACAATTGCAGTTTTACCGACGCCGGGTTCGCCAATAAGGATCGGGTTGTTCTTTTTACGACGGGAAAGGATTTGTGAAACCCTTTCAATTTCTGATTCACGGCCAACGATTGGATCGAGTGCTCCCATTTCAGCGAGTTTCGTTATATCGCGGCCGAAATTATCCAGTACAGGTGTTTTACTTTTTGCAGTGCCCTGCTGCCTGGATGATTTAGATTGTGAATATTTCTTTTCTTCATCAAAATCATCATCGTTCTCTTCAGAATATTCTGAGCGAACATCGTTTGATTTTACTATACCTAACTCTTGTCTGAATAGATCGTAGTCCACGTCGAATTGATTTAGAATTTGTGTAGCAATATTTTCTTTGTTTTTGAGAATGGAAAGCATCAAGTGTTCAGTTTCAACTGTAGTACTCTTTAAGGCTTTTGCTTCAAGCACAGTAACACGTATTACTTTTTCTGCTTGTTTGGTTAGTGGAAGGCTATTAATATTCGCAATGTTTTTTCCGGTTTTGTCTTTTACAGCTAGTTCGATCTCTTTTCTCAGCTCATAGAGATCGACATTAAAACTCTTCAAAATCCGGATCGCTGTATTATCCCCCTCCCGGATCAAACCGAGAAGAAGATGCTCGGTGCCGATAAAATCATTCCCCAACCTCAACGCCTCTTCCCTGCTGAATGAAATGATCTCCTTTACCTGTGTTGAAAAATTATTATCCATTTTGGGTTAATTGCTTGTGATACAATAATAACGAATATTTTTGACTGTTCTTAATTTCTAATTATAAACGTATTGTTGATAA
>Ga0207674_10008192_pt1 | contig 12112 bp, 13 predicted proteins | sample KBSCornC72_FD_184303 | JGI IMG/M metagenome (GOLD analysis project Ga0207674, IMG submission 184303) | Corn rhizosphere microbial communities from Kellogg Biological Station, Michigan, USA - KBS Corn C7-2 (SPAdes) (version 2) | ecosystem: Host-associated > Plants > Roots > Rhizosphere > Soil ... | reverse complement strand
CGCAGGTTCTGGAAATGGTATTTGATCCTGCCTGAAAGGCTGTTGGGTCTGCTGGACACCTTCGACACGTCCAGGCGAACCCCGTTGTACTGGTAACCTGCCTCGAAGCCGAAGGTGGTCCAAGGGAAGTAGCGGACGGCGCCTCCCAGATCGGCCACGTAAGCGTCGAAACGATCGATTCCGATCCAGATCGCACGGGCATCGGTTTCGATATACCAGTCATCGCCAGGGCGGAAACGGCCGAACAGACCGACGGAACCGATTGGTCCAGTCAGGCTCCGCTCTTTGGAATATTCCGCAGTTGCTCCTCCAACGCCGGCCTCGGCGTCCAGCTTTGTCTTGAAGAAGATGGCGCCCAGACCGACCGCGGCACCGATCTGGGTTTTTTCCTTCGCCATGAAAGCGTACCGATAGTTCAGGAACGCATTGTCCGCATTAAAGGTCGACTTGAGGTGCATGCCGGCAGTAAAGGTCGTGTCGGCATAGTCGATGTCGCGAGTGATGGTCTTCTCCCCGTTCCGCCGCGCGAAGAGGTACCCCAGTTCGAGCTCGTGACGGCGACCAGGCCGCCAGCGGGCCGCAAGGCGCCCCTGGAATTTCTCCTTCGCGAGTCCCAGATCGTCCTCCGACTGGATAGTGGTACCGTTCCCGTTAGGCCCGTCGACCCGTATCTCGGAGCCGAAGAAGACTACCGCACCAGCGCCGGAAAACTGCCACTTGTCGTACAGATGATTCTGTTCCTCGTCCTGGGCGAGGAGGACTCCAGCGGCAGGGATACACGTCAGGAGGGCTAACGCGCCGAAAGCACGCTTGAGCAGAGACATGGCGGACCCGGGTGCAGGTGCGCAACAGACCGAGGGGACCCCCGGTAAGTTGGGGAACCTCGGGTCGCCCCGCAAGCGCGTGGAGATGCGGACGGGCGACGCGCTGCACCAAAGGACTATTTGGCGCTGGCTTTTCCCCCACGTTATATCCGAGTTCCCGATTGGCGAGAGGCTCCCATGTCCAACCCCGCCGCGCCTCAGCTGGACTCCTCCACCCGCCTCGCGGTGGAGCGCACCCGCCTCACCCACGAACGCACCCTGATGGCCTAGGTCGAACCGCAACCTCGCTGATCTCCTTCGGCTTCACCATCTACAAATTCTTTCCCCGGCGCTTCGGCATGGTGATGATTGTGATCGGTATCGTGTCGCTGGTCGCGGCCCAGGTCCAGGACTATTTCAACCGCAAAGAACTCGCGAAACAGTACGGGCCGGGTCCGTTTTCCGTCGCCGCCGTGGTGGCAGTGTTGGGTCGGGGGGCTCGGGGTGCTGGCACTGCCGCTCGCCGCGTTCGAGATCTAGAACGCCTCGCCGGTGCCGAGGAAAATGCCGACCGTTCCCTGGGCCCCGAATCCCCAGTCGATGGTGATGTTGCTGCGGGAATGCTTGTTCAGCTTGATCCGAAGCCCGAGGCCCCAGCCGACATCGGGCGCCTCCCAGCGATTGAGCTCGGGATCCGTGGTCGAAGTGAGGTTCAGAAACGACACTGCACCCCAGAACCCATCACGCGAAAGGTTGATTCGATACTCCGCCTCCGCGTAGAGCATGTCGCTGCTCCGGATGCGGCCCTGAGCATAGGCCCGACCGGTGCGGTTGTTGTAGTCCCAGCCGATGGCCGGAAGATCGAGATAGGGCGGCTTACCAAAGGTGAGCCAGGCCAGTCCCCAGAGGGCGAGCACGCTGCGTCCGCCAAACGGCATGAGGTAGATTCGGCCTTCCGCTTCGACAGATTGCCAATCGTTATCGCTTCCCAGCCAGGTGGGGAACATCCTCAGGCTCAGGCGGGCGTAGTGCCCCCTCGTCGCGTTGATCGGATTGTCCCGGGTTTCGCTCAGGAGATTGAGCGAGACACCGGAGGATAGGGTCTGAGCTACTGTCTGGCCTCCGTTATAGTCGAGGAATGGCGTCGTCACCCCGGGTTCCGCGTTGTGATCCTCGATGTTGAAGTAATCGTTCATGTGATAGCCGAAACCCACCAGGAGATCTTCTCCGATTCCCCGGTACACCGTCTCGTAGAAGCGCAGCAGATTGAAATCCATCGGCGATTCGAAAGAATTGGGTTGGGCCCGACCCAAGCCGTAGGTCGGCTGGTTGGTGTCGAGATAGCGCCAATCCCCCTCGAACTTCCAGCGGTTCCCCGCAGTGAACACGTTAGAGCGTAGCAGGATGTTGAATTGGCTCTTGGTGGTGTAATTGACCGACGAAGAAATGGTGGAGAGACTGGTCTCTGGCTCCGGACCAAACCGGGTCACCGCGTTACCTGAGACGCCGAGCAGGAGGCCGGTCGAGGGGCTGGCGGATACGGCCGGAAGAATCGATAAGGCAACCTTGGGCGAAGGCAAGGCGACCGTGTCGGCAAGCTTGGGCTTGCCCTTGATGACCCGGCTGATGACATCCATGAGGTCGCGCTGGGGAAGCGTGTCAGTCGAGTCCGCCGGCTCCTGCGCCATGAGCGTGCCGGACAAGAGTGCCATGAGAATCGGCGAAAACAGGAAGGCCCACCGGGACGGCCGCATGAGAGAGAATAAGCCGAGGCGACTGCCCTTCAAGGTGTGAATCGCGCGGATCTGTCATTACTGACAGTTTCTCGAGGGAGAACCCGGTGATATCGTCGCAGGGTTCCCAACGGGACGGGTTCAATGTCCGCGCCACGAGTGCTCCTGGTTGACGACTTCCCCCCGCTGCGCAATGCCGTCCGGCGCCTGCTCAGCCCTGACTTCGACGTGATCGGAGAGGCCGCGGACGGCGAGGAGGCGATGGAGCTGGTCCGCGAGCTCCATCCCGATGTGGTAGTCCTCGACGTCGCCATGCCCGGAGAGGGCGGCATAGCGACTGTGCGGAAGATCACCGCGTCCGGAGGGTGTGGTGCGGTAGTCATGCTGTCAGTTCTCGACGATCCCGCCTTAGTCCTCGACGCTTCCCACGCCGGAGCGAGGGGCTACGTCCTCAAGTCGCGAGCTGGGACGGATCTCGCGCCCGCGATTCGGGCTGCCTTGGCCAGTGGGTAGATCGGCCGGTTATTAGCGCGCGCGGCGTTGCCGGCTATGGCACCAAAGGGCGGTTGAAGTGGTACAAACTGTCAGAAGTGACAGTTTCGCAAATTCGAGATCTTCCGATTTCTGCTCGCGTTTGATGGCTCATTTGAACGGGAAGGACCCACGCCGGGAGGCAACACGATGACCTATTCGACTCTCAATACATGTCTTCTCCTCGGAGGCTTGTTGCTCACCGGCTGTCATAAGTCGGAGCCCGAGCCATCCGCCACTCCGAAGGCCGCACCCGCGGCACCCCAACCCCAACCCACCACGGCTCAGGTCCCCAACGCCAAGGACACGACGATGGCAGCCATGCCCGCCGACTCGGCGATGGCCGGCAAGTCGGCCGATTCCGCAATGGCGGCAGGGATGGAGGCGCCGGCGGCGCTCAGCGACCAGCTCAGTAAATCGCTCGGTCTAACTCCGGCCCAGGCCAGCGCCGGAGTGGGTGTGGTCCTGACGTATGCTCAGAACAAGCTGCCCGCTTCCGACTTCGATAAAGTGGCGAGCTCCGTTCCCGGTTCGCAGAACTACATCCAGTCAGCCAAAGACGCCGGTGCGGTCAGCGCCGACGCCCCGATTCAGGATACCGCTGGAGTCAACTCGGCCCTTGGCAAACTGGGCATCAGCCCCGAGGTGGCAAGCCAATTGGTCCCCCAAGTCACCGACTACATCTCGAGTGTGGCCGGGCCCGAGGTCGGCGGGATGGTCAAGAGTCTCTTCTAGCAACTCGACGTCGTCGTACTACCGGGGTGGGAAGGCTTCCGCCTTACCCACCCCGGCTGCCTGCTGTAGCCGCTCCATCGAAGCCGCCCACAGTCTCGAGTTTGAGCTCGCCGCCGACATCGCCCGGAGCGTCATCTCCCCACTGGGCCGATGTCGGTCAGCTCGGTGCCATCGCGGTGATCCCCACCTACCTCAACTATTTTCTGGAACGTGCCTCGAGAAGTACCAGGTTGATGGCTCGGGCGGGGAAGCCTCCTCCTCGGTCTAGGTGCAACCGCGTCGCTGAGTCATACTCACGCTCCGTCGCATCCGGATTAGCCCACCAGATCTAGACCGATCGAGGATCCTCGTCCTTCCCCAAAAGGCAACTTGCGCCTCAGCTCTGGCAACCCTAAAACGGTGGGCAGGCACGCGATACAACAGAATCGGCACTGCAGCGCGAGAGTCGGCCTCGGGGGATCGGGCAGTGGCAAAGGGTTGGACCGTGGTCAGCATGAACGACGACTGGAAGACGATCTATCCAGCGCCCGGAAACGGAGCGGCAGCCGCGCGATGATGGCGTCCAAGTCAGCAGAGCCTCTTGCTTCCTGGAATGACGGCGCCAGCAAGGCCGCCATCAGCGATTTCGTTGCCCGGGTGACGAGGCGCGGCGGACCGGAGTTTGTGCCGGCAGAAGCGCGCATTGCCGTCTTCGACAACGACGGCACTCTCTGGTGCGAAAAGCCGATGCCGGTGGAACTTGGCTTCATCCTGGAGCAGATGGCGACGGTGGCACGTGGGGACCCCTCGCTCGCGGAGCAGCAGCCCTGGAAGGCCGCGAAGGACAGGGACTACGCCTGGCTGGGGACAGCAGTGGACAAGCACTATCACGGAGACGATTCGGACGCGAAGGTGCTCCTCGGCGGCATCCTCAAATCGTTCGCGGGGATGACGATGGAGACCTACCAGGAGGAAGCGGGGAAGTATCTCCATGACACTGACCATCCGATTCTTCATCGCCGCTTCACCGATTGCAGCTACCGGCCGATGATCGAGTTGCTCCGCTATCTCGAGTCCCACGGATTCAGCACATTCATCGTCTCGGGCGGCGACCGGGACTTCATGCGTCTGATCACCCGGCAGGTTTACGGCATTCCCGGCGAGCGCGTCGTAGGCAGCTCCGCGGCGCTGTCGTATCAAGCGAACGACCGTTGCGGGGTGCTGGTGTATCAGGCGGTGCCGGACGTCTTCGATGACGGACCGGTCAAGCCGGTCCGGATCTGGAGCCGGATCGGACGGAGGCCCATCCTCGCCTTCGGCAATTCGAACGGCGATCTCCAGATGCTGCAATTCACCGGTGGCGGCGACCGCCTGGCGATGCGGCTTCTGCTACACCACGACGACAAGGAGCGCGAATTCGCCTACACCAGCGGCGCCGAACGGGTGCTGCAAGAGGCCAGTGCCAAGGGATGGACCGTGGTGAGCATGCGGGACGACTGGAAGCGGATGTTCGGCAGGGCGTCCGGTCCTCAGCGGCGAGTCAGCGGGCCGAGGCCGGTCGGCGGTGAGCGCAGGGTCAACGAATCAGAAGTTCACTTCACCTGATTAGGACCAGGGGCGCGGAATGGCAAAGTGACATCGAGCAGCAACTACGACTGGTTGATCCATCACGCCTATCTCATCATCGCCGCACCATCGGTCGCCGGGCAGTTCGTCGAGACATTCAAGGATTTCCCCCGCCCTGTTCCGCCACGAGCGCTTGTTGCTGCGGTCGGTGCTGGCCATGAACATCATCATGCTGGCGCTGGTTATCGAAGTCGGGCTGAGCGTAAACATGCCGGTCCCGATCAAGATCGCGCTCGGGACCCTTGCGGTATCCCCGGTTCCTCCCATCCTGCCCTTCCAGCAGGAAAAGGCGGGAGGGCCCCGAGTATTCCATAGGCCTGCTCGCGGCCAGCGCCCTGCTTTCCATCGTCATCGCGCCTCTCAGCATCCTGATCGTGGACCGGATCAAGCACGCGGGGTGGACGGTCTCCCCGATGCAGGTTGCCCAGACGGTGCTGGTGTCGGTGGTAGTTCCGCTCGTCCTTGGGTATGCCGTCCGCGCAAAGGCGCCCAATCTCGCCGCGGAAATCGCTGACCCCATCAACAAGTTCTCGCTGGCGCTCTTGATTCTTGCCTTCCTGCCCATCCTCTATCTCTCCCGGCACACGATCTGGGACCTGGTTGGCAGAAGAGTCATCATCGCACTGGTGCTGTTCACGGTCGTGGGGCTGACGGTGGGCCACCTGCTGGGTGGCCCCGATCCTCACAACCGGAGAATCCTCGCGCTGGCCACCGCGACCCGGCATCCGGGGGTAGCGATGGCGATCTCAGCACTTAACTTCCCCGATCAGCGAGCCGCCCAGATCGTGATCGTATATCACCTGATCCTCGGCACGATCGTCTCAATCCCTTACGTGAAGTGGCAAGCCCGGTCAATGCAGCAACCGGGGGAAACGCCACCGCATGAAGCGCCCCATGCGGCCGAGCCTCGAAGCGAGGAATTGTGGGAATACTGAATCCTGCCGTAATTGGAGCGCTCTTCGCCGGAAGCCTGACCATCGGGATTGTGCTCATGCTCGAGGTGGGCCGCCGGATCCGGCGGTTGCAGCAGGTTCGGCACGGAGAGGAAATGGCCAAGGGCCTGGGGGCCGTCGAGGGAGCGGTCTTCGGCCTCATGGGTCTGCTGCTGGCGTTCACCTTTTCCGGCGCCGCGTCCCGCTTCGATCTCCGGCGACAGCAGATCATCGATGAAGCCAACAACATCGGCACCGCCTACCTCCGGCTGGACCTCCTCGCGCCGGAGGCACGCACGATGATCCAGGAGAGGTTCCGGCAATACGTCGACGCGAGGCTCGACACGTACAGCGCCATCCCGGATACCGCCCGAGTGAACGCGGCGCTGACCCGGACGGCCGCGCTGCAACAGGAGATCTGGACCCGTTCGGTCACCGCGGCTCACGAGGTTCCCGGTCCTCAGACGACTATGCTCCTCATGCCGGCCCTCAATGAGATGTTCGATATCGCGGCGACCCGGCTCGCGACGACCAAGTTGCATCCGCCGCCCATTATCTACGGCATGCTCTTCGTCCTGACCCTCATCTGCTCCTTCCTTGCCGGCTATGACATGGGGGCGGAGAGCACTCGCAGCTGGGTACACATGCTGGGCTTCGCGCTGATCCTGGGCATCGCCGTCTATGTGATCGTGGATCTCGAATTTCCCAGGCTGGGGCTGATTCGACTGGATTCGTTCGACCAGCTGCTGGTGAACGTGCGGGCCCAGATGCGATAAGGGGGGAGGGACCCGATGCCATGGCGGAGGGGTATGATAACTGCCCAACTACGACCGGGTCACGATCGGCCAGCGAGAAGGCCTCGAGGGCGGAGCCTTCGTGGCCCGGACCGACGACGCTGGGGCCGGCTGGTACAATCCGGCTGGACTCGCGTTGAGTGAAAAGTGTGGGCTCAACGCAAGCTCGAACGCCTACGAGCTCACCACGATCACCCTGGAGGGCATCGGACAGGCCAAGGGGAGCACCGTTGGTCCCACCCTCGGTGGAATAGCGGGCGATACCAAGATCAAAGTCAGCTCCTTCACCATGCTCTATGCGATTTCGTACGCGTTCTGATCACCTGATTCACCATTCAGAGGGAATTCTCATGCGCACCGTTGCAGCCATCATTGCTCTTTCTCTCGCCGGCGCTCCTCTCCTGGCCCAGGACGACGCCAAAATCCAGGCGGCGCGCGCCGAGGTCCAGGCGGAGCGCACCAAACTGGTCGCCGCAAACCTGCCGTTGACCGAGGAAGAGAGTGCCAAGTTCTGGCCGCTCTACAACGAATATCGTGCTGAGGCAGGCAAGCTCAGCGACCGTGTGGTGGCCCTGATCAAGGACTACGCCGCCAATTTCGACAAGATGACGGATGACAAGGCGCGAGACCTGCTCAAACAGCAGCTCCAGCTGGAAGAAGACCGGATGAAGCTGCGCAAGTCGTACGCGGGTAAGTTCGAGAAGGTGCTGCCCGCGAAGAAAGTGGCGCGCTACTACCAGATCGAGAACAAGCTGGATATCGCGGTCCAGTACGAGGCGGCGACCTCGATCCCCCTGGTCCAGTAGCGAAACGCTTGAGCAAGCCCCCCCTCCGGGCCTTGACCGGCCCGGCTGGCGGGGTACACTCAACGCAATCCGGTCGCGGACTGCTCGCGACTCGTGGCATATGGCAGACCGATCGTGGAGTCTTCGTGAATCCCCCTCTTAAAACTGCACCCCTCCTCGGTGAGTCGTCCCGGCAGACCCGTGGCCGTGATCGCGCTCTCAGCGATGGCGCCGCGGCCCTCAGCACGCTGGGGATAGGACTGGCATCCCTCGATTCCGATCTGCGCTATCTCGAAATCAACGACTGGCTGGCTCGCGCACAGGGGCTTTCCGCTTCAGACCATCGGGGCCGGTTGCTGAGTGAGACAGTACCACACCTCGCCGAAGAGCTGGAGCCGGTACTCCGCCGCGTGCTTACCACCGGCCTCGCCGCACTCGACGTCCCCATCCGGGAGTCGGGCACTGGAGTCCAGACCGCCCGACACTGGCTGGTTCGCTGCTACCCGGTTCGCGAAGAGGGTGTGATCACCAGTGTGAACTGTGTGATGGAAGAGATCACCGAACGAGTCCGCGCCCAGGAAGCTCTCGCGGCCAGTGAGGCGGCCTTGCGTCACAGCCATGCCCGCACCCGGAGCCTGGCCGGCCGGTTGATCACGGCCCAGGAGACCGAACGGACCCGGATCGCGCGCGAGCTGCACGACGACGTGAGCCAGCGCCTCGCCACGCTCGCCATCGGATTGAGCAGTCTGAAGCGCACCTTACCACCGGGCTGCGCGCAACTGAGTGACGAACTTCAGCAGTACCAGGACTGGGCCGTGGAGATCGCGGATGATATCCGGAATCTCTCGCACGAGCTTCACCCCGGTGTGCTCCGGCACGCCGGACTGGCGGCCGCCTTGAGGAGCGTCTGCTGCGAAGTGGAACGGAAGCGAGGGCTGGCGGTGAGTTTCGAAGCGTCCGACCAGTTGGAGGACGTGCCGCCTGAGATGGCGTTGTGTCTCTATCGCGTCGCCCAGGAGACCCTGCACAACGCCGCGTCCCACGCCCGGGCCCGACATGTCCTGGTCAGCCTCACCCTTCGGGAGGAGGAACTCGAGCTCTCGGTGGGGGATGATGGATGCGGCTTCGACCTGGCCGCCGCCCGGCGGCGCGGAGGCCTTGGCCTGCTGAGCATTGACGAACGAGTCCGTCTGGTCGGGGGCGTGGTCGAGTTGAGGACGGCGCCGAGCCGCGGGACGGCGGTCTCGGTCCGGATACCCTTCGCGGGGAGAACTGCATCATGAGCCGGACCGTGGCTGAGCGCCCCCAGATCAGCGATCTCGCCAAACGACCCCGTCGTGGCAAGGGCCCTAACGCGCCGCTTCGCCTGCTGCTGGCGGATGATCACGTGATCCTGTTGGAGGCCTTGCGTCGATTGCTGGAGCCGGACTTTACGATCCTGGCAGGGGTCACCTCGGGACGCGAGCTGGTGGAAGCCGCGGTTCTTCTTAAGCCGGATGTCGTGGTCTCCGACATCTCTATGCCGGGCATGAACGGACTCAAGGCCGGCAGAGAAATCCTAGAGCGGCTCCCCAAGACTCGCCTGATAATCCTGAGCATGCACGACGATCCGGCGCTTCGAGAGGAAGCATTCCGGCTCGGCGCCTCGGGCTACGTGCTCAAGACCGCCGCCCCCGAGCGGCTGGTTGCGGCGGTCCGGGCCTCGATCGAAGAAAGCGCTCGTCCGCTGGTGCGGGAGCCGACTAACACTCTTTCCCTCCGGGAGCGCGAGGTCCTTCGGCTACTGGCTCAGGGACACACGATGAAGGAAGCAGCGCTCCTGCTGGGAATCACGCCGCGCACGGTGGCATTCCATAAGTACCGGATCATGCGGGCACTCTCGGTGCAGACCGGCGCCGGGCTGATGCGCTACGCCGTGGAACAGCGGTTGGTCTGACAAGGGAGAAGGGAGAAGGGCACCGCGACGCATCGATCGGTTGGTTGACGGTAACACAAACGGCGGCAGGGCGAGATGCCCTGCCGCCGTCTGATTAGGCCTCAACCGGCGCCGATTTACTCGTCCGCCGGACTCTCGTCGATCACCGGACGGACCGGTGGGATGATGGGCTCGTCGGGATATCCGATCACCGCGAGCACGATGCGGTGATGAATCGGATCCACCTCGAGCACCTTGAGGTCCACCGGCTGACCTTCCTTCACCGCGTCGCCCGGGTTCTCCAGGTTCGCCACACCGAGTTGTGACATCGGGACGAAGCCCTCGATGTCGTTGCCGAGATCCACAACCACGCCCTTGTCCATCAGGCGAATGGCGCGGCCCCGCATCTCGGTCCCGATCGGGAAGGTTTCCCCGATCTTGAGCCACGGATCTTCCTCGGCCTGCTTCAGACCCAGTGAGATCCGCTTGTTGTCCCCGTCGATGTTGAGGATGACGACATTCACCCCGTCGCCCTTCTTCACCACCTCGGAAGGATGCTGGACCCGCTTGGTCCACGACATGTCGGAGATGTGGATCAGGCCGTCGATCCCGGGTTCGATTTCGACGAAGGCGCCGAAGCTGGTGAGGTTCCGCACCTTGCCGCTGATCCGGGTACCGACCGGGTACTTGAGCGGCAGCACCGTCCAGGGATCCTGCTCGGTCTGCTTCATGCCGAGCGAGATCTTCTCTTCGCTCTCGTCCACCTTGAGCACCACGGCCTCGATGGTCTCGCCGATGCTCACGATCTTGGAGGGGTGGCGGACGTTCCGGGTCCAGCTCATCTCGGAGATGTGCACCAGCCCTTCGATCCCCGGCTCCAACTCCACGAAGGCGCCGTAGTTGGTGATCGAAACGACCTTGCCCTGCACCCGGGTGCCTACCGGATACTTGGCCGCGACGTTCTGCCAGGGATAGGCCTGCAGCTGCTTCATGCCCAGGCTGATCCGCTCGCGCTGCCAGTCGATGTCGAGAATCTTGACCTCGACTTCCTTGCCGATCTGGACCATCTCGGTCGGGTGGGACACCCGGCCGTAGGACATATCAGTGATGTGAAGCAGGCCGTCCACGCCGCCCAGGTCGATGAAGGCGCCGAAGTCGGTGATGTTCTTGACGACACCCTTCCGCACCTGGCCCACCGCCAGCTCCTTCATCAGGTGCTCGCGCTTGTGAGCCCGCTCGTTCTCCAGGATCACCCGGCGGCTCACCACGATGTTCCGGCGCCGCTTGTTGAGCTTGATGATCTTGAACTCGTAGGAGTGGCCCAGCAGCTCGTCGATGTTCGGTACCCGGCGCAGCGCAATCTGGCTGCCGGGGAGGAAGGCATCGACGCCCATCAGGTTCACCACCACACCGCCCTTGATCTTCTTGACCAGGGTGCCCTGCACCGGCTGGTCGGTCTCGTAGGCCTGGCGAATCTTCTCCCAGACCCGCATGAAATCGGCCTTCTTCTTCGAAAGGACGACAGCCCCTTCCTGGTCCTCGAGGTGCTCGAGAAAGACCTCGACCTCTTCACCGGGCTGGGGCGGTTCCTTGAATTCATCGAGCGGAACGGAGCCTTCGGACTTGAAGCCGACATCGAGGATGACGGCGCTCTCGGTGACCCGAAGGACCTTCGACTTGACGATCTCTCCTTCGACGATCTGCGACATGGTGCCCTCGTACATCGAGAGCATCGTTTCGTACTCGGCGTCGGAGTAGTCTTCGTCGTAGAGATCGGCCCGGACGCGGAGTCCGGTGGGAGAGACGAACTGATCGTTTGTGGCGGGGGAGGATTCGTGTTCAGTGGTCAGCAACAGAAAGCCCTCGTTCCAGACCGTGCCGGAGTGGCCACGGGTTGGGGTTGATGCCCCGTTCCAGGCCGAAGTGCCCGGGCGGGGAAGCCTGCAAATGTATGGCCTAACGTGTTGAAAGGCTAGGGGCTGGGTAGTCGGGCATGGAGACCACGAGGGCATCCTCCGGGGTGGTCCGGTGGCTTCCCGCGACCAGTTGCTCGTGGTAGTGGGCGAGGGAGAACTCGAAAGGATCCGAAGGATCGGAATCCACCAGGAGGAGGCAGCGTGGGGTCACGGAAAATAATCTCGAAATTGAATGCCGAGGATCAGCATACCATGCCAATTCCTATAATTGTCTTAGGCCCTAAATCGGCTCGGTAACGCTTTCGTTCACTCTTCTATATTAAAGTTTGGTAACCTCAGGCGGGTCGGGAGCATCTACCATCG
>Ga0207674_10008191_pt1 | contig 12112 bp, 10 predicted proteins | sample KBSCornC72_FD_184303 | JGI IMG/M metagenome (GOLD analysis project Ga0207674, IMG submission 184303) | Corn rhizosphere microbial communities from Kellogg Biological Station, Michigan, USA - KBS Corn C7-2 (SPAdes) (version 2) | ecosystem: Host-associated > Plants > Roots > Rhizosphere > Soil ... | reverse complement strand
CTCGGCGATCGCGACCGTGATCATCGCGAAGTAGATGCCGGTGCGCCGCAGGGCCACCAGCCCGACGAGGTAGCCCACCACCGCGGAGGCGACCATGCCGATCACGAGCGCGGTGATCACGTGGGGGAAGCCCGCGCGCGTGAGGAGGTACGCCGCCACCATTCCGCCGGTCCCGTAGAGCGCCGACTGCCCGAAGGAAAGCAGCCCCGTGTAGCCGAAGAGGATGTCGAAGCCGATCCCGAAGAGGCCCCACACCAGGATGCGGTTCACGGTGTTGGGCGCGGCGCCCAGGTGCGGCAGCAGGAATGGCGCCGCGATCAGGCACGCCGCGGTCAACAACTCGACGAGGCCCGGGATGCGCCGGGCCGGCACGCTGTTCGCGATCATTCGCGCCCCGGTTGTCCCAGCAAGCCGTGCGGCCGCACCATGAGCACGAGCGTCATCGCGGCGAAGAGCATCACGTATGCGTAGCCGGGGTTCACCATGGAAGTGAGGCTGATGATCTCGCCGGCGATGAGGCCGCCCAGGATGGCGCCGGGGAACGATCCCACGCCGCCGATCACCACCACCACGAAGGTCTGGACCAGGATCGCCTCGCCCACGTCGGGCGTGAGGGAGGCCACCGGCGCGTTCACGATTCCGGCGAAGCCCGCGGCCATGGCGCCGATGCCGAACACCACCATGAAGACGCGGTAGACGTTGATGCCGAGCGAGTCGACCATCACCGGGTCCTCGATGCCGGCGCGCACGATCATGCCCAGGCGCGTGCGGTAGAGGACCACGAAGAGCGCGAGCAGCGCCGCCGCGACGATTCCCATGAGCACGATGCGGTACTTGGGATACATCGCGAAGCCGAGCGAGACGATGCCCGAGAGCGCCTCGGGCGCCGGCACGTTGCGCGACTCGCTGCCGAAGAAAAAACGGACTCCCTCGATGATGCAGATGGCGAGTCCGAATGTGACGAGGAGCTGGTCCTCGTGCGGCCGGGAATAGAAATGCCGCACGATGACGCGCTCCATCACCACCCCAAATGCGAGCAGGCTCACCGAGCCCACGATCACCGCGACCAGGAACGAGTTGGTCGCCTGGTACGCCGCGAAACCGGCGTAGCCGCCCAGCATGAACATCGCGCCGTGCGCGAGGTTCAGGACGCCGAGCGTGCCGTAGATGATCGTCAGCCCGGAGCTGATGAGCGCGAGGAGCGCCCCCAGCGCCAGGCCGTTGAACAGCTGCGATACGAAGTTGGACCAGGTGATCAAGTGTACGTGCCGAGGTTGCAGCCGAACGCGTCGGGCTTCTGCATCAGCGGCTCGCCCGGGATGATCTCGATCACGTTCCAGTAGTCCTCCTTGTTCTTCATCTCGCCGGGCTTCTTGCCCTGCACGATGACGACCGGGCGCACCAGCTGGTGGTCTTCCTTGCGGAAGTACACCTCGCCCACGGTGGACTGGAGCTTGCGCCCCGCCTCGAACGACTTGATCACGTCCGGCGGATAGAACGTGCCGGCGTTCTCGACGGCGTCGGCCCACAGCGCGAACGACATGTACGCGTTGTTGGCGCCCCACTCGGGCTTGTAGCCGTACTTCTTCTCGAATTCCTGCACGAACATCTTGGCGAGCGGGAATTTGTCCTGGAGCGTCCACCAGAAATCCGTCGCCGCGTACACGCCGGCGGTCAGCCCGCCGCCGGTCTCGGGCGCGAGGAACGGGATCTGGTACGGGATCGCGAGCTTCATCTTGTCCAGGATCCCGAACTTCTGCGCCTGCTGCGTCGAGAGCACCGCGTCGTGGCCCCAGTTCACGTTGATGAGCACGTCGGCGCCGGAGTTGGCGATGTTGAGCAGGTACGACGAGTAATCGGGCGCGCCCAGCGGCGAGACCTGGTTCGTGACCGTCGTCCAGCCGGCGGTGGCGAGGTAGTCCTGCATCGACTTGGTGACCGTGTGCCCGTACGTGTAGTCGGGCGTCATGTACGCCGCCTTCTTGCCCTTGCCGTACGCCTTCACCAGCACCGGGCCCAGCGCCGCGGCCGCGGTCTGGCCGTAGAAGTTCTGGCGGAAGCCGTAGCGCACGCAGTCCTTGCCGGTGGTGTCGTTCGAGCCGGAGATGCCGGTCACGTAGAGCACTTTCTCGCGCTGCGCGAGCTTGTTCATCGCGACCGCCACCGCGCTGGAGGTCGAGCCGGTCATGAGGATCGCGTGGTTCTCGGTGATGAAGCGCTGCTCGGCCTGCACCGCGTTGTTGGGCTTGGCGGCCGAATCGGCCACGCCGTATTTCACTTCCTTGCCCAGCACGCCCTTCTTGGTGCGCGTCGAGATCTGGCGCATCAGGGGGTGGCCGGAGTTCAGGTGCTCGACCGCGAGCTGCCAGCCCTTGAGCTCGTCCTCGCCCTGCACCGCGTACGTGCCGGTGCGCGGAACGGCGATGCCGATGAACACCGAATTGCCCTGCGCGCCCACCGGCCACGTGCCGAGGGGCGGTTGGTCGGCCGCGAATGCGCGTCCCGCGAGACCCGCGGGAAGCGCGAGGCCGGCCGCTGCGCCGAGCCCCAAGCGGATGAAATTGCGCCTGTTTTCTCCCTGGCGGGAGCCGTCATTGCCCATGCTATCCTCCTTCGTCGCGTTGATTTCCGATGTATCGTGCCGCGATCATATCGCGATGCGATATTACGCCAGCGGGGCGGCATGGCTATTGGGGAAAACCCTTGCTCCTGAAGAAGGCCGAGCGGCGCTTCAACCTCGCCACCGAGGACTACGCGCGCCTCGCGGCGTTCCGGCAGGGGGTGCGCGAGTTCCTGCGCTTCAGCGAGGAGGCGGCCGAGCGCGCCGGCCTTTCGGCGCAGCAGTACCAGGCAATGCTGATCCTGCGCGCATCCGAGGGCGCCCGCACGAGCATCAACGACCTGGCGCGCCAGCTCATCATCAAGCACAACAGCGCCGTGGGGCTGGTGGACCGCCTCGTGAAGGAGGGTCTCGCCCGGCGCGCGACTTCGGGCGGCGACCGGCGCAAGGTCGAGCTCGAGCTCACGGCGCGCGGCCGCCAGATCCTCGCGAAGCTCGCCGAGACGCATCGCGCGGAGCTCGAGCGGTTCGGGCCGGAGTTGAAGCGCCTCATCGCGGACGTGCTGCGGTCGGGGCAGTAGAATTCATCTTTCACCCCGAGCGAAGACTCCCATGACGCACGCGATCCGCATCCACAAGACCGGTGGTCCCGAAGTCCTGCAATGGGAGGACGTGAGCGTCCCCGCGCCCGGACAAGGCGAGTGCCAGCTGCGCCACAAGGCAGTCGGCTTGAACTACATCGACACCTATCACCGCACGGGCCTCTACCCCCTGCCGATGCCTTCCGGGCTGGGCCTCGAGGCCGCGGGCGTCGTGGAAGCGGTCGGGCCGGGCGTCACGGAATTCAAGGCCGGCGATCGCGTGGCCTACGCGAACGGCCCGCTGGGCGCGTATTCGGAGGTGAAGAACCATCCCGCCGACCGCCTGGTGAAGGTGCCCGACGGCATCAGCTTCGAGCAGGCGGCCAGCATGATGCTGCAGGGCCTCACGGTGCAGTACCTCCTGCGACGCCTGCACCTCACGCCCAAGTCGGGCGACACGGTGCTCTGGCACGCGGCCGCGGGCGGCATCGGCCTCATCGCCTGCCAATGGGCGCGCGCGCTGGGCGTGAACGTCATCGGCACGGTCAGCTCGGAGGAGAAGGCGAAGCTCGCGATGGAGCACGGCGCCGCGCACACGATCAACTACACGAAGGAAGACTTCCAGGCGCGCGTGCTGGAGATCACCGGCGGCAAGAAGGTGCCCATCGTGTACGACTCGGTGGGCAAGGACACCTTCATGAAGTCGCTCGACTGCCTGCAGCCGCGCGGGCTCATGGTGAGCTTCGGAAACGCCTCGGGCGCGGTGGGCCCGACGGACCTGGGCATCCTCGCCGCCAAGGGCTCGCTCTACATAACGCGTCCCACGCTCATCAGCTACACCGCGAAGCGCGAGGAGCTCGTCGCGGCGGCGAAGGAGCTCTTCGACATGGTGCTGTCGGGCAAAGTGAAAGTATCGCCGCGCCAGAGCTATCCGCTGAAGGACGCGGCGCAGGCGCACCGCGACCTGGAAGCGCGCAAGACGACGGGATCGACCGTCCTCGTGCCGTGAGCGGCGCGCCGCCGCGCGCGGCGCGTCAGCGCACCCTGTAGGTTTCCAGCTCCCAGCGGTCGAGCTGTATCTGCTTGCCCTTGCTCGTGACGTTCGATTGCGTGGCGACGACGAAGCGCTTCGCCGCGCCGCTGTACCAATAGACCCACGTGTTGACGCCGGCGTACTCCGGCTTCTCGCGCTGCACCCACTTCACCTCGCGGTCGATGCGGATCGCGTGAAACCTGCCGGCGGGAGTGGTCACTTCCTCCTCGCCACCGATGGCGATCTTCACCTCGAGGTCGAAGGTGACGTTCTGCTTCACGTTCTCGACGGCCTTCAGCATGAAGGCGGAGCCGGGGTTCAACGGGAACACGTACATCTGGCTTGACGGCGTGTAGAGGCGCCAATCGCTGCCGCGTTTCACGCGCGTGAGATTGCCGACGAGGTCGCCGATGTTGCCGTCCTGCCAGTAGACCTGCGCGCCCTGGATGTCCTTCACTTCCAGGACGCTGCGCGATTGCTTGTTCTCGAGCTGGTTTTCGTAGCGATAGGTCCAGGTATCGCCCGTCGCGAAGGTTGGCGGCGCGGAGGCGGAGATCGCGGCGCGTGACGGACCGCCCGGCCTCGCCGCGGCCTGCGGCGGCAGCGCCGCGACTTTCACCGGCACCTCGCGGAACGCGAAATCGCCTTCGAGCGAAGTGCTTTCCCACGGAACCTGCAGCCCTTTCGAATCGCGCCGCACGTTCGAGCGCACCGCCTTGAACGTCTCCTCGATGGGCGCGGGCTTGCGCATCTGCGCGAGCAGGTGGCCGGTGTACAGGCCGTTGCGCCCACCGCCGTCCGCCGCCGTCGATCCCGGGGCCGTGGAGAAGGCGATGATCGTCCCCGGCGGCGCATCGACTTGCGCGAGACCCTTCGCGCTCGCCTGCAGCGACTTGCCGAACGGATTGTCGCGGCACGCGTCGAGGATCACGATGTTGAGCGGGTTGCGCGCGCTGTCGAGCTTCTCCATCACGGCGTTGAGGTCCACCGCGGAGAACGCGACCTCGTCCTCGCGCGCGATGTCCGCGTCCACCGGCAGGAGGTAATTGCGCCCGCGCACCTGCACGCCGTGGCCGGCGAAGTAGAAAAGCCCCGTGGAGGTCTTGCCCAGCTTGTCGCCGAATTCGCGCAGCGCGAGATGCATGTCGCGAAGCTTCGCGTTGTCGCGGCGGATCACCGTGAAGCCCGCGGCTTCCAGCTCCCTGGCCATGTCCGCCGCGTCGTTCACCGGGTTCGGCAGCGGTGACCCGGCATAGGCGCTGTTGCCGATCACCAACGCGATGCGCGAGGGCTTCTGCGCCGTGGATTGGGCGCCTGCCGCCGCTGCGAAAGCCATCAGGAAGGCTGCGAGGAGTCTGGCCATGGCCGCATGGTACCGGCATGGGAAAATGGCATTCATGGCCCTCCTACTTCGTGAATCCCACGTCGAGCACCTGTTGACGATGCCGCGCACGCTCGAGCTGGTCGAGCGCGTGCATCGCGAATACTCCACCGGACAGGCGATCGACGTGCCGCGCGAGCGCACGCGCCTGCCCAAGGCCGCGCTGCACATCCTGCAGGGCGCGGTTCCCTCCGCCGGCGTGTTCGGATACAAGGCGTACACGTCGAGTCGCGAAGGCATCCGTTTCCTGGTCTACATGTTCAACGCCGAGAACGGCCGCCTCGACGGCATCGTGGAGGCGAATCACCTCGGCATGATGCGCACCGGCGCGGCCGGCGGCGTGGCCGCGAAGTGGCTCGCGCGCGACGACGCGAAGGTCGCCGGCATCTTCGGCTCGGGGTGGCAGGCGCAGGGACAGCTGGAAGCGCTCGCCAACGTGAGGAAGCTCGAGCGGGTGAAGGTCTACTCGCGCACCGCCGAAAAGGTCGCGAAGTTCTGTGACCGGATGCGTCGCAAGTTGTCGTTGGACGTCGTGCCCGCCGCCTCGCCGGAGGACTGCGTGAAGGCGAGCGACATCGTGGTGACGATCACTACATCTGCAACACCGGTGTTCGACGGCGAGTGGCTCGCCGCGGGTACGCACGTGAACGCCGCCGGATCCAATTCGCTCCTGCGTCAGGAAGTCGATGAAACCACGGTGAGAAAAGCCAACCCCGTGGTCGTCGACTCGCGCCCGAGCGCGCTGAAGGAGGCGGGCGACCTGCTTCCCTCGCTCGAGAAGGGGCGCCTGCACGCGGGCGCGCTCGTGGAGCTGGGCGAGATTATTGCTGGCATCCGACCGGGGCGAACGAATCGCGAGCAGGTCACGCTCTTCGAATCCCAGGGCATGGCGATGCAGGACCTCATCATCGCCTCGGACATAGTCCGAATGGCACGGGAAAAAGGGCTGGGCGAGGAAGTCGCAGTGGGGAGTTAGGCATAGAGCCCCGCGAAGACCCTATGTATCATGGGGTCATAAGGGGAGACTCAGGGGAGAGTCATGAAGAAAGCCTTCTGGAAGGCCGACTGGTTCCTCGGCCTGGTCATCGCTATTGCTCTGTTCGGCTTCGCGCGCATGTCCGGCTTCATCCCCGGGCTCGAGCGCTGGGCCTACGACCTCGGCGTCAAGATGACGTCGAAGAACCCGAGCGACAAGGTCGCCGTCATCGCCATCGACGAGCAGTCGATCGCCAACATCGGACGCTGGCCCTGGCCGCGCGACGTGCAGGCGAAGATGATCGACCAGCTCGCCGCCGCGAAGGCGAAGGTCATCGGCAACACCGTCTTCTTCTTCGAGCCGCAGAAGGACCCGGGCCTCGCCTACGTCGAGAAGATGCTCGACATCTACACGAAGGCCTATCCGCCCGCCGCGGGCAGCGATGTTCCCGGCGTGGCGCCCATCGGCGGCGTGACGCCGGCCGCGCAGCCCAGCCATCCGCCCGGTGAAGTGGGCGAGATCGGCAGGATCCTCGCGGAAGCTTCCGTCGCCCTGAACAGCGACGCGCGCCTCGCCGAATCGGTGAAGAAGGCGGGCAACGTGATGGTGCCGATGGTGTTCGGCGAGTCGAGCTACCAGCCGCCGCAGGGCAAGCCCGACAAGCCGCTGCCCGAGTACGTCGCGAAGAACACCATCGGTGGCTTCAGCGGCCAGGGCGGCGGATTCCTCTACGGCATCAACGCGCTCGTGCCCATCGAGCAGATCGGGGCGAACGTGGCGGGCCTGGGCCACCTCACCACCGTGCTCGACGAAGACGGCGCCACGCGCTACGAGCCGCTGGTGATCGACTACTACGGCCAGCAGTTTCCGTCGATGGCGCTCATGCTCGCGGCGCGAAGCCTGAACCTCACCGCGAAGGACATCAAGGTGAAGCTGGGCGAGAGCGTGACCGTCGGCGGCAAGACCATCCGCACCGACGACGCGGCGCAGATGTACACCTATTTCTACAAGGACCGCGCCCCGGGCCAGCCCGCGTTCACGACCGATTCGTTCTTCGACGTGTACTCCGGCAAGATCCCCGCGTCGAAGTACGCCGACAAGATCGTGCTCATCGGCGCGACCGCGGCGGGCATCGGCGCGAGCCAGGTGACGCCGATCTCCGCCGGCATGGCGCCGGTGCAGACGCTGGCGCACTCCGTCTCGTCGATCCTCTCCGAGCATTTCTTCGTCGCGCCGACGTGGGGCTCGTTCGCGACGCTGGGCGCGTACCTGCTGATGGCGCTCTACATCACGCTGCTGCTGCCGCGGCTTTCGGCCGGCAAGGGCGCGGTCATCACCACGGCGCTGCTCGTCGCGGTCTTCGCCACGCACCTGGGGATGATGGTCGGCGCGGGCCTGTGGGTGCAGCTCATGCTGCCCGCCACGCTCCTCGTGGTCGGCCACGCGCTGCTCACCACCAAGCACTACCTCGTCACCGAGCGCGGCAAGGAGAAGGCCGACACGGAGAGCGCGGAATCGAACCGGATGCTGGGCCTCGCGTTCCAGCAGCAGGGCCAGCTCGACATGGCGTTCGACAAGTTCCGCAAGGCGCCGCTGAACGAGGAGGTGATGGAGAACATGTACAGCCTGGCGCTCGACTTCGAGCGCCGCCGCCAGTTCAACAAGGCGGAGAGCGTCTTCCGCTACATGTCCACGTACGACCCGAAGTTCCGCGACATCGGCGAGCGCCTCGGCCGCAACAAGCAGCTCTCCGAGACGATCATCCTCGGCGGCAGCTCGTCCGCGCGCACCAACGCGAGCACGATGATGCTGCAGGGTGGCGCGCAGGAAAAGCCGATGCTCGGCCGCTACCAGGTGGAGAAGGAGCTGGGCAAGGGCGCCATGGGCGTGGTGTACGGCGGCAAGGATCCGAAGATCGGCCGCACGGTCGCCATCAAGACGATGGCGCTCTCCGAGGAGTTCGAGGCCGAGGAGCTGAAGGAAGCCAAGGAGCGTTTCTTCCGCGAAGCGGAGACGGCGGGCCGCCTCAACCACCCGCACATCGTCACCATCTTCGACGCGGGCGAGGAGCACGACCTGTGCTACATCGCCATGGAGTTCCTCAAGGGCAAGGACCTCGTGCAGTACACCAAGATGCCCAACCTGCTTCCGCCCGACAAGGTGCTCTCGATCGTGGAACGTGTCGCCGATGCCCTCGGCTACGCGCACACGATGGGTGTGGTCCACCGCGACATCAAGCCGGCCAACATCATGTACGAGCCGGAGAGCGACACGCCGAAGGTCACCGACTTCGGCATCGCGCGCGTGACGGATTCGTCGAGGACCAAGACCGGCATGGTGCTGGGCACGCCGTCGTACATGTCGCCGGAGCAGCTCGCCGGCAAGCGCATCGACGGGCGCAGCGACCTCTTCTCGCTGGGCGTCACGCTCTACCAGATGCTGTCGGGACGCCTGCCGTTCGAGGGCGAGTCGATGACCCAGCTCATGTTCGCCATCGCCAACAACCCGCACCCGGCGATCCGCGACTACAACCCGGCGCTGCCGGCTTGGGTCGACTCGATCATCGAGAAGGCGCTGGCGAAGGACTTCGAGAAGCGTTACCAGACCGGCGCGGAATTCGCGGAAGCCATTCGCGTGGCGCGCAAGGCCGGCGCCGCGGCACATGCCGGGGCTTGATCCGACCGTACCGCGCGAGCCCCTGCACCGCCGCTCGATCGAGATCAACGGGTACAAGCGGGAGGATGGCCTTTTCGACATCGAAGGCCATCTCGTCGACACCAAGCCGCACGACTTCAAGCTCGCCGCGGGCATAAGGCCCGCCGGCGAGCCGGTCCACGGCATGTGGCTGCGGATCACGGTGGACCAGACGCTCACCATCGTCGATGCCGCCGCGGCGATGGACAACATGCCGTACGTGAGCCACTGCGACCAGATCGTCCCCGCCTACAGGAAGCTCGTGGGCCTCGCGATCCGTCCCGGTTATCACCGCCAGGTCGCCGAGCTGCTCGGAGGCATCCGCGGCTGCACGCACATCACGGAGATGGCGGGGATGCTCGCCACCGCGGCGTTCCAGACGATGGCGGGGCAACGCAAGCAGGATCCGCAGAAGAAGCCCTTCCAGCTCGACCGCTGCCACGCGCTCGACGCGACGAAAGCCGTCGTCGGCCGCTACTACCCGCGCTGGTACAAGGGTACCGAGCCGGTAGAGGCGACCGACGAGGCCGACCAGCCCTAGGTCAGAGCGCGGGACCGTTCCTGCCCTGCGTGGCGAAGTAGCTCACGCAGTCGCCCTGGTTCCTGAAGACGCCGAAGGCGTGCCAGCCGCCGGACTTGCACGTGTCCTTGCCGACTGTCACGCCGCCCAGGAACTCGAGCTGCAGCGCGAAGCCGCCGTTGGTGTTGATGTCGCCGCCGGGATTGGGTCCCAGCCCGCCGCACGATCCGCCGCCGGTGAGCGAGAAGGTCTGCGCGTCGACGAGCCGGGTTTCGCCCCAGTACATATAAACGCCGTCGATCGAGCCGTACGGGAACCAGCCCTCGAGCGTGAACGTGTCGCGCACCTTGAAGGAGGTTCCGGCGAGATCGACGTTGGCGTGGCCGTCATCCCAGCCGATGCACGAAGCCGCGTTCGCATACGGCATCGAGGTCACCGGCGTCGGGCCGATGCAGCACTGGAAGCCGGTGCTCGTCGCGAAGGTCTGGTCCGAGATGTCCACCAGCAGCGTCATCGGATCGAGGCGGATGCGCGTGTACTGCGTGATGACGTTGCCGGGCGGGGAGGAGAGCTGGCCGTAGGCCGAATAGTTGCGCCCGCCGCCGGTGTTCACCAGCGTGAGGTACTCGCGCGGCGCGCCGGCCATGTCATGGCAGTAGACGCTGAACGTGTTTCCGCCGGGCGAGATGATGTAGTCGCCATCGGCCGCGGCGGGGTTCGCGGCGCGGATCGCGGCGCAATCGGGTGCGAGGCCCTGTGCGAAGGCATCGAGCGCGAGGCTCGCGAGCATTGCCAGGATGAGGCTGAACGTGCGCTTCATGAGACGCTCCTTTGTGGTGTTGTGATGGGTGCGCGGCGGAGCAAATCGTCCTGCAACGGCCTTTCACGCGGTGTTAACGGGCCGTTAATCCGCCGTTACGCCACCCGGCGCGCCGAACGCGGGCGCCCCCTCCTGCTAGAATTCCGCCTCGCTTTTCCCTCGCGCCTCCTGCCTCACACCCTCACGCCTCCACACCCAGATGAACATCCACGAGTACCAGGGCAAGCAGGTCTTCCGCAAGTTCGGGGTCGTGACGCCGCGCGGCGAGCCCGCCATGTCCGTGGACGAAGCGGTCGCCGCGGCGCGGAAGCTGGGCGGCAACGTCTGGGTCGTGAAGGCGCAGATCCACGCCGGCGGGCGCGGCAAGGGCGGCGGCGTGAAGGTGGCGAAGTCCATCGACGAGGTGCGCGACCTCGCGAGGAAGATCCTCGGCATGACGCTCGTCACGCACCAGACCGGCCCGCAGGGGCGGGTGGTGAAGCGCCTCCTCATCGAGGAGGGCGCGTCGATCGCGAAGGAGTACTACCTCGCCGTCGTCGTGGATCGCGTGCTGCAGCGCGCGGTGATGATGGCCTCCAGCGAGGGCGGCGTGAACATCGAGGAAGTCGCGGAAAAAACGCCGCGGCTCATCCACAAGGTCGCGATCGATCCCTTCAAGGGCCTGCAGGACGCGGACGCCGACGAGCTCGCCCGCAAGATCGGCATCCCCGCCAACCTCATCGCGCAGGCGCGCGAGCTCTTCAAGGGCATCTACCGCGTGTTCGACGAGATGGATTGCTCGCTCTGCGAGGTGAACCCGCTCATCACCACAAACGACGGCCGCGTGGTGGCGCTGGACGCCAAGCTCAACTTCGATTCCAACGCGCTCTTCCGGCATCCCGACGTGGTCGAGCTGCGCGACCTCGAGGAGGAGGATCCCGCCGAGGTAGAGGCTTCCAAGTACGACCTGAACTACATCCAGCTCGACGGCGACATCGGCTGCCTCGTGAACGGCGCGGGACTGGCGATGGCGACCATGGACACCATCAAGCTGTTCGGCGGCAACCCGGCCAACTTCCTCGACGTGGGCGGCGGCGCCACCACGGAGAAGGTGACCGAGGCGTTCAAGATCATGCTGCGCAACCCGAAGCTGAAGGCGATCCTGGTCAACATCTTCGGCGGCATCATGAAGTGCGACGTCATCGCCAGCGGCGTCGTGGCCGCGGCGAAGCAGGTGGGCCTCAAGGTGCCGCTGGTGGTGCGCCTCGAAGGGACCAACGTGGACCTCGGCAAGAAGATCCTCGCGGAATCGGGGCTGCCGATCATCTCCGGCAACGACATGGGAGACGCGGCGCAGAAGGTCGTGGCTGCCGCGAAGGGCAAGCAATGAGCATCCTGATCGACAAGGACACGAAGGTCGTCACCCAGGGCATCACCGGCAAGACCGGCCAGTTCCACACCAAGATGGGCCTTGAATACGCCAACGGGAAGAACTGCTACGTGGCGGGCGTGAACCCGAAGAAGCCGGGCGAGAAGTTCGAGGGCATCCCGATCTTCGCGACGGTGAA
>Ga0207674_10008188_pt1 | contig 12115 bp, 13 predicted proteins | sample KBSCornC72_FD_184303 | JGI IMG/M metagenome (GOLD analysis project Ga0207674, IMG submission 184303) | Corn rhizosphere microbial communities from Kellogg Biological Station, Michigan, USA - KBS Corn C7-2 (SPAdes) (version 2) | ecosystem: Host-associated > Plants > Roots > Rhizosphere > Soil ... | reverse complement strand
ACAAGAATCCGTCGGCCGTTCCAGAATCGAGCAGTGGAAGAATGTGTGGATGGGTGAGTCTCGCGGTGATGCGGATTTCCTGGAGGAATCGATCGCTGCCGACGATCGAGGCTATTTCTGGTTTGAGGACTTTGACGGCGACGAGGCGGTCGTGCTTGAGATCGGTGGCGAGGTATACCGTAGCCATGCCGCCGGCACCCAGCTCACGCTCGAGCCGGTACCGGTCAGCCAGGGCTGTCTTGAGCCGCGGCAGGTTCCTAGCCGCGGCGGTGTCTTCTCGTGGCACGGTCCTACAAGGTAAACCCCGCCGCCCTCTCAGATCAGCGGCCCGGTGTGCCCCGACCGCCGTAGCGACAATGAGGCTATGGCTTGCTCGCCTGCTTGGAAGGATCGTCCTTCGGATTCACGTAGGTCATCGCGAAAGGTCCCATAGCACTCACGGTCACGATCGTTGCCTCTTTGGCAGTCGCGAAGTGGTGCATCTGGGCTGGAATGCTGCCCTTGTCTCCGGGCTTCATTGGTTTCGTCTTGCTTACATCGAAGGTATCCCCCATACCATAGAGGAAGAGGCCTTCCTTTACTTCGACGTTTTCGTCAGTGGGGTGGAAGTGGGGGGGGATCTTGTAACCGGCAGGCATCTTGAGCGCGACAACGAAGGGAGCGGCTTTGCCAGGGTCACCACTCACCACGGCCATCTGGGCACCGCTGGGGAAAACGGCCGGGGCCGGGCCCCAGACGAGAGCAGCAGGTTTTGCGGTTGTGGTGTCCTGTGCGAGAAGAGGAGTGGCGGCCAACACCAACACAGCGGAAAAGATAAGCGAACGCATTGAGGCCTCTCGGAAAGGGTACCGTGAGCAAAGAATAGACTAGGGGCAAGTCATTGGAAAGAACCGCCCATCTGTCTCAGATCAGCGGCGTCACCACCGCCGTAACGATCAAGGCGCCTCCCCACACCAGGTCCAGGTTGAGCCAATGAGTGCGCAGCAGTCGCAGACCCAGTCGTTCGTGTACCACGACCGCCACCAGTCCAGTCACCAGCAGGTAACCGAGCGTGTGCAGAGCCGTCGCGTGTAAGGCGGACCCTGGTCCCATTCCGGCCATCGCGTGACTCATGTGCCCCGCGTGCGACATGGTCTCGCGCTCCACGACGAACGGCACCACCATCAGCCCGGCACCGTGGGCCGACGCCATGAGCGCCGACCACACCGTGAGGTCTTTGAATCCGACCTGCATGCCGCCGAAGCGGGGATGCCGGGCTATGGTGAGACGATAGATCCCGAAGCAGAGCAGCATTCCCGCCACGATCCACTTGAGTGTGGCTGGATCGAACAGGAGGCCGAGAAAGGCGGCCGACGAAACAGCGGCGCCCACCGCGAGCGCGTGGCCCAGCGCGAGAGGCGGAAGGGCGAGCCACACGGCGCGCCCTTTGCCCTGTTGCATCCCGAGGGCGACCGCAAACAGCCAGCCCATCCCCGGGTTTACTCCGTGCCAGGCGCCCAGCGCCAGCATCGGTACGTCGGTCACGGCAACCTCACGAGAAGCAGAACGAGTCAGACGAAGCGTCACCACCCTCGAGCCGGACCTGGTGCGGCCGCAGGTTCTCGAACTCGGTGAGGAACCTGGTGTCGAGCGCCATGCCACCCTTCGGCGAGGCGTCCAGCTTGGCCATCCAGCCCTTGATCCCATCCGGGTAGAACTGAGCATCCCACGGAGAGTACAAGGCGTTCGTCACGTAGACCCGCTTGCCATCGCGGCTCAGCTCAACCATCTGCGGGCCACCGTTGAGCGGCTTCTTGGGCTGTTTGGGGTGACTGGTTCTCCCCACGATGCCGCCCAGCCGGACCGAACCGGTCAGGGTCGGGTGGAACGGATTCGATACGTCATACTGCAGGAACTGCCCGGTCCCCCAACACGATACGTAGAGGAACTTGTCGTCCACAGTGAGGTTGATGTCGGTCACCAGCGGCGGCACTGCGCTGAAGCCCTTGAGCAAAGGCGGCAAATCGTCCGGCGAAGCGTGCTCGGCCGGAATGTCGATCACCTTCTTGATCTTCCACTCGCCGGCGCCACCGTTGTTCTTGTCCAGGTACCAGAGCCAGATCGAGGAAGACAGATCCTCGAGATTCATCACCACTCCCACGAACCCGTAGGCGCGCGTGGGGTTGTGCGCGGGCCGCAACTCCAGAGTCATCTGGTAGTTGGGTCCCAGTTCCAGCTTCTGCTTGTGGGTCCGCTTGCGCAGGTCCCAGACGTGAAGCGCGTTGCCGTACTTGCCACCGAGCAGCAACTCGGGGTTCACCCCGTCCTTGACCATGTTGGGGGTGCCCCACTCGCTGGTGATCAGGGTGTCCTGACCCAGGTGCCACCCGAAATCATAGGAAAGGAACTGGTTGCCCCGTTCCTTCTCCCACCGGCCCTTCAACTCGAAGGTCTCCGGATCCATGACGAAAATCCCACCCGGACCATTCCCATCGGGGGCGCCGAGCGCGTTCATGAAGATCCCGTCAGGACCGCAATGCACGGTATGCGGAGCGGCATAGCCGGTCTTGGCCTGCACTTCGCTGCCCTCGATCACCTTGATCAACTCAGGCCGTGCCGGGTTCGCCTTGGTGTCCAGGATGTGAATCCGGGAAGAACCGGTCCCCGGGACGATCAGATACCGCCGCTCGACGTGGGCATGGGGCGCGTAGGGGCAGAGGCAGGAGCTGCAGGCGTTCCAGCCGAAGTGGTGCAACTCGTTGTCCGCGTTGGGGAATTCGGTCTTGTGCAGTACATTCCCGTAACTCTTGGAGTCGGGGTTCAGGTCCACTACACCGATTCCATCTGACTCGCCAGCGCCTTTGGGATTGAGCAACGCGACGTAGGCCAGCCGCTCGTCTGGCGCTTCGATCGCCTCTTTGGGCGACGGGTAGAATGTCGGATCGGGTCGCCACCGTGTCATGACCTGCCTCCTCTGGATGTACCGGCCGAGCCCACCTCGGCCATCGCACAGGAAGGCGCAGAAGGGGTCTATCCTGGCTCATTGGACCCTGTGCCCGCCTTTGTGGCGGATTGACCCAGGCCGGTCCGAGGTCCTCGAGTGATGACACACAGGGTCGATGTCACCCAGGCGCTGATCGAACTCTCCGCGGGCGACTCCCAGGCGCTCGATCGCGTTCTTCCGGCCGTGTACGACCATCTTCATCGCCTGGCGGAGCGTGAGCTGCGCCGGGAGCGGGTCGATCACACCCTGAGTCCCACCGCGCTGGTTCACGAGGCCTACCTCAAGCTGGTCCAACTCGATCGCATTTCCTGGGAGGGACGGGCCCACTTCTTCGGTGCCTGCGCCCAGGTGATGCGCCGGATCCTGATCAGCTACGCGCGAATGAAGAAGGCCGATAAGCGCGGAGGATCCGCGGCGGAGCCGGTGCCGATCGACGACGTGATCCTGGCCGCGTCGGAGCGTCCCGCCGAGTTGCTGGCGCTGGATGAAGCGCTGGCGCGACTGGCCCAGCTCAACCCGCGACAGGCGCGGATCGTGGAATGCCGGTTCTTCGCCGGCATGGATGTGGAGCAGACCGCCGAAGTGGTCGGCGCTTCTTCCGCCACGGTAAAGCGCGACTGGACCGCGGCCCGGGCTTGGCTCAATCGTGAGCTGGTCGGGGGATCCATTCCTTCATGACGGTGGACCGGTGGGGCTCCGTCCAGGAGCTGTTTCACGAAGCATTGCAGCATCCTCCATCAGACCGCAGCGCATTCCTGAGTGAAGCCTGTCAGGGCGACAGCGATCTTCGCAGCGAAGTCCTTTCACTAATAGCGGCGCACGAAGGCGCGGGCCCCGTCGGCCGGCTCGACGATGGCGACCAGGGGCCGATCCCGGCACTGGAGTGGATTGGACCGTACCGGCTGATCCGCCGAATCGGGGAAGGGGGAATGGGAACCGTCTTTCTCGCCGAGCGATCCGGCGAGGGATTCTCCCAGGTCGTGGCGCTCAAACTGATTCGGGCCGGTTACGTCGATCCGCGGCTCCAGGAACGCCTGACCGAGGAGAGGCGCCTGCTGGCCCGACTCGAACATCCCGGCATCGCGCGCCTGATTGACGGAGGGTCAACGCCGGGTGGCCAGCCGTACTACGCGATGGAGTTCGTCGAAGGCACCGATCTCCTGCAGTACTGCGACGACCACAAACTCTCGCTCCACGCCCGGCTCGAGCTGTTCATCGAAATCTGCGACGCGGTCCATTACGCCCACCAGCAGCTGATCGTTCACCGCGACCTGAAGCCTGCCAACGTTCGCGTCACCCCGGAAGGCCGTCCGAAGCTGCTCGACTTCGGCCTGGCCAAGGCACTGGAAAACGAAGAAGACCTCGACGCGACTCAGACTGCCTCGTGGCTCACTCCGGCATACGCCAGCCCGGAGCAGGTGAAGCATGGTCGGGTCTCGATCCTCACCGACGTCTACGCGCTGGGTGTCGTGTTGTATGAGCTGGTGACGGGCGTGCGACCCTACCACGTCGAGGGTCTCAGCCCCGCGGTCCTGACCCATGTGGTGTGTGAGGTAGTTCCGAAAGCACCCAGTACGGCGGTGAAAGACGCTGCCAACTTCGGCGCGCCGATCGGAAGCCTGCGGCGGATGATCGCCGGAGACGTGGATGTCATCGTGCTCAAGGCGTTGGCGAAGGAGCCCGAGCGCCGGTACCGCTCCGCCGCCGAGTTGGCTGAGGACGTTCGGCGCTACATCGTGGGTCGGCCGGTGCTGGCTCGCCCCGACAGCTGGGCCTACCGCACATCGAAGCTGGTACGCCGGCACAAGACGACAGTGGCCGCCGCAATCGCGGTACTGGTCTTCCTCATAGTAGGACTGGGTGTCGCCTTGTGGCAGGCAAAGGTGGCGAGCGCGGCGCGGGGCCGCGCCGAGGACGCGCTCCGGCAGTCGCAGGATGTGAGTGAATTCCTGGTGGGACTCTTCCAGGCCAGCGATCCGGAGGCCGCCTTCGGCGACACCGTTGCCGCGCGCGAATTGCTGCGCCGTGGTGTGGCCGAAACCGAACGCCTCGAGGGACAGCCCGTAATTCAAGCTCGTCTGCTGGTCACCCTCGGCCGGGTCTACGAGAACCTTGCCCGTTATCCGGACGCGGAGCGTCTCTACCAGAGGGCGCTGGACCAGCGTCGAGCCGCTCTAGGGCCGCAGAACCTCGAGGTCGCCGAGAGTCTGGAGCGTCTGGGAACCCTGTATCGCCGGGAGGGACGATATACCGAAGCCGATTCACTCTATCGCGTGGCCCTCGAGATGAAGACCGCGCTCCTCGGGCCCAAAGATCCCGCCGTCGCTCAGACGCTCTACCTGCTCAGCTTCCTCATGCCCTATCTCTCGCGCATGGAGGCGAGCGAGACACTCTACAAGCGGGCCCTGGAGATTCAGCAAGGTGCCAACCCGCCGGATCCCCGGCGTACCGAGACGATGATCCAGCTCGCCACTATTCTGACGCGGCTGGGCAAACCCGACGAGGCCGAACCCTACCTGCGTCGAGCGCTCGCCTTGCGCCTCGCGTCGGATGGGGCGGACGCGACCAGCACGGCAGAAGCAAAGGTCTACCTGGCCGATTTCCTCAACGGCGTACGCGAAGACCACGCCGGTGCTGAGCGCCTCTATCGGGAAGCAATAGGGATCTTCCGAGGATCTCCCGATGCCGGCCTCGCCAGCCTCATTCACGCCACCAGCGGACTGGCTAATGCTATCGAGGCGCTCGGCAGGTCGGAGGAAGCTGAAGGCCTCCTCCGCGGTCTGCTGCAGCTGCAACGCGATCGGTTCGGCGCCGGTCATCCTTCAGTAGCGGCGGCCGTGGGAGATTTGGCGGACTTTCTCCATCGACGCGGCCGGCTGACAGAGTCCGAGTCCTTTCGGCGCCAGCAGATTGCACTGCTGCTGCAGGCATCTGGCCCGGAGAGCGGCGGGATGAGTCACGCGATCGACAGACTCGCGGTGCTCCTTACGGACCGTGGCCAGTTTCGCGAGGCCGACTCTCTGTTCAACATTGCGATCTCGATGCGGGAGCGGGTGTCGGGTGCTCGGCACGCTCTCTTAGCCAGAACCTTGGCCGATTACGCGGTACTGCTCACCAGGGAAAGGCGCTTCCCCGAGGCGGAAGCGACCCTTACCCGCGCGCTCGGGATTCTTGAAAGCCAGTTTCCCGATGCCCATCCCGACACCCAGCAGGTGATTCGGGGATTCGTTTCGCTGTATGAGAGTTGGAAGCGTCCGGCGGATGCTGTCCGCTACCGCGCGCGGTTGCACGAGGTGGGGCCCGGGGTCTGAGCGCTGAGTGAAGGTCGACTACCAGCGGAGCAGGAACACTGGTGCCGCGGCGGCCAGGACGGCTCCGAGTTGCAGCGCCAGGACGGCTCTCGCGTGCCGCGGCGATTGGGGCAGCCACGTGATCGCAAAGAAGCCGATGATTGGCAGCTGGCCGGCCATCAAGATCTGCCAGATGTGCGCCGCTGTCCCTTCGTCCGCCTGGGGTGCGGGACCGTGCAGCGCGAGGTACCCCAGCACGGTGGCTAACGCGCCGAGCGACATGGCGAGGGGAAGAAACGCACTGGGGCGTCGGAAGACGGCTGGGTGATTCATGTCGGGGGACCTCGAAGGCCCGCTTACGAAGAATAACCTACGAACTCAGCCGCAGACCCGTTTTTTTCGAGGGCGAATGAGCTCCCCGGCTTTAGGGAAACCCAAAGAGGCGTCTGCCTGCTTATCCGGTGCGTAACAGGTCAACGTGTCGTTACTGAGGCCTGTAGGTGGTCAGCATGTCGGCCAAGGTTTCACCGCCTGCCAGTCTGGTATACCAATGAGTCGTGGTCAGCCAATCGTCAAAGATGCGATCGGTGGCGGAACCTTCGTGGTGGAACACCGCGACCAGTTCGGCGGTGGTTGCGCCGCTACTCCGATAGCGCTGGAAGAAGGTGCGATAGGCATGATCAAAGGAGGCGGAGCCGAGCGTGTGATAGAGGGCGTAGAACAACAGCATGCCCACTGTGTAGGAGCGATCAGTCTCCCCGACCCGACCGTAATCCTGAAGCGGGATGGTATTGCAAGGCGAAGATGTGCCGCAGGCCTGCAGCAGGGACTGCGTCACGCGCTGCAGCTGGGCGTCCCAGGCGTTCCAGTCGTCGAGTTCGGCCGCCATACGCCATTGCAGGAAGGTCGCCAGCCCCTCGTTCCACCGTGGGGAAGGGCGGTCCAAGTCAGGAACATTCCACAGGTGAGATAGCTCGTGGTACAGCTGGCGTAGCTCCGAGCGCGCGCGGAATGCATCTGCCGTCTGAATGATTCCGGCTGTCAGGCTCGCCTGGGATCCGAAGCCTTCGGGAATCTCCATGACCACCAAGTGGGGTGGGGCAGGAAGAGACCCATACCATGACTCATAACGACCCAAGCTGGCTGTCACCGCCTGCTGCAGGACCCGCGCCCCACTGGAGTCGCCGGGAAAATGGAAAATCGTGGTGCTGGGTCCATCAAGCTGGCCGTACGGGGCGATGGTGATGTTGAGAAAAGGGACCGGAGCGGTCCCCCGATAACTCCAGGTTGCAAGAGAATCAATCACACGGCGCTCCCGCCGTTGCCCGCCCATGGCGACGACGAGGTCAGCGGGAACGGTGATGCGAGCCTCAAAGGCGAAGGGTTCTCGCGGAATGGTCTGATTGTCGACCCAGGACGGAACGCCCAAAACCGGGAAGGCATAGGCGTCCTCTCGGAGGATTGTGAACTCATAGCTGACGTGATCCTGAATGTAGAGTGAACCGGTCTCGGTGTACCCCACCAGGATCCCGCCATAGCCAACCGTGATCGCCAGAGAATCCTCTGGTCGAAGCGGGCGAGGTAACGTCACGATCACTGTCGTGACCTGGCGAGCGGGATCATCCGCAAACACCCGGACCTGCTGTTCGAATGCGAGGGTTCCGCCCACGTCGTCAGCGACCTGGGTAACGGACATCAGGCGGTTGAGGAGGAGCGGGACTGCAGCTACCGGATGACCGGAGGTATTGCGAAGAACCAGCCTTGCCGTCCCTCTCACCGCGCCTTGTCCGTAATCCACCTTGAGATCGAGGCCGATCCGGGTAAGGAGGAGGGGGATAGAATCCGCCCGAGGTGCGGGTCGAAAGGCGGCCAGAGTGAGAACGGTGGGAAGGAGAAGATTGAATTCGGCGAGCATGGCTTCCGCTCATGCGCCGTCAGGCGCTACTCACGACGGATTCTGTCACGGATGGAAACCTGTTGCGTACTGCAAAACGGCCGCGTAGTGGCAGGCACTTCCGGCCACCACGCAGACATGCCATAAGGCGTGCCGGTAGGGCAGGTGGTCCCGGGCGAAGAGGACGACTCCCACGGTATAGCAGAGCCCACCGGCGAACAGTAAGGCGAGGCCGGCTGTCGGCAGCGCGTGCGCCAGTGGCCCGATGGCCACGACCGCAAGCCAGCCCATTGCCAGGTACATCAGCGTGGAAATCCGTGGGAAGCGAAAGCCAAGGATGGTCTTGTGGAGGATTCCGACGGCGGCCAGACCCCAGACCAGGCCAAAGAGGGTCCAACCCCAGGCCCCGCGCAGGACACCTAGGGTGAACGGAGTGTAGCTCCCGGCAATCAGCAGGTAGATCGCCACGTGATCGATGATCCGCAGGAGGTGCTTGGCGGGCGAGGTCGGCAGCACGTGGTAGATCGTTGAGGCGCCGTAGAGGACTACGAGACTGGCAGCAAACACACTGCAGGCGACAATCTGCCAGGCGTCTCCATGGGCATTGGCGACCCAGATGAGCGGCGGGAGCCCCACGAGGCTTGCGGCGAGCCCCGAGCCGTGGGTTACGACGTTGGCAAGTTCCTCGCGGCGAGACTGCGGGCGATTCCGAGTCATGGAAGAAGATAACGATAGTCAACGATGGTTGTCGCAGCGCGACAGGAGGCCTCTACCGGCTTAGTGACCCCTGTGGCGGCTCAGAATCATTCCGCTGATAAACGGAATCAGCCAGATGCCCCAAACTGTGATGCTTATCCGATGAAAGTTACCAGCCGGGCGCCCGGCCCGGTTGAGGAGCACGATGGAGGCCCAGACGGTATGAACGAACATCAGAAGAAGGGCCACAAGGCCGCTGGCCGTGTGGAGGCTCAAGTGAAAGCCACCAGCCAGCCGGCGCATGAGGTCGGTGCCGGCGGAGTCTGAGAGGAAGCCGAGCCAGAGAAGGCCCACGTTCCAGGGGCGAAGCTGCTTTCTAAAGAAGATTGCCCAGACACCGATGGAATAGAACAGGAGCGCCGCGACCATGAACAGCACCGCGGCTCTGACTAGAGGAGGCATCGAACTCCCTTCCCCTGCTCGTCGCTCTCAAGAGTTGTCATAGGATATCCCTGGTCCATTGCATAACGAGGGCCATGGTCATCGCATCTGTTCCGGCGCCGGGTGAACGCTCCCGCATGAGCTAACTCTAACGAATGATTCATCCTCGTTTCAGCCGTCCTAAGGTATGCTGAACCGAAGTAGCCAAGGAGGGCTTATGCGAGCCGGGAAACGGTTCCGTGCCGGGCTACGGAATGGAATCACGGGATGGGGAATCCTCAGTAGCATTGGATGCACGAGCTGGGAGGTCGTGTCGCCAAGCCCGGAAGAGTACCTCAAAACCCACACGCCTGAGGAAGCACGTGTCACCCGGGTGGATAGCACCCGAATTGTCCTGCGGGCTCCCAAGATCCAGGCCGACAGCATCGTTGGAACGGTGGGCGGCGGGATGAAGGCAGACGATCCACTGCGGATCACGGGGGTGCCGCTGGCCGAAGTGGGGGCAGTGGAAGTAAGCCACACCGAAACAGGTGCCGTCCTCGCAGCCGTTGGCGTGGGGATGATCCTACTCGCGGCTATTGCCGCGGCCTCCGGGGCTACGGATTTCGGTCCGAGTGAATAAACCCTGAGTGTTCTGGGGGTGAGGCCTGCAACTTCCCCAACTTCCTAGAACAACAGGCCGAACAGGGTCTTCAGCAGTGCCTCCAATGGCATCATGGTGAGTGCCAGTGGCCCAACTGGCGCGAGTGTGGCGCCCACGGTCTGCAGGATGGTCCCCCTGTGACGGGCGCCAGGGGCATGGTCGCCACCACCTTGAAACTGTTACTGAGATCGGCCAGCGACTGGATTTCCGCGCTGCCCACCAAGGGTTCCTCAGTGCATCGTCGGACAGGTGGGCCCGACGCAGCAGCTGGAAGAGGGGCCCGCCCAGAACGAGGGAGAACTCCTGCGGATCCGGGGGCGCAGTCGAAGCGTCCGGTGGGTGTGAGGTCCACGATTTCACTTGCAGTTTCTCCGACAGGAGGAAACACATGCATGAAGCGGGACCCCCGCTTTGAGCGGAGTTGGATGTGCTCGGTCTAGCCTCGCGCGACACTCCACCACACGAGTAACGCCGCCGCGACCGGGACCCCAAAGACAACGCCAAAGATGGGGGCTTCCTCGGCGACCGAGTACCCAGCCTTGGAAACTCCTCTCCACAGATTGATGGCGGCGACGACGAACCAGAGAGGAACAAAGAGCTTTGCCGCCTTCGCCAAGCCGACGGCAGGAGTTGGGCTACCGGTCCACCGACCGATGAGGAGACAAAGCGCGAGGAGAAGAAAGCCACCGGCGATGACCCTGATAGTGTGCATCGACTGACCTTTAGAGTCGGAAGGGAGTTTGAAGCCACCGGACGAACTGCCAATCAGCCGCAAAGCACCAGTGAACCCCGGAGTCACGAGGCGGCAGCTCGTGATTCAATTCTATCGTCCGGACTCAGTATTGGACACCGAGGCAATTTGGCGGTGGCCGCCGTACGGATTCCACCGACGGCGTCGCGTCGGAGAGAATGGTGATCAGGAATAGAACGGGGAAGAACCAGGTCAGGCCTGACGGGCGCCCCAGCGGCGTTCGGCCGCACGACGAACGGCAGGCATGAGCAGCAGGCGAATCGCGATGATACCGACGCGGGCCCAGCGCCAATAGTGGCGAAAACTGCGCTTGGCCTGGGCATCGGTCCCGACGGCGCGAGTTTCCTGCGAGAAGCGCGTCAGGGCCGGGCCAAGGGCTTCTGTCTCCAGCGTCCAGGCAATCTTGACCTGATTGGGCTCGTCGTAGGTAGGAAACTCGTCGGCGGAGAGCGGCGTGAAGCTCGTGTTGGCGCGCCAGGGCTGGCACGCGGCTCCGCAAACCACGAGCTGGCCCGGCTGTTCCGCCAGCAGGCCCCATCCCAGGGCGCGGGTTTCGGCGAGCAGACCCTGGGGACGGCGGGGGGGCGTCGCGGCGGCTCGCATGAGAGTCTGGCGCAGCCAGAAGATCGCGCGCACCAGAGGTAGAGACTGCATATCGAAGGTCGCTGCGACATCCATGACGAGACCATGGGGGGCATGCACGGTAGTGGTAAACCGTTCCCGAATGTCCGGCTCGGGGATGAAGCCGTCGAGGATGGCAGTCATGCGGTGGTGACGTTTGCTCGAAACGGTTGGCCCAGCCAGTGCCGACGGCTTGAGGCGGCCGTGGTCATCCCCTGGCTGGACCCCGCCTCCGCGCCGATCTAATGCATGCTGCTGTTCCAGGTGTCCCGGTAGATCTTCCAAGCACCGCCCACCTTCTTATAGAGGGTCATGTACGTGCCGTGGTCGAGATGCTTGCCGTCGGCACCCTGGGCCACCCAGCCCCCCGTCGCGGTGGCGAAGTCCCCGTAACCCATAACCTCACCGGTGGTCAGGGTGTTCTTGGCACCATTGGCAATATCCTTGGTAAAGAAGGCCTTGATGGCCTCGGTGCCGGAAACCGTCTCGGCTCCTGGTGCCATGACTTTGGCGTCCGGCGCGTAAAGCGCCGAGACGGCAGCGGCATCTCCCGCGTTGTACGCGGTCTGCCAGGCTACATCCATCTTGGAGATTTGGGCCCGGAGGTCACTGGCGCCTGCCTGGGCCAACGCCGGAAGCGGCAACGCGAGGGCGAGCGCGGCGAGGCCTACAACGATACGACGGGTCATAACGGTCTCCAGTATTCGGTGGGTGGGTGCGGGAATGCTGCTCATTGATGACAGTTAGCCCTAGCGGATTCCGGTGTCGAAGTCGAGCTCGACGTGAGTCAGTCCGT
>Ga0207674_10008182_pt1 | contig 12123 bp, 12 predicted proteins | sample KBSCornC72_FD_184303 | JGI IMG/M metagenome (GOLD analysis project Ga0207674, IMG submission 184303) | Corn rhizosphere microbial communities from Kellogg Biological Station, Michigan, USA - KBS Corn C7-2 (SPAdes) (version 2) | ecosystem: Host-associated > Plants > Roots > Rhizosphere > Soil ... | reverse complement strand
ACCAGCAACCATAATGGGGAAAATGGTATCATGGCGATAGGTGACGGCTGTGACATGATAGACGGGCCGTATCTCGCCCGCACCCGGCCAGAGATAGCCCGCGTATTCGCCCATTGGACCTTCCAGCGTTGTCTCAGTGACGGAGAGATAGCCCTCAATCACGATTTCTGAGGTCGCGGGAACTTCCAGATCGACCGTCTCGCAAGCAACGACATCGAGGGCTTCGCCCAGATAGCCACCCAGATAATCAGATTCGTTGACGAACTTCGGCAGAGGCATCCCGGAGACAAACGAGATGGCTGGCTCAACTCCCAGGCAGAGCGCGAAGGGCATGTCCTTGCCCTGCTCCTTCCACATCTTATGGATCATGCCCAGGTGTTGGAAAGGATTCACAATGCCAGTCATGCGTTTGCTGTCGAGCAGCATGACACGCGCATTTGACCAGTTTGTCCAGGCCCCATCGGGCGTTCGCGCTACGATAGTGCCATAGGTACCGATGTAACGGCCCCCATCGCCTTCGTGAATAAATGGGGTCGGGAACTTGAGCAGGTCTACAGCGTCACCCAGATCAATGTTCTCCTTGCAGGCGGCTGACGTCACGAGATGGGGCGGAATTCCCCTGGCATCGCGCGCCTCGACCAGTGCTTCGATGATCTCGCGACCAGAGGCAGTGGCGGGCAGGCCCAGGGAAAGTGCAACGCGGCTCAGATAATGCCCTGGCGCGGAGCTGATTCCTGCTGGCGCTCCCAGCACGCGGAATCCGGGGGCGATCCCTTTGATGTTGGTGAAAAGCGGTGCGGGTGCGCCAAGCTCATTAACACGGCGGCTGATTGCGCCAATCTCCAGATTCCAGTCAACTTCGCGTTTCACCTCGACGAGTTCGCCGATCTCGCGTAACGCCTCAATATACTCTCGTAGAGAGCGTAAATGCCGTTTCATCGTACATTCCTTTCTTTTTACGCAGATGTCCTCAGTCGCTCAGTACCTTGAAAGCCAGGTGCCGCCCGCGCTGTTGCCCAAAGACCAGCGTCATCCACAAACGTGCCACAGCGTCAACCAGACTCACCTGCTCATTTCCACCCACCCGGACCGGGCGCAGGCCAACCGCAGCGATCAATTGCTCAAGAGCAGCGCGGGATTCACCGTCAGGCCCACAATAAAACAGGTCAGCAGGAACGCCCGCGAATTGGGGATGCGCGAAGTTTTCCCAGCCAAGCGAGTTAAATGCCCGATAGACTCGCGCATGGGGCGTTTGCTCCTGTAAGGTGGCGAGGCTATTCTCCGGCCCACCGTCAAGGCGGTTGGCCGCGTCGATAATCAGGCGGCCATCGAGTTGTCTCGCGTGAGCAATGATTACCTCATCCATCGCCGTTCCGGGCACAGCCAGGACGACCACGTCTGGATTTCCTGCGAGCGCTTCCGAAACACTACCAATCTTCGCTGCGGTGCCAGTTTCCTTCTGGTATGCCTGTACCTTTTGACTGCGGGGATCACGTACGCCAAAAGCGACCTGGTGTCCAGCGGCGATCCACGCTCGTCCGAGTGTGCCGCCAATGTTGCCCGCGCCCAGGATCGCAATGGTCATCTGTTCTGCCATAAAGCCTTGCTCCAATCGAACTAATAGTAAGAAAAATGGAAAAACAAACGTTATTTTCTTTGATGATTATCTATACCGGAATTCCGACTTTCACTGGAGCGTCATCCAGCGCAGCCGCTTCTCCCCAACGCTGCACCCCCTCCATCTCGATATCGAAGAGATCCAGCACACGTCCGACCGCGTGATCGACGAGTTCCTCGATGGTTCGTGGCCGGATATAGAAAGCTGGCACCGGCGGAGCGATAATGCCGCCGCTCTCCGTCACCGCGAGCATACTCTTGATATGGCCAGCCGTTAGCGGGGTTTCGCGTAGCATCAAAACCAGACGACGCCGTTCCTTCAGTACGACATCAGCCGCGCGCGTGAGCAAGCTGCCGGTGATTCCATGAGCAATTTCGCTCATCGTACGAATGGAGCAGGGAGCGATAATCATCCCCATCGTCTTGAAGGAGCCGCTGGAGATCGCCGCGCCTACATCAGCGATGGGATACCAGACATCGGCCAGGTCGCGTAGCTGGTGCATCGAAAGATCCGTCTCATACGCCCGTGTCATTTCTCCAGCCTTTGTCACAACCAGGTGCGTTTCGATGCCCTGCTGCTTGAGCACCTGAAGCAATCTGACCCCATAAATGACGCCAGTCGCACCGCTAATCCCAATAATCATGCGTCGAGGTTGTGTCATACGATCCTTTCTCCCCTGGTCTGAGATGATCTACTCATTCGTCTCAAGCGCAATCAAAGCCAGGCCCAGATTGCGAATTCGGAGAAGCACGTGATAGAGAGCTGCCTGGTCTTCAAGGTAGCCACACAAAAGCGTCGTCCCCTTCTCCTCCTGTACGATCTCCAGTTGTGCAAACCACTTCTGCCAGAACGGGTCCAGATGTCCTTTGATGCGAATACGACATTGCATCGTCAGTCATGCCTCCGTCTTCTGTGGTTCTCATGGCACCATGATACTGGTTTCCAGCCCAATAAACAGTCACCGTTCGGCCACTTCTGAAGGGTTTTTCTGGCAAAACAGAGGTAGCCAAACGGCTACCCCACGGCTACCCCTCTCGTTCGCTCGCCTGGCCACTTTCAGGGGGCACTTCGCATATGCCTCTTGAGGAAAGTTCGTTGGGGATCGCCGTCTTATCTCAGACGGCGGCATCGCCCGCCCTCAGCAAAATCGCGTACAGAAAACGGCGTCTTTTTCCCTGGAATGTAGCTCGAAGAGCGTTGGCACCCAGCAAATCTCCCTAACGCTCTTGACAAATGATATTAGTATGCCCTAATATCTTAGTAGATAACTAGGATATTAGGGCATACTAATATCCGACTCTGAAGACAGAGGAGAAAGGACAACACGATGTTTCTTGGAACCAATCTGCTGTGCGGTTCGTTCGCAGGGGAGACCAGAAAGCTGAACCTTCCCTGCTTTTTATTTCAAGACGCCCTCACACCTTATTTTGCCAACTTCGCTGGAAACAGGAGGAACCAATGGTGACACCACGATCCACTGTTTCCAGGCCAGGATATTCCCATCCTCTCGTCACGATCGGTTTGCTTGGCGCGGCCCTCGTGATCGCTGCCCTTTTGATCTGGCAAGGAGTGACAGCCGCAGGCACCCCCGATCCGACCGCTGCTCACCTCAGCCCGTTGACCGCCGTGCTGGATGTCGCGGCGCTGGTTTTCCGTGAAGGTATTGAGTGCGTGGTGGTTCTGACTGCCGTGACCGCGAGTCTGCGAGGCTCCAATCGCTCCTATCGCAAACCGATCGGCCTGGGTGTTGTCATTGGGGCTGTGGCCACGCTGATTACCTGGGTGATCGCGGTCAGGATTATCACAGACTTGACAACCGTCGTGCCCGCGCTCGCGCTGCAAGCCTGGACCGGGCTGCTGGCCATCGTTGTGTTGCTGATTGTCATGAACTGGTTTTTCCATAAAGTCTACTGGACCGGCTGGATCTCCTTCCAAAATCGCCGCAAGCAGAGTCTGCTCAGACACGATCAAGCGGCTGGCGGTGGACAATCAGCCGTCTTTTGGGGACTCGTCCTCCTGGGCATGGTCTCGCTCTATCGCGAAGGCTTTGAAGTCGTCCTGTTCCTGCAAAGCTATCGACTCCAATTGGGCGGCACCGTTGTGTTCTACGGCGCGCTGGTAGGTATTCTTTTCGCGGGACTGCTCGCTTTCCTGAGTTTTGTGGGCAACCGGCGTGTTCCCTATAAACGCATGTTAGTGCTGACTGGTGCGTTGCTGGCGGTGGTCCTCTTTATTATGGTGGGCGAGCAGGTCTTTGAGATGGAGCAAGCAGGTTGGTTTGCCGCGCTCAATGTCGGCTGGCTCGATTGGGTCCCTGCCTGGGCGGGAACCTGGCTCTCGATCTTCCCCGACTGGTGGACCGTGATCGCGCAGGCAGCGGCGCTGGTCCTGGTGCTTGGCTCCTACTTCCTCTCACGCTACCAGGCCATCCTATTGCCCAGGAAATATGGGGCAACGCCGTATGCTCGCCGCGAAGCTGAACCTACCGCAGAGGCGGTGACGACCGCGCCTGCGTCCCAGGCCAGCAAAGGATAGGCGGGAAGACAAGAGGTAGACGCATATTTTCCCCATTTTAGGAGTAGGAACAACCGTGACAAAAGTAACGTTTCTCGGTGCCGGTAGCACCGTTTTCGCTCGTCAGTTGATTACCGACATTCTGCATATCGAGGGCTTAGATGCGGGGACGATCGCTCTGGTTGACATCGATCAAGCGCGCGTTGAGATGGCGCATCATATTGCGGAACGACTGGTCGAGATCAGTGGCAAGAGGTGGCGCGTCGAGTCTTCGACGGAACGCCGCGATCTGCTGGCCGGGAGCGATTTCCTGATCAATACGATTGAGGTCGCTGGCCTGGCGAATGTCCGTCATGATTTCGATATCCCGCTGAAATACGGCGTGAACCAGTGTATCGGCGATACAATTGGTCCCGGCGGCATTTTCAAAGCTTTACGTACTGGCCCGGCCTGGTTGGATATTCTCCATGACGCGGAAGAACTCTGCCCCAGCGCCTGGGTGCTGAACTATACCAATCCGATGTCCATCCTCATGCTCTCCGCTCTGACCGCGACGAAGATGCGCGCCGTTGGCCTCTGCCATAGCGTCCAGGGGACGTCAAAGCAGTTGGCAGACTATCTCCAGGTGCCGTATGAGGACCTGGAATGGCGTTGTGCTGGCATTAACCACAATTCCTGGTTTACTACGCTGCGTTATCGTGGAGAAGATATGTACCCCCGTCTGCGCGAGCGTGCGCAAGTCAAAGAGGTCTACGAGCAAGATCCCGTCCGTTTTGAGTTTATGCGCTACTTTGGCGCGTTCGTCACTGAAAGTAGCGGACACTTTTCCGAGTATGTGCCCTATTTCCGCAAGCGTCCAGAACTGATTGAACAGTATTGCCGCAAGGGGTACCTGGGAGAAATCGGGTTTTATGCCAATAACTGGCCAACCTGGCGCGCAGACAACGAGAAACAGATCGCGGAAATGCTCAACGGTCAACGTGACGTTCCATATCAGCGCAGCCACGAGTACGGTTCCTACATTATCGAGGGCATTGCGCTGAATCGCCCCGCTGTCATTCATGGCAATGTTCGTAACACTGGCTTGATCGATAATTTGCCGGATGGCTGTGTTGAAGTGGCCTGCCTGGTTGATCGTCGAGGCGTCCAGCCGACCCATTTCGGTGCGCTGCCTGAACAATTGGCCGCGCTCAACCGCGCGCATATGGCCGTCCACAGCCTGGTGAGCCAGGCGTTGCTCCAGCGCGACAAAGAAGCCGCTCGTTACGCGCTTCTGCTTGATCCACTGACCGCTGCCGTCTGTTCGCCGGCAGAGATCAGCGCGATGTTTGATGAAATGTGGAAAGCACAACGTCAGTATTTGCTGCCATTTGAATAGTTATTGTGATCCAGTAAATTCAGACAAAAATAGCCTCTGCCCTCTCTAAATCTTGAGAGGGCAGAACGGCAATCAGGGCTATAGGACGTGCTATCTTCATAAAAGACTCCTTTCAAGTACGTGTGGTGGAAACATGGAAGCGCGTGCTCTCCTCATTTCAGGAGAGATGCTGCGCTTGTTGAGCATAGCGCCCATCACGGGCGCGTTTCTGGCGTTGTTGCTCATAGCGCTTCTTTCCCGCCCAGGTAAACATGCCTGGAAAGCGGTTCTGCGCTAGCGTGGCTGTCACGATAAAGCCCACGAACGCCTCACGGGCGAAAGCGCCAGAGCGGCCTGTGATATAGGGGTGTTTGGGCTTATCCTCAGGGGTAAGCGGGAAGAAAATCGCGTTGTTTTGCCCCAGTGCCACAGCCTGGCCCACGTAAGCAAAACTCAGCGGTTTTGGTGCTTTGCCCGCAAGCTCGGCGCTCAAACAATCAGCCGCGTGTGCGCCCATTATCGACGCGGTAAAGGCGCTCATACGCACGTGCGATACCCCTGGATCTTCCACTGGCATGGTCGCGTCGCCAATTGCGTAAATCTGGGGATGAGAGATCGAATGCAGAAAGGGATCGACGAGGATCTGGCCACGCTCATTCACAGCCAGTCCAGTTTCTCTGGCCAGAGGCTGTACCGCAAAGCCCGTTGTCCAGATACACAGGTCGCAGTTGAGTTCGTGCCCCTCTGCCAGAACCACGCTTTGCGCGTTCACAGCGCTCACCTCGCTTTGATCGACGATAGCGACGCCCAGGCTCACCAGTCTCCGCCGGAAAACATCGGCCACGCTCTTTTCCCAGGAGTGAGCGAACTCTCCCCGTGTCACCAGGCTGACTTTGATCTGAGGGTAGACGCTTGCCACCTGTGTCGCGGTCTCGATGCCGCAGGCTCCTCCGCCACAGATCACAACCTTTCCGCCTCTTGCCGCGATGTCGGGGAGCTTTTCGCGTATGGCTGAGGCTGAGAGAGGACCCTTTGTTGTAAGGGTACAGGCATATTGCTCTACCCCAGGGACGTTTTGCCGGTCTGTCATGCTTCCCAACGCGTAGACCAGGTAATCGTACCCCAACTCATGTTGCTGCTGTTGCTGATCCAGGACTGCGACGCGGCGCTGAGCGGGTTCAATGCTGGTAACTCGCCCTTGAACAAACTGAACCTGCGTCTTGCTCAGAATCTGAGCAAAAGGGCGACTAAAGATGCGCTGATTGGTGGCAAACTCATGGAGCCTGGGGCGTATAGTGAACGTGTCCGTTTCGTCAACCAGCGTAATCTGGACAGACTTATGGGCCACTTTGCCGGATAGGCGCAAGGTAAAAAGCAAGCCTGCGATTCCCGCGCCAAGAACAAGTATACGTGTGGACGGTTGTGTCATGACCGTCCTCCTTTCTCTTGCTGAAAATGTACTCGAACTCGATTTTTTCGAGGAAAGACGTTTTCGGAATGATCACGATTATTGATCATCACAAAGAAAGAGGGTCGAACTCTCCTTTTTGGGACAGCTTTCCTCTCTGGTGTGGTGCAAGGGGGAAAAGTCAATCATTGGTCAAAAGGAGGCCTGGAGGTCGCAATGCACTACAGGATATGCACCAGGAGAAAGGGCAAATTGATTGTCAAATCACACCAGTCTAGTGCGGCGATTGATATCTGAAGCCCCTGGATAAGAGGATACCAAGGAGTAAGAGAAATAATATGAGTAAAATTGTACCAGCTACAACAATAAATCGGTCTAGTTTTTTATTATCAGCATACTTAGTGCTTAAATCATAGAGTACCAGCCCAAGAAACCCGCCAAAAGTATTTGTGATTACATCTGTTATATCTGTTATTCCGATCATGAGTACAAATTGAGTTATTTCAATAACAAGACTCAAGATGAGTACACAAGCGAGCTTTCGCCAAAAGTTAGCTCGTTTGAAATTAACACTTAAAAGCAAGCTGAAAGGAATAAAAACGACAACATTATAGATCCAACCTCTCAAATTATCTCGCGAAGCATCTGCAAATGGAATCAAGTTAAGACTTCTCGTTTGATAATCTAATGCTGAGGATAAATTTAATGAAAATTTGAACAAAACCAACCATAGCAGGATTAGTAGGTATAAGGCTAATAATATTTTAGCTAATGACTTCATTTGTGGTGCCTCTGAATCTTTTAGCAATTAGAGCGTCATTTCGGCTGACTTCCAGATTACCCCAGGACACCTGAAGCATAGCGTGGGTGAATTTCCTTGCCCTGCGCAAATCGTTCAAAAGCGAAAGGTTCCATATCGGCTGGTTTCTCTCCTGTGAGTACAAATTGGGCCATCCATGACCCGATTATGGGACTTAACTTAAAACCATGACCGGAAAAGCCCGCAGCGCAATACAGCCCCTCATAAGCCGCGAGTGTTCCCAGTATAGGGTGATAGTCAGGCGTATCGTCATAGATCCCGGCCCATCCACCACGTGCTTTGGCGCGAGCAAGAGCAGGAAAACATTGGCTCGCCTGGGTGCGGAAATACGCTATTTCTTCCTCGCTCAGCCCTTGTGCATAGTTATCTGGATTAGCCTCCACCAGCACATTCTCAGCCGATCCTACCAGGGTGACGCCGCCCATATCAGGGCGCAGGTAGAGATTGTGGATCGTATCCAGACAGACTGCATGGACACCATAGCGCCCGCCAGCATCATCGGGACGGCGTAAGGAGACCATTGGGTGACGCGTGGCAACGATAGGAAGCTCTATTCCTATCGTACGGGCCAGGTCTACGCTCCAGACATTGGCTGCTAGAATCACTATCGGAGCCGAGAAACTCCCTTGCGCGGTTTCAACACCCGTCACTCGCTCGCCCTTTGTCAGGATACGTGTGACGGGTGTTCCTTCGTGAATATCCGCGCCAAGTGCTCCGGCTTGCCTGGCAAAACAATGGGCGGTGCTCATTGGATCGGCAACGCCTGCGTCCTCCTCATAGCAGGCCAGCGTCGCGTCGTCAGCTACATAGCCAGGGGCAACATCGCTTAACTCTTCCACGCTAATCAGCCTCGTGTTGACCCCTTGTGCTTGTTGGAGGGAGACATTGGCGCGCAGAGATGCTTCCCCTGTTTCATTGGCCGTCACAAGCATGCCGGTTGTGACAAAACCGCAATCGCCGCCGATCATTTCATCGAAGTTTTGAAAGACATGTAAGGACGCTTTTGCCATGCGAACGGTGAAATCGTTGGAGTAGTGTTGGCGGACAATAGCGCCTGAATGGCCAGTTGTTCCCGTACAGATTGCCTGCCGTTCCAATAACACGACACGCTTGCCCCCATGCTTTGCCAGATGGTAGGCGATGCTCGCTCCCATCACGCCTCCACCAATGATGAGTATATCTGCTGTGCTGGCCATAGTTAGAACCTCTCCCTAAAGTTAAAATCATGCTTTCCCTCAGCTTAACAGCAGACGCCCAAAATTGCAAGACACCCAGGCTCGGCCAGGTTTGGGTGTAGAGAAACGAGTGAAGAGGGGATTGACCCGTGCCCCAGCAGGATGGAAGTCGCTTTCTCCCTGTGCGCGAACCCCCATGTCCTCCCGCACCCGCATCAGCGGATGCCACCCCAGGCTCTGGATCAGACGCGCGAGTCGCGGGGAATACAGCCCTTGATCCGTCATCACCACCACCATCCAGTCGGCCCCGACGGCTGGGGAAAGCAGGCGCAGCATCCGCTCCCACTCCTGGCTCCAACTATGCTTCTGCCCGACGGCAAGCAGCGTCCAGGCCACTGGCAGGCCACCGCCTCGATACATCACGCTGATCGAGAGCACGACGAAACGGTTCCCCAGTTGGCTGGCATCCAGGGCCAGCACCAGGCGTTTCTGGCCTTGCCAATGCGCGAGCAAGAAGGCCAACAAGGGGGCAAAACAGGAGGCCACCTCGACTTCTCGGCGCTTGTTTCCTCGCTTGGCCGCCGCTTCGTAGTAAAATTCCCGCACTCGCTGGCGCACCTGGGAGAAGGGGCGCTGTTCCAGATCGGCCATCAGCCCACACAGGTGGGTGAGTCCCCCATGGCCGGTCAGATTCATGGCATAACTCAAGCTCCCCAAGCCATTGGCCTGGCTGCGGCTCAGATTGGGCAGCACTCGGCTCACCTCTTCTTGCCACTGTGCTATGCTTTTCACAGAAGAAGACATCGCTTTCTCCTTTGGGAGATTCAGAATGACGGTTTCTTCTTCTTTTTTCGGCTCCCACTCCCGTTTCGACAGGGATATTCCTTCTTTTTGGGATGCTCGCTTCTCTTCTCTGGCTCCCTCCCCCCAAAACCTACCCGTGAAAAGGCCTCTCGCCGAACGATTCGGCCACTTTTTCGCGATTCCGCCCGCATCATGGGCCTCTCGCCTGGCTACCGGACCACTCGTGCGCGATTCTCTCCGGCCATCGAAGGCAGGAGAATCGCGCACAAGCAGCATTGGTGATGTTGAAAAGGTCTCCGATAAATCGGGATAGAGCACGATAAATCGGCTCTCTTTATCCCAACGTACGTCGTTGTGCCGCGAGGAGGTCGGCGGGCATGAGTGCCAGCGAACTATTGCTCGCGGTATTCGACGTGGGGGGCAAAGACTGCTGGATTTGTTGGATCACCGACGAGCCGCAGACCGTTGAGGGCTGCTGGTCCGTTACGCTACAGATGGCGGCGGTCATATAGTTGGCCGTGCCGAGAATGCCCTGCGCGATCGGTGATTTGGTGTTGGTGAGCGTGCTGGCAATATCCTGCCACGAGATCGCGCTCCCGTTATCCTGTAAGACCGTGTAGAGGTAGTTAGCCCCAACGGCAACGTACTGGTTGCCGATATTGACGAACGGGAAAGCCATCTGGTTGTTGTATTTCACAAAGTTCTGTTGTTGCGCGGGAGTCAATTTATCCAGTGCGGCCCAGCTTCCCGAAGAATCCTGTGTATTGCCCAGGATTTCACGCGGCACAAAATCGATGTACTGACTGGTATAGCTGCTACCCACGAAGGTGAAGGTCGAGACTGGCGTTTCAGCGGACACAATCTGGCCGAGATCCTTGAACGTCCCGAAACGATCCAGGGCGTTAATCATTGCCCAGCGTTCAGCCGCGCAATTGGGGCAGTATTCCGCGCCGACGTAGAAAAATTCGGGATGCCCGTTTGGTCCTTTCAAAGGTGGTTGACCGCTCTGCGCTTTCAAGACGTTATTCACCGTCGGGCTGCCTTTCCCAATCGCTTCCCACGTTGACTGCGGAACTCCTTTCAACTGTGCCAGCACCGACTGATCAGCGGGCGTGGCTTTCTGCCCAGTCGCCGGGAGTTGTGAAATATAGATGAGGACGCCAATAATGACGACGATCAGCGCCAGGACGCCGATAATCATGTAGAGCCGACTGCGGTCTTTTCTGCGGTAGATGTTTGGCCCCCGCCCGACATTCTTGCCCTTCGCCAGCACCGAGGCCCGACCTTCGTCGCGGCGCTGCCGTTGTTGTCGCTCCTGTGCGCGTCGCTGCGCGGCAGAGCCTGCCTGTTTTGTCTTTGCCATGATGTTGCTATATTTCCCTTGTTCAGTTAAAATTCCGTCGCTCCTTCCATTATAACGCACAGCGAGTGCAACATCTCTCGCTGTGATCTATTCTGGTACTCGCTGGTGAGTGAGCACAACAAAACGAGGAGACCAGCAGATGTCCGCTGATCCCCTCGTTGGCGTTCTGGTTTAAGCCTTATGCTGTGTTTTTTCTGTCGGGCGGAAAAGGAAGGTCGCGCCGCGCATGTATTCAATGGCCGAGAGCACGGTCCAGATCATCGCCAGGATCATCAGCAGATCAGCCGCGAAGAGCAGCGCCTCGCCGATGTTGAGCTGTGACCAGGGGATAAAGTACGGCGGAAAGAGCGTGAGATGCGCGGCTCCAAACGCTTTGCCGAGCATAATTCCGCCGGTGGCCAGCAGCGTCAAGAATGTTTTTTGCTTGCCGAGCTTGCCAGCGGGAATCACCTTCCCGGCGGAGGCAGCCAGCGAGCGCATGCCGGTCACGAGGAACTCGCGCGCCACAATGATAATCACAATCCAGGCGGGTACCAGATGAACCTCGACCATTGCAATCAGGAGACCGGCTACCAGCATCTTATCAGCGGTAAGATCGAGAAAGACGCCGAGCGTCGAAACGAGATTATAGCGCCGCGCCAGACGCCCATCAATGGTATCGGTGAGAGCAACCAGCAGGAAGAGGACGGTGGCAATCGCATAGGTCACTGGCTGGTTGAGCAAGATAAGCAGTACAAGCGGCGCGAGCATGACGATGCGGCAGGCGCTCAAAATATTTGGGACGTTGTGCATTAAGGCCCCGCTTTCTTTACAAGAGAGTTGTCTGCCCTCTATGATAGCCTACTTTCACATCTCAATTCAACTCTTTTTGCGTGCATTTTTGTTGGGGTTGGGAAAATGTTGCGCTAATCTATTTGAGGTATTGTTATATGAAACGAATTGGCATACAATGGTGTGAATGTGAGATATCTTGGGAGGTAGTGCGTTTTTTGTAAGGAGGCAACCAAAAATGTATCGGTATAGGAGCTTTACGCCAAAGGACTTTTCGCGTCAGGATGAGGCCG